>Ga0078972_1000077_pt1 | contig 371993 bp, 297 predicted proteins | sample YelNatPaOPGAMG01_FD_67568 | JGI IMG/M metagenome (GOLD analysis project Ga0078972, IMG submission 67568) | Hot spring thermophilic microbial communities from Obsidian Pool, Yellowstone National Park, USA - OP-RAMG-01 (SPADES assembly) (version 2) | ecosystem: Environmental > Aquatic > Thermal... | reverse complement strand
GCCGTCGTGATGTGGCTGCTGGGCATGCTCGCCGTGTCGGTGTTGGGCAACATCATCACACTCGCCCTGTTGTTCCGGCGCTGAAAGGCCGGCGATCGGACCCCGGACCGCGTTCGTGCAATACTCCTGCTGCGCAGGTACAGGCGAGGCGGCAGCGGGCGACCGTTTCGCCGTCATGTGAAGCAACACCGGCCCGGCCGCCGCGATATTCTTTCGGGTATTTCGCAATATCGGCCGGCATAATAAGACCGTCCGCGGTACGTTGATACCGACGGCGAAGTAACCGGCGCGTGCATTTCGCGTAAAACGTCGAGGATTCACAGATGAGCTGGCATTTTCAGATGGTGGAGATCGCGGCAGCCGCAATACTGCTGGCGGCAGTTTGCGCCGAGGGCGCCACCCCGGCCGAGCATCCGAGCCTTCTGCTCACGGCGAAGGGCGTTGAGCTTCTTCGTAAGCGAATTGCGGAGTTTCCGCCCGCCAGAGCGAGATTCGAGAGCGTTCGCCAGTCCGTTGACAAGGCGATGGAGCATCCGGTGGAGCTGCCGCCCCGCGGCGCCAACTGGTATCACTGGTATGTCTGCCCCAGGCATGGAAATCGTCTGACGACCGGCAAACAGACAGGTCCGTGGACGTGGGAACACATCTGCCCGGTGGACCGCGAGGTGTTGCGCGGCGATCCATCCAGACCGTCAACGGATTACGACGGTTGCCGGCTCGCCGGCGCCCATAGCGCGCTGGCCGAGCAGATCCGCGACGCCGGCCTGCTGTACCAGATCACCGGCGAGGCGCGCTACGCCGCCAGAGCGCGCGAAGTACTGCTGGCATATGCGGAGCGATATGCGCGCTACCCACTTCACAACATCAATAACGAACCGAAACTGGGCGGCGGCCGGGTTGGTTCGCAGACACTCGATGAATCGGTATGGCTGATACCGGTCTGCCAGGGCGCAGATATGATCTGGCCGACCGTCACAAACGAACAGCGCGCCCTCATAGCCGAAAAACTTCTCCTGCCGGCGGCGTGCGAAGTCATCATGCCTCACAAGATGGGTGTTCATAACATCCAGTGCTGGAAGAACAGCGCGGTGGGACTGGTGGGGTTTCTGCTGCGAAGAGAGGACCTCATAAAACACGCCATCGACGACCCGGCAAGCGGTTACCGCAGACAACTTGCTGGCGGCGTGCTGGCTGAGGGAGCATGGTGGGAAGGCGCATGGGGATATCACTTCTATACGCTTTCTGCTTTGTGGCCGCTGGCCGAGGCCGCCAGCAACAACGGCGTCGATCTTTATCTGCCGGAATTGAAGAAGATGTTCGATGCGCCGCTGAAGTTCGTCATGCCCAACATGCGGCTGCCGAACTTCAGCGATACGACCGAAGTCGATCTGCCCGGCAGAGCGCCGCTGTATGAGCTGGCATATGCGCGATGGAAGGACGCGGAATACGTGCCCTTGCTGGCCGCCAGCAAACGCGACGATGCGATGGCGATGTATTTCGGCGTGTATCCCCTTCCGACCGCGCAGCCGCGGGCGCGGTCCAGCGCCAACTACCCGGGCATTGGCCAGGCCATTCTGACGCGCGCGCCGAAGGACGCCGCGACCGATCCGCAGCAGGCCACATGGCTGTGCATGAAATACGGCCCGCACGGCGGCGGGCATGGGCACCCCGACAAGTTGAGTTTCATCCTTTACGCTGCCGGGGAAGTGGTGTCGCCCGATCCGGGCATAACCAGTTACGGCTCTCCCTATCACCAGAACTGGTACAAGACGTCGTTGGCGCACAACACGCTGGTGGTCGATGAGGAGAACCAGCGCCCGGCCACGGGAAAGTGCCTGGCTTTCGGCAGCGCCGAGGGCATCGACTACGTAATGGCCGACGCAGGCGAAATCTATCCGGGCGTGCGATTCGTGCGGAGCGCGGCGTTGATCGACGCCGACACCGTGGTGGTCATAGACCAGGTGCGGGCGAAAAGCAAACGCACGCTGGATATAGCATATCATCAGCGAGGACAATGGGTTGCGCTTCAGGAGGGCACTCAATACACCCCGCCGCGAAAGCCCGGTTACCAGTGCATGACGGATGCGACCGTACGGGAGGTTGCCGATAACATCATTCTCAGAACGAAGTTGCGTGATGGCAGGACCGCGAGCGTCATCCTCATGGGCGGTCAGCCAACGCAGGTGATAACGGGCATGGGCATAGGCGCCAGCACGGCCGACCGTGTTCCGATGGTCGTCTTCCGGCGCAGCAGTGCGACGACGGCGTTTGTGTGGGCGGTGTCGCTGTCAGGACAAACCATTGCTCTGCAAGGTCTTAAGGTGCGCCTGCCGGATGGCGCAGCGCCCGACCCGGCTGGATGCACGGGCGTTGAGGTAACCAGCGCCGGTCGGACGATAAGGCTGCTAGCCAACGCCGATCGCGTGCCGGCTGAAGTGATCCTGCCCAACGGGCACACATGGGCCGCAACCGAGGCATTTTCCGTGAAATGATTCGCAACGGAGATACCGCAACCACCGAGCGGCATCGCGGTATTAGATGGGTGGAGCACGTATGCAGAACCTGAAGCGCTGGCATTGGATGCTGATAGCCGTGGTGCTCGGCCTGGTGGTGGGGTACATCCGCACTCTGTACCTCGACATGGTCCTCGATGGACACCAGACCATCAGCAGCCAGGAACGGTTTGAGCAGGTTCTGACGACAAAGGAGAAATTGCCCGGCGGCGAGCGGTTTGCGTTTACCAACCTTGTTGTCGTCCGCGACCCGGAAGATAAGGAAGGCAAAACCTACGCTGTCATGGGCAGGTGCATAAGCGGCCGTCCGTTCCTGGCACCCGATGGGAAGATAAAGCGATACGATCTTCCCTATCTTTACATGGCCAAGACGCCATACGTTCCGAAGAAGCCGGTACCTGCCGACGCCGTGAAGAAGTCGTCGAGAACGTTCAACGAGTTTCTTCAGAGCGTTTGCGAGGCAATCGGCTTGAAGAAGCGGGATGATCCCAATTCCGTGCTTACCTATCTTCGGCAGCTTCGCGCAGCGTATGGCATACAGTTTACATATCAGTGGTGGAAGGAGCCGCGCGTGACGGTGGCTATGACGGTGCTGGGAAGCGTCATAGTCATAGGCGGCATCTGGCCGACGATTGTCAACCTTATCGTCTTCGGCAGCATCTTCAGGCCGCGGGAGGAGAAGGGCATAAGTCTGAGGAAGGTGCGTCGTCCGGCCGAGCAGGCGCCTCAGAAACCCAGGGAGGAAATGACCGACGAAGAGCTCAAGCAGCTGCTGGAAATGGAGGCCAGGCTCGAGGCCGAACTGGCCGCGGAAATGGAAAAACGCCGGCAGGAGGCACCGGCCGCCGCGGCGCAGCCGAAACACGACCAGCCGGTGCGCAAGTTCACCGCCCAGCCCACAGAACCTGCACCAGTGGTCGAGCAGCCCAAGGAGGAGAAGGTGTTCGAACGCCGGCCGGACGATTACTACCCCATCCACCGCGGCAAGCCGAAGAAGTCCGACGAAGAGTAGGCAGGCAGGCGTTCTGGCGCGTTCGGGCGCATGTTCGCAAGCGATCACGGACAGGCCCGCGGCCGCGCAGTGCGTCTGTTGCGACCAGTTCCGCAGAGTGTTTGAGACGTTCTGAGGATGTCAGACGTTCGGCCGCGCGGTACGCTTGCGTCGACGATGAACAGCGTGGAACGTGTGGAATGCGTGCTTGCCGGCCGGCTGCCCGACCGGCCGCCGTTCAGTTTCTGGTGTCACTTCGCTGCCGACTGCGTGTGGGGCCAGCGCGCTGTCGAGGCGCACATGGCGCATGTCGAGGCCTTCGGTGTGGATTTTCTGAAGGTGATGAATGACAACGGCTTTCCCTCGCCGGCGGCGGTGAACGATGTGCGCGATCTGCGTGCTGTGGGCCGGCCGCGCGGCGATGAACCGGAGTTCGCACGGCAACTGGAGCTTCTGATGGCGCTGCGCAGCCGTCTGGGGCGGCGCATGCTGATGATAACCACGGTTTTCAACGCCTGGTCGGTGTTGCGTCAGATGATTCGCCGGCCGGCTGTCCACAGGCCGCCGGTGCTGGACGCCGCCGCCGACGAGCCCAGCGCGATCATCCGGGGCATGCTGCGACAGGATGAAGCGCTTGTGAGCAACGCGCTGGAGCGCATCAGCGAGGCCCTGGCGGGTTTTGTGCGCCGATGTCTGGCGGCCGGAGCCGACGGCATTTTCCTGTCGGTGCGGGACGACTGGGTGGAGCCGCCGGCATCGCCCCGAGGCGTGTACGAGCGGCTGGTGCGGGCGACCGATCTGCACATATTGCGCGCGGCGGAGGCGGCGCGCTTCAACATGCTGCACATCTGCGGGCGGGCGGCAGATTTCAGCGCTTTTGCGCGCTATCCGGTGCACGCGATCAACTGGGCGGATCGCGCCGCAGGCCCGTCGATATCCGAGGTGGCAGGCCGGACCGGGCCGGCGCTGTGCGCGGGGGTGGACAACCTGGAGACTCTGCCGCGCGGCCGGCCGGAGGATGTGGAAAGGGAGGTCGCCGACGCCGTGAGCCAGGCGGGCCGGCGGCCAATCATCATAGCGCCCGGATGCACCTACGACCCGGATGCCGTGCCGCGGGAGAACCTGCTGGCGATACGCCGGGCGGCGGAGAGAGCGCGATATTGATTGAGTCCCGGCCGGCGAGCTGCGCGCTATCGTGCGCCGGCGTATCTTCCACACTGAAAGCCTTTGCCGAGGTCGCACCAGGTGCACATGCCCACGATGTCGAACTTCTCGTTGATCTGAAGCTGGGATTCGCACTTGCCGCAGAGCCGCTCCTGACCCGGGCGCATGGGCCCGTCGCAGGGAGGGATGGTCATGGGACAGTGGGTTATGCACATGCCGCACAGGCGGCAGAACTCCGGACGGGTGCCGAAGGGAAAGACAACCTTGCGGTTCCTGCCGCGGCCGGCGAAGCCTATGGCGTTGGCGTGGAGGTGTTCGGCGCAGATGCGCACGCACTTTCCACACAGTACACAGTTGCTGTTCCGGAAGGGATAGCGCACGTTCTTCACGCCGCAGCGCACGGCGATGTCCTGTATGGCGCGCGAGTTGGGGGCTTCGGCGACGAGCAGTTCGGCGATGTTGCGGCGGATGTGGCGGATGCGCGGACTGTTGGCGCGGATGTCCATGCCGTCGCGGGCTTCGAGCGTGCACGATGCGGTAACTCTGGATCGGCCGTTTTTCACGTGTTCCACAACGCACAGCCGGCAGGCGCCGATATCGGATATGCCGTGCATGTGGCACAGATGGGGTATGCATATGCCGTAGCGGATGGCCGCCTCCAGCACCGACGTGCCCTCGGGCACGCGGAGTTTTGCGCCGTCTATGGTTATGGTGATGGTGCGTTCCATTGCTGCGGCCTCCAGATCTAGGCAACCATGATCGCGTTGAATCTGCATTCGCTGCGGCAGATGCCGCAACGTGTGCACTTGCCGGCATCGATGGTGTGCGGCTGCTTCTTCGCGCCGGAGATGGCGCCGCTCGGACAGGCGGCGGCACACACGCCGCAACCGGTGCATTTCGCGGCGTCTATCGAGTAGCTGATCAGAGCACGGCATACGCCCGCTGGACACTTCCGGTCGCGTATGTGCGCTTCATATTCGTGGCGGAAATAGCGGAGCGTCGAGAGGACGGGGTTGGGCGCGGTCTTGCCCAGTCCGCAAAGAGACGCCTGAGCGACGGTCTGGGCCAGGTCTTCCAGGAGTTCTATCTGCTGGGGGGTGCCCCGACCGGCGGTGATGTCGTTGAGTATCTCGAGCATGCGATCGATGCCGAGACGGCAGGGCACGCATTTCCCGCAGGATTCGTCGAGAAGGAACTCCAGGAAATAGCGTGCGACATCCACCATGCAGGTGTGCTCGTCCATGACGACCATGCCGCCGGAGCCCACCATCGAACCGGCCTGGTCGAGGGCTTCGAAGTCAACCGGAAGGTCGAACTTCTCAGCCGGCAGGCAGCCGCCGGACGGTCCGCCGGTCTGCACTGCCTTGATGGCGGCGCCGTTGCTCGGGCCGCCGCCGATATCGAACACGATGGTGCGGAGCGCGGTTCCCATGGGCACTTCGACCAGGCCGGTGTTTCTCACGCGTCCGGTGAGCGCGAATATCTTGGTGCCCTTGCTGCCTTCGGTGCCCATCGCGGCGAACCACTGTGCGCCGCGGTTGATGATGTGGGGCACGTTGGCCCAGGTTTCGACGTTGTTGAGGTTGGTGGGTTTGTTGCGGTACCCCGCCTCGACGGTGTGAACATCCTTCGCGCGGGGTTCGCCGGGGCGGCCTTCGAGCGACGCCATGAGGGCGGTTGACTCGCCGCACACGAACGCCCCGCCGCCGCGGGCTATTTCGACGTCGAACGAGAAACCCGTGCCGAGGATGTTCTTTCCGAGCAGTCCGTACTCGCGGGCCTGCTCGACAGCCTGCCGCGCGTGCTTGACGGCCAGCGGGTACTCGCGGCGGACGTAGATGAAGCCGTGCGACGCGCCGATGGCGTATGCGCCGATGATCATGCCCTCGAGCACGGAGTGAGGGTTGCCTTCGAGAAGACTGCGGTCCATGTAGGCGCCGGGATCGCCCTCGTCGGCGTTGCACACGACGTACTTCGGGCTGCCGTGCGCCGCGCGGCAGGATTCCCATTTTCGGCCGGTGGGGAAGCCTCCGCCGCCGCGGCCGCGCAGGCCCGAGGCCTTGATCTGCTCGATAACCTCCTCGGGTTTCATGCCCGCCAGAACCTTTTCAAGCGCCGCGTAGCCGCCGATGGCTATGTAGTCCTCTATCGAGGTCGGATCCACAAGGCGGTTAAGCGAAAGCAGCACGCGGTTCTGCGCCTTGTAGAATGGTATTTCCGACTCGGTGCGTATCTTCCTGCCGCTCACCGGGTCGGTGTACAGAAGACGCTCGACGACCTGGCCTTCCACGACGGTGCGGGCGACAATCTCGGCGGCGTCGTCGGGCGTCACATGGCAGTAAAAGATGCCGCCGGGATCGATGACCATGAGCGGTCCCTGTTCGCAGAACCCGTGGCAGCCGGTGGTGCGGAGCAGCACGGTGTTCTGAAGGCCGCGACCGGCAAGTTCCCGGCGCAGCGCCTCAACCACGGGCTGCGAACCGGATGCGCTGCAACCGGTGCCGCCGCAGATGGTAATGGTTGTCTTGAACGACGCCCGGCGTGCCGTGATCTGCCGGCGCAGTTCCGCGAGAGATTGAACGCTGGTGAGTTCAGGCATTGGTTTTGACCTCCGCTTGGCCCTCCGCTTTGCGGAGTTGCCTGATGACCTTGCGCAGGGCGGCGGGCGTCATGTGATGCCTGTATGCGCCGTCGAGTATGACCACCGGCCCCATCGCACAGGCACCCACGCAATTGACCCGCTCGACGGTGAACAGCCCGTCGGGGGTGGTCATGCCGGGCAGCACGCCCAGTTGCCCTTCGAGTTCGTGCAGCAGCAGCGGCGCCCCGCGGACGTGACAGGCGGTTCCCATGCACACGGTGCAGGTGTGCTTGCCCCGGGGCGTCAGCGAGAATGCCTTGTAGAAGGTGGCGGCGCTGTACACGTTCATGAGCGGCACGCCCAGTACCTGGGCGATCCGCCGCATCGCGTGTTCCGAGATGTACCCTTCGGAATCCTGCACATCGAGCAGAACCTCGATGAGCCGGTCAGGCCGGCCGCGCGAGTTCTCAAGAAGCGATTCGAGCCGGTCGCTGTGCATTGCCATCTCCCGCGTGGTGCGGCCACGATGCCCGATGCCGGCAGCGTCTGAACCGCGTCGGCCGCTCGGACCGGGTTCGCATACCGCCACGGCGGCCACAGTAAACTCCAAAGGCTTGCTTTCAATGCGAGAATATCGCCTATATACTGCCTATGCGTTATAGGCATAGGCTCTGCCACAACGGTGATGTCCATGTCCAACCGTCTTCCCGCTCGACGTCCGCCGCGACACGCACCCGCGGATACAGGCGATCTGGCGCACAAGCTCGGCGAAAGGGTCAAGGAACTGGGTTGCCTCTATGCGCTGACGCAGATCATCGAGCGCTGCTCCGGCGACATGGACCGGCTGATGCGCGAAGCGGTGCAGATTCTGCCCGGCGCCTGGCAGTACCCGCAGGATGCGCGCGCAAGGATCGTGCTCGACGGCAAGCAGTACGCCAGCGCCGGCCATCGCCGCGGAGTTGCCCGGCAGTCGGCGCCGCTCACGGTGAACGGAACGAAGGCGGGGCTGGTGGAAGTGTGTTATCTGAAGCGCTTCCCGCGCGCCTGGGAAGGGCCGTTCCTGAAGGAGGAGCGCCATCTGATAGACGCCGTGGCCGGCCACCTTTCGCGCGCTGTCGAGCGTCGTCGCGCCGATGAGCGGCGGCAACTCGCGGAGAACCGGCTGACGGAGCGTCTCAAGGAACTCAACTGTCTGTATGGCGTTACGCGCGCGATAGAGTCCTGCGGCGGGTCGGTGCCGCGGCTGATGAGCGAGGTCGTGCAGCTTCTGCCGGCGGCATGGCAGTATCCGCAGGCCGCTTGCGCCAGGATCGTATTCGACGGACAGGCCTTTGCGACGGCGGATTTCGTGCGCACGGAGCACGCGCAGTCCGCGCCGATAGTGGTGCACGGCCAGCCGCGGGGAATGGTGGAAGTGTGCTATCGCAGCGCGCGTCCGCCGGCCGACGAAGGACCGTTTCTGAAGGAGGAGCGTTCGCTGATCGACGCCGTGGCCGGACATCTGGCGCGGGCCGTGGAGCTTTTTTCCACTGCCGATGCCCTGCGGAACACCAACGCCCGGCTTCTGGTGGAGCAGCGCGCTCTTCAGGAGAGCAACGCGGCCCTGCGCACGGTGCTTGCGCGCATAGAAGAGGAGAAGCGGAGCATCGGCCAGGCGGTGGCCGCCAACGTGGACCGCATCCTGATGCCGATCATCGACGCTCTGGAGATCGAACTGCCCGCGGAGCAGCGCGGCTACACGCGGCTGCTGCGGAAGAATCTCGAGGAGATAACCTCGCCGCTGGTTGACAGGCTTTCGCGCGTGGCCCTGATGCTGACGCCCGCGGAAGTCCGCGTGTGCAACATGATCAGGATGGGGCTGAGCAGCAAGGAGATCGCCGAGTTGCGCCATGTGTCGCGGGCGACGGTCAGCCGGCAGCGCGAGAGCATACGCAGGAAACTGGGTCTGAGCGGCAGGCGGGTGAATCTGGCGACGTATCTTCAGACCTTCGGCGAGAGCCTGAGCCGCGCCGAACAGCGCCGTATGCTGTGAGATATGCACCGGTGCGCGGCGGCGCGAGGTCAGACTTCGCGCGCGTAATCCACGCTGTAATTGGGGGCTTCCCTGGTGATGGTTATATCGTGCGGGTGGCTTTCGACCATGCCCGCGGAGGAAATGCGGTAGAACCGGGCGGTCGTGCGGAGCTGCTCGATGTTGCGGGTGCCGCAGTAACCCATGCCCGCGCGCAGGCCGCCGACGAGCTGATACACGAAATCGCTGAGCGGTCCGCGATAGGGCACGCGGCCTTCCACGCCCTCGGGAACGAGTTTGGAGGATTCCTTCACGCCGCTCTGTCCGTAGCGGTCGGCCGAGCCGTGCACCATGGCGCCCATCGAGCCCATGCCGCGGTAGGTCTTGTAGCGGCGTCCCTGGTAGATGACCAGTTCCCCGGGAGATTCGTCCAGTCCGGCGAACAGCGAGCCGATCATCACAGCCGAGGCGCCCGCGGCGATGGCTTTCGTTATGTCGCCGCTGTGGCGTATGCCTCCGTCGGCGATGACGGGCACGCCGGCGGCGTTGGCCACGGATGCGGCCTGCTGCACGGCGGTGATCTGGGGCACGCCCACGCCGCTGATGATGCGCGTGGTGCAGATGGAGCCCGGGCCTATGCCCACCTTCACGCCGTCGGCGCCGGCGTCGATGAGATCCCTGGCGCCTTCGGCGGTGGCGACGTTGCCGGCGATTATCTGGATATTCCAGCGGCGGCGGATTTCCCGGACCGTTTCGATGACGTTGCGGCTGTGGCCGTGAGCGGTGTCAACGACGATCACATCGACGTCGGCCCCGATGAGCGCCTCGACGCGTTCGAAATCATGCACGCCGACGGCCGCTCCCACCCGCAGCCGCCCGCGCGCATCCTTGCAGCTGTTGGGGAACTGGTGCAGCCGGTCTATGTCGCGCATGGTTATCAGCCCGCACAGCCGGCCTTCTCTGTCCACCAGCAGCAGTTTCTCGACCTTGGCGCGATAGAGAATGCGTTCGGCCTCGTCGAGGGTGGTGTTTTCGGGGGCGGTGATGAGGTTTTCGCGGGTCATCACCTGGCTTATCTGGCGCGAGTCGTCCTCCTGAAACTTCAGATCGCGGCGGGTGATGATGCCCACGAGCCGGCCGGTCCTGTGATGGCTGTCGCCCGTCGCGCGCGGGCGGGGCATGTCGGGATTCCACGTGCAGCCTTCCACGATGGGTATGCCGCTGACGTTGTATTCGCGCATGACGCGGCGGGCCGTGCCGACGGTGGCCGTGGGCGGCAGCGTTATGGGATCAACGATAACGCCGTTCTCGCTGCGCTTGACCTTTTCCACCTCGCGCGCCTGGTTCTCGACCGACAGATTCTTGTGGATGATGCCGATGCCGCCTTCCTGCGCCAGGGCGATGGCCAGCGCCGCTTCGGTAACGGTGTCCATCGGCGCCGACACGAGGGGGATGTTTATCTCGATGCCGCGAGTGAGTTTCGTGCGCGTGTCGGCCTCGGCGGGCACGAAATCGCTGTACGCCGGAACAAGCAGCACGTCATCGAACGTGATCGCGTCGCCGATGATGCGGGGGTGTTCCATGGGATACAGTTACGGCGGCAGGCGGCGGATTGTCAAGTGGCATGCCGGACGCGACTACCCATCTACCCGTTTCAGCCAGACGCCGCCGCTCCCTCCTGTGCGCATCCTTCCCGCCGTCATTCCCGCGCAAGCGGGAATCCAGATCATCCCCCGCCTGCGGGGGAAGTTTTCTGTGTCCTCTGTGTCTATGCGCCGTGTCCATGCATTTCCCCGCTCGCGGGAGGCACAGGCCGGAAAAACGACAGATGCCCCCCCGTTTCGCGGTCCGCTTTTGCGGGAATGACCAGAAGCAGCCGGCATTACGAGGATGGGAAAATGGCAATGACGGGGGGCAACAGCGGAATCAGTCTGCGTCGAGATGCGCAGGAATGAACTGCCATGTGTTGTCGCGCCATCGCCACAGCGTCGTGCCGTTGACGTCGGCGGTCCACCGGTAGAAGCGGAAACTCTCACCGATCCTTGTCGGGGCACCCATCCCCGCGTCCCCGCCGGCGCCGGTCCGCACTTCCCGCAGCACATGGCCCATCAACCCCGCGGCCTGTCCGACCAGCTCGACCAGAGCCAGCCGGCTGCCGCCGCACGACAGCGAAATCTCCTCGCCCCCCGCAAGGTCGCCTACCGCCGCCTCACCGAAGCGGCCCGGTGAAAGCGAGCCGAACTCGTATGCCCGCCCGCGGAGCCGCACTACGGCCGACTGCGTGAACGATGTGCCCTGCGGGGCGGCGGTGAAGAAACCGCCGCGATGAGGAAAAGCGAAGCCCGCGAACTGCACCGGCGTCGGCGGCGCGCCGGGTGCTCGCAGCCGCAGGCACAGCCGGGCGGCGCGGCGCGGCCGTCCGCCCTCCAGATAATCTATCTCCGTTCTGCCGTCCACGCCTTCCCACCGCCACACCTGGCGACGCTCTCCCGAGACCGTTTGCGATCCGAGGTAAACATGTCCGACAGCCACTTGGAGAAAGGCGATGTCTCCGTCGGCGACGGTCTCCACCCAGTGCCGGCTTTCCGGCGAGCCGTCGGGCAATTCCGCATCAACCTCCAAACGGATACGACGGCCCTTCGGCGCTCTGGCCAGCATGACTATGGAATACTGGCTGGGCCGGGCAACGCTGCCAGCCACGCCCACTTTCTGCCAGTCCGGTTCGAAATCCACGGGCACAGTTGTTTCGGCGACGATATCGCCGGCGTCGGGAGTGGCCTGCCATACGTGCGCGAGTCCCATCCGTTGCCACGAATCGTCGGCTTCAACCGTCTGCATCTGCCGGCTGCGCCATCCGTCCTGCTGCGGCCCGGGCGGGGCGAGAAGCTGTTCCTGCCGCATTCCCCACACCCGCAGACGGGCGTTGCCCAGATGCACTGCCGGGTTGAAGCGCACGCCGCAGTCGCTCATCACAAACGCCAGGTGTACCGAGCCGCTGTCGTCGTTCCTGACAGTCGTGGAAATTTGCCTTTCGTGAAGTGTATCCAGTTCGCCGGTGCCCATGCGACGGCGCAGCACGCGCAGTCGCGACGGCGCAAGCTCGATAACGACGTACCAGTCGCCTTCAAAGGTCAGCTTCCCCGCATCAGGGCTGTTGCCCTCCGCGCCGACTTGCAGGACGTTCCCGATGACGTTGAAGGGATGCGCGCTGTGGGTGTGAGCATCGCAGAAGAGCACCACGCCGGGAAATTCGCCCAGCAGCCTCCGCAGGTTGTCGGCGGTTTCGCCGTATTCGTTCAGAGCACGGTGGGAGAGGATCACGGCGGTGCGCCCGCGGTGAGCAGCGAGCAGTTCCCGCAGCCAGTCGAGCTGCCAGTCGTGCCATACGTGGTTCTTCCCGCTGTGAACGAAGATGAACAGCACGCCGCGCAGCACCGCAGCCCACGCCGTCGGCCGGCCCGCCAGCGCCTCGAAGCGAGGCATCGCGCCACGGAAACATACCACCGGATCGGGGGCTTCGCCCGCGTACGGATGGCACCGGCTCAATGCGCCGGCTGCGGTACGTCCCCACTCGCCGAAGTATTCGTGATCCCCGGCGTGCCAGACGACGGGCAGGCGGCTGTCGCGGCTCAGACGCATGGGATTGTTTTTCGTGCCGTCGAGCACGTCGCCGAGCACCGCCACGAACAGACATTCAATGCCCGCCGCGTCGCCCAGCAGCCGGCGCATGTAGTCTTCCGGCACGCGACGGAAATTGTGGAGGTCTCCCTGGATGGCGAAGCGTATGACGTTGTCCGCGGGTGCCGCCGCCATCGCCGCAATGGAGCCCAGCAGCACCGCGACCGTCGCAGGCCATCGGACGAGGCGCCTCTCATGCGGACATGCCGGTGCCGGCGCATGCCATGCCGCCCCGGCTGCGCGAACAGTTGATGCATTTTCGTTCATGACGCCTCCTTGGAGTCTTCGCGCCTCTGTGCGGCGGCTGCCTTACAAGCCCCGCTTCGCCGGATACGCCCGAAGTGTGCGCGGCCGCAGCGCGAGGCGATTCCGGCCCAGGCGTATCAGCCCGCCCGGCCGACCTGAAGCAGATCCAGAGGGTCCTGCCGCGCCGCCGAGGCCGCTGGGAACACGCTGGCCGCCACCGCCGTCAGCATTATTATCCCCGCGCCCAGCGCTATCATGTCCCACGGCAGCGCTATGGGCGGCGCGAAGCCGAAGATGCGCCGTCCGAGGGCGTTGGCGTTGATGCTCATCTCCAGCCCCGCCAGCAGACCCAGCGCGCAGCCGCTGAATCCGAGCAGCAGGCCCTCGGCCAGTATCATTCTCAGCATCTGCCCCTGAGTCAGACCGATGCTGCGCAGCACGCCGAGCTGCCAGCGGCGGCTGTGAATGCTGGCCATTATGGCGTTGGTCACCCCGAAAGACGCGACGACGATGGCCGCCAGAGCGACTATGCTCACCAGCGACAGCATTCTGCGGAAGGTCTGCTGGATTTCGTATTTGATCTGGCGCACGTCGCCGCTGCGCAGTCCCCACGCACCGAGGCGGCTGCGCACGCGCTGTTCGATGTCCTGGCGTTCCACGAAATGATCGAGGTTGGCGGCGAACAGACGATAGCGATCGACGCCGAAATCGCGCTCGGCGTCCTCGAGCGACCCGAAGACGCTGCCGGCGGAGCGCTGTTCGAACTGCCGGCCCATGTCGAACATGCTGACGAAGACGTCTATTCCCGGCGACCACACGACGCCGGCGATGGTGTATTCCACGTCGCCGCTTTTCGGGGTTTTCAGCGTGAGTTTATCGCCCACGTCCAGCCCCTTGAGGCGGTGAAACTCCTCCGTGACGATCAGATGACGCCCCTGGCGCAGCAGGCGGGCGGCATGCTCGGGAGTGCCGCGGCGGAAGTTCAGTTCCATCATCTTCATCGCCCTGTCCACGTCGATGCCGATGAACATGGTCGCATCGGGGATGAACGCGGCGCCGACGAAACTGAAGAAGCCCTGTCCCAGTCCGGAGGTGGCCACGGCCAGAGGAAGAACCTCCCCGCTGCGGATGCCCTCGACGGTTTCGAGGACGCGCGTCTGCTCCTTCGTCAGGCCGAAAGGCGCGAGTATGAACAGGTCGGGAAAGCGGTCGGGCAGGCGCCAGGCGCGCATGGCGCTGTTGCCCTGGGTATGCAGGACGATGAGTATGGCCAGCCCCACCATCAGCGCCGCCGAGGTGCCCGCCGCGCGCCATATTGCGCCGCTGAGCAGTTGGGAAAGCAGCGGGCGGCGTATGGCGAATATGCCTGCGGCCGCGAAGCCGAGAGTCCTGTCCACCGCTTCCACCAGCAGCGGGGCCAGCAGAAAGAACCCTATCATCAGACAGGGCAGGCCGGCGTAGAAATGTCCCCAGAAGGCCACCGGCCGGGGGACCGCCGGCACGAAAAGCAGCAGCGGGTCGACAAGCACCAGAACGACGCCGACGGCGGCCGACGCCAGTATGCTGCGGCGCGAGACGCGCCGGGCCTGAACGCTCATGCCCTCGACGGGGTCCAGGCGCATGGCCTGAAGCGCCGGCAGCACGGCCGCCGCCAGCGCCGCCAGAAGCGAGCCGACCGCGCCGTAGAGGATGCCGCCGATGCTCAGAGCCACGCCGGCCAGAAAGAACATGGGCCTGAGGGCGGCCGTTATGTGCGCCCAGAGAATGCCCAGGGGAATGCCCACGATGGCGCCGGCGCAGGCCAGCAGCAGGCCTTCGAGCACGACGGTTGCGCCTATCTGCCACGGCGCCGCTCCCACCGCCAGCAGCATCGACAGCGTGCGCTGGCGTTCGGCGACGCCCATGCTGAGGGTGGCGAAGACGATGAAGGCGGCGGCCAGCATCGACACCGTTCCGCCGAGCATGGCGAGGAACTCCACCCATTTGAGGTCGCGGTCGATTTCCGCGCGCCGCTGCCGCGAGGTTTTGATGAGGAAGCGTTTGTCCAGTTGCTCGATGCGCCCCTGCCAGCGTCTCACGAAACCTTCATCGCTCGCGGCGTCGTGAAGATCGATGCATATCGAAGTCACCTTTCCCGTCGCACCGGTAATCTGCTGGAGCGTTTCCAGCGGCACGTAGAACGTCTGTTTCAGCGCCGCCATGATCTGCGGCTTGTGCACTATGCCCACCACCTTCGCCCGCAACTGGCGCCCGGGGGCAGGAAGAACGACGAGGTCGCCGACGCCGGCTCCCAGCAGTCTGGCGGCCTCCTGGTCGATGACGGCCACTTCGCCGCTGCCGCCGCTGAACCACTGTCCGGACGTGCCCGGTTCCATCGTCAGCGATCCGATTTCGATGTCCTCGGGCAGGCGCACGCCGATGACGGTTACCGTCTGCCATTCGCGCCCGGGAAGCGGCTTGCCGTCGCGGCCCACCAGGGGCAGGTCCACCTCCAGCCGGCCCACGGCCGCGCGCACATCGCGGTCGCGTCTTATCTCTTCGATAAGAGTTTCCGGAACGGCGCCGTGGTAGTCTTCGGCGCAGGTTATCTTCACGTCGGTAGCGCCCAGATACTGCGACACGAACTTGCGTATGGCGGCGGTAACCGACGCATAGCCCGCCGTCACCGACACCACCAGGCTCACCGCCAGCGCGATGGCCAGCGCGGTAAGCAGAGCGCGCGCTTTGCGGCGCCATATGGCGGCAAGAGTGAGGGTGAGAACGGCCGGCATACTCATTTCCGACAGTGCGCCTGCGGCCTGTGCGTCCGGGGCCGTTGCGCCCCTGCGCATGCGCGCTCAGCGCACGCATTCATGGTAACGCACCGCCAACGTCTGCCCGTCGCCGCATTCGGTCGATGAGAATCTCGCCACTATCTTACCGTCCTTCATCACCGCCACCTCCCGGGCGTAGATGGCCACCGACGGCTCGTGCGTGACCATGACGATAGTGCGGCCATGCTTGAGGCACAGATCGCGCAGCAGTTCGCACACACTGCGGCTGCTGACCGAGTCCAGGTTGCCCGTGGGTTCGTCAGCGAGGAGTATGGCCGGGTCGGCAACCAGCGCCCGCCCTATCGCCACGCGCTGCTGCTCGCCGCCGCTGAGCGCGTCGGGGCGATGGTCGGCGCGGTGTTCCAGTTGCAGCATGGCGAGAATGCGGCTTACGCGATCGGCTATGGCCTGGCGGTCAGCGCCGTCGAGCATCAGCGGCAGGGCTATGTTCTGCCGCGCCGAGAGCGTGGGTATGAGATTGAACGCCTGAAATACCAGTCCGATCCGGCGCCGGCGCAGTATCGTCCGGTGGCGGTTGCTCATCTCGGCGATGTTCCGACCATCGATCAGGACGCGCCCGGAGTCGGGGCGCGTCAGCCCGGCCATCACGTGCAGCAACGTGCTCTTCCCCGAGCCGCTTGCGCCCATGACGGCCAGAAATGCCCCCTGGCGCACCTCGAGACTGACCCCGCCCAGGGCGGTAATCACGGCATCGCCCTGCCGGAAAGTCTTGACCACGTTTTCGACCACCAGTGGCGTCATATCGGCCCGGCGCGAAAAGCGACACTATACGCGCCGGCCGGCGCGGCACAAACTCCCGGCCGTTCGCCGTTGACAGCATAACCGCCGCTTCCGACACTTCCGCGCGAATGACGCAGCGCCGACAGCTCCTCAACGGCGATGCGGCGGACATGCCGCGGCGCTGGCCGCCTTCACGACCGGCGCTGGCCGCGCTGGCGGCGGCGGTCGTGACAGCGGCGGTGTTCTATCCGGTGTGCTTCCACGAGTTCGTGCGGTGGGACGACCCGCACAACTTCATCAACAACCCGCGCATGCACAGCCCGTCGCTGCGGGATGTAGCGTGGTACTGGCACAACGCTTACGCACACCTCTATGTTCCCGTGACATATACCCTGTGGACGGCCGTCGGATGCGTTGCCCGCACCGGCGGAGCGCTTCCGCAGGAGCTCCAGCTCAACGCCTACGTGTTCCATGCGCTGAATCTGCTGGTTCATCTGACCAGCGCAGCGCTGGTATGCCGCATACTTCTGAAGATGGGCGCAAGCGCCGCGGCGGCGGCGTTCGGTGCGGTGTTTTTCGCCGTGCATCCCGTACAGGTGGAAGCCGTGGCGTGGGCCTCGGGCACGAAAGACCTTCTGGCGGGAATGTTCGGCCTGGCGGCGATATGCACGTTCGCATTCACGCCGGACCCCCGCATCGCCTCGCGCCAGTATCTGCAAAGCACGGCGCTGTTCGCGCTGGCGATGCTGTCCAAGCCTTCGGCGGTGGTGGTTCCGCTCGTCACGGCGGCCCTTGCGCTCGTGTACGACAACCAGCATATGCGCCAGCGCCTGCGCCGGCTGGCATGGCCGATGGCTCTCTGGCTGGTGCTGGCGGTTCCGGTCGTGATCATCGGGCGACTGGTCCAGCCCGCAGAGTCGCTGCGCTTCGTCCCGCCGGCGTGGAGCAGGCCCGTCATCGCCGCCGACGCTCTGGCGTTTTATCTGGGAAAGATCGCAGCCCCGGTTCATCTGGCGATCGACTATGGCCGGTCGCCGCAACACGTGCTCTCGTCGGGAACGGTCTGGATTACGGTTCCGGCGGCACTGCTTACAGGCGCCGTGGTGGTTATCGTCAGGCGATGGTGGGCAGCGCCGGCGGCGGGCGCGGCGGTTCTGGCGGCCGGCGTTCTGCCCGTGCTGGGCCTCGTCAGTTTCGACTTCCAGAGCTACTCGACGGTGGCGGACCATTACCTGTATCTGTCCATGCTGGGCCCGGCCATCGTTCTGGCCGGGGCGATAGATCGGCGGCGCAACACGCTCGTGCTGGCGATATGCGCGGCGGCGCTGGCGGCGCTGGCCGCGCGCAGCCGCATCCAGGCGGAGGTATGGCGCGACTCGCGGACGCTCTTCGAGCACACCTTGAAGGTCAACCCCGACAGCCGGGCGGCGGGAGTGAATCTGGCCACCGAACTGGCAGCAGAGGCGCACATGCTGGCGAGCGCCGGAAGGGCCGAAGAAGCGCTTGCGATGTACGATCGCGCCGTCGCTCTGGACAAACACGTTCTGGAGAAGTTTCCGTGGGATCCCCACGCGCGGCGCGCGCTGGCCGAGATGCATACGGCGCGGGGCGCCATCATCGCTGCGCTGCTGAAGGACCTGCCGCGGGCTGTCGGCGAGTTCGAAGAGGCGCTTCGTTACGACCCGCAATATGTGCCGGCGCGCGAGAATCTGGAAAAGGCGCAGCGGCTGCTGCGCAGAACCGACCGGTGATGCCGCGGGACCGTGCCGGGTGCCGTCATTTCCCGATGCAGAACGTGGCGAAGATGCGCTGGAGGAGGTCGTCGGGGGTAACGCGCCCGACGATCGCGCCCAGCGCGTCGAGGGCTTCGCGGAGCGACAGCGCGACCAGTTCATGTCCCTCGCCGCGGCCGGCCGAGTCCATCGCCCGCGCCAGGGCGGTTTGCGCTTCGGCGATATGCGCCAGGTGGCGGGCGTTGAGGGCCAGCCTGGCGCTGTGCCGCGCAACCGGGCCGAAGGCCATTTCGCTCATGCGGCGGCGCAGCGCATCGATGTTCCAGCCGGTCAGGGCTGAAACGGCTATGACTCCCGACTGATCGGCACCGACGGCATCGCGCTCGCGGGGCGCAAGCAGATCGGCCTTGCTCCTGACCAGCAGATCATGCCGGCGCGGCAGCGCAGGCGGCGGGGCGCGGTCGGCGGCGTCGTGAACCAGCAGCACGAAATCTGCTTCGGCCACGGCGCGCACGGCGTTATTGTGCATCTGGCGTGCGATCTGCGCCGCCGGCGAGCGGTCCTCCTCGGGGGGCAGCACGTCGAGCAGCCCGGCGGCGTCGCTGATGCGCACGACGCCGCGGTCGAGAAGCGCTTCGGCCCAGATGACGTCGCGCGTGGTGCCGGCCACCGGCGAGACCACCGCCCGCCGGCGTCCCGACAGAACGTTCAGCAGCGTGCTCTTGCCGGCGTTGGGTCGGCCGGCCAGCACGAAATGGGGCTGATGACTGATCTGCTCGAAGCGGGCGCTGTTTCTCACCAGATCGTCAAGCATCGCGCGCGCCGCGGCGATACGCTCGCAGAGCGCGGAAGGCGACAGGAAAGCGATGTCTTCCTCGGCAAAGTCGATGCCGGCCTCCACCAGCGCCAGGGTGTCGGTCAGGTCGTCCATCACCGGCCGAACGGCGGCGGCAAGTTGACCGGCGAGCAGTTGTCGGGCGGCGGCAAGTTCCTCGTCGCCGCGGGCAGCGATAACGGCGGCGACGCCCTCGGCCTGGTCGAGATTCATGCGCCCGGAGAAATAAGCGCGGGCGGTAAACTCCCCCGCCTCGGCCTGCCGCGCCCCCCTGCCGAGCAGCTCGCCCAGCAGCATGCGCGCCAGCAGAACGTTGCCGGGTATGTGGAACTCGACGACGTGCTGGCCGGTGTAACTGTGCGGAGCCGCAAAGAAATACAGCCACGCGGGCACTTCCAGTCCGGCAAAGGCGATGGTTGCGCGGCATGCGCAGGACCGGTCAAAGCGCACAATATCGGCGCCCGGCGCGAGGGCAGCCGCGATGGCCGGGGCATCGGGACCGCTCATGCGCACGATCATGCGGGCCGCCGGTCCGGCGCAACTGCTTATCGCCGCGATGGTGTCGTCGCCGATCATGCCGCACGACCGTGGCCGGAGCGCCGGCGCATCTCACCGCCCGGGCAGGTGAGTGCACGAAGGGTCGGAGATCCTCGCCTGATCGACCGGCAGCCTTATGGTGAAGGTGGTGCCCTTGCCGGCAGCGCTTTCCACGGAGATGGTGCCGTCGTGCTCCTCGACGATCTTGCGGGCAACCGCCAGCCCCAGTCCCGTGCCGCGGTTGCCCTTGGTGGAATGGAACAGCTCGAAGACGTGCTGTTTCATGGCCTCGGGAATGCCGCTGCCGTTGTCAACAACCTGTATCACCAGTTCGCGCCGGGCGGCATCGTAGCGGCACGTGACCTTCACCAGCCCCGTCCCCGCCGGCACGGCGTCGATGGCGTTGCCCAGGAGATTCATCAGCACCTGGTGGATGCCGTCGGGGTCCATGGGTGCCGGGGGCACGTCCTTGTCGATGTCGGCGACGACCATGACGCCCTTATCGGTGGCCGGCCGGGCGGTCAGTTCCACGCATTCGTCGATGATCTTGCGCGGATGGACCAGTTCCAGCCGCGGTTCGCGGTCTTTGCTGTAGGCCAGCAGGTTCATGGCGAGGCTGTATATCCTCTCGAGATTGCGATCGACGATGGCCCAGCCTTTGGAAACCTGGGTGAGGTTGCCGGCGCGCAGTCCCATTTCCACCACGTCCGCGCCGCCGCGCAGCGCCTGGAGTATGTTCTTTATCGAGTGCGACAGAGCGGCGGTCGTTTCGCCGATGGCGGCAAGCCGTTCGGCGGCGAGTCCCTGCTGATACAGGCGTGCGTTCTGAACGGCCAGACCCGCCTGAAGCCCGATGGCCGTGAGCAGCCGCAACTGGTCCGGCGAGTAGGTGTAGTTCTTGACCGAGCTGTCGATGTAGATGACGCCGATGATCTCGTCCCCGCCTCTGGCGTCGAGCCGGCGGGCCTTTATGGGCACGCACAGGGCCGAGCGTATGCCCAGGCTGTGGACGCTCTTGCCCTTGCTGAAGCGCTGATCGGTCATGGCGTTGCTGGAGAGCACGCCTTCACCGTGTTCGATGACGTAGTTGACGATCGTCCGCGAAGCGTGGATGCGCGGCTGGTCGGCTTTGCCGGTGGCGGCGCCGGACCGCTGGGGCGTTCGCTCGGAAGCTCCGCTTCTGTTCGCGGGGGCGGTCTCATCGCGTGTGCGCACCACCTTGGGTATCAGTTCGCGGCCGTCGTTGCCCAGCAGAAATATGATGCCGTGGTCGGCCTTGACGTGCTCGAAAACCAGATCCATAACCACTTCGAGCACCTGAGAGACGGTGAAATTGGTACCCAGGGCCGCGCCCAGCTGATAGAGGATGCGCAGGTTGGACATGGCGGCCGCCGACGGCTCGGGCACGGCGAGAACCATCGAGTCGTCGCTGGTGGGGATGGTCGCCATGATGGCGCTGTCCATGCCCGCTTCCGCGCCGGCGAGTTTGACGTTGCCGCTGCTGGCGCGCGAAACGCCGGGCTGCGCCCCGAAGACCATGAGCGTGCGCCCGACGCGTATCTGATCGCCCAGTTTGAGCACCTGCGGACCCCGGCCGACCTTCACGCCGTTTACATAGGTTCCATTGGCGCTGCCCAGATCGCGCACTACCCACTGCCCGTTCTCGGGCACCAGTTCGCAATGGCGGCGGCTGACAGTGTTGTCGCTCAGTGGTATCTGGCGGCTTTCGCGCCCGACAAGCGCCGGGGCGTCGGGCAGTTCGAAGCGGCGGCCCTTGTCGGGACCCTGTAAGACAAGCAGCGTCAGCATGACCCGAAACCCGTCCGCATCATCTCATGCCACGACCGCGAAGGCGGAATATTACGGCGGCCGACCATAGCGCGCCCCGCCGCGCCAGTCCCCCCGGCGCCGCGTGTGCCTACCTGCCCGCGCCGCCCGGCACCGCAGGCCCCTGCAATTCCTTCATCAGCACGTTGTTGTACTTCAGCAGGGTTCCCTTGGCCTTCTCCAGCGCGGATAGCGCAATATTATAGTTCGCCAGCGCCTGCAATTCCTGCCGCCACGCCTCAGCCAGGGCAGATTGCCGGTCCAGTTTCAGCTGCACGAAAGTCGGCGAAAGCGGCTCGCCCTGCTGTTCGCGGTCCTCTATCGCCCGCAGCGCCTTTTCCGCGGCAAAACGCGTGTCGCGCGCGGCGACTATCTCCGACCAGCTCGTCTCCACCTCGTTGCGGGCGTTCATGACCTCCATCGCCACCTGGTCGGCCAGCGCCCGATACTGATCTATCGCCTGCTGATGCTGAAGCAGCGTGCGCTGATATATCGCGCGCGCCTGGCGGTTGCCTATGGGCACCTCGAACTGTATCCCGATGCTGTAGTTGAGCAGCCCGGTATCGTCCAGGTCGTCCAGCGCTGCCTTGAAGTCGGTTCCCAGCCCCTGTATGCCCACCGAGCCCACCAGATTGAGCTGCGGCAGAGCATTGCTTCTGGCCGCCTTGATGATCGTCCGCGCGCTGTCTATGCGCAACTGCTGCTGCAAGAGCTCCAGACGGTTCTGAAGCGCGGTTTCGATGAGGTCGGAAACCACCATCTTCACCGGCTGCTCCGCAGGCCGGTCGACGGCTTCTATCAGATGCGGTCCGGCCACGGGCAGTTCAGGGTCGTTCATCAGCCGTTTGAGCTGGTTGGACAGTTCCCGCACTCTCCCGCGCGCTCTGACGAGCTGGGCATTGCGCTGCTCCACGGATGCCTGCGCCTGATATACCTGAAGATCGGACGTGTCGTGCCCGCGGCGCTTGACGATGATGTCGCGGGTGTCCTCGGTCTGCCTGAGAAGCTGCTCCTGAATGCGCACGTCCGCCTGGGCCTGAACCAGCCGCCAGTAGGCCTCTTCGGCCTGCTGAAGCGTCTTCTCGAGCTGGTCGCGCCATTCCAGCTGGCTTATCCGGAAATCGTTGCGGGCGATGGTGATGCGGGCGCGGTTGACCTCCGTCCCGAAGTTCTGGAGCAGCGGCTGGGTTATCTGGAGCACCAGCTGATCATCCCATACCGTCTGCTGCGTGGTGGCGGGGTTGAATACGAACGGACGGCTCTCGAAGCGGTAGCGGCTGGACTGCGCGCGGGCTTCGATCTGTCCGCCGCTGGGCAGCCGCTGGCGGATGCCGGCCTGAGTCTGCATGGAATACAGCCCGAAGGGATCCAGATTCTGCGGGAAAACGCCCTGCGGATACTGCTTCTGATAGGTGGCGCCGGCGAAAAGCGTGGGGTCGAAGTTCGCCTCGGCCTCGAGTATGCGCACCTCGTCTATGGCCGCCTGATACGAGGCCACACGCACATCCAGGCTGTTGACGACGGTGCGATGGATGACCTGCTGAAGCGTCATGGGCACCGCCATCGTGGTCGCAGGCCAGGGCGCGCCGGCGTAGCGGCGCGGAGCGGCGGCGCCTTCGGGAACGATGTCCGGCAGTGTCTGCGGCAGCGGGCCCAGAGGATATGTCGGCGAGCGGGCGGCCTCTTCGGCATACGTCCGCTGAAGCTGCCGCGCATCGAATCGTTCAGGCTCCGTGAACGCGCAGCCGATGACCACCATCGCCGACACGCACAAGGCGACGCTCCCGACAGCTCTATGCAAAGCGCGATGCATGGTATATGGACCACCATGATAGAGACGGCGGCGCGCCGCGCCAAATACGCGGGCGCAGCCATGCTGCGGCGCGGCGTGCGGGCTGGTAAACTTGCGCCGCGCCCGGCGGCGAACGGCTCATGCACAGGGTATTCAAAAGCACCGAAATCCGCGGCCCGTGTCCGGGCGTGTTCTCCGCCGATATGGCGTGGAAGATAGGCCATGCCACGGCGCTTTTCCTCCAGCGCAGCCGCCACAACATCGACGAATCGCGGCGCGTCGCCAACGAGAACGCCATCGTTATCGGACGCGACAACCGTCCAACGTCGGAGATGATCGCCGCTGCCCTTTCCGACGGAATCCGCAGCGCCGGCGCCCATGTCATGGACCTCGGCGCGGTCGATACGCCCATGGTGTGGTTTGCGGCCAACCACCTTCAGGCCGTGGGCGCTGTCCAGGTCACGGCTTCGGGCGATCCGGCATCGGAGAACGGCCTGAAGATAGCCGGTCCCGGCGCCCGGCCGATCACCGGCGCCAGCGGACTTCAGGACATCCGGCGGATAGCAACGCTTCTGCGCGTCGGACGCACAGGCCTGAGCGGCAGATACGAGCGGTGCGACGTGCGCGACGCCTATGGCCAGCGGCTGCGCAGAACGTTGCGGCTGTCGCGCGGGGTTCGCCTGCTGGCGGACGCCGGCGAGGGCGTGGCAGCCGTCATGCTCCATGCCGTTTTCGCGGGCATCGAGGGTCTGGCAATGACGCTCATGGAAGAACCCCCGCATGCCGACCGGACGCCCGACGCCGGGGAACACAGCCTCGACGCCCTCGGCACGGCCGTCAGAGCGGGCGGATTCGACGCCGGCGTGTGGTTCGACCGCGACGCCGACCGCTGCGCGCTGGTGGCGGAAACGGGCCAGACGATTCCCGCGGACGCCGTTCTGGCATTGCTGGCGTGCAACATGCTTCAGGAGCCCGCATGCGCGGGCGCGTGCATCGTGCACGACGTGCGCTGCGGAACGGCGGCGCTGCGCGCCATGCAGCGCGCGGGCGCCGTTCTGTGCCGCCAGCGCAGCGGCAGCGCACACATCGCCGCGGCGCTGGCCGAGACCGGCGGACTTCTCGGCGGGGATTACCGCGGCCGATACTGCTTCCGCGACAGTTTCTTCCGCGAGAGTCCGGCGACGGCGCTGGCGCTGGTGCTGTCGATACTGTCGGCGGAGCAGCGCCCCCTGAGCGCGCTGGCGGCGCCGTACATGCCGGCGGCGCGCATCAGCAATGCCCGCATAGAGGTGCGCGACCCCGAGGCGTCGCTGCGCGAACTGGGACGGGCGTATCGTGCTTCGCGCATAGACTACCTCGACGGGCTGACAATAAGCGATGCCCGCTGGCGTTGCACGATACGCAAGGGCGAAGGCGAGGCGGCGCTGTACCTGGACATGGAGGCCGACGATCGGCAGACGCTCGATGAGAAGTTCGCCGACGTCGTAAGAACGGCCCGCCAGTAGAAGCTTTGCTATAGCGCCGCCGGACGCCCTTCGGCAGCCCCGGCGGTTCTGCGCCCCGCGGGCGGCGCTGGCAACGCGGCGCGGAGCGGCGTAGGATAGGTTTGCCAGGCAGCGTTGACCGGCGGCCATCGCCGGACAGAGGGGATGCGGATATGCGCAACTTTTCCGCGGTTTGCGGCGCGGCGATCGGCGCGGCGTGGGCGTGGTGTGCACTTGCCGCAGCGGCTGCGCCCGCTCAGCCGGTGCAGCCGATCAACATCGACGAGCAGCGCCGCTGCGTAACGATTCCGGGAACGGTGGCCAAACAGAACGTCTATGAACAGCTCAAGGGGGCCATCGAATACGCGCTGGTGTGTCCCGGGGGCAAGGCATACGAGGCGCTGTTCATCTGCCCCGTGGACCCGGTAGCGCTGCGCGATGCTTTGGTGAAGATCGGGCTGCGTCCGGGAAAACACGCCCACGAACAGGACGGCGTGGCCGTGGGACCGCGCGGCGATGCGGTGAAGATTCTGGTAATAGCGGGCGACGGCGCGCCGGACAGCGCCCGGGAAATCGAGAATTACATCATCGACACCACCCGCGGTGGCCCCATGCCGCCGGTGAAATGGGTGTTCACCGGCTCGCGCACCGTAAAGGACCCGGCCACGGGCAAAGACATGCTCGAGGCGGCGGTCATCAAGAACCTGGTGTCGATTCATCAGCTGGACCCGGGCGTGCTGATCCAGAATCCGACGCCCGGGGCTTCCGAGGGAGGGCGCTACAAGGCGAATCTCAAGGAACTGCCGCCCGAGGGAACGCCGGTGAAGATTGTCATACAGGCGCTGGACCTGAAGCGCATGCACCTGCGCATCAGCGGGCGGGTGCAGGGGGTGGGATTCCGCGAGTTTACGCGGACGGCGGCCGCGGCACTCGATCTTCGCGGGTGGGTGCGCAATCTGCCCGATGGAGATGTGGAACTGCTGGCCGAGGGCGACCCGGCATCGCTGGCGAAGTTGCGCGAAAGGGTATCGAAGGGGCCGCGCGGAGCGCGCGTTGATGCCGTGAAGGACGTCGTGCCGGTCTCCGCCGAGCCGGTCGGGCAGTTCGAAGTGCGCGAAACGCCGCCGCCGTCAAAGTAGGCGCTTTGCGGCGGCGGAAGACATGCCTTCAGAAGGCGGAGAGCACATGATGCATACCACGTCGCGCTTGCGGTGCGCTGCGGGTTTGAGCGCCGTTGCCATTGTATTTCTGGCATGCGCGCCGGCGGCTGCGCTGATCGAACGGCTCTACAGCCTCGAGGAGATACTCAACGAATCGAAGGTTATTCTCGAAGGCCGGGTGGCGGCCGTGAGCATGGAGAAAAAAGCCGCCATCATCATGGTCAGCGGCGTGCTGCGCGGTCAGACGCCCTTCCGCCGCATCAACATGAACATCGCCGTCGGGCAGGAGTGGTATCCCGACGTGATGATGCTGCGGCTGAAGGTCGGCAACCCGGCGCTGATCTTCTACGATCAGGCCGACAATCAGTACCGCTGTCTGGTGCATACGGACGGCATCTGGTTCCAGCTGTATGGCGATCTGACCGACCAGCCGGATGAGATGTGGTGGCGCTTCACGCACATCGAGCTGAAACTGAAGCGCACCTACGACGACACCACGCCGTCGCTGATCGAGCTGGTAAAACAGATACTCGCCGGCAAGGCCAAGCCCCCGCCGCCGCAGGAAAAGAACGGCTTCTGGACGCGCGAGGAACTGATACAGGAGGCGTTCGAAAAGCCCAAGCCGGCCGCGCGGACGCCGGGAATCGTCAAGGCGCCCGACAAACCGCTGGGCAGATGCATCAAGTTGCCCGGGGTCAGCGGAGCGGTGAGCGCTGTGGCGTGGGTGGATTACGACAACGACGGCGATTTCGACGTGTTCGTCAGCGCTGCGGGAGGAATGAAACTTTACCGCAACGAGGCGCGGCAGTTCATCGACGCCACCAGCGCTGTCGGCCTGAAGGGCGCTGCGAAGGCCGCGGCGTGGGCCGATTACAACCTCGACGGCAGGCCCGATCTGCTTGTCGTCACGCCTGAGGGCAAGGCGGTGCTTTACACGCACGCCGGCACACGGTTCGTCGAGACCCCCTCGGCAATGACCAGCGCCGCGGCGTTCTCCGCCGATTATTGCGCGTGGGTGGACGCCGACGGCAACGGCCGGCCGGATATTCTGCTGACCAGTGCCGCGGGCGGGATGCTGCTGCTGAATCAGGGCAGGGGACCGGCGCCCTTTGCCCCCGCGGGAGCGGAGTGGAGCGTCGGCGGCGGGCGCCCGCATGTGCTCGATTTCGACAGCGACGGGCTGGCCGATGTGCTGCTGACCGGCGCGCGGACGGCGCTGCTGCGCAACGACGACGGCAAGGCCCTGCGTCCGGCGACGCAGGTGGACGTGGCCACCGGCGATCAGAGCGCGACGGCGGCGCTGGGCGATTTCGACGGCGACGGTCTGCTGGACGTGTTCATCCCCCATAAGGAATCGCCGCGGCTGTACCGCAATCAGGGCGAAGGGCGGTTCGTGGCGATAACCGACCGCTCGCCGCAACTCGCCGCGCTGCGCGAGGCAGTGGCGGCCGCGTGGGCCGACGTCAACGGCGATGCGCATCTCGATCTGGTCGTCTCACGCGACAAGGCGACGCCGGCGGTCTTCTACGGAGACGGCAAGGGCTACTTCGCCGACAAGACCGACGCGGCAGCAGACCCGACGGCCATCGAAGCGGCGGCGTCGGCGACGGTCATGGTTTTCGGCGATTTCGACAGCAACGGCCGGCCTGATCTGCTCTTCGGCACGGCCGATGGAACGGCGGGCATAATCGTCAACACCGCGCCGCCGTCCAGGCCGCTGCGCGTGCCGTTGCGGGTGCGGCTGAACAACGCCTGCGCGCCGGGGGCGCTGGTGCGCCTGCACGACAACAAGGACCGGCTGATAGCGTTCCGCCAGATAGGGCTTCTTCATGGCGGCAACTCGCAGGAGGCGCCCGAGGCGCTGTTCTTCGTGCAGCCCGGGCAATACAGCGTGTCGGTGCTGCTGACCGACGCCGATGTGAGGACGAGCTCGATGATGGTGTCGGAACTGGGGCGCATCTGGTTCGTGCCGCCGCCGAAGAAACAGTAAGACACCCCTCCGGCATCGCCGTGCAAAAGCGCATGAAACCCCCGGCCGGAAAACGGATCATCCTCGACTGCGACACCAGAAACGAGATCGATGATCAGTTCGCCATCGCCTATGCGAGTGTCCTGGGGCGGCGGCTGTCTGGACTTCGTTGTTCGGGAAACTTTCTTTCAGGACATCAATGGCGAAGCCATCAAGACATCCCGCGCCCCCAACGCCGGCACGCAGCGCGCGCTCATCGAGCGCTGCATCTTTCAGGGCACCTGGCGCGACGGCATCGATACCACCGGCGGATTCAAGGACAGCGTGGTCCGCGACTGCATCCTCCGCCGCAACGACGTGGGCGGAGTGGGCGGCGGCATCGACATTAAGACCGTCATTGAACCCAAGACAGCGGACACCGACATGCACCCTGACCTTATGAACAAGAACATCAGGATCGAGCGCTGCCAGTTCATCGACGTGCCCAACGCCATCGTGATCACCGCCGTCGATCGCGCCAACCGTCCGACCGTCGAGAACGTAAAGCAATGGGTTCCGCACGAGATCTACATCGACGACTGCACGTTCGAGCGCACCAGGGATTGGCCCAACGTCACACGCGCCATTCTGCTCAAAGGCGGCCATACCATCCGCTGGAGGAACGCGCAGCGCCGCGGCGACGTCGTTTTCTTCGGAACCATGATGCCCAGGAAGGACTCCAGGGGCACTTATGGCGAAAGCACGATGGCCGCGCTGGCCACCGTCAACTTCGATGTGGGCGGCACGGAACTGCCGGTCGCCGAGCCGCAGCCATACAACGAGGATGTGCCTTTCCCGCATGGTCCGCAGCGGGCGCTGCCGCCGCGAAAACCAGTGACGCCGGCTTCCGGGCCTTAATGAACCCACAGGGCCAACGTCGGCAACGGCGCGGCCTGCCGCAAAAGCAGACCCTATCGTCGGCGCGATGCACCATTCTGTGCCGGTGAACCAATCCGGCCGGAGATGATCGCTGGCGGCTTTACGGACCCCAGCTCGGCTCACCGCTGAGGCCGTCGCGCGTCAGCTGTAGCGCATCTCTTCAGCGACATCACGGCAATTGCCTGCCTGGCGATGATCCCGTGAGCAAAGGCGATCCACTGCCCATCGGGCGACAGCTTCGGATCGACGGCCGCGCCGAGATACCGCCCGTCAGGCGTGACCTGCGGCTGTGTTGCCATGAAGTTGCCATGCGATATCTTGAGCAGCACACGCTCATGGCCCTGGAGGACACGCTCGCCGGACAGGTTGCGGTAATAGCCCTCGAGGGCAGATATGAAAGCGCCCGGTCCAAACCGGTCACCTTCAGCGGAGTGCAGGTGACGATGAACAAGGTGGCCATGACCGAAAAGGCCACCGCGAAAATCGCCGTGCGCACCGGCCTGACCACCTCCGACGAGCAGGCCGTGCAGTTCACCGCGGAGTTCACGGCCAGCGGAGACGACGGCAAGGAAGTCCCCGTGACCATCAAGGGCACCAGCACCACCCGGACGACTTTCACGACGGGCGAAGCCGCGACACCCAGGCCGGCGCCCAACGCGCCGGTCATGCCCGGACTACAGGTCCCACGACACGCGAGATCTCATCCGCGCCTCGGCGCGTTCCGCGCGAGACGTTGCTGGCTCCGTTGCGCCGTCAGACTTCCCAGCCCTTGCGACAGGGGCGCCTTATCCATCTGTTCAGTTCGGGCATGTTGGTGCACTGCATCTTCTCGATATCGTATTCGATCTTCCTGCCGACGCCGGCCTTGAAGGCAAGGTGCGCCAGAAGGATGAACTCGGTGAGCGGCCCGGAATAGCTGAAATCGGCGCTTGACGGGGTTCCCTCGCGGCAGGCGCGCAGGAAGTCGGCAAAATGTCCGCCCTGCGGGCGCGGTATGGATGGCGGAGGCGGCGGGAAGGCCTTGTGCGCTTCCTCGGGCAGTATGCGCGGTCCCCCGCCGTAGTTCTGCGTGTACATCACTCCCTTGTCGCCGATATACAGCGTACCGCCGCCACCGAACCCGCGGTCGAACTGGCGGTTGTATTTCTTCTCGAACTCGGCGGCCAGCGGCGGATGATTCACCTTGCCGTCGCTGCGATGTCCGTCATACCAGTACACCTTCACGGGCGGCTGACTGCCCCGCGCCGGGAAGGTCCACCGCACCACGCACCCTATCGGGTAGCGCTCCTCGCTGCCGCCGTTCACATCCAGCAGCTCGACGGTGCACGTCTTCGCCTCGGATAGCTTCAGCGCCCAGAACACGCCGTCCATCTGATGGCAGCCCCAGTCGGCCACCGACCCGCCGCCGAAATCCCACCAGCCGCGCCAGTTGAACGGGTGCAGGCCATCGTGATAGTCCCGATACGGCGCGGGCCCGAGCCATTCGTCCCAGTGCAGACCCTGCGGGACGGGTTTGCTCGGGTTCCGTCCGCCGGTGCCGCCGTTGACCATGCCGATCCAGCTGTATGTTTCGACGACGTTGCCGATGGCCCCCGCCCAGATGTACTCGCACAGCCGGCGGTAGCCCTCGCCGCTGTGGCCCTGATTGCCCATCTGCGTCATCACCTTGTGTTCGCGGGCGGCCTGCGCTATCGCCCGCGCCTGGTATATGTCGTGCGTGAGCGGTTTCTCGCAGAAGGTGTGTTTGCCGTTTCTGATCGCCAGCATGCTCGCGGGGGCGTGATGATGGTCGGGCGTGGCCACAAAGACCACATCTATCTCGCGTGCCATCTCGTCGAACATCTTGCGGTAGTCGTGATATGTTCTGATGCTGCCGATGTCGGCCACGTCCTTCTGTTTGGCCAGCCATTTCATGGTGTCCGCCAGGCGGTTGTCATCCACATCGACCAGCGCCACCAGTTTTTCGCGCATGGCCGCGGAAATGCTTGCCCGTCCCTGGCCGGCGGCGCCGATCACCGCGGTGCGCAGCTTCGGGCCGCCGGGAGTCTGCGCCAGAATGACCGGGCCGACGGAGGTTTTCATAGCGGCCAGTGCCCCGGCCGCCAGTGCCGTGTTGCGGATAAGCGCCCTTCTGGAAATGCGACTGTTGTTGCGTGACATATCATCTCCTACATCGCCGCGCCGGCGCGGTTGATATCGCAACCACCGGCGCCGCATGACCGATTCGTCCCGCCGCAGCTACGCTCCAGAGCCACCGCGGGCAGGGTTTGTACGAAACTGGAGCATATGATACTCTACCGCGCATGAACAGACTGCTCACATGGGCGGGCGCGGCGTGCGTAGCGCTGGCGATGCTGCTGGCGGGCGGTTGCGGCGCGGGCGCGGGCGTCTCCGACAGCGCTTCGAAGCACCGCGAGGCATCCACGGCCCGCCTGCGGTATCCGGGGACGGCCTATGTGCACGACACGAAGAAAAGCCTGGCCACCCCGCAACAGCAGCGCCGCTGAAGACAACGCCACACCACGCAGACGCACCGGTGCCTCCAGCCTGGTGCGCGACGGGGCGCGATATTCTCCGTCTTGAACGGACGCTTTCCGCGGGAACAACCTGCTCCCCGGCATCCTGCCGGATAATTCACCGGGCGACATACAGCCCCGCCCGCGCGCGCAGGTTATCCAGCACGTTCGCGAACGCTATGTAACTGTCGTACGGGCTTTCAAAGGGGTTGAAATACCGGTGCACCTCGCCGTCGGCGAAATGCTTCGTGCACATGTAATACACGTGGTCGCTGCTGGTAAGCTGCCGCCAGTCCTCCAGCAGTTTCGGATCTCCGCTGGCCTTCACCGCGCCTTCGAGTTTGTACAGCTCGTGCTGGGCGCTGGATTGCATGGCATTGCCCAGCCACGCGGAAAGATCGCGCTCGGTGTCGGCCCATGATGTCATGTTCGGCACATCGATATCGCCGGCCGGCGCGTAACGGTCGATGACTTCCGAAGGCGTGAGGAAATTGTTGTCCGGGTTCCGCAATATCGCCGCCGGAAGATACCGCAGAAACTCGAATATCCCCGTGTCGATCCAGTGATGCTCGCCGAACGTCTCGTAGTCCATGAACAGATTGCACACAAAACCGTTGCCGTTTATCTGATCCACCCACGCGGCGAACTTGTCTGCGGTGAGCGGCCATTGCGGCCAGCGCCGGTCGGAGAACCGGAACGCAATGTCATCGCTCAGACGGTAGTTTTTCAGCAGCAGGCGCAGATTGGGCGTGTGCGGCGGACGGTGCACGAAGTTCGGGCTGCGATGCCCGAGAACGTGGTCGGCGCCCTCGGCGAGGATGGCGTCGTATCCCATGTGGCTGATGAACTGCGCCAGATCGTTGTTGTAGATCAGCTCCGTGTTGCGGAAGACGCGCGGTTCCTGTCCGAACAGTTTCTTCATCAGCGCGCGGTGCATCTCCACCTGTTCGCGGAACTCCTGGCGCGAATACAGGAACGACAGCGAGTGGTAGTACGTTTCGTCGAGAAACTCCACGCAGCGCGTTTCATTGAGCCGCTGGAAGCTGTCGATCACCTCCGGAACCCACATCCGGAACTGCTCATACACCACGCCCGTAAGCGAAAACGCCACGCGGAAGCGGCCTTCGTGCCGCTCGATCAGTTCCAGCAGGAGGCGGTTGGCCGGCAGATAGCACTTGTGCGCCACCCTGCGGATGATCTCGGCATTGCGCTCGTCGTCGAAATAATCCGGCGAAGTGTCGAAAACGCTGTATCGACGCAACCGTCGCGGTTGATGAACCTGGAAGTACAGACAGACCGAAGGCATATTCGAACGTTCGTTTGGCGAAGGCGGTGCCATTTTACACGCGCGACGACGGCATTCCACAAGACCGCCGCTTACAAACGCCCGCCGCGGCCCGACCGACAGCGATTCCACGATTCGGCGTGGTCAGCGGCCATATAATGAGTCATAATGTCGGCGGGGGCTGGCAGCAGCCGGAGAGGAGAAGTGCGAAGTATGAGGCGAACCACCATCCTGGCCGCATCTCTGTGCGCTGCTCTGCCGGCCGGCGCGGGTGCTATCGTTACCGAGCACATCCGTCCCGACACCGAAAACCGCATCGTAATCAACATACAGGTGGGCGCCGATCGCTTCTACGACGCCGGCTTCTTCGGCTCGCGGGCGTTCATCGCCAACGTCGAAGCCGGACACGTATGGACAGGCCATGAAACGCTTTCCCACGGTCTGATAACCTTCGATCAGCATCCCTCCATCGACTTCGCACAGCGCCAGTACGACGGCCACGCCACGGCAGTCGGGTTCACCATGGTCGGTCTGGGGCCCTATAACCCGGGCATCGGCTACTACTATTACCAGTTCGGCATGGCGCCGGTGGCGCGGCTGGTCTCCGTGGCCATCGCCACCGACTGGGTGGGCAACACCGGCGAGTTCAACATCAGCACCGACACGCTGGTGTACGGTTATCGGACGCCCATGCAGACCGGCACATACTGGGCGTGGTTCCCGGGCGTCACGGTGTCGGGAGTTACGGTGGATATAGTCAACAGCAGCTGGGGCTTCGACGACCCCGCCGGCACCGCACAGGAAACGATGATTATAGACGCCCTGGCGTATGCCAATCACCAGACGGTATGTCTGGCGGCCGGCAACGGAGGCGGCCCGCAGGTGGGCGGTCCTTCGTCAGGCTACAACAGCATAAGCGTGGCCGCCCTGACAAGCGACCTGTCAACCCCCCCTTACGGGGCCCGCGCGTGGTTCTCCAGCACAGGCCCAAACGACTTCTACAACCCCGTCACGCGCCAGACCATCCCGCGCGTGCGCGCGGCCGTCGATATCGCCGCCCCGGGCACCGACCTCATTCTCGCCGCCTATACCGGCACCACCGGCAGCAACACCGGCGGCGAAGACCCCTTCCCCGGCAACCCGGGCGTGTACTACTTCGGCGCCGCCGGAACCAGCTTCGCCAGTCCCATCGTCGCCGGCGGCGCGGCGCTGCTGGTCGACGCGGGCTACTTCACGTTCGGCGGCGGCGAGTCGGTTGACGGACGCGTCGTCAAAGCCGTTCTGATGAACTCAGCGGCCAAGACCGCCGACTGGACCAACAATACCGTCATCGATCACGACGGCGTGCTGCGTACCACGCAGGCGCTGGACTGGTACGTGGGCGCGGGAATGCTCGACCTCAATCGCGCCTACGACCAGTACCTCTCCGGCACGACCAACCTGCCCGGCAGCGCCGGAGGCACCGTCGCCGACATCGGCTGGGATTTCGCTCTGGTCAGCGCGGACCAGCCCAACGTGTACTTCTTCAACCGCCCCTTCTCGGCCGGCGAAACGTTCACCGCCACGCTCGACTGGTTCGTCAATCGCGGGTTCGACGAGCAGACCAATACGGCGTTCGACGTGGCATTCAGCGCGCTGGATCTCCAGTTGTGGACGGTAAACGAGGGCACGCTCGGCCGGCTCATCGCCGAGTCGGCCGCCCGCTACAACAACGTCCAGCATCTGTATCTTTCCATCCCCGGCGATGCGTATTACGCCATGCGCGTGGTGTGGGCAGGCGACGTGTACGATGTGCCCGGCGACACGCCCGACAGCGAGTGGTATGCGCTGGCGTGGTCGAGCGTGCCGCTCAACAACGTCGTGCCGGCGCCGCTGGCGGCAGGCGGCGGGGCGATCGTGCTGCTGGTACTCTCCGCCAGACGCCGGCGATCAGCGGCGCTTCGCGTTCACATCTCCGGCGCCAGCAGATAGGGCACCACGCCGCGCAGCCGCAGGACATCGACGGTCGCCGCAGCGGCCGCATCGAAACGCCCCACGCGCGTCCGCCGCAGCCGCAGCAGGTATCCCCCGCAGCCCAGAGCCTCGCCGATGTCGCGCGCCAGCGCCCGCACATAGAACCCCCTGCCGCTCTCCACCGTCAGGCTCAACAGCGGCCACTGATAATCCGTCACCCGTATCGCGTACACGCGCACGGTGCGCGCGGGCAGTTCGATATACCGGCCGCGCCGCGCCAGTTCGTACGCCGGCCGCCCCGAAACCTTAAGCGCGCTGTATTGCGGCGGCACCTGGCGTATTTCGCCGATGAAGCGCGCAACGACCTCCTCCACCTGTGCCCGGTCGCAGACGGCAGCGGCGGCGACCGGGAGTTCCGCCGACGTCGGATCCAGCGTCGGCGTGGTGGCGCCCAGTTTCACCACTGCCTCGTACGTCTTGGGCTGGTCCATCAGCCGCTCCGCCAGCCGCGTGGCCCGGCCCAGAAGCACCAGCAGCACCCCCGTGGCGAAGGGGTCGAGCGTGCCGGCGTGCCCGGCGCGAATGCGCCCGCCCGCCAGACGTCTGACCAGCGCCACGGCCACCGCCGAGGACATGCCCGCCGGCTTGTCGAGGTTGATTATCCCGTCCATAAGACCTGTCGCGCCGGCTCACGCGCGCCGGCGGCGATGCATCCGCGGCAAAGCGGTCAGCCGGCCTGATAGCCGGCCGGATCCAGCGTCCTGATCCGCGCCTCGAGCATCAGCAGTTCCTCGCGTATCGGGTCGAGCCTTTCCGACAGATAGCGCTCGATCCACAGCGGATGGATCAGCCCGTCGAACGCCCGGCGGGCTTCATCGGCGGCAGCCTCGCCCTGGGCCAGCGCCGCGCGTATGCTTCTCAGCCAGTTCATCTCCACGCCCGAGCCGCGCCGCCGCGCGTCCTGGGTGGCCGTCACTACCTGCTCGCGCAGAAATGGTATGTCGTGCCACGCACGCCGCCGCGCATCGAAGAGTTTCTGCATCGCCGAACGGCACGCGGCGAATCGCTCCTTCTCGCCGGTCTGCGCCAGCATGGTCTCCACGAACGCCGCCGGAGTTTCGCACATCCGGCCGTTGCGCAATATGTGCCCCACCAGAAACAGGCTGTCGAGAGCAGCGTCGATGGGAATGGTCTGCGGACGGTGGGTTGAATAGCGGCTCCACGCCGTGGCGATGATACCCTTCATGTCGAAACGGGCCGCCACCTCCGCCCACGCCAGGGCGTTCTCCTGACGCGCGGCGATATCCGGCACATCAGCGCTCTGTCCCTCGCCGCCCTTGTATGCCGTGGCGCACCACAGCGTCAGACCCGCGCCCCGGAAGCGTTCGATGTGTCTGGTGTTGTAATGATGGGGCGTGCTGTCGGGATGCCCCGCGTAGCCCCACACGCACAGGTCCGCCTTCGCGGCCAGACGCCGCAGCGAATCATCGTCCCAGTGGACCATCATGTCGTGCCACAGTATGGGCCGGATGCCGCGGGCGTTGAGGCTCTCCAGTATCGGCTCGACGTGGTGCAGATACAGCGCGCCGCGCCCGTGCTGCTCGACGAACTGGCGCGTGGCCGGGTGCGTGCCGAACGACCATGCCTCGTCGCCTCCCAGATGCACATGCCGCGGCGGGGAAACGGCTATCACCTCGTCAACCATCCTCTGCACCAGCTCGCGCGCACCGGATGCGAGCGGATTGAGCACGTCGGACCTGTTCGGCACCTCGCGCAGGTGCTCGTATCCCGACGGGGTGAGCGGCGTTTCCATGTGCCCCAGGCACTGCACCAGCGGAATGACCTCCATGTCCAGCCACTGTGCCTCGGCGTAGAACGCCTCGACGTCCTTCAATGAATAGGCCGTTTCGCACCGGAATCGCGCGTCAACGCGCCACGGAAATGTATCCTCCCACTCCACCAGAACAGCGTTGAAGCCCGCCGCGGAAAATACCTTCAGCAGCGACACGAGCCGCCGCGGCATGGGCGGCACACCCTTCAGGTCCAGATGAACGGCGCGTATCTCCCGCGGGGTCCAGGTGCTTCCGCTCATGCCGTGAAGTATCCGCCACAGCGCGGTAGGCGTCCAGCACACGCCCCGGCCGACGCCGCTGCCGCGCACCCGCCCGGCGCGCAAGCAGCGGGGGCGCACGGCTGATCGTGCGCCCCCGCAAAGCGATCCCGCAAATAAGGCCTGTGCGCTGCCCCGGGCCGGTTTACAGATCGAGTATCTTCTCAGCCTCGTCGCGCAGAGCCCGCATGACGTAAGGTATGCCCGAAACTTTCTCGGCTTCCTCGGTCAGAGACATCAGGTCCGACCGCGATATGGTGGACAGCCTGAAGTTCCGGCTGCCGGCCATGAGCTGCTGGAGACCGGTGCGCATCTTCTGCGTGAACGTGTACAGACCGATCGCGCCGGTGGGCAGTTCCTTCATCCTCGAGCCGTACTTGGCCTTGAGCTCCTCGTAGCAGACGAATATCTGCTCCATGGTCGTGCCGAACTTGCTGACGGTGTTCGGCAGTTTGCCTTCCTTGAGCCACACACCGATGTTCTTGCCCACCATGCCCGGGATCATCAGCGCCCGGCCCATGCATACGGCCTTCACATAGGGCGCGCCCATGGCGATGGCCTTGAAGATGTGGTCTTCGGTGCTGAAGCCGCCGGCGATGGCGATGTCCGGCACGCGGATGCCGCGCTTGCGCAGCTTCTCGCAGAACTGGTACGTCAGCGCCTCGATGTAGAACGTGGGTATGCCCCATTCGTTCATCATCGGCCAGGGGCTCATGCCCGTGCCGCCGCCGGCCCCGTCGATGGTCAGCAGATCGATCTGAGCATCAGCGCCGAAGCGTATGGCCATGGCCAGTTCGACGGCCGAGTAGGCGCCGGTCTTGAGCGTGATGCGCTTGAACCCGACCTTGTTGCGCAGGCGATCGATCTCGGCCAGGAATCCCTCGCGGGTGACGAAGCCCAGGCGCGAGTGGCGCTCGAATTCCTTTATCGCGCCGTCCTTGAACGCCAGGATGTTTTCCTCGGCGGTGGGATCCGGCGAGACGATATACCCGCGGCGCTTGAGTTCCTGAGCCCGCTCCAGCTGCTTGACCTTGATCTCGCCGCCGATGCACTTGGCGCCCTGGCCCCACTTCAGCTCGATGGTATCCAGGCCGTGCTCATTGAGAACGTATTCGGCCACGCCGAAGCGCGTGTCTTCTACGTTCATCTGCACAAGAATCTCGCCGTAGCCTTCGTACCACTTCTTGTAGGTGGTGATACGACGGTCCATCTCCGGCGATTTCTTGACCTTGCCGTTCTTGTCGAGCTGGAGTTCAGGATCGATGCCGCACACGTTCTCGCCGCAAACGATGGTGATGCCGCTTATGGCGGCGCCGGCGGCGAAATGCTCCCAGTTCACGCGGGCTATTTCGGTGGAGCCCAGCGCGCCCGTGAACATGGGCATGCGCATCTTGACCTTCTTCGTCCAGCCGTACTTCGTTTCCGTGTTGACGGCGGGGAAAACGGCCGTGTCCGGTCCGGGTTCCACATCCTCGGGCATGCCTTCGGCTCCCACGGCATAGCCCTGGATGTTCAGATGCGAATAATCGACCGGATAATCCTTATCCGCGCCTGCCGTTATCTGCCCGAACGGCTTCGGATAAAGCACCTCGCGCCCGCGGAACGACGAGAGAAACACCTCGCAGTCGCCCGCGCAGCCGTCGAGGCATACCGCGCACAATCCGGAAGATGGAACAACACACTTCGACCGATTCACCGTCCCCGTGGCGTCACTCGCGTTGGGGCGCCTCAGGTTGCCCATAAGTGCTCCTTCGGAGCGCAGGCCGGTTCAAGTTGGTTGGCGGAAATGCTACTGCAAAGACGGGCCGTTGTCCAGTGCCTCGCCGCCGCGCCGCATCCCCCACTGTTCCGGACAACCTCAGGCGACATGCCCGCCGACATCGCCACCGCTGTCGTGCCGGCGCGTGTCATACCCCGCGCCACCGCTGTCGTGGACCGGGCGCAAGGCGCGCCGCTTCAAGCATCCCGTCTCCCAACCCTTTTCATCGCGCGGGCTTGCGCGCGGGGCGATTGGCGGCACCTGTCGGACGATTAGCGCCGGCGACGGGCTTCTTCGCTGCCGCCGTCCCCGACGCTTTCTGCCCGGCGGTCTGGGCGGCCGGTTTTTCAGTGCCGGCCTTGCGGATGTCAATCGTAAGGCTCACCTCGGGATCGAGTTCCGTCACCGTGTCATCGAAATCGGCGTTGATCTGTTTCCCATCCAGCAACACCAGAATCTTGAACGTGGCCGGGTCGCCCGTTCCCACGTAGCGGGCGCCGTAAGTGTACTTGCCCAGCGGGAACAGGCCTTCCCACACGACCGACTCCACGCCCAGCGTGCTGCCCGTGCCGCCACGGTCGTTGCGGCTGACCTTCGCGCCGCTGGCGGAGGTAAACGGAACCGATGCGGGTATCAGCAGCTCGCCTTTGGGCGTCAGCACAAACAGATCGAGGTCGGGCGTGACATTTCCCGATGCGCGATCGCCCGTCCACGACAGGTTGAACGCCAGCGTGCCCGGAGCCATGGTGGTATCCGTCGGGGCAGGCAATTCGCCCGCGGCGCCCAGCCCGCCGCGCCGATACGTGCTCAACCCGCTGGCCAGACCCATGCCGCTGCTGGCCGAGGTGTTAATGGTGCTTATGACCACTTTTTCGCCGGTAACCAGCGACGCCGTGCCATGATACGGATTGGCGGCCAGCGCCAGGTTATGATCGGCCGGCGTGGTATCCTCCTCGCTTACGGATATCGGGCTGTCGTCGTAGCGATCATGCGGGCCGGTGCCCAGAACGTGCTTGTGCCCGCTGCCGGTCTCCAGCTCGCCCTGCCCGGCAAGGAAAGTAACCTCCGAACCCAGCCCGTCGTCGAGAACCTCGGTTTCGGTGCCGCGGATGGCCAGGGCGTTGCTGGGGCTGCGTATCATCGTTTCATGTTCCACGCCGGCGGCTTCGATGCTGTAGCGCAACCGTCCGTATTTCATGCCGAGTTCGGTCTTGAGCCTGTTCTGGCCGCGCAACGCCTCGAGAATCTTCACCGTGCCCAGCCGGTCAAGCGTTATGACCTGTTCGGGAGGTATGGTCATGGTGATCGACGAGCGCGGACCGGTGCGGCATTCTGCGCCGACGGGCAGGGTCATTCCCACCTCGGCCCTGCGCCAGGGATGGGCATCGTCATCGCGCACCTCCACCAGCCCTCTGACCTGCACGACGGTGGCGGTCTGCTGGCCCTCGGGCGCCGCCGGAGCGGTTGCCGGCGCGGCCCGCAGCGCGGAAACGCCCATCATCACCATCACAACCGCCGCGATCGCTGCCCTCACACGCACAGACATGGCTTCCTCCCGCTGCATGCGCTCGTTGCTGCGCCGGGCGCGCAATGGCGACGTGCGCCGATACGTACATCCCCGGCGACTTCTTACTCTAGCATCGTCGGTCGCTATTGACCACAATTATCGTCCGCAGGCATTTATACGGACGCAAGACAGCGCCCTCCCGCTCCACGCGGATCAGGCGGCAGGCTGAGTGGCGGCGGCTTTCCTGGAGCGCTGCGGAGAACTCCCCGCCAGCTGCTGGCGCTGATAGTCTTCAACCCGTCCGATAATGCCCACGAACTCGGCCCCGGAAAAGGTCTGATGGGGGCTGCTCGGCGGATACAAGCCCACGAACTGAAGCTCCCTTACCGCATATCGTGGCGCGCCGCCCGTGAGGTGCATCATCAGACCGCCGCGTATGCCCGTCATGCGGCAGATGGCCACCGCCAGCGTGCCGCGGGTAATGGCGTGGTCGGCAGGCTCGCTGAAGTTCGCCGGCAGCAGTCCGCGGGCCTTGAGCGCCGCGACGCGCTGCTCATAAGTGCCTGCCGGGTCCTGCCCGTCCAGATACAGCAGCAGCCCGTGAAAAGCCTCGTCGTTGCTGGTCACGGGCCGCGTCGCCAGCGTGTGCCAGAACTCCAGCTGCGTTGCGGGTTCGTTGCCGGCCAGATTCGCCGTCAGCGGACCGGCCACCCGCGCCGACTGACAGCCCGCGAACATGGCCGCCATGACAACGACGGCCAGCATGCGGGCGCCGGCGGGTTTGCACGCGGACGTTTGTGCTGTTCTGATGAGCATGGGCGTCAGAATGAAAACGTTATGCCCGCGAAGAAAAAGTTGCGCGGGTGTTCGTCGTTCACGATAGCGCTGCCCGGGAAGAACACCCCATAACGCAGCGCCAGCGCGATATCGCTGGTGATCTGCCAGTTCATATACACGTCCGGCTCCCAGCCCAGATACCAGTCGTCGGTGGTGGGCTCTGTGAACCCGCCGTCGGTATTGAACTTGCCGAAGATGAACAGGTCTATGCCCACCTGCATCTGCCGAAGGAACCCGGAAGTATCGCCGAATGGAAAAGTCGAAGCGCCCAGCCGCACGGCCGTGAGGTTCGACACGTTGGGCGCGAACGCGAAAGAGGTGTTTATCAGCCCGAAAGCGTTGAATGCGTGGTCTTTCGTGCCCGATCTGTTGCCACCGAAGGTGTTGCTGGTATGCAGGCGGTCATCGTCGCCGCTGGCCAGTACAGTTTCCAGGCTCAGGCGCGATCTGCGGGCATCGCCGAACAGATAGTCCAGGCGCACATCGAGAGCGGCGGCTTCTATGTCCTCGCGGGTCTGATCCGTTACGGCAAGCGTCGCGGGATCGAAGCTGCTGGAAAGCCCCCTGCCGCCTTCCCATGCGAACTCCACCCCGTACACCACGTGGTTGCCGAAGCTGCCCTGTGCGCCTATGCCCGCGTACCAGCTGTCGTAGCTGAAACGGGTAGGCGCAGCGCCGATCATCTGCGGCCCCTCGTCGTTGTAATCGCGCTGCACCAGCACATAAGCGAACGGCCTGTGGGCGCCGACCTGGGCGCTCAGCATGCCCCCGTAGAAACCGCGTTCGGTGTTATCTTCGAACCCCGGGCGCGAGGCGTCGAAATCGATCATGTGCCTCCACGACACGCCGCCCAGCAGTTCCAGGCGCAGGGGCCCTGCCGTCAGCTCCACCATCCCCCCGTCGAGCGTATCGGAAAGCACCAGCCCGTTGCCCCAGTGGACGAACTGCCGCCCGAGCTGCACGACCAGGTTGTTCGGCGTCGTCTGCCCCCTGTACGCCGCCAGCGCCCGCCCCAGGTCGAACCTGTAGAAGCACAATTCCACAACTCCGTCGGCCTCGTCGCCCTTGCCGTCGAAACTGTCCCCGGAGTTGTAATCGTCATACGTGCCGCGTCCGCGGATGTAGAACTCATGGACGTTGTCCATGTTCAGCCGCGCGTACGCCACCGCCTCGGTCCGCCGCAGGATGTGCGTATCCTGAAGCACGTCGTCCACGGCATACAGGTTGAACGACAGAAACGCGCCGTAATCCACCAGCGCCCGCTGCCCCGGCGGAACCTCCGGCCGCGCCATAAGCCGCATCTCGCGGCGAATCTGCTCCAGCTGGCGCTCAAAACGCTCCGCGCCCGCCTGCCCCTGCGCTGTTGCGCCAGCCGCCAGCATCGCAAAACACACAGCCAGGTAACGATATCTCATGTGTCTTTTTCAGTGTGAGGCCGCATCGTGCGGTCGCCCGCGACTGGCGCGGGATAACTCTGCCCACAGCTCGCGCCGGACCGATGTGGCGCACCTTCGGACGGACCGGCTCACAATTTACCCACGCTGCCGGGCTTATGCAAATCGCCGCCGTTCACACGCGCGCGCCCCCGTTTCACGCCCCGCCGCGACTGCTACGGCGCACCTCCGTAAACTTCCGCGGCCTCCTTCAGAAAGGCATCGAAGGTCCACGTCCAGAACAGCAGGCGCTGACGCGCGGCCGCGTCGTCCGCCGTTTCCGCCAGCGCCCTGTCGCGCAGGGCCTTCATCTCCGCGACTACCTCCGCAGGCCAGATTTCTCTGTACAGCTCCGGCGGTATGCGCCCGGCATCGGCCAGGTTGTGCTTCCACCGCCCATCCTGCCAGCGCTGGCATTGCAGCCGGATAAGCCTGCGCACCGTATCGCCGGCCCTGCCAAACAAACGCGCACACATCGCATCGAGCACCGCATCGGCGTCGATGTCGGGGTTCCACAGGGCCTTCATCCACACGTACATCGTCGGCGCGGTGGTGGTCCAGTCGCTCAGACCGCCGCCGTTTATGAACACGCCCGCTATATGCTCGCGATTCTTCCGGTAAAAATCGCACACCAGATGCGGATACTGAAACGGAGCGAACGTCCAGCCGCTGCCGCGGTCGGAATAATCCCACACCGTGACAGGCCCGCGCGCTTTGATGCTCCAGGCTCTGATGTTCTCCTCCGTACCCCGCCGGGCGTGCGCCTGGCGCATCAGCGCCATCGGACCGCCGGTGGTGCATACCTTGACGACCAGGTTGTCGGGAAAATCCACATCCGCGGGGCATTTCTGATAGTTCCAGTACGGCAGGTACATCACCTTTTTGTCGGGCCAGCGCTTCTTCACCGCCTCGCACATGCGCCTGACGAACATGGCGACCAGCTTCGCGGCGCCGCCCTGCTCCGTCGCCTGCCGGCAATCGGGACAATGACATTCATAAGCATAGTCGGCCGGCGAAACCGTTACGCACGTGGCCGTAACCCACGACGGATACACATCGGGATAGTCCCGTCCGTCCCAGTACTCCTCGCAGCCCTTGAGAAGATACTCCAGCGTACGCGGCGAACTGTAGCACAGCATGCTGAAGTTACGCGTGCCGTCCTTCTTGACGGCGAACATCTCCTTGTTGGCCTCCAGCCATTCCTGCCCGCGCCGCCACAGACGCTGCGGCTCGTGCACTTTCACGCGATAAGGCCAGCTGCTCCCGGCGCGCACCAGCGGCAAATACCCGGCCATCGGAATTTCATTGACGCCTTCGGGAATGGCGCCCGGCGCAAAAGGCAGAGGTTCCTTGTCGAACCAGCGCGCCTTCTGAGGAAGTTTCCAGCCGTAGGCCGGATGAAACTCGCGCAGACGGAAAACCGGCTGATCGCTGTAATGAACCGGCGGAACCGCCAGCGACCGCAACGCGGCGATACTTCGCCCGCCCAGTTCGGTCGGCCAGTACCAGCGCACGCCCGCGAATCGTTCGAGAAAGTCGGCCACCGCCCATGCCGTGCCCTCGTTGCTCCACTGCGCCCATTTCGTGCTGCCCGCCGGCAGAGCCGCCGTGCTGCCCACCAGATACACCCGGTGCGGCGCGGTCTTCACGACGAAGCCCTCGACCGGCAGCTTCGCGGCGTCGATGCCGGCCCGGCGCGTCTCATCGCAGTCGCCGATGACAATGGCCGGCCGGTCCGCCGGCGGCATCTCCGCCGCGCGCTGAAGCGCGGCGCCGGTGATCAGACGGATCACTTCCACCAGCTCATCCACCAGCCGCCGCAGCGTCGCGCTGGGGGCGGACTCGGCCACATGGATCACCGCCCGCGCCTCCCCCTCGCGCACGATTTCCACCGGCGGATGTGCCGGGGCATCCAGCCATGTCACGGGGGCAAGATCGCGCGCCCGGGGATCGGGCTGTGCAATCCGGTCGGCCGCCATCGCCCGCCACACCAGCACCGCCGCCACCATCGCGGGAACAATTCTTCTGAACATATGCCGCCCTCGATGCGGCGCCCGTGTGCGCGGACGCCCGCGCTGTTTTGCGGCGCGGGGCTGATCGGACTTCCGCCGCGCGCCTCATGCGCCGGCCGCCGCCATGCGCCGGTTGGCGTTTTCCACCAGCGATCTGACCCACGCCAGGCTGCGCTCGATCATCGGACCGCCGGCGCCCTCGCACTCCATGCTCAGCACGCCGTCGAAGCCGATCTCCACGAGAATGTCCACGCACGCCTTTATGTTCTCAGCGTTCACTCCGTCGCCTATGGCGCAATGGCTTACGGCGATACCCGTGAGATTGCCGCGCATCGCCTGCGCCAGGCTGGGGCTGACGTCCTTTATGTGAACGTGGCTCACCCTGTCGCGGAACCGCCGCAGAAACTCCACCGGGTCCTGCCCGGCGATATACGTGTTGCCCGTGTCCATGTTCAGCCGCAGATACGGCGAATCGACGAAGGCGAGCATCTCGGCCATGAACTGCGGCCTGGTCGTGTAATAGCCGTGCGGCTCGATGTTGATGATTATCTGATACGCCTCGGCCACGCGCACGATCTGCTCATAACTGCGCTTCATCATGTCCAGCGCTTCGCGGTCGGACATGCCCTCTGGACGGTTGCGGTCATCGGTGGTGTCCACGCGCGGGCAGCCGGCGAGTTTCGCCCAGCGTATGGTGTGCAGCACGTATTCCACGCCCAGCGTAGCGCCCTGCGGCAGCGACATGGGAAACGCGGCGTCTATCTGCGAGAACTGCACACCGTAGCGGTCCATCTTCCGCCGCAGCAGAACGGGGTCTTCCCACAGCGCCACGTGCGGCTGATATCCCAGACCGTGTATCCAGCTCACGCCGTCTATGGCGCCGCACTCGATGAAGCGCAGACCGTTCTTCTGCGCCCACTGGAGGCATTGCTCGAAACTCCAGTAACTGCTGTTGAAGGCGTCGGTGTGAAAGCCGATGTGCAGCATGGGCTCCTCCTTCAGCCGTCCATTGTGCTGCGCCCTGCGCGGTATGCAAGCGCGGCGACTTGCGCCGGCGGGCTAGTCGGGCTGTGTGGCGGGCGGTCTGATCTTAGGCGGGGGAAGCGCCTCGGCCGGCACGCCGGGCTGCGCGGGGGCGTCGCCGGGCATGGCCGGCAGAGGCGTGCCTTCGACCTCGATCAGCCGATGCAGACCGGTGTACGCCGGCACCGGCGATTCCTGTTCTACGGCGCGCACGCGCTCGGCGAAGGTGTCGAGCTTCGCCAGCAGTTCGGCGCGGTCGTCAAGCAGATTGCGGTTCTCACGCCGCAGATCGTAATACAGGCCGGGCAACGGCAGCTGAATCACCCCGCCGGTGGTGCGATCGACCACGGTGCGGTCGATGACTATCCGCCGCATGGTGCGCTCGTTGGCGTCTATGCGGCTTTCGATCTCGGCTATGCGGTCGCGGATCTTCTCGTATTCCTGCCGGAGCTGCTCTATCTTCAGCTTTATCTTCTCCTGTGCGGCCTTGATTTCGGCGAGTTTCTCGGCCGTTACCCACGTCGCGCCCCACCGATGCAGTCCCTGCTGCGCCAGTTCCTTCTGGAGCTCTGCGTCCTGTTCGATGAACCGTCTGGCGGCGCGCTTCGCCGTCTGCATCTCGCGGTCGCTTTCGCGCAGGGCGCTCAGAGCCTCGGCGACGTTGTCGAGTATCTGCCTGTTGCGCGGCGCGGCGGCCATGGCAAGGTCGTAGAACGCCACCGCTCCCAGCGGCTGTTTCTGCTGCCACAGTATAACGCCCAGATTGTTGAGCGTCGGAGCGTGGTCGGGCATCTGCTGGCGCACCGACTCGAAACACTTTTTCGCCGCGCCGAGCTGTCCTTCCTTGAACGCCAGCACGCCGCGCAGATACAGCCCGGCGGCGTTCGTCGGGTCGATGGCCAGCACGCGCGATACTATAGCGTCGGCGTCGCGCAGCCGGCCCTGTTTTATCAGTTCGCGCGCCTGTTCGATCTGCGCCAGCGTGCCGCGGATCATTTCCTGATGCTGTTCGCGGGTGACCCACTGTCCGCCCACCTTGACCATCCGGCGGGCCGCACGGTCCTTCCACGTTTCCAGGTCTTTCTGCGCTTCGCGTGCCGCGGGCGTGCCTTTGTTCTGCTCGATGAAGCGGGCGAATCGCTCGACCCCCGCGGCGGGGTCCGAGATGTTCTCCACGGCGCGGCGCAGCGATGCGAGGCGCGCTTCGGCGTCGCCCGGCTCGCTGCCGCCGATCTTCTCGATCGACCAGACGCGGTCGTCGGGCACGAATACCGTCTTGCCGGCCGGGGTGGTGATGGTCCAGCCCCCGCTGTCGCGTTTGAGCGTTCCCTCGATGCGCGTACCGTCGGTGAGGTGAACGACATCGGCAGTCGCGGTCGCGGCCGCAACCATCGCCAGCAGCACAGCGAGCCTCCGCATGACGCCTCCCGCCCGCGGGCATAAATGCGGACCGCCCCGGCGCGCGGCCCGCAAGAGCTGTTCGGCCCCTTCCTAATAGACGCGCTGATCGGTCGAAAGTTGTCCGAGCGTGTGCTATTCCGCCGGTTCGATTATCGCCGTCATCGAGCCTCTGGAGCGCTCCATGCGCCAGTCCGGACCATACGCAAGTATCTGGTCCCGCTTGAGTTCCGCGTGTTCCTTGGTGGTGGTAAGCACTATCACCCTGCCGGTGGTATCGACCTCTTTGGCCATCTGATAGGCTTTCTGCTCGGAATAGCCGAACAGTCTGCCCAGCATCTCGATGACGTAGGAGTAGGTGTGGTCGTCGTCGTCGAGCAGAACGACGTTATACGGAGGCAGACGTTTCGGCTTGATAGCGCCCGGGCGGGTTCTGGTTTTTTCGGCCAGTTCCGCGGCGGACTGTGTTTTCTCGGCCATCGTGATTACCTCCGGACCAGAACGCTGCTGGAGGCATGCTGAAACGCGCCTGACGCCGCCATGCCGCCGGCGGCGCCCGGTCGCGCAGCGGCCATCCGTCACTATTTTACGCAGAAGTCTATCAACCGCGCAATTTCGCTGCGCAGGTCTTTCCGGTGGACCACGAAGTCTATGAACCCGTGCTCCTGAAGGAACTCCGCGCGCTGAAAGCCCTCGGGCAGTTCCACCTTGATGGTGTTGGCGATGACCCGCGGGCCGGCAAAACCTATCAGGGCGCCGGGTTCGGCTATTATGAAATCCCCCAGCATGGCGAAACTGGCCGTCACGCCGCCCGTCGTGGGATCGGTCAGCAGACTGATGAAAAGCCCTCCGGCGGCATCGAGCCGGCCTATGGCAGCGGCGGTCTTCGCCATCTGCATAAGCGACAGGGTCGATTCCTGCATGCGCGCTCCGCCGGAGGCGGCCACGATAAGCAGCGGCAGTTTCTCCTCGATCGCCGCTTCTATCGTGCGCGTTATCTTCTCTCCCACGACCGACCCCATCGAGCCGCCCATGAAGAACGGCTCCATGACGGCCATGAGCAGCGGCCGGCCCTTTACAAACCCCCTGCCGCACACCACCGCATCGGGTTCGCCGGTCTTGCGCCGGTATTCCTCCAGGCGGTCGGAATACTTCTTGACGTCAACGAAACCCAGGGGATCGACCGGCAGCAGGTCCGCGAACATCTCCTCGAAGGTGCCGGGATCAACCAGCTGCTCGACGCGCGTGCGGGCGCCGATCTGAAAGTGATGCTGGCAGTCAGGGCAGACGTGAAGCGCCTCCATGACCGCCTTCCGGAAGAGCATGTTGCCGCAGCGGGGACAGCGCAGCCACAGCCCTTCGGGCACCCCTTTGCCCCTGGGCGCTTCATGAACGGGTTGAGTCTGATCCTGTTCGGACATCTGTTGCGCACTTTCGCCCGGCCGGCGCAGACCGTCACGGGACGACGGGCGTATGCGGCGGGCCGTCCTCCGGTCTGTGCCGACCGGCAGTATCCAGCCTGTGACGCAGTTCCGCAACCGCCTTGCGACGGTCGGGCTGATCGAAAATGGCGCTGGCCACCACAAACCAGTCGGCGCCGGCGTGGCGGGCGGCGGCTATGGTGCGGCTGTTGATTCCGCCGTCTATCTCCAGCCGCTGCGCAGGGCAGAGCCGGCGCTTTATCTCCTGCACCGCCGGCAGCACCTCGGGCATGAACTTCTGGCCGGAAAAACCGGGCACGACGCTCATAACCAGCACCATGTCAACCAGTTCCAGCGCGGGCAGTATCCGTTCCACGGGCGTACCCGGATTGAGCGTTATGCCCACGTGGCACCCCAGCTGGCGTATTTCCCTCGCCACGCGCGCCGGGTCGTCCACGGCCTCGACCTGGAAATTGATGTTCTGCGCTCCGGCCTTCACCATCGCCGGCGCATAACGCAGCGGATCGCAGATCATCAGGTGCGCATCCAGATACGCCTGCGTATGCTTCCTCACCCAGCGGACCACCGGCGGGCCGAAACTTATGTTCGGGACGAAATGCCCGTCCATTATGTCCAGATGTATGAAGTCGGCGCCGGCGTCAAGAACCTCCTGCATCTCCGCCGCCAGATTGCCGAAGTCGGCCGAGAGTATCGACGCGGCGATCTGCGGCGCGGAGGTTTTGAACGGATCCGTCGTCACAAGCGAGCACAGAAACACCGGTTACGCGCGAAGCGCATCGCTTCCCGCGCGGCGGTGCGTTTTCCTGTTAACCGCGCTAATCCAGTATGTCAATTGTCGAAAAGTGCCCGTTCTCGATGTATTCCAGCGACGCGCCGCCGCCGGTCGAGACATGGCTCACCTTATCCGACAGACCCATCTGCTCGATGGCCGCCGCGCTGTCTCCGCCGCCTATTATGCTGACGGCGCCCCGTTTAGTGGCGTCGGCGCAGGCGCGGGCGACGGCTTCCGTTCCGGCGGCGAAGGGCTTCTTCTCGAACACGCCCATCGGACCGTTCCACACGATGGTGCGCGCTTTGAGGATTTCCGAGCGGAACAGCTTGCGCGTTTTCGGGCCTATGTCGAAGCCTGCCATGTCTGCCGGGATGGCGCCGGCCTCGACGGTTCTGGTGTCGGTCGAATCCATACTCGCCGCGACGACGTTATCCAGGGGCAGTTTCATCTTGCTGCCCGCTCTGGCGAGCAGCCCTCTGGCGAGTTCGACCTGATCCGGCTCGACCAGGCTCTTGCCGACCGACTTGCCCTGCGCCAGGAAGAACGTGTACGCCATCGCCCCGCCGATCAGCAGGGTATCGCACTTGCCCAGAAGCGACTCGATGACCTTGATTTTGTCCGAGACCTTCGCCCCGCCGAGTATGGCGACGAACGGGCGGGTGGGATTGTTGATGGCGTCGCCGAGGAACTTCAGTTCCTTCTGTATCAGAAAGCCGATAACCCTGGGTTTGCCCTGCATGGCCTGCGGGCAACCGAAGGTACTGGCGTGCTCGCGGTGCGCCGTGCCGAAGGCATCGTTGACATATACATCGCCGAACTGCGCCAGGGCCCTGGCGAAATTGGGGTCGTTCTTTTCCTCCTCCTTGTGGAAGCGGAGGTTTTCCAGAAGGAGAACGTCGCCGTCCTTGAGCGCGGCGACGGCCTGCTCGACGGCGCCGCCGATGCAGTCGGGCGCGAATGCCACGGGCTTGCCGAGCAGTTTGCCGAGGCGGTCGGCGCAGGGCTTCAGGCTGAACTTCGGTTCCGGTCCGCCCTTGGGGCGCCCGAGGTGCGACATGAGTATCAGCCGTCCGCCGCGGTCGATGATGTTCCTTATCGTGGGCAGCGCCTGGACTATGCGCCGGTCGTCGGTTATCGCGCCGTTCTCGATGGGCACGTTGAAATCAACGCGCATGAGAACCCGCTTGCCCTTTACGTCAACATCCGCAACGGTTTTCTTGGCCATAGATTCATGCTCCCTTCAAGTCTCCGGGAAAAGCGCCCGCGGGCCTTCCGCCCCGGCGCGCACGAGCGATGCTACGGGCGGCGGGCGGTCTGTCAAGCGCCGGCGCTGCGGCGCTGGACAATGGACAACGCACGTACCGTCATGGTATGACCTTTCGTTGTCAAACACAGGGAGCCGCTTATGAGAACCACTATGGCCGGCGTTGCAGCAGCGCTGTTGTGCGCAATGGCGTGTTTCGAGATGGCGAGGGCCGCAGACATGATGCCGCAGCGACTTACGGGGGTTCCCTTCACCGAAGTCAAGTTCGCCGACGGATTCTGGGCGCCCAAACTCAAGGTGAATCGCGAGGTGACGATACCTCACGACCTGCGGCTGTGCCGCGAGACCGGCCGCATAGACAACTTCGCCAAGGCGGCCGGACTCATGCAGGGGGATTTCAAGGGCATCTATTTCGACGATTCGGACGTGTACAAGGTCATCGAGGGAGCGGCGTATGCGCTGGCGACTCATCCCGACCCGAAACTGGAGAAGGAGATCGAGGACATCATCGCCCTGATCGCCGCCGCCCAGTGGAAGGACGGCTATCTGAACACGTATTACACCCTGAAGGCGAAGGACAAGCGCTGGACGAATCTGGGCGTGATGCATGAACTGTACTGCGGGGGGCACATGATAGAAGCGGCCGTGGCCCATCATCGCGCCACCGGCAGGAACACGCTGCTGGATGTGGCGCGCAAGTGGGCCGACCATGTCGATTCCATCTTCGGCCCGGACAAAAGACATGATGTATGCGGACACGAGGAGGTGGAGCTGGCGCTGGTGAAACTCTATCACCTCACCGGCGAGAAGCGCTATCTGAACCTGGCGAAGTTCTTCATAGACGAGCGCGGCCACGATGCCTGCGGGCGCAAGCTGTACGGGCAGTATGCCCAGGACCACAAGCCGGTGCGGCAGCAGACGGAGATCGTCGGGCACGCGGTGCGCGCGATGTATCTGCTGTGCGGGGTGGCCGACGTGGCCGCCGCCACCGGAGATGCGTCGTATCTGCCGGCCCTGGAAGCGCTGTGGGACAGCGTGGCGCTGCGCAAGATGTACATAACGGGCGGCATAGGCTCGCGCCACAGCGGCGAAGCATTCGGCGACGATTACGAACTGCCCAACGCCACGGCGTATTGCGAAACGTGCGCCGCCATCGGCAACGCCCTGTGGAACCACCGCATGAATCTGCTCTACGGCGACGCGAAGTTCGCCGACGTGGTGGAGCGCGTCATATACAACGGATTCCTGTCGGGGGTGTCGCTGTCGGGCGACCGCTTCTTCTACGTCAACCCCCTCGAAAGCCGCGGCCGGCATCATCGCCAGGCGTGGTACGGCTGCGCGTGCTGCCCGTCGAACGTGGTGCGATTCCTGCCCTCTCTGCCCGGATATGTGTACGCGACAACTGACCAGGCGCTGTATGTGAACCTGTATGTCGCCTCGACGGCAAAAGCCCGTTTCGGCCAGAATGCCGTGTCCCTGGTGCAGGAAACGCGCTACCCGTGGGATGGCGCCGTGAAGTTGACAATCGGGCCCGAACGGCCGGCGGAATTCGACGTTTTTCTGCGCGTGCCCGGGTGGTGCAGAGGGGCGAGCGTAAAGGTCAACGGGGTTGCAGCGCAGGGCGTCGAGTCTGCAAAAGGCTATCTGCGGCTGCGGCGCACGTGGCGTGCCGGCGACGTGGTGGAACTCGATCTGCCTATGCCCATCGAGCGCGTCCGGGCTCATCCGAAGGTGAAGGACAACATCGGACGCGTGGCGATTCAGCGCGGCCCGGTGGTGTATTGTCTGGAGGGGGCCGACAATGGCGGTCGCGTGCATCACCTCAGCCTGCCGCCCGACGCGGCGCTGTCGGCCGAATACCGCGGCGATTTGCTCGGGGGCGTGATGGTCATACGCGGGCGGGCGCTGGCGCATCACGCCGGCGAGGCTCAGCCGCGGAATGTGGAGTTTACGGCGATCCCCTACTTCGCATGGGACAACCGCGAGGCCGGACCCATGCTGGTGTGGATTCCGGAAGATCCGAAACTCGTCGAGCCGGTTCCCGCGCCCACGATAGCCAGCCGCAGCAGGGTGTCGGCGTCGTTCGCGCACGCGCGCGACAGTCTCGATGCGCTGAATGATCAGATCGAACCGAAGAACTCCAGCGATCATGGCATTCCGCGCATGACGTGGTGGGATCACAAAGGCACCGAGGAATGGGTGCAGTACGATTTCTCAGAACGGCAGCGCGTCAGCGAAGTGCACGTTTACTGGTTCGACGATACCGGTCGCGGACAGTGCCGCGTGCCGCAGTCGTGGAAGCTGCTGTACCGCGACGCGGGGCAGTGGAAACCTGTGGCCGCGAAGGGCGATTTCGGCGTGGAAAAGGACAGGTTCAACGCGGTGCAGTTCGAGCCGGTGGATACGGACGGCCTGCGCATCGTGGTGCAGCTTCAGAAGGGCTTCTCCGGGGGCATTCTGGAGTGGAAAGTAAGGTAGGCCACTGGCAACACGAGCCGCCGGCGCAGCGCGGAGACCGTCTGGCAGAACCTGTCGGGCGGCGCAACACGGGGCGCTGGCGTATGGTTGATGCGGTGCTAATCGCGTCCGATAACGCCGCCTGTATTCGGGATTGTCGCAAAACCATATCTCGCCGGTCCCGCCGCGCCCGCGCAAATAAAGGGCTGAAGAAAAAGCGATAACGGAAACAATCCTTCGCCTGTGTCGTAATCATATTACAGAATAGAGCGCATGGCTGCGGGCTGTTGGCGGACGCGGTTGCAATGCGATTCGTCGAGTCAGTCATGCGACATGGCGGAACGACTTCGCCTGAGATGATTTGCCAGCGCAGGGATTTGTTTTTTTGTTGCAACCGACTCGGGCGAAGGTCGCCGTAAGGATGCGAAGAGGGCATGTACGCGTGTCTGCCGGGAGATTTCGAGCGTCAGTCGGCGATACTGCTCGGCTGTAATGAGCTGTTGCCATACCACCCGCATACGCTCGTCGAGATAGTGGGCACGCTGATCGACCGCATACCGATCATCGCGCTTGTGGAGAGCGAATCTCAGCGGAAGGACCTTCTGGCCCTGCTGTGCGACTGGGGGCTGCCTGCCCATCTTCTGCATTTTGTCTCGCTTCCGGTTAAGGGAATGTGGGTGCGCGATTACGGGCCGAGTTTCGTTCGGACCCGCAGCCGGGGCATTACGATACTTGATGCGGACTATGTGGAGACCGACCGTCCCAATGACGACCGCGCGCCTACGGAACTGGCCGAACTGCTGAAGGTGCCGGTGGTCAGGGTTCCGCTGACCTTCGAGGGAGGCAACGTCATAAGCAACGGGCAGGGGTTGTGCATCACGACGAAGCTGCTCGTGAAGCGCAACGAGAAACGCGGCTACGACGAGGCAGCGGTAAGACGCGTGCTGAAAGAGTACTACGGCTTCGACCAGTGCGTGATCCTCGCGCCGCTGATGTCGGAACCGACCGGCCACGTGGACATGTTCGCGGCGTTCGTGGCGCCCAACATCGTGGTGCTGGGCGAGTACGACCCTAAAACAGACCCCGTCAACGCGGACGTGCTCAACGAGAACGCCGCCATACTTGCGGGCGTGCAGACGCGCTGGGGTCCGCTTCAGGTGGTGCGCATACCCATGCCCTCCAACCACGGCAGTATCTGGCGCACCTTCGCCAACGTCATCTTCGCCAATGACACGCTGCTGGTGCCGCGGTATCCGCGCGTTGACGAGGATCTTTTCGACAAGGCAGCCAGGATTTACGCCAGTCTGCTTCCGGGATGGGACATAGTGGGCATCGACGCACACACGCTTATCGTTCAGAGGGGAGCGCTGCGCTGCGTGTCGCTGAACATACCGTGGCTGGACGACCGCTTCGCCCCGGCCAATCCGTGGCGCAGCCGGCGCACGTATCGCGTAACCTCCACGTGCTGTCAGCAGTCGCCGTGAACCGCAGCCACTCAACGGCTCTCCGGCTCCGTAGCACGGGTTCTGCGCGCTGACGCGGTTAATGCCCGACGTCCTTCGAGGCGGGCAGACGGCGCAGGTCTGTTCCGCCGGCGTCGGCCGTGTTGCAACGCCTCCGGCAAATGCGCACCATGAGATCACCGCCATGCCCGACCGTCGCCATCATCGCGGGGCGCATCCCGAAGACACGCGGCTGTTCTGCCCGCAGGCGGTGGCAGCGCTGCGCGCCGCGGTGGCCGACCTTTCGTGGTTGCTCGGGCGCAACTACGCCACGCCGTCGGCCGTCAAACTGGTGGGCGACCGTTACAATTTGACCGAGCGGCAGCGCGTGGCCGTCATGCGCGCTGCGTGCAGCGACCGGGCGGCCGCAGCGCGGCTGGCGCGGCGCGTGCCGACCGAGCGCCTCGCCGGGCGCAGGCTTCTCATCGACGGGTATAACCTGCTGACGACGGTTGAGGCCGCGCTGAGCGGGGGCGTCATTCTCGCCTGCCGCGATTCATGTTATCGCGACATGGCCAGCGTTCACGGCACATGGCGCAAGGTTGACGAAACTCCCGCGGCGCTGGCACTTATAGGCGAGGCGCTGGCGGAAGCCGGCGCAGACGGGTGCGTGTGGCTGCTGGACAGCCCGGTATCCAATAGCGGACGCCTCAAGTCGCTGATCGAACAACTTGCCGCCGCGCGGCGCTGGAACTGGCGTGTGGAACTTGCGCTGAACCCCGACGCGGTGCTGAAAACGGGCGCGGAAATCGCCGTCACAGCCGACAGTGCGATACTCGACGAGTGCGGACAATGGACCGATCTTGCCCGCCATGTTGTGGGCACGCGCGTCGCCGGAGCGTGGGTCATCGACCTGACATGCCCCGCCGGCGACGAACCAGAAGCGTCAGCAACATGATGCAGCCGGCGGCGGCCGCCCCGGGCAGAGGCACGCACAGATAGAAGCCGTTCTCCTGGCTGGCGAACTTGGCATCGGCGTTGAGCGTCACGAACACGTCGAAGAAGGAATCGCCGTTGACGTCCCATACCATGTTTGCGATCTGGTACAGGCCGGGCGAACCCGGGCGCGGATTGAGAAGCACGAGTTGCCCGAAGTTCTCCAGCGGGAAAACCTGCCCGGCGTAGGGTCCGTCGTCTATGCCGCGCAAGGCCCAGTTGACGCACCAGTCGTCAAGAAGCGTGACGACGGGATCGGGGTTGGGCAACTCCAGGGTGTAGCGCGCGGCGAAGCCCGCGGGGTCGTCAATGATATACCCAAGATCGAACCACCCGCTGAGCGTGCCCGTGGCCATCAGCCCGGCATCGAAAAACAGATTGCCGTCGGACTTGCACATCTCGTCGGCCGGCGGCGGCGTCTGGACGGCCTTGATCACTGTGCTGGTCATCTTGCAGTCTTTTTTCGGTTCGACCTTCTTTACCCCGGCGTTTTTCTTGAGGAGTTCGGCGTCGGTGGCATTGAACAGGCGGTTGTCGTCTCCGCGCTGCTTGGCCGTAACCTTCCCCCCTTCGGTCATCTTTGTAGGCGGGTCGTTGTTGTTGTGGTTGCAGCCGTACGTATGGCCGACTTCGTGAGCGGCGGTTTCGCCCAGCCCGTTGCCCAGGCGTTCGGTCGTGGAGAACTCGCCTTTCACCTTGTCGTCTGAGGTGAACTCCTTGACATATACGTTGACCGTCTTGCCGTCGCCGGAATCTCCCCACCGATCGCCCCTGGGAGTGGCAAAACTGTCGTGAAACTTTACCGTGCGGTTGGCTTTATCCTTGTCGGCCGCATTCTGCGACACGGTGATGTTGGCCCCGGCCTGATTGAACTCGTTCTGCATGACGCTCTGAACGCGGTCGCGTGTGGCCTGGTCCACGCTGGCCGGGAAATCCAGGTACACGATGTCGGCCGTCGCCAGGGTCGCAAAAAACGCGCTCAAAGCCCAGAACGGCAGCATAGATCGCGCGCACAGCGAATCGCCGCGAGACATGGTATTGCCCAACCTTTCCCCCGCACTAAAGCCCCGAAACGAGCCGAACGCGCCAGGCGCGCACAGGCGACATTCCCATCCTGACCCGCGCACACGGCGGAGGCAAATAGAAAATATTGATTTTGTACAATATTTTCCGGCGGCATCTCGGACCGGTTGTGACCCATATCGCATGGCAGCCGGTGTGCTGCGCGATCGGCACGCGGACGCGGGACGTCGGAGCATCAGGTCGCCGGCAAAGGTGCTGGCGGCGATTGTGCGCGCACGCACGGCGGGTTACGCTCGGGGTTCATGTGGAAGGCGCTGGCCGGGTTTCTCGTGGCCGGGGCGGCCATCGCGGCGTGGCTGTACTGGACGCAGCAGAGGCCCCGTCCGCTGGTGGTATCCGGGTTTATCGAGGCGGACCAGATCCGCGTCGGCTCGCGTGTGGGCGGGCGCGTGGCGGAGGTGTTTGCCGTCGAGGGCCAGCGTCTTCGCAAGGGCGACCCTCTCTATCGGCTGGAAGCCTTCGACCTCGAGGAACGGCTGGCGCGCGCCGAGGCGACGGCAAGCGCGGCGGCGGCGGAACTGACGCGTCTGCGCGCCGGGTATCGCCCGCAGGAAGTGCAACAGGCCAGAGGACGTCGCGACAGGCTGGCGGCCGTGCTGGCCAAAGCCCGGGCCGGTCCGCGCAGGCGCGAGATCGAGATAGCCGAACAGAAGCTCAAGGTAGCGCAGGCCAACTTGGAGCTGGCCGAGTCGGAACACCGGCAGATCATGCGCATGGCGCAGCAGCGCACGGCATCGCAGACGGAGATAGACCGCGCCGAGCGCGAGTTGAAGAAATCGCGCGCGGAACTGGCCGCCGCCGAACAGGAACTCGAGCTCCTGCGCGAGGGAACGCGCCCCGAGGAGCTGGCCGAAGCCGAAGCGGCCCTGGCGGAGGCGGAAGCGGCGCTGAAGCTGCTGGAGGAGGGGTACCGCGCGGAGGACATCCGCCAGGCGGAGGCGAAGCTCAAGGCCGCCGAGGCCGAGGCAGCCGCCATCCGCCGGCAGATCGCCGAACTGGTGGTATGCGCGCCGTGCGAATGCACGGTGGAGGCCATAGACCTGCGTCCGGGCGACATAGTTGCCCCGGACGCACCGACGGTATCGCTGCTGGAGGCCAACCGGCTGTGGCTGCGGGCATATGTTCCCGAGAACCGGCTGGCGCGCATAAGGCTCAATCAGCGCGTGCCTGTGCGGATAGACGGCTTCGGCGACAGGAAGTTCATGGGGCGTATCACCTTCATCGCCACCGAAGGAGAGTTCACCCCGCGCAACATCCAGACGCCCGAGGAACGCAGCAAACAGGTCTTCCGCATAAAGATAACGATAGAGGAGGGGCTGGAGCGGCTGCGCCCGGGAATGATGGGCGATGTGCTTCTGGACGAAGCAACACCCGATTGAAGGGGCTTGACATGTCGGGCGACCAGACAGAACAACCGGTCATCGTCACCGAACGCCTGAGCCGGCGTTTCGGAAGCATCGTGGCCGTGGACGAGGTGAGCCTGACGGTTCCGCGGGCGGCCATCTTCGGTCTGCTGGGGCCCAACGGCTCGGGCAAATCGACGCTGATACGGATGCTTTGCGGGGTGCTGCGTCCGACATCGGGGCGCGCCAGCGTGCTGGGGGTGGACGTGGCGCGCGATCCCGAGGCGGTGAAACGCCGCATCGGCTACATGTCGCAGAAGTTCAGCCTGTACGGCGATCTGACGGTCGAGGAAAACATCGATTTCTATTCGCGGGTGTACGCCCTGCACGGAAAGATGCGCCGGCAGCGTAAAGAGGCTGTGATGAGCACGACTGGCATCACGCCTTATGCCGACCGTCTGGCGGCAGACCTGTCGGGCGGATGGAAACAGCGTCTGGCGCTGGCGTGCGCGCTGGTGCATGAGCCGGAGGTGCTGTTTCTGGACGAGCCGACGGCGGGCATCGACCCGGTGGCGCGGCGCGAACTGTGGGACCTGCTGTTCTCGCTCAGCGGGCGCGGCGTAACCATGTTCGTTACGACGCACTACATGGACGAGGCCGAGCGCTGCACGCACATCGGCTATATCCACATGTCGCGCATGATAGCGCTGGGAAGGCCCGAGGAACTCAAGGCCCTGCCCGATGCCAATCCGCCGGGAATGCGCCGGGTAGAGATGCTGTGTGCCGCGCCGGCCGCGGCGCTGGCCCGGGCGCAGGGCATGGATGGCGTGCGCGACGCAACGATGTTCGGCGACCGGCTGCATCTGCTGGTTGATCGCGGCATGTCGGATGAGGCGCTTGTCGCGCGTCTGGCGCCGCATGACGCAACCGCCGCGGCGCGAACCGTGGCCGCAAGCCTCGAAGATGTTTTCGTCATACTCAGCCGCAAACTCGGCACGGAGCGGGCAGCATCATGATGCGCGGACTGTCGGCCATACTTCAGAAGGAACTGCTGCACATCCGGCGCGACCGCACGACCGTCTTCTTCACCATCATCGTTCCAGCGCTTCAGCTGGTTCTCTTCGGATATGCGGCCAACGTCACGATAGACAACATACCGGTGGCAGTTATGGACCTGGACGGCCGGCAGGAAAGCCGCCGGCTGGTGCAGGCGATGGAGAACACGCGGGCTTTCCGCGTGGTGCAGCGCGTCAATGACGGCGAGTCGCTGCGGCGGGCGATAACTTCCGGCCGGGCGAAAGTCGCCGTGGTGATACCTCCCGACTACACCGAGCGGCTGATACGCGGACAGGAAGCGCCCGTGCAGGTTCTGGTGGACGGGAGCGATTCGCAGGTGGCCTCCACCGCCGTCAATACCGCCGGGCTGCTGGGCACCAGCATCTCGCTGGGGCGAGCCAGAGCGGTCAGCGAGCGTGCCGGCCTGGCGGCGGCGCGCTCGCAGACGGGCCAGCCGGCGATGCCCATCGACATGCGCAGCCGGGTGCTTTTCAACCCCGACCTGGAGGATTCGTGGTTCTTCGTCCCGGGACTGGTGGCGATAATACTCCAGGTGGTGCTGTCGTTTCTGACGGCCGGCTCGATCGTGCGCGAGCGCGAGAGCGGCACGCTGGAACAGCTTTTCGTCACGCCGGTCAGCGCTGGCGGGCTGCTTCTGGGCAAACTGGCGCCGTACGCGATGCTGGCGGCCTTCGAACTGCTGGTGGTGCTGGCGGTGATGAAAGGACTGTTCGGCGTGCCCATACAGGGAAGCCTGACTCTGCTGATAATGCTGGCGGGATTGTTCATCCTGACGGCGCTGGGGCTGGGGCTGATGATTTCCACGCTGGCGCGCACGCAGTTTCAGGCGATGCAGTTCGCGTACCTGGTGATGCTGCCTTCGGTGCTGCTGTCGGGATTCGTGTTTCCGCGGTCGGAGATGCCCTGGCCGCTGTACTGGATAGGCGCCGTGCTGCCCGTGACGTACTTTCTGGAGATCGTTCGCGGCATAGTGCTGCGGAACGCCGACGCGGTGGATCTGGCGCCCCACATCGCCGGACTGGGAGCCTGCGCGGCGGTGATAATCACGGTGAGTCTGGCGCGGTTCCGCAAACAACTCGATTGAATGCGGCTGCCGCATGGAAGACGATGGATGCGAGATGAATTTCGCGGAAGAAAACACGGCCGGTCGGCCTTCGCAGGAGGCGGCGCCGGGACACCAGGGCGCCGCGACGGGCGACGTGTCGGAGGTGATGAGACTGGCCGGCGAACTTGTGGAGAGGCTCGCCGCCGTGCCCGAGGGCGATCTGGTCGGGCAGATCGTGCAGACGGCGATGAAGCTGCTGCGCGATCGAACCGGCCGGGGCGACCTGAAACTGATGAACAGGGCGCTGAAGGAACTGCGCTACGCGCTGCGGGTGTTCGCGCCGTACCGCAATACAAGGAAGGTAAGCATTTTCGGCAGCGCCCGCACCAGCGAGAATCATCCCGACTACATTCAGGCCGCCGAGTTCGCCCGGCGCATGGCCGCCAGCGGGTGGATGGTGATAACCGGCGCCGGAGGCGGCATAATGGCCGCCGGGCACGGCGGAGCCGGGCGCGAGCCCTCGTTCGGACTGGCCATCCGGCTGCCGTTCGAGCAGAAGACCAACCCCACCATCGCCGACGACCCGAAACTCATCAACTTCAAGTACTTCTTCACGCGCAAGCTCATGTTCGTGCGGTCGGCACACGCGCTGGCGCTTTTTCCCGGCGGGTTCGGCACGATGGACGAGGGTTTCGAGGTCCTGACGCTGATACAGACGGGCAAGTCGGTGCCCATGCCGGTGGTCATGATAGACCATCCCGGCGGGCATTACTGGCGCGCCTGGGCCGACTACGTGCGGGGACAACTTCTGGCCGGCGGATTCATCGACCCCGACGACCTGCGGCTGTTCAGAATCACCGACAATGTGGACGAAGCCGTCGCGGAGATACTCGGGTTCTATGCCAACTACCACAGCGTGCGGACGGTGAAGGACGAGCTGGTGATCCGCCTTCAGCGGGCCCCGGACGAGGCCGGCCTGGAGCACATACGCCGGCATTTCGCAGATCTGGCGCTGGATGGGCAGTTTCGCGTCAGCACGCCGCTGGAGGCAGAAGCAGACGAGCCTTCGCTGGCGCATCTGCCGCGGCTTGTCTTCCGCTTCAATCGGCGCGATCAGGGCAGGTTGAGAATGCTGATAGACTGGTTGAACCGGCTGTGATCGAACGGCGTGGCGTCAAGGTGCGGCGGATGAAAATGCGAGTGCGGATCGGACCAGCGCGCTGCGCCGGGCGGCGTGGGTTTCAAATGGCCAGCATTGCCGCCAGGCCCTTCAATGTTCTGCGCAGAGCGCACAGGAGTCTGGAACGCGACCACGATGTCATCCTGGCGAAGTTGTACGGCGACAAAGACAGCGCCTGCGGCGAATCGGTTTCGGAAAGCTGTACGGCGATGGGCCTGGCGCCGCCACGGACGTCGTCCAGGCGGTAGGCGCACCGCGGGCAATATGTGTCGTTTCGAGAAACCTCGCAACTGCATCTTGGACAGTTCATCGCCTTCATTGCGCCCTATATTACGGCCGGCCGGCGCAGGTTACGGCAAAGAGCATATGAAAAGGGCGTGAAGTGGGGCGTGGCGTGTGGCACGACCGGCGGGACTGGCGCAAGATATTGTCCGCCAAGGTGTTATAATTCGCTGCGCCGACGGGACGACACTCGCCGGTTTATCGGTGGGCAGGTCGGCGGGCGTTGTGACGGGCCTTGCCAGTCGGGCGCCGGTGCTGCCGGACGCCGCCACAACTGTGGATAATGCCGTCCCTCATGCGGTCGCCGGCGGCAGAAAGCACTATGGACATCATGAACATTGCGAACCACCGCCATCAACGTCGCCGGGCGCGCGCCGGCATCGCCAGAGCACCGGCGGCGAATGCCCGCTGTACCGCTGAAACGCTGGAGGCGCGAACGCTCCTTGCGGCCGGAGACCTCGACCCCACGTTCAACCACGGTGGCACGGTGATAACCGACGTTCCGCAGAGCCTCGAGTCGGTCTGCGCCGTTTTTGCGCCTGTGGCCGCGGGACGCATACTGGTCGTGGGAACCGCCCGGCAGGATTTCGCCCTGGTCCGCTACAACGTCAATGGCACGCTGGACGAGTCCTTCGGCAGCAATGGGATCGCGCTGGACGACGTAAGCGGCGGCCTGGACGAAGCTACCTGCGCCGCGGTTCAGGACGATGGGCGGATAGTGGTCGGGGGAACCGCCGGCGGGCGGGCGGCGATCGTACGCTACAACGCCGACGGCTCGGCGGATAAGACGTTTGGTGCCTCCGGCCGGCTGATCATGGGCGCGGCAGACCCGACCGTCCGCGCTGTGGGCTGTGACGACGGCAACATAATCTCGGCCGGCGAACTCGAGGGGGCGCTGGTCGTCAGCCGCTTCAACGCGGACGGCTCGCCCGATACCACGTTCGGCACGACGGGGCGAACGATAACGGTTCTTCCGGGCGAGGTGAGCGTGGCAGCGCTGGCCATAGACGATGCCGGCCGGGTGCTGGTGGTCGGACGCCTTGTAACGGGAGATCAGAGAACCCTTCTGGTGCGCTATCTGCCCGACGGTCGGCTGGATACGGATTTCGGCAGCGGAGGAGTGGCCGACGATGCGGGCAGTTCGTGCGCTGGCGGTTTGGCGCTGGCGCTGGGTGGCGACGGGCGAATAGTGGTCGGCGGCGAGAGTTGCGGCGGAGCGATAGTGATGCGGCTTAATGCCGATGGGCATCTGGACCCTTCCTTCGCGACGGGAGGCGTGCGTCTGGACGTATTCGGCACAGGCTCTGGCGCCATCAGGGCGGTGCACGTGGCGGGCGATGGTACGATCCTGGCGGCCGGACAATCGCGCAACGACGGCCCGCAGTTTGCCGTCGCGCGGCTGCTTTCCGACGGTCGTCATGACGGCAGTTTCGGCACGGACGGAGTAGTGCGGACAACGTTTGACGGATGGGGCGGCGTGGTTCGCGGCATTGCCGTGCAATCCAACGGGCGCATCGTGGCCGCGGGCGAATCCAACGCCCGCATGGTCCTTGCGCGCTATCTGCCCGACGACGGACCAGCCGACATAACGCCGCCCGCGGGCGTGCTGGCCGGCACAGACCTGCTGGTCGATGCCGACCGGCATCTGTTGTCGATAGTGTGGATGGACGACGCAGCACCGGAGACCATCGACAGCGACGACCTGCTGATAAGCGGTCCGAACGGGTGGCGCGGCGCGGCGGCGATGGCGAGTTTCGACGAAGTTACAGGCACGGCGGTTTATTCTGTCGCGCCGCCGGACGGCGTGCGCTGGGATATTCAGCACAACGGCACGTATCAGGTGATAGTGCGGGAGAATCAGGTTTTTGACCGCGCCGGCAACGCGGCCGATGGCGGCGTTATAGGCACGTTCGCCGTGCGCATTTTTTCGCGCCTGCGCGACGGGGTGCTGCTGGTGCGCGGCGGCGAGGGGGCGGACGCCATCGACGTGCGCGCCGACGGCGGCGCGATGACCGTGACGGTCAACGGCGCCCGGCGCGACTATGCCGCCGGCGAAATCGTTCGCATTGTCATTGAAGCGCTGGCGGGCGACGACGTTGTGACTGTCGGGCCGGGCGTGGGCGCCGTTCTGGTCGATGGCGGCGACGGCAACGACCGCATCGTCGGCGGCGCCGGCGACGACACGCTCCGGGGCGGAAACGGCAACGATACGCTCTCCGGCGGCGCGGGCGCGGACGTGCTTTCCGGCGGGGACGGCAACGACATGCTCGACGGCGGCGCCGGCGCGGACACGTTGCGCGGCGGGACAGGCATCGACACGGCCGACTACTCGCGCCGCAAAGCGCGTCTGCGCATATCGCTCGACCGGCGGGCCGACGACGGACAGGCCGGCGAGAAGGACCTGGTCTATGAAGACGTGGAGAACGTGATCGGCGGCGCGGGCAATGATGTGATAATCGGCAGCCGCCAGGGCAACCGCCTGGACGGCGGCGCGGGCAACGACACGCTCATCGGCGGCGCGGGCGACGATACGCTGGTTGGCGGAAGCGGGCGTGACGTGCTGCGCGGCGACGATGGCGACGACGTGCTGCTTGCCGCCGACGCCGAGCGCGACACGCTTGTCGGCGGAGGCGGGCGCAACAGACTGCGGCGCGACCGCGATGACATTCTGGCATGATGCGCCCGGCGTCGTGCGCACGGGCCGGGCACGGGCGGGCCAACGCGGCAGCGCACCGGCGCCGGCGCGATGTTGCTTTCGACGCTGCCCGCGCCGACAATTCCGCCGTTGATGTCGTTTCATCTGGGCAAGCCCATTCTGGTGATGATCGTGATCGCCGCGGTCACCGGCACGGCGATCGCGCTGCGCAGCCGCGAGCGGAAACGGGCCGATCTGGTGCTGTGGGTTTTCGCCGATTCGCACGCCAAGACCTATCGCGGCTCGGGTCTGCCCGGCGAACCGCCGTCGCTGGTGGAGAAGTTCCGCAAGATGCACGGTCTGACGGTGGATATCCAGCTGCTGTCCTACCGGGCGGAGAACGTGCGGCTGGTGTCGATGTTCATGTCGGACATGAAAGGCCCGGTGGTGCCCGACGTGGTGGAGATAGAAATCGGCCAGGTGGGCAGATTCTTCCGGCCGCCCGTGAACGAAGTAGGTCTGCTGCCGCTGAACGACTTTCTGAAGGAATCGGGATGGATGGACCGCATCGTCAAGACGCGCTTCGCCCCATGGAGCAAGGAGGGCGTGATTTTCGGCGTGCCGCACGATGTGCATCCCGTGACCATCACCTACCGCGACGATCTGTTCCGCGAGGCGGGGGTTGACCTGTCGGCGGCGAAGACCTGGTACGAGTTTCACGAAATGTGTCTGCGGTTCCGGGATTACTGGCGCAAGCGCGGGTTCTATCATCGCCATGCTCTTGAGCTGCCGGTGTCCGACGCCAGCTATCTGCTGGTGATGCTGCTTCAGCGCCACATAAACCCCATCGACGACTACGGACGGATACATCTGGACAATCCGAAGGTGGCGCAGACGGTGGCGTTCTATGCGCAGCTCGTGGCCGGGCCGCGGAAGATAGCCACGCAGTCTCCCGGCGTGGAGGGCGCTGCCAGCAAGGACCTCAACGAAGGCAACATCTGCGCCTACATCACGCCCGACTGGCGCGTCAAGACGCTCAAGGACTACACGGAGACAGACCCGGCGACCGGCCGCAAGAAACTCGAGGGAAAAATGCGCATGATGCCGCTGCCGATCTTCGAGCCGGGAGACGCGCGCACGGCCACATGGGGCGGGACGATGATGGGCATCCCGCGGACGTGCCCGCGGCCGCGCGAAGCGTGGAAACTCATCGAGTACCTGTATCTGAGCGAGGACGGGCTGCGCGCCCGTCTGCGCGAAACCAACATACTGCCGCCCGTGAAGGACCAGTGGAACGAGCCGGAATACCAGCGCGAGGACCCGTATTTCGGCGGGCAGAAGGTTGACCGGCTGTTCGTCGAACTGGCGCACGAAATACCCGCGCGGTATGTGAATCCGGCGACGACGTTCGCGGCCATGGCGCTTAGCAACGTGATGGACAAGGCGCGGCTGCATGTGGAGTCGCGCGGACCGGAAGGACTGGAGGAAAGGTGCCGGCAGTGGCTGAAGGACGCCGCCGACGACCTGGACGTGCGCATACGACAGGCGAGTTTCGAGCAATGAAGCACGAACGACTGTGGATCTGGCAGCAGCGCTACGCGCCTTACCTGTTCATCGCGCCGTTCGTGGTGCTGTTCTGCGTCTTCATGCTGTATCCGCTGGGCCTGAGCATCTGGCTGAGTCTGTTCAAGTATGTGAAAGCCACCGTCCGCCAGTTCGTCGGGCTGGGGCATTATGTGTTCTTCCTGAGCGACTGGCTGTTCTGGCTGGCGGTGCTGAACACGGTGATCTACACGCTGGCGGTGGTGTCGCTTCAGGTGCCCATGTCGCTGGGGCTGGCGCTGCTGCTGAACAATCGGCGGGTGTGGGGGCGCAATGTGTTCCGCTTCGCCTTCTTCGCATCGCACCTCGTGGGCAACGTGTTCGTGGCGGTGATCTTCATGCTGCTGCTGGCGCAGCGCCATGGACTTATCCCCAGGCTGCTGAGCGTGTTTTCGCCCGCGATGCGCGAGATAAACTGGCTGGGCGATCCGATCAACGCCCGCATCGCCATAGTGATCGCCATACTGTGGCTGTCGGTGGGCTGGGGGATGATCTACTTCCTGGCCGCCCTTCAGGCCGTTGACCGCGAACTGTATGAGGCGGCCGAGGTCGATGGCGCCGGCCGCTGGGCGCAGTTCTGGCATGTGACGCTTCCGGGCATCCGCCCGGTGCTGATATTCATGCTGGTGGTGGGCACCATCGGCTCGTTTCAGCTTTTCGAGCTGCCGTACATCATGTTTCAGGGCGCCGGACCGCGCTGGGCGGGTCTGACGATCGTCATGTATCTGTGGCAGCAGGGCTTCGAGCTGGGCGACATAGGGGCGGCGTCGGCCGTCGGCTGGCTGCTGGTGGTGCTCATCTTCGGCGTGTCGCTGATGCAACTGAAGGTTCTGCGGGCAACGAGGGAGGATTGACCGTGATGCCGCCGCAGGAAGACATCGCGTTCGCTGCGCAGCGCCGGTGGACGCCGGGCACGATAATCCTGCACGTGGTGATCGGCGTGCTGGCGCTGCTGTCGGTGATGCCGTTCATCTGGCTGATCTGCGCAACTCTCAAGAACCGCGACGACTTTTTCACATATTCATTTCTTCCGTGGGATCACCTGAACACCGTAACTCTGGAGAACTACAAGCTGCTGTTCCAGCGCCAGCCGTTCGCCACGTGGATGTTCAACTCGCTGTTCCTCTGCGCGACGCATACGGCGCTGGTCGTAACGCTCAGCAGCCTGGGGGGCTTTGCGCTGGCCAAGTATCAGTTCCGCGGCAAGCGGCTGCTGATGCTGGTCATGCTGGCGACGATGATGCTGCCCTCGCAGGTGCTGCTCAACAGCAGCTGGCGGCTGATGTACAGTTTCGGCTGGCTGGATTCGTATCTGGCGCTGATCGTGCCCGGAGCGGTGAGCGTGTTCGGCATGTTTCTGTTCATGCAGGCCATGAAAGCCGTTCCCGACGAGCTGCTTCAGGCCGGTCGCGTTGACGGATGCAGCGAGCTGCGATTGTGGTGGGAGGTGGCGCTGCCCATCGTCCGGCCGATGATCGGCGCCTACACGCTGCTGAGTTTCATGGGCACGTGGAACAGCTTTCTGTGGCCGCAGGTCATACTCCAGACGCCCGAGAAATACACTCTGCCCATCGGGCTGGCCAACATGATCGGGCTTCCGGCATACGAGACGCCCTACGGCATGCTGATGGCGGGGACGCTGCTGAGCATCGCGCCGGTGATGATACTGTTCTTCGTGCTTCAGCGCGATTTCATCGCCGGGCTTGCCAGCGGCGCGATAAAGGGCTGACGCCTATATGGGACTTGACGCCGGTCGGGTGCGCGGTCCGCCCGACGGGCGGCGATCAGAACTCCGCGCGATACGGGATGCAGCGCGGGACGAGGACTTCCTCTATCAGACCTTCGCCGATTATTTCTTCCAGCTGGTATTTGACCTGGCGGCGCAGGGTTTCCAGACCCGGTTCGGAACCGCCGCCGAGTTTTTCCGGGTCGCTCTGCGCGATGATCGTGCGCATGCGGTCCTGTATGGTGGCTTCGCGTTCCTTGAGGCTGCTTTCAACCTTTTCCCTGTGTTCGGACTTGACCACGACGAACACGCTGACGTCATAGAGATAGGTGCGCCCGCGCAGGCTGTTGGGGGCCTTGAAGGAAAGCACGGGCAGTTCGGCGTACTTGCGGGATGAAGGCCTGCTGGCAGGCTTGCCGTGGTGGCCATGGTCGGATTCCTCGGTGACGAGGTCCGCCCCCTGCACGGTTTTGGGCGAGCCGCCGAACATCTTGAAGGCTGCGAACAGCAGAGCGCCCTCGACGACCATGACGATGCCCAGAAGCATGGGGGTGCTTTTGAGCAGCGAGGAAGAACCCGCGGCCGGCGGGGTTTCCTTCTTTTCCGCCGGCGCCGCCTTGGCGGCGGCTGCGGGTTTATCATCGGATTTTTTCTCGGGTTTTTCCGCCATGGGCGATTCTCCTTGCCGGGCGGAACGTCCCATAAGCCGGTTTCAAGTTACGTCCCGCTACGTTGTTATCGGCAGAAAAACGGCGGAAGTTGCACGCGCCGCAGGCGTGTCGTCGCCTTTGCGCCGTGCGGAGGCGCACCGCGTGCCGGCGGCATGCGCGCGGGTCATTCGGTCAACGGGCGGCGGATGAGCCGCGCATACTCTATGGCCCGGCGCACGACCTCCTGCACCGGTTCCCTCACGAGCAGTTTTTCGCCGCTTTCGCAGCACACCAGCGTGTCGGGCGTGGCCTCGACGTAGCGGATCTTCTCCGCGTTCACCACAAGCGTCTGGCCGTTGAGTCGTGTAAGCGTGATCATGGCCGTGCGGTATCAGATGCTCATGGCGGTTCGCCACCGCAAGGTCCTTATCCGCGGCGACGACGGACAATGCCGCGCGCCGCGCGATGTTGTCAAAAAGCGCCCCCGCGACAGCAGAATAAACACCCTGTCGCGAGGGCTGCAATCCGTCAGACCGGTGCGGCGCGGGTGTCTGCGCGCCGGCCGGTGTCAGCGGGAGGTGTTCAGCAACTCGTTAAGCAACTGATCGCTGGCGGATATCACGCGGCTGGCCGCCGTGAAACCCGTCGAAGCGATTATAAGGTTGATGAACTCCTCCGAAAGATCCACGTTGCTGTTCTCCAGGGCGCCGGCCACTATCCTGCCGGCACCGAGCTCGCCGGGGACGCCGATGACGGCCGGGCCGCTGTTGGCGCCCTCGACGAACATGTTGCCGCCGCGGTCCATCAGTCCCTGGACGTTACTGAACGTGGCGATGGCGATGCGTCCGAGGGTGCGCGTGGCGCCGTTGCTGAAAGTGCCGGTGATGATGCCGTCGGTGCCCACGGAAAAGCCGGTAAGGCTGCCCGGGGGCGTGCCGTCCTGGCTGGTCATGACCATGGTTGACCCGTCGGACGCCAGCGCGGTTATGCGCGAGAAATCCAGGCTTATCGTCAGGGGACTGGCCGCGCCGGTGCCCGTGCGCGGTATGGCCACGGTCGTACCGGTGGACGCGACGAGTCTGCCGTAAGAGTCGAACGTCAGCGTGCCGGTGCCGACGGCGCGATCGGCGCCCGTGGCCGAGGGCAGTTCCACGTAGAACCGCCATCTGCTGCCGGTAGCCGAAGTGCTCTCCAGCACCGAGGTAACCGCCAGCGTCACGGGAGCGCCCAGCGAATCGTAAACCACGAAGGAACTGTATGCGCTGGCTCCCGTGGGGTCGCTGGAGATGCCGTCGGCGTCGGTGCCGTCGGCGAAAGCCAGCGGCGATGCGCCGGCGCTGCTGACGAATGATCCGGGCGGCAGGCTCAGCGCATTGCCCGCGCCGGTATTGCCGGTTATGACCAGTCGGGCCGTGGTCGGATTGGCCGGGTCTGCCACGATGCTCACGCCCGGCGCGGGGGTTGTCGGATTGTTGTCATCGGGCACCGACGTGTTTATTCCCAGCGCCTGGCGCAGGAAGGTCATCAGGTCGCCGAGCGTGGAAGTGGAACCCACCGTGAAACTGGCCGAGGGCAGATTGCGCCCGCCCTTGCGCGCGGAAAGCGTAAAGGCGTCGCCCGCGGCGAACAGGGCTTCGGTCGGATTGTCGGCGCTGGCAAGGTCCGTCAGCAGCGTCAGTTCGGTCGGGGCGTTAAGGCTGGTGGTGGTAAGCGCCTGCGAGTTCAGAATGCTGGCGCCGGTGGCGGGCTGGCCCGAGGCATCAAGGTTGCCTTCCAGGGCGGCGGCAGAGGTGGCCTGCGCCACGACGGCCGTGCCCAGCGGTATGGTGAGATTCGACAGTTGCGTGGTGACCAGGTTGAAGTTGGCGTCAACAGTGTAGCCCTGGACGTAATAGCCGGCGGAGGTGACAAGCTGATTGGCGCTGTTGAGGCGGAAGGTGCCGTCGCGCGTGTAGCGGGTTTCGCCGGCCTTGACGATGAAAAACCCGTCGCCATCCAGCGCCAGGTCGGTATTGCGGCCGGTGCTTTCGATGGTGCCCTGGGCGAAGTTGCGGTCGAGCGAGGCCATGCTTGCGCCCAGTCCGCGCTGTATGGGGTTAGTCCCGCCGCTGTCGCCCTGCGGCTGAGAGCCGGCCGAATCCGTCACATAGAACTGGGGCTTTATGGCAACGCGCGTGGCCTTGAACGCCACCGTGTTGGCGTTGGCAATGTTGTTGCCGACGACGTTCAGCCGGATCTGGCTGACGTCCATGCCGGACAGGCCCGCGAACAAGGCGTTGGTCAGAGCCATCTCTAAACCACCCTACAGGCAGTTCCCGCGCTTCGCCGCGCAGGACCTGCGTGCCGGTTCCGTTCATCACCCGCGCCGCTGCGTCCTGCGCTGTCGGCACAACGACATTTGCAAACCCCGTGCCATATGCAACCCGCTCGGTGAAAAACGGTCAGGTGCGTCCCGTCAGCGAACCGACGGCCGCAACGTTGGTAACGTTTTCCAGCGGCAGCGTCTTGCCGTTGTCCAGCTCCAGATACACGCGCTGCTTTTCCACCCGCACCGACGTCACTATCCCGCGCACGGTGTCGTTGTTCTCATCCAGCCCCTGCACCATTTTGCCGATCAGGTTGCCGGCGGTGCCGATCTGGTTCTGCATGGCAAGGGTCTTCAGCGTCTGCTGAAGCTGGGTGGACGCCTGCAACTGGCCGATCTGGCTCATCTGCGCCATCAGTTCCTGGTTGCTGGCCGGCTTGAGCGGGTCCTGATACTGAAGCTGGGTGATCATCATTCTGATGAAGTCCTCGGACTTCAGTTCGTTGCGCCGCACCGGAAGCTGATTGCCTGACCCCGTGCCGACCTGTTGTACGACCATGTTGCGTCCTCCGTCAGCCGTGTGCCGCCGTCAGGCGACGACATCCAGCACGTAACGGTCGCCGGCAAGCCTCTGCCACAGATGGCGCAGAAGATGCCGGCGCTGCTGCTGTTGAAAATCGTGGTGCATGAACTGCTGATGCTGCTGCGTATCGCCGCGAGCGCCGTCGCCGCGCACGTCGGGGGGCGCCTGCCGCACGTCCAGGTTGTGCACGCTTATGCCGCGCGTCTCCAGCGCCTGCCGCAGATCGCCCAGCGTGTGCGTCAGAAGCCGCGCCGCCTCGCCGGTCGATGTCTGGAACGAAGCGGCCAGGGCGCCGTCGCGCATGTCCACCCGAACGAGCACCGCGCCCAGTTCCGGCGGATTGAGGCGTATGCGCATGACATGCGCGTCGCCCGGACCGCGCGACGCGATGGCCGAGACTATTTCCGGGTGGTTCGCCTGCGCGAACTGTATTTCGCCCGGAATCTGCCCCGACGCTGCGGTATCAACCGCCGCAGAAGGCGCGGCGCCGGCGCTGTATGACGGGCCTTCCGCCGAGCCGGCTATGAGCAGCGCGTGGAAGCCCGCCGCGCCAGGCGCTGCGCCGTTGTTGTCGATGGGGCAATCCGCGGCCGTCGTGTTTCCAGAGCCGGATATTCCGGCCGGGAACTCGCTATCGCCATCGCCGCGCGTCCCGCCGCACGCGGGCAGCGTCGGCAACGCATCCGACGCCGGACAGCCTGCGTATTCGCAGGATGTCTCGGAAGGCTCGCGCGGGGCGACGGGCGCCGCATGCCCAGGGGGCACGACCGTCGCGGAAGAAACGCCTGTCACAGCGGCCGCCGCGCCGAAACCGCCAGACAGGCCGGTCTGTGACGCGGCGCAGGGCTGTTGCTGTACCTGCTGTTGCGCGACGTCATCCCGCGTTTCGTCGGGGCCGGTGTTGGACGCAGCGCCCGAAGCGGGATCGGAAGGTTCGGCACTGCCGGGACGGCTTTGCGCCGCGTCGGGCGCGCAACATGACCGGTCATGGATGCCGTCGCTTGTGCCGGCGATATCGCGCGAAGGTTCGGCCGCTGCATTGCGGGGTGAACCGGCGGAGGAGCCCTGCCCTGCGGACCGGCGAGGCGACCGGGCCGGCTTCGAAGCGTCCGGCCGGACGGGGCCAAGCTGAGCCGTTGCCTGTTTACCGGACGTAGATGCGTGTTTGAGCGTATCGAGAAACGAGGCCCGTGGGCTGTCCGGCGGCGCAGAAACTGCCTGTGCTGCCCGCGCGTTTTGCGGGATGGCCGGATGAGATAACTGCCCGACAGCGTCCATGCTCAGGAACCGGCAGAAGCCTGGGCCTGCCGCATGCGTTCAAGAAGCCGCTTCAATCGCTCGATTTCTTCCGGCGTCTTGAACTCTTTGGTGATTTTCGCGGCGGCCCGCGGTTCCATTGCTTGCAAATAGCGGACCACTGTTGCGTCATCCAGCCCCATGAATATGGTCTTCACCTGGCGCGGATTCAGGCTCAGATACAGCTCGAGGCTGTCCTGGAAGCCCTTGTCCGACGCCAGAGCCTGAGCTTCCTGCTCTCTGGCGGCGAGTTTGCGGCGGTCTTCCTCCAGGGCTTTGCGGTCCTCGGCGAGTTTCTCCTTCTCCTTGAGCACCTGCCGGCGAAGGTCGAGCAGCTCGCGATGCGCGCGCTCGAGCTGGGCCATATGGGCGTCGAAAGACCTGCGGATGTGTTCGAGCTGTTCGGTGGGCGGCCGGCCGGCGTATCGCGCCAGCAGTTCCTCCAGCCGCAATACCGGCCTGGTGGCCGCCGGCTCCGCGGGCTGCGTCGTCAGCGAAACCTGCGGCGGGGGCGGCGGCGGGAACAGAATGTTGCGGATAGCCTGCACATTCTCGCGCGTGAGGCGGCCTTCCCTGTGCAGCCACGCAACGAAACCCGCAACGGCGACGAAGTTCAGCGCCAGCGTTATGGCCAGGGCGTTGAGCAGTCTCCTCATGCATCACCCCCTGATTCCGCGGCATCGGATGCATCGGGCGAGGCGGCCGGCCCGCCCGACAGCTCATGTTGCGTCTCCCAGTACAGCCGCATGCCGATCTCGTCGTATGCCCGGTCCTGCTGCGCGGAAACCCGTTCCATCCACGCGGCGAGTTTCCTTTCGCGCAGTTTCTCCATCACCTTGCGGTCGGTGGCGGCCTGCACGACGGCGGCGCGGGCCTGTTCCACCTCCGCCTGCGCGGCACGGATCTTCTGCGCAAGCCCGAGCGCTTTCTGCCGCATCGACACCATGAAGCGCCGGTGAGCTGCCAGAAATCCCATGTCCAGCCTGCCCGAAAGTCCACCGGCGCGCAGGTCGGCGTCGGCCTGACGCATGCGCCGGACGATGTCCGCAAGTTCGTCCTGAAGCGCCCCGAGGCGCGCAAGCGCCTCGGCCAGATCGCGCTTGCGATCACGCTCGATATTGCGCCTGTGGCGCAAGACGTTTTCGAGCCTGAACCTGAATCCCGGCATGGCGCCGATCGCCTTCCGTTTCCTGTCACATGAACTTCACTGCGCCGCTGCCAACGCGGCGTGTGCCGGCGCAGCGCGCCCTCAGCCGCCGCTTTTGGCCGCCTGCGCTCTGAGGGCCTGTTCGGTCCTGCTTATTTGCGCCTCCAGATCCAGCAGCTGTTGCCTCGACTCGGCCAGCGTACAGGGCTTGTCGGGCTCCTGCCGGAGGTATTCGAGTATCATCGGACGACATTGCACGGCCAGATCGTTTTCGATGTTCATTCCCCGGCGGTATGCGCCGATGGTCACCATGTCCTCGATTTCCTGATAAGCGGCAAGCAGGCTGAGCACGCGCCTGGCGGCGCGCTGTTGTTGCGCGTCGATGACTTCGTTGCGGACACGGCTGATGCTCTGGAGGACGTCTATGGCGGGGTAGTGTCCGCGGTTGGCCAGTGCGCGGCTGAGCCACAAATGCCCGTCGCTTATGCCTTTAACGGCATCGGCGATGGGTTCGTTGAAATCGTCCCCTTCGACCAGGATGGTGTAGAAGCCCGTTATCGAACCGCGTTCGGTGTTGCCGGCGCGTTCCAGCAGTTCCGGAAGAAGGGAAAACACGCTGGGGGGATAGCCCCTGGTGGTGGGCGGCTCGTGGGCCGTAACGCCTATCTGCCGCTGGGCGTGGGCCAGACGGGTGAGCGAATCGAGCACGAAAACGACGTCGCGTCCCTGGTCGCGGAAGTATTCGCAGATGGTGGCGGCGACGCGCGCCGCGCGTATGCGCAGGGGCGGCGGGTCGTCGCTGGTGCTGACGACCACCACCGAGCGCGCCAGACCTTCCGAACCGAGCGCGCGTGTCAGAAAATCCTTGACCTCGCGGGCGCGCTCGCCGATCAGCGCCACCACCGACACGTCGGCGCTGGTGTATCTGGCGATGGTCGCCACCAGCGTGCTTTTTCCCACGCCCGGGCCGGAGAATATGCCCAGCCGCTGCCCCGTGCCGCATGTGTGCAGACCGTCAACGGCGCGGATGCTGGTGGCCACGGGACGGTCGATGGGCCGTCGCTGAAGCGCTGGAACGCCACGGCCGTCGATACGCCGCGACACGCACAGGCGCAGGGGCGGGCCGCCGTCAATGGGCTGGCCGAAACCGTTGACCACCCTGCCGAGCAGTTCGTCCGAACACCACACGCGCGGACAGGCGGAAAGGCCCTCGACGCACGCGCCGCGGGATACGCCGCGAGCCTCGGAAAGCGCGGTGAGCACCGTATGGCGCTGACGGAAGGCGACGACCTCGGCAAGTACGCTGTGTCCGCCGAAACCGTCGATGCGGCACATCGCGCCCAGGGGCAGCGACAGATCGGAAGCCTCCAGCCCCAGACCGGTAACGCCCTCGATGCGCCCGACAACGCGAAAGGGCATCGCCGACTGAACGGACTCGATCTGTGTATCCAGCAGACCCATGGTTTATGCGTTGTTTCCGGAAACGGACGCCGGCGTTTCCGCGTCACCGTCGGGGCGGTCGCCCGCGGGCTGCGCTGCGAGCTGGCGCCCGGAAGGCGGCGACGGGCGGTCCGCCGGTTCGGGAAGCAGTTCAGCAGCTATGCGGCGCAGCTGCACGTCCAGATCGCCGTCAACCATGCCCTGCGCCGTGTACAGGCGGCAGCCGCCCGGCGCCAGCGATGCGTCCTCGACGACCGCCACATGCTGAAGGTCCGGACGGTTGAGCAGCATTTCCGGCAGTTCGCGCTGGAGGGTCGCCAGGTCGCGGGGATTGACCGCGATGCGCACGTCGGAGGCGTGTCCCACCAGCCGCAGGGCTTCGGCAACGTTGGCCGAGGCGACACGACGGTCCAGTTCGCCCATGCGCTTGGTGACGCGCTCGGCGATGGCGATGGAGAGGTTGATAACGTCCGCCAGAGCCGCAGCCTGAAGGTCGCGCCGCGAGCGTTCGATGGCGTCCAGCGCGGCCGAAAGCGCAGCCGTCGCGCTGGCGAGGCGCTCGCGGTGCTCGGCGAGTGCGGCATCGTGTCCTTTGCGCAACCCTTCGGCATGGCCGTCGGCGTAGCCCTGGCGGCGTCCTTCCTCGCGGCCCTCGACCTGAGCACGGGCCCTGAGGGCCTGCGCCTCGACCTGCGCCGCCGCCAGTATCTGCTGCGCCTCGGTTCTGGCGCGCTGAAGGATGGCGTCGGCCTGCTGCTGGATGTCGGCCAGCGAGAAAGGCCGCAGCGGGACGGGAGCGCCGGATGGGCGGATGAGCGGCATATCTGCGCCTTACCTGTACGGTCCGGAAGCACCGGTGGGCCCGGGAGCGTTCCGTCAGACGACCATTTCCTTTTCGCCGCCCCGTCCGGCGATGATGATTTCGCCGGCGTCCTCGAGACGGCGTACGACGTCCACGATCTTCTGCTGGGCGGCCTCCACATCCGACACGCGCACCGGGCCCATGTACTGCATGTCTTCCTGAATGAGCTGGGCGGCGCGCTCGGACATGTTCTTGAATATCTTCTGCTTGAGTTCCTCGCTGGCGGTCTTCAGCGCCAGAGCCAGCTCTTCGTTGTCCACTTCCTTGAGGACCGCCTGTATGCCCTTGTCGTTCACCAGCAGGATATCCTCGAAGACGAACATCAGGCGGCGTATCTGTTCCACGAGGTCGGGATCCTCGGCCTCCAGGCCTTCCATGATGCCCTTTTCCGTGGAGCGGTCGGCAAGGTTGAGGATTTCGGCGACGGCCTCGACGCCGCCGGCCTTTTCGAAGGTCTGGCTGACTATGTCGGAAAGCCTGTGCTCCAGACCGCGTTCCACCTCGCGGATTACTTCGGGGTTGGTCTGCTCCATGTTGGCGATGCGCTTGACCACCTCCACCTGTTTGGCGCTGGGCAGCCCGACGAGTATTTCGCTGGATTTCTGCGGCGGCAGATGGGCCAGGATCAGGGCTATGGTCTGGGGATGTTCGTCCTGTATGAATGTGAGGAGGTTCTCGCTTTCGGCCTTCTGGAGGAACGAGAACGGCGTGGTCTGGACCTGCTGGGTAACCTGTTTGATGACGCGGTCGGCCTCTTTTTCGTCGAGGCTTTTGCGCAGGAGGGCTTTGGCATACTCCAGACCGCCCTCGCTCATATAGGCGTTGGCGAGAGCCAGACCGTAGAACTCGTTGAGCACCTCCCTGCGCGCCGCCGGCGGGATTTCGCCCAGAGAAGCGATTTCGCGGCTGATTTCCTCGACGGCCTCGGGGGGCATGCGCTTGAGTATCTGGGCGGCACGGTCCTGTTCCAGCGAAACCAGCAGGATCGCCGCCTTGCGTACGCCTGTCATTTCGCCGGCCATGGCATTTCCTCCGCGTTCACCTGTTCAGCCACCGCTTGACCAGGCTGGCGGCCGAATCGGGATTCTCTTCGACCAGTTGCGACACCTGGGCGAGCATCTGCTGAACCTTGGCCGAGTCCTCATCGACCTCCATGGCGTCCAGCATGGGCGCGCCCTCGGTGGCTTCGCCCACGGCCTCTTCGCCGGCGTGCAGCGTGGCGGGCGCCTTCGGGGCGGTCGGCGGAGGCGCCGCCGGCGGCGCAGGCGAGCTCTTGCGGACCATGTGCGCCACCAGCAGCAGGCTGAAGACCGCCAGCACGCCCAGGGCTATTTCCTTCACGTGATCCCCCAGCAGCAGCGTCATGCTGGTGGACGCCGCAGCCGGTCCCGCCGCAGCCGGAGGCATCAGGTCGGTGTATGTATCGACGTGTATGGCATCGTCGCTGAGCACCCCCAGACATGCCCGCACGCCGGGTCTGATAACCTGGGCCAGTTCGGTCCTGATGAAGTCGTTGATCGCCTGCGGTTCGGGTTCGGCGGTGGTGTTGGTGCGCTTCTTGTACACCTGCACGAAGTGGCTGCGCGGCAGGAGCACGGACGCGGCCGTGACGGTAACGTCGCCTCCAGGATTGAAGGTCTTGATGTCGGTGCGGCCCACCTGGACGACGTAATCGGTGCGCGTCTTTTCCGTGGTGCCGCTGCTGGTTTCGGCGGTGCCCGTTTCGGCAACGCTCATGCCGGCGTTGGTAACGACGCCCGGCTCGCCGGAGGGTCTGGCCGAAGAGCGGGTTTCGTCGGTGCTGGTTTCCTCGCTGACGGGTTTGTGCACGAGGTTTTTGGGATCGACCTCGGTCTTCACCTTGTCGGTGCGTTCGTTGTTCACCTTGACGGTGACGGAGATCATCGCGCCGTCTATGAAGGAGAACTGACGGGCGAGTTTTTCGGAATAGTAGCGTTCGGCCTTCTGGACCTGGGCCAGATACTCGTCGCTGCCGGCCGCCGGCGAGGCGTCCTCACGTCCGCGCACGGGGTAGGACACGCCGTCGATGATGACGCGTATGCGGTTGCGGGGAAGGTTGGCGACGGCGCCGGCCACAAGGTCGGCCGCGGCGTTGACCAGCCGCATGTCGGGCGGCTCGCCGGCGCGCATGGTTATGTTGACGGTGGCCGACGGCTCGACGCCGTTGGGACCGCGTTCGCGGCGCGGATCTATGATGACCACGGCGTGGCCCACCTTGGGGAAACGGCGGATTATCTGGGCCAGCGTCGTCTGCTTGGCCTGGTTGAACAGTTCTTCCTGCTGGCGGCTGGATATGAACGGGCTGGCGCGGCTGATGATCTCGTCGAACGCGCTGCGCGTGTCGCGCGGCAGCATCTGCGCGTAACCGAGGTCGGCGAGCACCTCCAGCCGGCGGTCGGCGGGGACGTGAATGCGGTCGCCCACCATGCGGTAGGGAATGCCCTGTCCGCGCAGGCGGGAGGTGATCAGCGATACCTCCTCGGCGCTGAGGCTCTGGTTGAGCAGGGGTTCCAGCTCGGCGCGCCCGGCGTAGGCGGCCCACCACCAGATGGTCATCACCATGATGATGACCAGCGTGGCCGCCAGCATCTTCTGGCTGGTCGAAAGACCCTCGAACAACTGCTGGACACGCGCGATCTGATTCTTGATGAAGTCCATGGTCGTGCCTTCCGTGGCTGTGCAGCGCGTCTCCGCCGCGCCGGCGGCGCCTCCGGTCGTGCGCCGTCAGGTCAGACCTGTATCGTTTTTATCTCGTCGTATGCTTCCATCAGTTTCGCCCGTATGGCCAGCAGCATCTTGAAGGCCAGGTCCGCCTTCTCCACGGCCGTCATCACCGCGCCGATGTCGGCCTCGCCGCCGAGCATCAGGCTTTCGGTGGCCCGGTCGGCTTCCTGCTGAAGACGGTTGACCTCGTCCACGCTGCGACGAAAGATCTCGGCGAACTTCCCGGGAGCGGTCTTCCCGCCCGGACTGGTTCCCGCAGAACCGGGCAGGTTGAGCCTTTCCGCCGGGCCGATGCTGTTCAGTGGGTCAGTCATCTGGCGATCCCGTAATCACCCTGGGCCGGTCCGCTGCGCCGGCGGCGTCAGGCCAGCAGCCGCAGACTCGCATTAATCATGGCCTTGGTAACCTCCATGGCCGTCACGCTGGCCTCGTACGCCCGCGACGCTTCCAGGGCGTTGACGTACTCGATGGCCAGGTCGATGTTCGGATAGCGCACTATGCCGCGGGAGTCGGCGTCGGGGTGAAAGGGCTCGTAGGCCTCGCGCACCGACGCATCCTCCTTTATCTGGACGCGCACGCCCGGCAGAGCGGGGTTTTCCCGGCGCCCCGCCATGAACACCGCGAAGCGCCGGCGGTACGGCGCAACGCGCCCCGCCGCATCGCGCGTGCTGTTCATGTTGGCGATGTTCTGGGCAATGGCGTCCATCCTGGCCCGCTGGGCCTGAAGAGCGCTTGCGCTTATGTCCAGTACGTCGAACATGAACCTGCATCACCCGACCCTTTCCCGCAGCGCCATCTCCAGCCGCTGATACTGTTTGCGCAACAGTTCCACCGCCACGTTGTGCATCAGGGCGTTGGAGGCCAGATCGGTGGCCAGCTGTTCCATCGACCGGTTGTTGCGGTCGTGAGCGAGAATGCCTCCGCCCCGCTGCTGCGCCGCCAGGACGCCGGCGGGCAACGGCCCGTTGCGCCCCCTGCGCAGCATTTCCGCCATCTTTTCGCGGAACGCCTGCACCGACAGGTCCTTCTGGCGGTACCCGGGCGTGTCTATGTTGGCGATGTTCTCGGTGATCAACCTGTGCCGCCGGGCGGTGAACTCCACCACCTGCTCGAGCAGGCCGCTGTTTCCGCTGTTGACAAGCCTCTCGATGAACATCGCACGTCTCTCCGACCGCGGTCCCGTGCGCATCGACAGCGCCGATGCACCGGAGCGCGCAGCTGTGAAACAAATCCCATGCCGGGCCGGACCCGACACCGTGTCCGATATTCCCGGCAAAACCTGCGGCAATGCGGGCCGTTGCCCGGACCGCCGCAGGCGTCCGCCGCACAGGACCCAGCCTGCCGGCATTTTCTGCGCCTGCCGGGCGCAGGTTATGCGCTGGCGGAAAGAAGGGTTTGTCCTTCTTCGCGCCATTTCTTCAGTTTCATGCCCAGCGTTCGCACGCCTATGCCCAGCGCGCTGGCCGTCCGGGCGCGGTGCCCCTTGAACTTCTCCAGCGTGCTGAGGATCACCTGTTTTTCGATCTCGGCCAGCGGTTTGCCGGCCAGGTCGCTTATGCTGGCGGGCGAACCCGTCCTTCTGAGCCACGGTTCGATGGTGGCCGCACGTATCACGCCGGGCTGCGTTTCCAGTACACACGCCCGCTCGAGGATATTCTGGAGCTCGCGAACATTGCCGGGCCAGTCATATCGCTGGAGCAGACGGATGGCCTCCGGCTCGATATGCCGGAAGGGCGAACGGTCGCGTCTGGCGATCTGGTGGAGGAAATGGCGGCACAGTTCGGGGATATCCTCCAGCCGTTTGCGCAGCGGGGGCAGTTCTATGGGGACGACGTTCAGACGGTAATACAGGTCCTGTCGGAACCTGCCCTCGGCGACGGCCGCCTCGAGATTGCGGTTGGTGGTGGCGATCACGCGGACATCGACCTGCTGGGTGATGCTGCTGCCCACGCGTTCGAACTGATTTTCCTGAAGGACGCGCAGGAGTTTGGCCTGAAGGCCGGGCGCTATCTCGCTTATCTCATCGAGCAGTATGGTGCCGCCGTCGGCCAGTTCGAAGCGTCCGCGGCGGAGGCGGTCGGCGCCGGTGAAAGCGCCTTTTTCGTGCCCGAACAGTTCGGACTCCAGCAGGTTTTCCGACAGAGCTGCGCAGTTGACGGCCAGCATGGGTCTGTCGCGGCGTTCCGAGGCGGCATGTATGGCGCGCGCGACGACCTCCTTGCCGGTGCCGCTCTCGCCGCAGATGAGCACGGTGACGTTGCTGCGGGCCAGAAGTTCCACGCGGGCGCGTATTTCGTTCATGACCTGGCTGGAACCGACCAGCGGCCGCGGAGCGTTGACCTCGGTCATGCTGCGCAGCGCCTGGTTTTCGCGCACCAGGCGGCTGTGTTCGAGCGTGCGTTCGACAAGGAGTTTTATCTCGTCAGCCTCGAAGGGTTTCTGGATGTAGTCGTAGGCGCCGAGTTTCATGGCCTCCACCGCGTTGCTCACGGTGGCGAAGGCCGTCATCATCACCACGGGCATTTCCGGACGGATGCGGCGCGCCTGCTGAAGCAGTTCGATGCCGGTCATGCGCGGCATCTTCAGGTCGCATATCATCAGGTCGAAGCGGCGTTCATTGAGGCGCGCCAGTGCTGCCGGTCCGTCGGCGGCAGAAACCACCTCGTGGTTTTCGCGCGCCAGCGTCGCCGCCAGCGAGTCGCGCATAAGTTCCTGGTCGTCAACGATCAGTATCCGCGCCATGCCTGCCTCCTGACCACTGACCACTGACAATGTTCATATGCGTATCTCCATGCGCGCGCCGCCTTCGGGGCGGTTGGCCGCCGTTATCGAGCCATCGTGAGCCTCGACGATGCGCTGAACGATGGCCAGCCCCAGGCCGGTGCCCGAGGCGCGCGTGGTGAAAAACGGGTTGAAAATCCGGTCCAGTATCTCCGGAGGTATCCCCGGACCGCTGTCCTCGACGATCAGGCGGAACTGTCTGGCCGGGGCATCTTCCGCCGGCGGGGTGCAGGTGATCATCAGCCGCCCGCCTTCGGGCATGGCCTCGACGGCATTGAGCACCAGATTCAGCAGCGCCTGACCGATGAGCAGCGGGTCCACTTTGACGACGAAGGGCCGCGGACCTTCGACGGCGGTTTCGATCCGCCTGTTGCTTATCTGCTCGGCGGCCATATGCAGCGTTTCCGCGACTATGCCGTGCAGGTCCGTCTCCACGGGCGTGACGACTATCTCGCGCGAGAACTGAAGCACCTGCGTGACCAGCGCTTCCAGGCGGCGCACGCCGGCGGAGATTTTCTCAACCAGTTGCAGCGCTGCGGGATTGCCTTCGAGGTCGCGCCGCAGCAGCGAGGCGTACAGCTGTATGCCGCCGAGCGGATTGCGTATCTCGTGAGCCATGCCGGCGGCCATTTCGCCGATGGCCGCCAGACGGTTGCGCCGTTCCAGCAGGCGGTTTTTCTCGCGCAATTCATCGCGCAGAGCGCGAACGGTCTGCTCCAGACGGTCGTGCGATTTCTGGAGTTTCTCCGTTATGGCGCTGTAGGCCATCACCACCCGCGCCAGCGCCTCGAAATCGCCGGCGCCCGTGGAGGATGGAGTTTCGACAGAAGCGCTTTTCATGTCTGCACGTCCAGTGTCGATTGCCGCCTTGACGGGTCGGGCGCGTACTGCCGGCCCGCCCTGATGCCCGCGGCGGCCCGGGCCATTTCGCCTCCGACGCTCAGTTTCTGCTGCTGGAGCACCAGCGCGTCATCGCGGTCGCCGGCGGTTATGCGCTCCAGCAGCATGCGCGTTTCGACCATCAGACCCTCGACGAGGGCGCGGCGGGCGGCATCCAGCGACGCAAGATAGTGCTGCCAGTTGCGCCGCACCGGCGCCACGTCGCTCTCCAGCGCGGCGATGCGGTCGAGTTCCTCCTGCCGCTGGCGCAGGATATCCAGCAGACAGTCGGTCCGCCCCTGGCGCACGTGTTCGTGCTGCGCCTCCGAGAGGCGCGCCAGCCGGCGGTAACACTCGACCTGCTGCCGCAGGGCTTCGATCACTGCCGTTTCGCCGCCGGTGTGCATTGCCGCCTCGCTGTCGGCCCGGACGACCGGCCGTCATTTCCAGACGCCCGATTCGCCCGACCATTTGAGCCACTGTTCCCACGACTGCCGGGGCATGGTGAGCGTTCCGGTGTCGAACACCCCGCCCGGCATATGCCGCAGAAGCCACTTGGCGCGCTCGTTGGCCGCCTTGGCTTCCTCTATCCTTCCCAGCGCGACATTGGCGTTCACTATCTGCACGTACGCGGCCAGCGCTGATGGATCCTCCTGATAGCGGAACGCCGCGTCGTCGTAGAGGCGTATGGCCTCCAGGTAGCCGCCCAGGTCGTACACGCAGTCGGCCCGGTAGAAATGGGCGAGTTTCAGATAAAGCCTGTCCAGATCGCGCGCGGGCCTGGTGTTCCGGTAGTATTCCACCACGCGGTCGAAAAGCGCTTTGGCCCGCGTGAGCCGCTCGTTGCGCGCGCTCTCGGCTTCGGCGATATCCAGCGCCGGGCGGGTGGTCGAGGACGACATCGCCTCGCGCAGACGCTGTTCGAGAATCATCGCGCTCTTGCGGTAGGCGTCGGCCATGAGAAAAAGCAGCTGTCCGGTACGGTCGTCGTCGGGATAGCGCTGACAGATCTCCTCCAGCCGGGCGATGGACATTTCGTAGCGGCCGGTGCGGTAGTACAGCAGCGCCAGTTCCAGCAGCGCTTCGCGGAAGTCCTGCGCCTCGGGGGTTATCTGGGGATTGTTCTCTATGACCGAGCGCAGAGTCTGTTCGGCACGGTCGTAGTATTCGGCGCCGCGGGCGATGTATGCCCGGGCGAGCGGCACGCCCGTCTTGCTCGACGCCAGACTCCGCGAATAGCGCATCTGGCACTGGCGGTATGCCCAGATGGCTTTGTCGAAAAGCCCGGCGGCGTGATAAGAATGCCCCAGACGCAGCATCGCCTCGGGCGCGTGCGGATCCTCGGGGCGTTCGCTGACGAACGTTGACAGCGCGGAGATTATCTGCGGCAGATCGCCGGCCGACTCGTACAGCTCGACCCCCTTCCACAGCGCCTGCCCGTAGGCCTTGTCGTCCCTGAGCACCAGCGCGCGCGACAGGGCGATGCACGCGTCGCCGGCACGACAACGCAACTGGCGCGCCTTCTCCTGCCGGGCAGCGTCGCTGAGGCGCCCGTCGGCGACGTTTTCCATCTGTATGGCGCGCCGTTCGTACAGCGACGCCATGCGCGCGAAGAACTCCGGCGGCGGCTGCGGCAGCAGCTGCTGTTCGTCGGCCATGAGCTCCATGGCGCGCTCGTAGTCGCCCGCCGCCGAAAGCATCTCCTGCGCCTTCTGAAGGGCCCGTATCGTCTCCTCCTTCAGCCGCGCAGGCGGAGAATCGCGGTCGCGCAGGTAGCGCACCACGGCCTGGAGGTCGCCCATCCCGGCTTCGGTTTCACGAAGCGCTATCCGGCACAGACCCCTTCCCAGCCGCGCCGACTGGGCCACGCGCGAGTCGAGATGGCTCTGGAGCACCGCGGCATAGAACGACGCCGCGCCGGGCCAGTCATCCTGCTGCTGGCGTATGCAGCCCAGCGCCCAGGCGGCGTCGGCGTCCAGCGGGTGCTGCGTCGTCAGCTGGTCGCGCGCCAGGCGCAGGTGTCTTTCGGCGGCGGCCAGATCACCCGTCTTCCACGCGCAAAAACCCAGCCAGTAATTGAACACGCCCTGATTGCCGGCCAGACCGGCATCGAGTTTCATGGCCTCGGCGATGGCCTGGCGGGCTGGTTCGTACTGGCCCCGTTCGATGAGTATGCGCGCCTTTTCGCCGATGGCCCAGGCGCGCTCGCTTTCGGCAAGTTCGCGGCTCTCGAGGTATTCGGCGATCGACTCCCACGCCTTGTCCAGGTCGGACCGTTCGAGATGCAGTTCGATGATGCGCCGCAGCACGGGCAGCCGCGTGGCCCGGTCCATTTCGACAACCTTGCCATAGTGCGCCAGCGCGTCGGTTATCTGCCCAAGCGCCTCGTAGGCCTGAGCCAGACGGCGGTGCGTCGCGGCGTCGGCCTCGATGCCCGCCGCCATAGCCAGCCGCGTCTGGCGGATGATCGTGCGGTAGTTTTCGGCTATGCTCAGCCGGCGCTGGCGCTGGGCCATGTCGATGGCCTCGGCCATGAGCATGTGCGCCGCCCCCTGCTGATGCTGGGTTATCTTCTTGAGATTCAGAACCGCGTTGAGCTGCGCGATGGCCGCCTCGGGCCGCTGTTTCTCAAGATACGCGCGGGCCACCTCGAGCATCTGCCCGGGTGAAGGGCCGGGACCGGGCCTGACCAGAAGCCAGCCCGCATACAGCAGCAGCGCCGCGGAAACGATCAGCAGCGGAAATTGCCACAGCTGCGACAGGCGCGAGTTGGCAGCGGCGAGGGTCATGCGAGCATCCATGCTCCGACAGATTTCGTCCCGGACCGAAGCCCGGAAATGAGGCGGCGCGATCCATCATTGCCGCCCGAACCGCTGCGCCCGCCGTCATCGGGGCGCGGACACACCGGTTCGCCATAATAATGTATGCGCCGGCCGCCGCGAAGCAAGAGGGAAGTTGCAGAATCTGCGGCGCGACCTGGCTGCGCTGCTCTCCTGCCGCGCCGAGGCGCGTTCAGGGCAGTTCGGCGTATTCGGAGGCAAGCGATACGAAAGTCTGGCGCGCCTCCATGAGGATGGTGTCGAGCATCGACTTTTCCTCGGCCGTGAGGTTGCCGGCGGTTTTCTGTTCCAGGACGGCCAGCAGGTCCAGCTGATACTTTGCGCGGTCGAGATCCACCGACGGGGGCACGCCGCGGATGGTGATGCGGCCGACGGCAAAGAGAAACTCGGTGTAGATGGAGCGGACCAGCGCTGCGAAATCGGCCACGCGCTCGGGCTGGGCGAGGTCTTCTCCGGCTGCGCGCGCCGCAGGTCCCGCGGCGGAAGCGGCGCCGCGCGGCATTGCGGCGGCCTGACTCTGTTTTTCCTGTTCCGCAAGACGGCGTTTTTCTTCGGCAGCCTGTTTCTTCCAGTCGTCGTCAACGTGGATAACGTTCGGTCGTTCGGCCATGATGCCTCGCATGTTGCCCGCGGCGGGCAGCCGGTATTGGCGCCTGCCGCAGGCGGCGGTAATAGGGTCTGGCGGGATCGATCCCGTCTGTTTGCAAAGAGCCGTTCTGCGGTTAGTATAGCGGGTCTTCGGGCGGCGGGACAGGCCCGCAGTCCGCCAATGCGCGTTGCGCAGGCAAGAGGAAGGTTATGGCCGAGAATCAGAGCGATGTCGCCGTCGGAAACGACGAGCAGGAAGTCGAGCTGCCGTTCACCCTCCGCGTGGAGGACGCCGGTCCCGGGAAAAAGAGGCTGCACGTGGAGATGAGCGGCGAGGATGTGTCGCGCGAGTTTCAGCGGCAGGTGAACCTCATGCGGCAGGGCGAGTACCCGGGTTTCCGCAGGGGACGCGTGCCGGCGAAACTCATCGAAAAGCGATTCGGCAGCGATATCCGCACGGGGATACGGGCACGGCTGATCGAGGCCACCATCGAAAAGGCGATGGCCGAGCACAATCTGGAACTGCTCAGCCCCCCGGAGCTCGAGCAGCCCGGCAAGGCCGAGGACATCGTTATAGAGGAAGGCAAGGCGGTGTCGTTTTCGCTGGTGGCGGAGGTGGCTCCGGAAGTGCCGACGGTGGACCTGACGGGGCTGAAGGTGCGCAAACCGCGCATTGTGGTCACCGACGAGCATGTGGACCAGGCGACGCGCAACCTGTGCAACATGCAGGGAACGCTGGTGCCCGTGGAAGACCGCGGCGTTCAGGAAGGCGATCACCTTCAGACGGACGTGCGGGTGCTGCTCGATCGCAACGTCATTGTCGAGCAACCGGGAATGGCGCTTCAGGCGCGGCCCATGCGCTTCATGACGGCGCTGATACAGGATCTGCCGCAGCGTCTGGCCGACATGCGTCCGGGCGAAACGCGGCAGGTGTCGGTCAGGGTGCCCGACGACTACCCGAGGGAGATGTATCGCGGCAAAGAGGTTACGCTGGATATCACGCTCAGGGAGATAAAGCGCCTGGTGCCTGCCGAACTCAACGAGAGTTTCCTGGAGGATCTGGGCTTCCGGAGCGTGGAAGAACTGCGTCAGGCTCTGCGCGAGGAACTTCAGGAGAGGGTGGATCGCGACATCCGCATTAACATGCACGAGCAGCTGCGCCGGCAGCTTCTGGAGAGGGTGCCGCTGGAGCTGCCGCAGAAACTGACCGAGAGGCAGACGGAGCGCGTTATCAACAGGCGACAGGCTTATCTGCGCTCTCAGGGCATTCCCGAGAGCGAGATTCGCGAGAACGTCGAAAAAATAAAGGCCGGCGCCGCCGAAGTTGCCGCCGCGGAACTGAAGCTCTCTTTCATCCTCGACAAAGTGGCCGAACAGCTAGGGGTGACGGTCACCGAAGGAGAAGTGAACGCGGCAGTGGCGGGCATGGCCTACCGCGAGGGAGTTAGGCCCGAGAGGCTGAAACTGGATCTGGCCGCGCGCGGATTGCTGGCCTCACTGGAAACGATCCTGAGGGAAGAGAAGACTCTGGATCTGCTGCTGGAAAAGGCCGAGGTGGAGGAAGTGGAGCCCAGCGCGGAGGATCAGAGGTCCGTGGTACCCGCCGAACAGACGCAGCAGACGCTTCAGGAGCCGCCGACACCGCCGCCCGCGGGGCAGGCGCAGGAGCCCGCTCAGCAGCAGTCTGCCGGCGCACAGCCGCCAGCAGCGCAGCAGGAGCAACAGCCTTCCGGCGAGCCGCCCGCCGCGCCGGCATGAAGCCACGGGCGGCCCGGGCCCTTTTCGGGCGGAGCCAGTGCCATGTCACCGATCAGCGCACCGCGCGGAACCAGCGACGTACTGCCGTCGGAAAGCTGGAAATGGCAGACCATCGAGCGGATCGCCCGCGAGGTGGCGGCGGCGTTCAACTACCGCGAGATCCGCACGCCGATATTCGAGCACACCGAGTTGTTCCATCGCGGGGTGGGCGAAACCACCGACGTGGTGACCAAGGAGACCTACACGTTCACGGATCGCGGCGGGCGGTCGATAACCCTGCGTCCCGAGGGCACCGCGGGCGTGGTGCGCGCCATGATCGAACATAATCTGGTAGCTCAGGAAGGCAGCCGCCAGAAGGTTTATTACATAGGCCCGAATTTCCGTTACGAGCGGCCGCAGTCGGGGCGCCTGCGGCAGCATCATCAGTTCGGTGCCGAGGCGCTGGGCACGGCGGAACCGGAACAGGATGTGGAGTGCATACTGCTCCAGCTGGAGTTCTACCGGCGCTGCGGAGTGAAGGACCTGGAACTGCACGTGAACAGCCTCGGCGACCGCGAAAGCAAGAAACGCTACCGCGATGCGCTGGTGGCGTTCCTTTCGCCCAGGGCGCACATGCTCAGCGAGGATTCGCAGCGGCGCCTGTCGGACAATCCGCTGCGCATACTCGACAGCAAGGACCCGCGCGACCAGGAGGCATGCCGCGGGGCGCCGTCGGCGCTGGACAGTCTGTCGGAAGCAAGCCGGAAACATTTCGACCGCGTGGTGAGCCTGCTGAGCGAATGCGGGATGGCGCTTCGCGTAAACCCGTCGCTGGTGCGCGGTTTCGATTATTACACGGAGACGCTGTGGGAGGTCACGGCCGGCGGGCTGGGCGCGCAGAACGCGATAGGCGGAGGCGGGCGCTACGACAATCTCGTCGAACAGCTCGGCGGGCGGCCCACGCCGGCAACGGGATTTGGCTCCGGGCTGGAACGGCTGCTGATGGCGCTGGATGCGCAGGGCGTGGCGCTGGCGCGATCGGAAAAGCCGCTGTTCTGGCTGGTGGGCATCGGAGAGCATGCGCGCCGGTGCCAGTGGCAACTTCTCCGCGAGCTGCGCGCCGCGGGCGTGCGGGCGGACATGGACCTGAGCGGCCGGGCGCCCAGGGCGCAGTTCAAACTGGCCGACCGCGAGGGAGCGGCTTACTGTCTCATAGTGGGCGACGATGAGATGGCGGCGGGCACCGTGCTGCTGAAGGACCTGGCGACGGGACAGCAGTCGGCCCATCCGCGGGATGGCGCGGTGGCGCTGGCCATCGATCTTTCGCGCGGCGCTGCGCCGGCGCCGCGCTGAGCGTGATCATCATGCCGGAGCCCGAAAGCGCCCATGAAGGTGCCCGTTTGCCGGGCCGCACCGGCGAGCGGCGCTATCTGGACATAGCGCCGCAGCAGCCGCGCCGTCGGCGGGGACTGATCGCATGGTCAATCACGTTCGCGGCCGCGTGCGTCGCGGCGGTGTGGCTCATGATACAGCTATCGGTGCCGCTGGTGCTGGCGGCGGCGACGGTCGCATTCATGGGAGGCTGCATGATGGCCATGGGCTGGTGGACGCTGCGGCGGATGGAGCGGGACGACCGCGGCGAATGAGAGCGCGCGGGGGTTGAAGCTCTGATCCGGAAGGCGATTGCGTGGCGGCCGCGCGGATGGGAGAATGCGGGTATGTCAGGGGTGACGTGGGATACCTTCGAGCGTTACAAGCAGAAGGGGCTTGACGCCCGGCGGGCCGGACAGTGGGACTCTGCGCGCATATATCTGCTGGAGGCCGCCCGCGCGATGACGGAACTTGCGCGGCAGGCGCAGGGGGCGGAGCTCCAGGAAGCGCGGCGGCAGATGGCCCAGCGGCTGCTGGATCTGGCGCGCGACTGTCAGCGTGCCAGGGAAGAGAACCGGCGCGCTCCGACGCCTGTGCGCAAACGCGGCGGCGGTGCGCCGACGGACGAGGAGGCGGCGGAAAGCGAAGGCAGCCGGACGGGTTCGCGCTGGCTGGTGCGCGAGAAACCGCACATCCGCTTTGACGACGTGGCCGGGCTTGACGAGGTCAAGGAGAACATCCGGCTGAAGATGGTGTATCCGGTGGCGCACCCCGATCTGGCGGAGAAGTACAAGATAAAGGTCGGCGGGGGAATACTGCTGTATGGTCCGCCCGGGACGGGCAAGACCATGCTGGCGCGGGCGACGGCCGGCGAGATAGACGCGGCGTTTTTCGCCATTTCACCGGCCGACATCCTGAGCAAATGGGTCGGCGAGGCGGAGCAGAACATAAAGAAGGTATTCGAGGAGGCGCGTTCGGAGAAGCGCGCGGTGATTTTCATTGACGAAATCGAGGCGCTGCTGCCGGCACGGCAGGATGAAGGCTCAAGCGTCATGCAGCGCGTGGTGCCGCAGATACTTCAGGAGATGGAGGGTTTCGAGAAGCGCGCCAGCGACGCCCTGATGTTCATGGGCGCTACCAACGTCCCGTGGCAGCTGGATCCGGCGGTGCTGCGGCCGGGACGCTTTGACGAAAAAGTGTACGTGCCGCTGCCCGATTTGCCGGCCCGGCTGAAGATGCTGGAGATGTACCTGCGCAACCGCCCCCTCGAGGATGGCATCGATCTCGAAGCGCTGGCAGTGCGTCTCGATGGCTACAGCGGCGCCGACATAAAGTACATATGCGACCGGGCGGCGACCATACCCTTCCTGCGCAGCGTGGCGACGGGCAAGGAAAGCGTGATAACGCGCCAGATACTCGAGGAGGTCATATGCGATACGCCGCCATCCGTCATGCCGCAGATGATCCAGCGGTTCAAGGAGTGGGCCGAGCAAGGGGGATTGAGAACTTGACGGTCGGCGGTCGCCCGGGACGCTTGCGAGCGGGGCTTGGCTCGCTGTAACATATTGGATACCAATAATTTATACCAACATGGACGCAGAAAAGATAAAAAGCCCCGTAGGCGTGGGTGAGACCTACGGGGCAGGGAGGGGGAGAAACACTTCGCACGGTATTTTGGCGCGGCTGAGACGAGTTTTCAAGAGGCATGACGCAAAAAGGCAATTTTTTGAAGAATGATAGGCAAAATAGGTAAATGGCGCAATTTGTTTCACGCGCGGGACAAAAGCTTGAGCACGCCATAGTTACGTTCGGCATCGAAGTACAGGACCGGATTTGCGCCGATGCCGGGTGCAGCGTTGGCGGATTTGTTGATGTTCTGTTACGCCGCGGCGCAGCCCGTGTTTACGCCATCGATACCGGCTGGGGCGTGCTCGACTGGAGACTGCGCCGGGATCCGCGCGTGGTGGTCATGGAGCGCACCAATGCCATGCACGCGGTGTTGCCGGAGCGAGTGGCGCTGTTGACCATCGACGTGGGCTGGACCCGTCAGAAGCATATTCTTCCGGCGGCCAGCAGATTGCTTGACGACCGGGGACTGGTGGTTACGCTCATCAAGCCGCAATACGAGGCTGATCCAGCGTGGCTCAAGCGCGGCGTGTTGCCGGTTGAGCGGCTGGATGACGTGGTGCGCCGCGTGCGTGAGGATATCGAGAGCGTCGGTCTGGACCTCATCGACATGACGCGCAGTCCGATAAAGGGCAGCGGAGGCAATGTCGAGCTGCTGGCTCTGCTGCGCCGGGCATCGCGAGCGTGAACAGCGCGCCCGCCAGGCAACGGCCTGGGGCGAACTTACCGGGACGGAACATGGGGAACATCAACATAGCCATAGCCGGCGTGGGCAATTGCGCAAGTTCTCTGGTGCAGGGGCTGGCGTGGTATGGCGCGAAGCGCCCGGGGGCTTCACAGGCCCGTCTGGCGGGGCTTATGCACGAGACGATCGGCGGCTATCGCGTCTGCGACATACGGGTGGTGGCGGCATTCGATGTGGACAGGCGCAAGGTCGGTCGGCCGCTGGAAGAGGCTATATTCGCCAGGCCGAACAACACGGTGCGGTTTGCGCAGGAATTGCCGAAAAGCGGGGTGATAGTGCAGATGGGGCCGGTGCTCGATGGCGTGTCCGAACACATGCGCCAGTTCAGCGCGGACGAGCGTTTTGAGCCGGCCGACGAGCCTGCGGTGAACGTGGCCGAGATTCTGAAAAAAAGCGGCGCGGACATTCTGGTCAACTACATGCCGGTGGGCTCGCAGCGCGCCACCGAATACTATGCGGAATGCTGTTTGTCGGCGGGCGTGGCGATGGTGAATTGCGTGCCCGTATTCATCGCTTCGGACCCGTCCTGGGCCGCCAGATTCCGGCGTCGTGGGTTGCCGGTGATAGGCGACGACATCAAGGCGCAGGTGGGCGCAACGATCACGCATCGGACGCTCGTAAGGCTTATGGAGGAAAGGGGTTTGCGCGTCGATCGCACCTATCAGCTGAACGTGGGAGGCAACACTGATTTTCTGAACATGCTGAACAGACAGCGGCTTGCGAGCAAGAAGGTCAGCAAGACCGAGGCGGTGCAGTCGCAGTTGGGGCGGCCGCTGGATGAGAAGGACATTCACATCGGCCCGGCCGACTACGTGCCGTTTCTGAAAGACAGGAAGGTATGTTTTCTGCGTATCGAGGCCACGGGATTCGGCGGCGTGCCTATGGAACTGGAGCTGCGGCTCTGCGTGGAGGACTCGCCGAACAGCGCGGGCGTGGTGGTGGACGCTATACGCTGCTGCAAGTTGGCCCTTGACAGGAAGTTGCGCGGGCCTGCGAATGCTGTTTGTGCGTGGACGATGAAGCACCCGCCGCGGCAGATGACTGATGAGGAGGCGCTGGCGGCGATGGAGCGGTTCATCCGCGGAGGGCGTTGAAAAGCCGGCCCCGACGGGCGCGCCGTGCAGCGGCCGGGCGATGGATGAGACTTATGCCGCCGGGCGCGGCTCGAACTCCAGAGCCACGCGGTAGCCCAGCGGGCTGGTTTCGCAGCGCACGACCCTGCCGTAGGCATCCCAGGGGGGCATGCCGTTGACCGAGGGCAGATAGACCTCAAGCTGTTCGCCCTCCTCGATGGGATGTTCGGTCAGCGCCGAAAGCCCTCCCAGCGAGATGTCGCGCACGTGCAGATTGACAAGCGGACGGCGCAACGCCGAAAGCGTGTTGGCCAGACGGCGCGCCTCCACGCGCACATGGGCCGGAGCGCGTCCGAACACGCGTCTTTCGATGCGCAGCGGGCGTTCCGCCGGCTCGGACCGATCCACTTCTCTCAGTCGGGCCAGTACGGCCATGGTACTGCTCCTTTTCTCCCGCCGCAGTCCTCCCGTACGTACATCGGCAAAACGGGCTTCGGGGATTACCCATGTTCGCCGATTCGAATAAGCGGAACCCGGCAAGGACTGTGGAAGGCGTTGCTCTTGATGCGGGCGAAGGCCGGGCAAACGGCACGTGTGCTTCGAGGCGGTGCAGGTGTATTATCGGCCGGGCATCGCCGGGATGCGGCGGTGCGACTGCGTAGAAGAAAGGCGGTCTCATGTCCGATAACTCGAAGAACGGCAAGGTATATCTGGTGGGGGCCGGTCCGGGCGATGCCGGGCTTATTACGGTGAAGGGTCTGGAGCTGCTGAAGCGTGCGGAGGTTGTGGTTTTCGATTACCTGGTGAACCCCCGCCTGCTCAAGTACTGTCAGGGCGCCCAGACTATTTACGTTGGCAAGCAGGCCGGGCGTCATGCCATGCCGCAGGAACAGATAAACCAGTTGCTGATCGCCAAGGCGCGCGAGGGACTGCGCGTGGTACGGCTCAAGGGTGGCGATCCATTCGTGTTCGGGCGTGGCGGAGAAGAGGCGTTGGCGCTGGCGGAAGCGGGAATAGCGTTTGAAGTTGTGCCGGGGGTTACGGCGGCGATTGCGGCGGCGGCATACGCGGGGATTCCGGTGACGCATCGCGACATCAACTCCAGCGTGACGCTGGTCACCGGCCACGAGAAGGAAGGCGACGGCGAAGGCGAGGCGGGGTCTTCGGACATCGACTGGGGGGCGCTGGCGCGCATGCCGTGCATTGCGTTTTACATGGGGGTGAAATCGCTGGCGGCGATTTGCGCGCGTTTGACGGAACACGGCATGACGCCGGATATGCCGGCGGCCTGTATCGAATGGGGAACGACCACGCGACAGCGGACGGTCGAGGGAACCCTGGCGACGCTGCCGGCGCTGGCGGAGCAGGCGGGGATCAGCCCGCCGGCGCTGACGATTATCGGACGTGTGGTCGAACTGCGTCGCAGACTCAGCTGGTTCGAGCGTCTTCCGCTTTTCGGCAGGACGATAGTGGTAACGCGCAGCCGGGAGCAGGCCGGGGAGCTGGGCAGCGCTCTGGAGGAGCTGGGCGCGAGGGTAATAGAGGCGCCGACGATAGAGTTGCGTGCGCCGGCGAGCTGGAAGTATGTGGACGAGGCGCTGGCGTGTCTGTCGAGTTTCGACTGGGTGGTGTTTACCAGCGTCAACGGCGTGAAGGCCGCCAGAGACCGGCTTTTCGCGACGGGCAGAGATGCGCGGAGTTTCGGGACGGCGCGCGTGGCGGCGATAGGACAGGCGACGGCGGAAGCGGTCGGCAGGCTGTTGTGTCTGAAGGTGGATATATGCCCCGAGCGTTTCAGCGGCGAATCGCTGGCCGACGAGCTGATCGCCACCGGCCGGGTTGCGGGCAGAAAGTTTCTTCTGCTGCGGGCGGACATCGGTTCGGTCGTTCTCAATCACAAGTTGCAGGAGGCAGGCGCGCTCGTGCATGACGTGGCGATATACGAAACGCGGCCGGCCGGTTCGCTGCCGGATGGTCTGAAGGAGATGCTGGCCGCGGGAAAGATCGACTGGGTGACGTTCACCAGCAGCAGTACGGCGCGCTACCTGGCGGACCTTCTCGGCAGCGACTACAGGCAGTCGCTGAGCAGGACGAAACTGGCGAGCATCGGGCCGGTTACCAGCGGCACGCTGCGGGAACTGGGCCTGGAGGTGGCGGCGGAGGCGCGGGTATCGACAATAGCGGGACTCGTCGAGGCGATGGTTAAATGCGCGTCGTAGTAGCGCCGGACAAGTTCAAGGGATGCCTGACGGCGCCGGAAGTGGCCGCGGCGATTGCCCGAGGCGTGCGCTCGGCGTGCGCGGAAGCGGATATAGAGGTCTGCCCGGTAGCCGACGGCGGCGACGGGACGATGGAGGTGCTGGCGGGGGCGACGGGCGGGCGGCGGATCCGCTGTTGGGTTACGGGGCCTCTGCCCGGAACGCGGGTGCGGGCGACGTTCGGGATGCTGGGCGACGGCGTGACGGCCGTGGTGGAAATGGCGGAAGCGTCGGGACTGCGGCTTGTCGGCGAGCGCTGCCCGGGTCCGCTGAAGACGACGACGTACGGCACCGGCGAGTTGCTTGTTGCGGCGGCGAGGCGCGGGGCGAAGCGCATCATACTGGGCATCGGGGGCAGCGCCACCACCGACGGGGGCGTGGGTTGCGCGCAGGCGTGCGGAGCGGTGGAAGTGCATCTGGCGAAGGGGCGGGCGGATGGCAGGCGAAGCGGGTCGGACGGGAGCAGCCCGCTGAGCCGGCCGTTTGTGGGCGCGGACCTGGCGGCGTTGCGGTCGGTGCGCCGTGTGGCGGAGCACGCGTTGCGCGGGGTGGAGATACTGGTGGCGTGCGATGTGAGCAATCCGCTTACCGGGCGGCGTGGCGCGGCGCGGGTGTTCGGCCCGCAGAAAGGCGCCACGCCGAAACAGGTGGAAATGCTTGACGGGGGCCTGGCGCGGCTGGCGCGTATGCTGGGCGCACAGGAGCTTGCGCGAAAGCCCGGCGCCGGCGCGGCCGGCGGGCTGGGATTCGGCATGATGGCGTTCTTCGGAGCGCAACTGCGCAGCGGGGCGAAACTGGTGTTGGAGGCACTGAAGGTGCGTTCGCGGCTGGCGCGCGCTGATCTGTGTTTCACGGGGGAAGGGAGTTTCGATGGGCAGTCGCTTTCCGGCAAGGCGCCGGCGGAGGTGGCGCGGCTGTGTGCGGAGATGGGCGTGCCGTGCGTGCTGCTGGCCGGCAGGGTCGATGCGTCGGCGCGCCGGAGGTTTGCGGAGGCGGCGGTGCTGCCGGTGTGTGACGGTCCGATGTCGCTGCGGGAGTCGATGGCGCGTGCGCGCCAGCTGCTTGCCGATACGGCAGCGGCGGCGATGCGGACGTTCATGGCGGGGGCAGCCCGGCACAAGCGCGGACGGATTTACCAGTAATACCACTTTCCCGTGGCCTGGACGAAGGCACCCAGCAGGAAGTTGGTCACGGCGTGGGCGATGATGCAGGCGCCGATGCTGCGCGTGTAGAGCAGCAGCGCTCCGATCATGGCGCCCCAGATGATGGCGGTGATCCACTGCGGGTGCACGGAAGTGAACAGCAGCAGCACCACGATGAAGGCTCTGGCGTCCCATTCGCCGATGCGCGCCAGACGGAAGTCGTTGGGGGAGGCGATGGTGCGCCAGAGGAAATCGCGCCAGAAGAGTTCTTCCATGAACGGCACGACCAGCGCAGCGCCGGCCCAGCGGATGATGATGAAGGCCCATGCCGCAGCGCTGGAAGAGAAGCTGGCGAAGGGGTCGAAAGGCGCGCCGGCGCCGGGAATGCGCGGGTAGTTGGGCCAGATAGCCAGAAGCGCCTCCTCCACGCCGACCCACTGAACGATGCCCGCAACGCCGACGATGATGCCCAGCCACCAGTAATCCCATGTTATGCGGGTGTATCTTCTGCGCATGAGCAGAAGGAGAGCGGCGGCGGCGAAGGTTTTCGCGACGTAGCTGTGGACATAAAGCGAAGGCCAGTGGCCGCCGGCCCATGTGAGAGCCAGAAATACGGCCATGGGGGCGACGTACGCCACTTCGTCGAGCCACGAGGCCGGTCCTTCAGCGCGCTGAGGAGCGGGATTGATGATCTGATTCATTGGCGGTTCGTTCAAAAGCCTTGCAGATGGCGTTCGCGACGGCGGTCTTGACGGCGGGCATGGAAGGGGTGCGGTCGCCGAGCAGCCGGTGCATGGAGGTTACGGGTCTGGGCAGGCCACAGGGCACGATAAGCGAGAAATAGCGCAGGTCGGTGGCGACGTTCAGGGCGATGCCGTGAAGCGACACCCCGCGGCGGACGCGCACGCCCAGTGCGCAGATCTTGGCTGGGGGCGGAACGTCCACCCACACGCCTATGGCCGAGGGATCGATGTATCCGGATATGCCGAAGTCGCGCAGGACCAGCACGACGGTATGGAGCAGACGGCGCACGTAGGCGCCGACGGACAGGGCGTGGTCGGCAAGGCGCACTATGGGATAGGCCACCAGTTGTCCGGGACCGTGAAAGGTGATGTCGCCGCCGCGGTCGGACTGGACGAGTTCCACGCCGGCGGAAGCGAGTTGGGTCGGGTCGGCCAGCAGATGCTGAGCGGCGGACGGCCGGCGGCCGAGGGTTATGACGGGCGTGTGTTCGACGAGGAGAAGGCGTTCTTCTTCGCCGGCGAGCACGCGCGCATGGGCGTCGAGCTGCATGTCCCACGCCTGGCGATAGGGCATGAGGCCGAGGTCCGTGACGATCATCGACGGAAGATTGTCGGGGCGTCGCCGCGAGTTTGCAAACGTCGTATGCGGCCGGGGCGCGGTGCGGCGCAGCGTCACGCTTCACGGTGCATCGGGCGGCGGAGCATTCAGCAGTTTCACCATGGCCTTGCCGAGGGCGTCGCCGACGAGGAAATACGTTTCGGCGTTGCCGAACTCGTGGTGTCCGTGGCTTGGGTTGGGCGATTCCTCGGGTTTGCGGACGAACTGGCGCGTGGGAACGAAGGCGACGGTTCCGGCGAACTCCGGGCGAGCGGCGGCGGCGGCCTGCGCTTTGCGGAGCGTGTCCCACGTTCCGGGAGCATCGACCCACGGGCCGGTAAGTTCGCCTATGACCACGGGAAGACGGGGAGCGTTGAACTCCTTGCGCACGTCGCGGATGAGGTTGACGAGGTTCTGCTCGTATTCGGGCACGGCGGTTTTCGGCTCGCAGCCGTCGTTCCATCCGTGCCACCACACGAATCCGGCAAGTTCGCACCCGCCGCCGTCGTAAGCGGGAAAGTCCTTTTTCAGGTTGTCCATGGCGGCGCGGATCTCGGAGATCATGCGGGTGTAGTAAGGACCCACGCTGCCGCCGGAACTCGGAGGACGGAAGTCGCGGTACAGGCTCTTGCCGCCCCAGGCGGTTTTGACGAGCAGGACCTGATTCTCGAGGTGGTCGCCGACGACGTGGCCGAACTGAAGTTCGGCTCCGAAGTGGTGCACGTCGCCATAGACGCTGAAGCCCATCGTGAGCGGACCGGCAAGCAGAGGCCTGTTTTCGCGCTGATAGCGCACCCAGACATCGTCGCGCACGACCCACGTGCCGTCGGCGTTTCGCAGATGAGCCAGCAGCGGCGCTTTGGCCGGATCGCGCATGAGGGCCACGAGCGTGCCGCGGCCTTCGTTATACAGTTTGCCGGAAAGGTCCACGACGGCCTGGCCCTCCATGTTGGACTGTCCGGCAAGTACGAAGACCTTGACGGGACTGCGCCCGGCCTGTCTGTGGGCGGCGGCGGATACACAGGTTGCACACGCAAGCACGGCCGCGAGGACGACCGAAGCGGCGATGGTCGGCAAATGACCTTTCATGCGTTCAGTGTATCCTGCCGGCGGCGGGTATTCCACAAACGGCACAATGCGCCGCGCGGTCGCTTCGTGCAGGCGGGCTGAGTGCTGCGGAGGGTGTCCGAGCGGTTCTGCCGTCCGCTATTATAATGCGCGTCATGCCGGCGAACCTGACGCCCGACTACGAGCGTGCCGAGCAGCGCTACCGCGAGGCGCAAACCGACGAGGAAAGGCTCGAAGCGCTGCGGGAGATGTTCCGGACGATCCCGAAGCACAAGGGGACCGAGAAGCTTCAGGCCGACATAAAGCGCAAGATAAGCCTGTTCCGCAAGACCATTTCGAAGAAGCCGGCGCGCGGTCCGGACCCGTACCATGTGCCGCGTGCGGGTGCGGGGCAGGTGGTGCTGGTGGGGCCGCCCAACACCGGCAAGAGTCTGATCGTGGCGAAGACCACCAATGCCCCCGTGAAGGTGGCGGATTTTCCGTTCAGCACGAGTCTGCCGGTGCCGGGGATGTGCAATTACGAGGACGTGCAGATAGAGCTTGTGGATACGCCGCCGATCACGGCCGATCACATTCCCGGGGCGCTGATGGGCACCATCCGCGGGGCCGACATCGTCGCCATCGTGGTGGACGCGGCGGCAGACCCGCTGGAACAGATCGAAATGGTTACGGGAGTGCTGAGCGGGCGCGGGCTGGTGCTGCGGTCGGTGCCGCTGAACGAACTGGACCCGTCGGACTTCAATCAGAAGTCGTGCGTGGTGGTGGCCAACCGGATAGACGCCGCGTCCGCGGACACGGTGCCGACGCTGCGCGAACTGTATGCGGGGCGGCTGGAGATAATCGGCGTGTCGGCATTGACGGGCGAGGGGCTGGACGTGCTGATAAAGCGGCTGTGGCAACTGCTGGCGCTGGTGCGGGTGTACACCAAACAGCCGGGCAAGCCGCCCGACCGCAGCAAACCTTTCACGCTGGACATCGGGGCGACGGTGGAGGATCTGGCGCGCGAGATCCATCGCGAGCTGCCTGAGAAGATGAGATTTGCGCGCGTGTGGGGCGACGGGCGGTTCGCCGGTCAACAGGTGCACCGCAGCGAGGTGCTGCGCGACGGGGACGTGGTGGAGATACACCAGTAGCGCGCCGGCGCGGGGCTCGGGCGCGATCGGGCCAGACCTGCGCGGGGGGGCGGTGCGGCACTAAGGGCAGGCGGCCGCGCCGGCGCCGGGGCGTGCGCCGCCCGGCATGGCCGGCAGATCACGGCACGATCATGACATCCTTGTATCCGGCGTGAACGAGGCGGTCTTTCATGGCGCGCGCACGGGGATAATCGGGCAGCGGGCCGACCATCACCAGATGCAGATTCTTTTCCGGTCTGGCGAGGCGCATGGCGGGAAAGCCCTCGCCGCGGAGTTTTTTCACCATGTTTTCGGCCGAAAGGATGCTCTGAAACGCAGCCACCTGTACATGAAACTGGCGCGCTCCCTGCTGCCGGGCGGCGCTGCTGGCGGCCGGCGTGGACGGATACTGCCTCTGAACGGCGGCGAAGGTGGCGTCGGCCAGTGCCCATTTGCCGAGCCGCTGCTGGCACACGCCGATGCGGTACAGCACCAGTGAACGCAGGTCTTCCGAGGGCAGTTTGTCAACGGCGGCCGACCATTCGGCTTCGGCGGCGGCGTAATCCTCCAGCCAGTAGCAGACGTTGCCGAGGCTGACGTGCAGATACGTCTCCGTGAGCGGGGCAGGGCGCAGGAGGAGCGCCTGTTCATAGAGTTTTCTCGCCTGGCGCAGGTCGGCCAGGGCTTCGGCGTCGCTGCTCTTGATGCGCTGTTCGATGGCCCGGCCGCGGAGGTACATGGCCTCGGCCGCGCCTGGGCCGGAAGGGCTTGCCTGGAGAAATCTGTCGGCGGCCGCCATGGCCTGCTCATACTGGCTGGCGGCAAGCGCCTCGTAGCCCGTGCGCAGATCGTCGGATGGCGGGGCAGCGCTGTTGCAGCCGGCGATGATCGACAGCACCGCGCAGAGAGCGATCGCGCGAAAAGACCGGCCGACTGTGCCGTCGCATGTTGCAGCGTCGGCGAAACGGCGGCGATGCTGGAGGGCAGGCGTGCTTCCCACGGCAGCGTATCCTCAGATATATTGGGGCCGTTGGCAACCCAAGAGGACGGCGCATGCTTTTCGAGGCACTTCTGACCAATGCCCGCGAGCGTCCGCAGGAGACGGCCGTGGAGGACGATTTCGGGGCGCACAGTTACAGCGAACTGGCGGCGGCGGCGACGGGTCTGGGCCGCTATCTGGCGGCGCAGACGGACCGCCCGCATGTGGGCATCATGCTGCCTCCGGGAGCAGCGTTCGTGGCGAGTTTCTACGGCGTGCTGCTGTCGGGAAAGAGCGTCGTGCCGCTGAATTACCTGCTGGGAGACAAAGAGATCCAGCACGTAATCCAGGACAGCGGAGTGGATACGGTGCTGACGATGCCGGCGCTGGCCGGACGGCTGAAGGACCTGCCTTTGAAGATAGTGGATGTTCTGGAGCTTCCGCGGCAACCGGCGGTGATGGAGCCGAAGGACGCGGGCAGACAGCCCGACGATCTGGCAGTGCTGATGTACACCAGCGGCACCAGCGGCCTGCCCAAGGGGGTAATGCTGACCTACGGCAATCTGCACAGCGATGTTCAGGCGTGCATCGAGCACGCGGACCTGCGCCGGCAGCTGGTGTTTCTGGGAATCATTCCGCTGTTTCATGCGTTCGGGATGACGGCCACCATGCTGGCGCCGATGGCGCTGGGGGCGAAGGTAGTGTATCTGGCGCGTTTTGGAGCGACGGCGGCGCTGGAGGCCATCAGGAGGCACGGCGTTTCCATAGTGTTCGGGGTGCCGAGCATGTATGGGGCGATGCTGCGGGCGGACAGCGCATCGCCGGCCGATTTCCGCGACATGTTCGCGCTCATCAGCGGGGGCGAGGCGCTGCCCGAGGCCGTGCGGCTGGGTTTTGAGAGGCGTCTGGGCGTGACCATTCACGAGGGATACGGGCTGACGGAAACAAGCCCGGTGGTGTCGCTGAACACCCCTGCGGCACATCGACCGGGTTCGGTGGGAAGAACTATTCCCGGGGCGTGCGTGCGCGTGGCCGACGATGAAGGCCGGCCCCTGCCGGCGGGGAGCGAGGGGGAAATATGGATCCGCGGTCCGATGGTGATGAAGGGATATTACAACCTGCCGCAGGAGACGGCGGCGGCCTTCACGCCGGATCGGTTTTTCAGAACCGGCGACCTCGGGAAAATGGATGCAGACGGCTACCTGTACATCACGGGACGGAAGAAGGAGCTGATCATCTGCGCGGGGGAAAAGGTTTCGCCGCGCGAAGTGGAGGATGTGCTGGTAAGACATCCCGGGGTAGCAGAAGCGGCGGTGGTGGGCAGAAAGGACGAGATGCGGGGCGAGGCGGTGGTGGCGTTTGTGGTACCGCACGAGCAGGCGAAGCTGGATGCGGAGAGTATCCGGCGCTTCTGCCGCGACAGCGGTCTGGCGGGCTTCAAGATACCGCGCGAGGTGATCATCGCCAGCGAACTGCCGCGCTCGCCGACGGGCAAACTGCTCAAGCGCGTGCTGGTGCAGATGGTCTCTCAGCGGCCGGCATGAAGGGCGTTCTTCGGGGCAACGGCCCTGAACCGCAGCGCTCTATTGAGCGCGTTCATTTCAGGGGAGCGTATATCACCGGCGAATCGTCGTCGCCGGCATACACGGGGGGAATATCGCCGTAAACCGTCCGCAGCTGACGGCGCCAGTCGTGCGGCAGCGGGGGCACCTGCCAGTAGGTCTGCGACAGACGTTTTATCTCGCCGGGGTGGATGACGACGATGTGGTCGCGCGCCAGTTCGGCCAGGTCCCGGCCCAGCCAGGCATCGAGGACGGATTTGCCCGGAGGGAAACGTATGTCGAAGATGGTGCGATAGCGCAGGCGCGACGCGGGAACTGTATCGAAGAAGGGCTGACAGCCGCCGATGTGGGCCAGCCGAACGTCGGGGGTCTGTATTCGGGCGATTTCCGGGGTGAGGGCCGCGGGATCATCCAGCCGGTAAAGGCCCTGTTGCGCGCGGCGGGCCAGGGGCATGAACCGCGGCAGAAGGCATGACAGGCCCGCGATGGCGATGAAAAGCGCCGCGACGGCAGCGAACAACGGTCTTTCGTGAACGGCAGCGCCCACAATGGCCGCGGCCAGCGGAACAATGAGCACGGCGAAGCGCGGTTCGAGGTGCGTGAAAAACAGCCAGAACGCGATCTCAAGGCATATCAGCAGAGTCAGCAACGGCATCCAGAGCGTGCGCCGTCCGAGGATTGCCGCCGCGGCCGCGATGGGCAGAAGCGCATAGCCGTATTGCCAGTCGAGCACGACGCGGCGCATGAACGCGGCGAGCCGCGCGGAAACGGATGTACAGTCGGCAGGCGCGCTGTGCGCGCGTTCGAAGCGCTCCATCTGCACCTGGTCGAAATGGGCCCGGCCCAGCAGGCGCATGGCCAGCGGAAAGACCGGGTTGCCCGTCCACACGGCGTTGCGCGCCAGCCACGGCGCAAACAGCGCCAGCCCAACCAGCAGCCACACGCCCAGAGCGGCGGGGAGTCGCATGCCCGCCCGCTCATGGTGCAAGGACGGCGCGTCAGGCCGGCGGGAGACGGCGTGTGCGATTCGTGCGGCCAGGCGCCACAGGAGTATGCCCAGCGGAATGAGCACAAGAACAGTCGGCGCGGCGGTGTATTTCGTGCCGCAGGCCAGGCCGGCCATCGCGCCGCCTGCGGCGAAACAGCGCAGGCTGGCGGTGTTCAGTCCGCGTATGGCCCACGCCAATGCCAGGGTGGCGTAAAGCAGCAGCGCGCTTTCGACATAGGCCACGGACCCCAGCATGGCCAGCCACGGCACGGAAGCGGCCGATACAGCGGCAACGAGGGGCCCGCGCGGATGAGGCGGCGAAGTGCGCGCGACGATTTCGGTTGTCAGCGCGTATACCGCCGTGACGGCAAGGATCATGTGGGCGAAGCTCAGCCACTGCGCGAGGTACATGCCCGCCCAGGGTCCGCCGCGGAGATGCATGGCCAGCAGGTAATGCATCTCCATGTGGAAGGGGAAGAAGCAATACACGTTGTGAAGCAGCGGCGTGATGCGACCGGATTCGTACCACTCGCGCGGTATCTGGAGGTGATACGCCATCACGTCGTAGGGATGCGGATCGAATGGTTTCCACAGATAGCCGGGCATGATGGATACGCCCGCGAGGGCGACGGCCGCGAACGGCGCTGCCGCCAGCACCAGCCAGAAGACCCCCGCCGGGCGGGCGAGCCGGCGTGCGAGGCCCGCAACAGAGCCGTCGAGGCGGGCGTTGATGTCGCCGCGCCGGAGCATGCGCGCCAGTCCGACGGCGAGCCCCGATGCCGGCGGCACAAGCGCTGTGAGGCGGTTGAGCCATCCCGCCAGACCCAGCCCCAGAGCCCACAGAGCGAACAGTCCCAGACCCAGCGCCGCCGCCGAGGTGAAGCGCAGAGCGGCCGGCAGCGGCGAGGCGGTGGACCGGGGGATAAGCGGCGCGGCGAGCATGGCCGCGGCGAGCACCCATGCCGCGGCGATCAACCCGTCGGAAAGCGCGCCTATGGCAACATCTATGGCGCAGACGTCGGCACAGGCAACGACCACAAGAACAAGCACCAGCGCCGACGCCGCGCCCGGAGCGCCCCATGAAACCAGAGGCAGGACCTGGTCAGCCCCGACCGGCGGCGATGCATGGTCACGTTTCACGTGATTCATCCTCCGCGTGCTGGGGCGAGTCGGCTGCGGGGGCGTTGTTCCGCGGCGGCTGGTCGGAGGGGTCTTCGGGGGCCAGCAGCGACTGCATGGCGGCAAGATATTGCGCTCCGGAGGGAGTAAGCGCGTCGGCGTTTCTGAGTCGCTGCACCGGCCCGTGGAGGATTTTGTTGACTATGCGGCGCGCCATGTCCAGCAGTTGCTGGCGGTTGGTCTGTTCGTCGGCGGAGAGTTTGTTGAGTGTTCTGTCGGCCTCGCGGGCCGCGATGGCGTGATAGAAGCGGTAGAGGGATTCGATGAACGGGCCGATCTGTCTGGTGCGCGACCAGACGGCGAAGTCTTCGACGTGGCGGGCGAGTATGGAGCGGGCCTGTTCGACGGCGGTAGCGCGCTGGGAATGAGTCTGCGAGACGACGCGCTGAAGGTCGTCGATGTTATAGAGATACACGTTCTCGATTTCGCCCACTTCGGGCTCCACGTCGCGCGGGAGGGCAATGTCGATGATGAAGATGGGGCGGTAGCGGCGCTGGTGAAGAATGCCGGAGAACAGTTCGCGGGTGATGATGGGCTCATCGGAGCCGGTGGAGGATATCACGACGTCGGCGAGCACGAGGCATCGCCTGAGGTCCGACAGCGCTTCGGCCCGGCCGCCGAAGCGGGCGGCCAGCGCCTGCGCCTTGTGGAGGTCGCGGTTGCATATGATCAGCGTGCCCGGGGTCAGTTCCCGGAAATGCCGGAGGACCAGCGTGCCCATTTTGCCGGCGCCGATGGAAAGGACGGTTTTGTCGGCGAAGGTGTCGAAGATGCGCTGGGCGTACTGGACGGCGACGCTGGCGATGCTGACGCGTCCTTCGGCAAGGGCGGTGGTATTCATGACCTCGCGGGCGGCAGCGATGGCGCGCTGAAAGAGAGGAGACAGCGCCGCGCGGGCGCATCCGGCGGCGCTGGCCGCTTCGTAGGCGTCGCGCACCTGTCCCAGTATCTGGGTTTCGCCGAGAACCATCGAATCGAGGGAAGCGGCGACGGCGAAGAGGTGTTCGACGGCGCTGCGGTCCTCCTTGTGGTAGAAATAGCGCGCCACGTCGGCGGGGGCCAGGCCCTGAAATGCCGCGAGAAACGCGGCCATCTCGTCGGACCGCGGATGATCGTGAACGGCGCGGGCGACGTATAGTTCCGTGCGGTTGCATGTGGAAAGGAGCACGGCTTCCGCGCCGGGCCACTGGGCCGTGAAGGCGGTGAGGGCGGCGGCGCGGCGGTCGGGGCTGAACGAGAGTTTCTCGCGCACGGCCAGGGGCGCGGTGGAATGATTCAGCCCTGTGACGACCAGCCGATGCATCAGCGAATGCCTCCGGGAACGAACTGCACGGCCACCAGGGTGCAGATCACCAGGGCGAATCCGACAACGGAGAGGATGGCCGCCCGCCGGCCGCGGAAGCGCGGGTTCATGGGGGCGTGCATGACGACGGCGTAAACCAGCCAGGCGCAGACGGCCGGCAGCAGTTTGGCGGAGGAAAGCCTGATGCCGTGATCGATCATGCGGATGATGCCGCTGACCAGGCCCGCCGTCAGCAGGGCAAAGCCGATGGTTGCGGAAGTCATCAGGAGTCTTTCGAGACGTTCGAGGCTGGCCAGCGGCGGGTCGGCGAGTTTGCGGCGGAGACGGCGGGAGGCGGTGATGTACATGGCGCCGGCAAGGGCGGCTATTGCCAGAACCGCGGCTCCGCCGTAGGCGGTTACCCAGTGCGCGTACACGACCGCGTCGGCGGCAAGCGTTCTGTAGCGATGCGGTTCGCTGCGCCCGAAGACGGCGGCAGCCGCCAGCAGCATGACCACCACCGGCAGCGCGAACGCATCCAGGCCGGTTATACGGCGCATCCACTGCACATAGGCCACGAAGGCGCCCAGCAGCACGGCCAGCCACATGAGGGCGGCGAAATTGTCGCTGCCGAGTTTCCAGCCGACGTCGGCCAGACAGTGCCAGAGGAGCGCGGCAACCGCGCACGCCAGCGCCGCCAGTGTCAGCATGCGGCCAAGCCATGTGCGCTGGTCGCGCCGGACGTACAGACGGCGCACAGCGAACGCGGCCGCGGCGGCATACATGGCGGCCGAGCAGACGACCAGCACAAGCTGTCCGACGGTGGGCATATGACATACGCAGCGCCGTCGCGGCGCTGTTCCGGTGGCATTATAGCGGAGGCAGCCTGTCCCCCAGCCAGCGGCGAAGGGCCTTGAGGCCCCCCTGCCGCAGGATGGCGAGGGCCTCGGGGCCGGCCAGGTCGCGCAGAAGCCGCCTGCGCTGCCGGCTGTTCAGCGCGGAGCATTCGCGGATGCGGGGTCGCAGATCGCGCAGGGCGAGCGCCATGCGCGCCCAGACGGGGTCGAGCAGGCGGGCGATGTCGTCGCGCACGGCCGCGGCCAGCGCCGGGCTGCCGCCGGCCGACACGGCTATGGTGAGCGGACCGCGGCGATAAACAGCGGGCACGGTGAAGTCGCCGGAGTCGGCGGCGTCGGCATCGGCGCGGTTGACCGGAATGCGCCGCCGCCGCGCCTCGCGCACCACGGACTGGTTCACCTGCGGCGAATCGGTGGCCGCGAAAACCAGCGACGCGCCGCGCAGATGATGGGGACGGAACTCCTGGCAAACGCGCCTGATGCCCGGCGGCAGGCGCGATGAGAATCGCGGCGCAACGCAGGTTATGTCGGAAGCGCCGGCGGCAAGCAGCGAACGCGCCTTGCGGCAGGCGACGGTCCCGCCGCCGACTATGACGATGCGGGCCGAGCGCACGTCGAGCATGATCGGATATGCGTACGTCATCGCGGCCGACATTGTACAGGGGCGCCTGCGGCGAGCAGGGCGCATTCGTCGTCCGGCGGCGCGCAAGAAGCCGCCGCCCGTATGCCGGCAAGGGGCACGCGGGCGGCGGCAGAGGAGTTCCTGCGAAGTTGTCCGGGACAGTGCGCGGGCGCTACCTGATGGCCCGGTGCTTGATGAGGTCCTCCACCACGGACGGATCAGCCAGGGTGGTGGTATCGCCAATGTTGCCGATCTCGTTCTCGGCGATCTTGCGGAGGATGCGCCGCATGATCTTGCCGGAACGGGTCTTGGGCAGCGCCGGCGCCCACTGGATGACGTCGGGGGTGGCCGTGGGGCTGATCACCTTGCGGACGGTCATGATCAGTTCTTTCTTGAGTTCCTCCGAGGGGGTATAGCCGCTCTTGAGGGTGACGTAGGCGTAGATGCCCTGTCCCTTGAGGTCGTGGGGGAAGCCCACGACGGCGGCTTCGGCGACGGCCGGGTGGGTTACCAGAGCACTTTCGACCTCGGCGGTGCCCAGACGGTGGCCGGAGACGTTGATGACGTCGTCGACGCGTCCGAGCAGCCAGTAGTCGCCGTCGGCGTCTTTGCGGCAGCCGTCGCCGGTGAAGTACATGCCTTCATACGTGCGGAAGTAGGTGTTGACGAAACGTTCGTGGTCGCCCCAGGTGGTGCGCATGATGCCGGGCCACGGCCTGCGGATGCACAGTTTGCCGCTTTCTCCAGGGGCGCACTCGGTGCCGTCGTCGCGCAGAACGACCGGCTCGACGCCGAAGAACGGACGGCTGGCCGAACCGGGCTTGAGGGTGTGCGCGCCGGGCAGCGGGGTGATGAGGATGCCGCCGGTTTCCGTCTGCCACCACGTATCGACGACGGGGCAGCGGCCCTTGCCGACGTGTTTCCAGTACCACAGCCAGACCTCGGGGTTGATGGGCTCGCCCACCGAGCCGAGCAGCTTGAGGCTGGCGAGGCTGCGCTTGTTGACGTGGCTTTCGCCCTCGCGCATCAGCGCTCTGATGGCGGTGGGAGCGGTATAGAACTGCGTGACCTTGTATTTATCGACCACGTCCCAGAAGCGTCCGGGGTCGGGATAGTTGGGCACGCCCTCGAACATGACGGATATGGCGCCGTTGCACAGCGGGCCATAGACGATGTAGGTGTGGCCGGTCACCCAGCCGATGTCGGCGGTGCACCACCAGATGTCGCCGTCGTGGTAGTCGAAGATGTACTTGTGGGTGATGCCGGCATAGACCATGTATCCGCCGGTGGTGTGGAGCACGCCCTTGGGTTTGCCGGTGGAGCCGGAGGTATAGAGGATGAAAAGCGGGTCCTCGGCATCGACCCAGACGGGTTCGCATACCGGGGAAGCCTTGGCCATTTCCTCGTGCCACCAGAGGTCGCGGCCTGCCTTCATGGGAACGGCATTGCCGGTGCGCCTGACGACGATGACCTTTTCGATGCTGGGGCACTGGGCCACGGCGGCATCGGCCTTGGTCTTCATCGGTATGTCGTTCTTGGCGCCGCGAAGGGCGGTGTCCTGGGTGACGAGGATTTTGCAGGTGGAGTCCTGGATGCGGTCGCGCAGCGATTCCTCGCTGAAGGCCCCGAAGACGACCGAATGGATGGCGCCGATGCGCGCGCAGGCGAGCATGGCGATGGGCAGTTCGGGGATCATCTGGAGGAACAGGCACACGCGGTCGCCTTTCCTGACGCCGAGGCTCTTGAGGACGTTGGCGAACTTGCAGACCTCGGTGTGAACCTGGCGGTAGGTGAGTTTCCTGTCCACGCCCGGTTCATTGCCTTCCCAGATGAAGGCGATCTGGTCGCCGCGTTTGTCGAGGTGGCGGTCAAGGGCGTTGACGCAGATATTGGTCTTCCCGCCGATGAACCACTTGATGTACACCTCTTTGCCGAAACTGAAGTCGCGCACGCGGTCCCATGTTTTCTTCCAGACGAACTGGCGCGCCATTTCGCTCCAGAAGCCTTCGGGGTCGTTGATGGACCGCTCGTACATCTGCTGATACTGCTCGAACGACTTGATATGGGCCCTGGCCGCGAAATCAGGCGGCGGCGGGATCAGTTTGATGTCGCTCAGGTCTGCCGTACCGGTGCTCATTGAACCTCCAACTCTATAACAAGATGCCAGAACGCGATTGGCCCGGTCAGTCACATGCTGACGCATTCTAGGCCGCTGCTGTCTTCCTCCGCGCGATGGCCAGCCCGATGGCGAGGGCGGCCGATACAAGGCACATGACCGCCGCAAGGATGAAGGCGGCCTGATACGAACCCGTCTTCTGTATGGCGATGTTGCCGGCATAGATGCCGACGACGCCTGCGATGCCGTAGGAAGTAAACACCCAGCCGTAGTTGGCGCCAAGGTTCTTTGCGCCGAAAAGGTCGGCGGTGGCCGAGGGGAACAGGGCGAAGTTTCCGCCGAAATTGAAGCCTACCAGCGAGGCGGCGACGGCAAGGCTCACCTCGCTCCTGAGGCTGCCGAGAATGAACATGACCACCGTCTGGAAGAGGAACATGGCGACGAACGCCGTCGTGCGTCCGAGGCGGTCGGACACGAAACCCCAGACTATGCGTCCGAGGGCGTTGAAGATGGCGAGGAATCCGACGGCGCCGGCGGCGGCGGCCGCGGCGGACTTCACATCCACGCCGGCGCCGACCAGTTGCTGCTTGACGAACGGGCTGACGATGCCGATGACCATCAGTCCCGCCAGCGCGCCGCTGAAGAACATCAGCCACAGCACATAGAAAGCCGGACGGCGCAGCGTATCCTGCCACGTGGATTCGGTCGGAGCCGTTTTCGGGGGCGTACCCGGAGGATTGCACAACAGCAGCGCGCCGAGGGTTATCAGCACGAAAGCCACTATGCCATGCACCAGGAAAAACGACACGATGTCGTGCGCGCGAATGAACGCCAGCGCGCCGATGTTGCCGTCCTTGAAAAGATACGCCCCGAAACCAAAGCCGGCCACGGCTATGCCGCTGACCAGGCCCTTGTGCTGCGGAAACCACTTGACCAGCGCGGCGATGGGACACACATAGGCGAATCCGATGCCCGCGCCAGCCAGGAAACCCACCGTGCCCCACAGCAGAAATACCTTGTCGAACTCGCCGAGTTTGCCCACATATTGATTGCCGAGCACCACGCCGGCCACCACGCAGGCGACGACGATGCCCTGCGGTATATAGCGCATGTAGGCGGCATCCTCCTGATCAGCCCGACGGAACAGAACGTGAAACAGCAACAGCAGAAGGATGGTTACAGCGCCCGTGAAAGCCGCGTGGCTCAGGTAGAAAACGAACGGCGCGCGCATGGCGCCGGCCAGCAGGAACCCGGCGCCCATCAGCACCCCGCCGATGATGGCGGTAAAGCGCGGACCCTTCACGTCCTGCACGCGCCCGGCGAATACCATCACCAGGGCAAATGACAGAATGCATATCGCGAAGGCGTACTTCAGATAGCCCTGCTGTTCTTCGCGGAGCTTCTTAGCCGCTTCGGCACTGGGCACAACGGTGCAGCCGGCAACGTCCTGACCGGCGGCCACCTTTTGCGCGCGCTCGGATTCGGTGATGACCGGCGGGAAGACCTGCGCGGTAAGCGGTTCCCAGAAGATGCTGTAGCCGTAAACCGTGCCCAATACCAACTGGATTATGATGGCCCCCAGCAGCACGCGGTAGCGCGTGAGACTGGTTGGCTGCGATGATATCTGCCCCGATGCGACTGCCGTAGTCATGCGCCCGACTCCAGTTAGGGTCAGCGGCCGACTGCCCTCGTCGGCCTGCAAGCTTGCGAGAGCCGAGTATGTTACGGACTATCCTCGCCGGCTGCAATACCCGTCGTGCCCGTCCGAACGCGCCGGCCGGACAGACGCGACCGCACCGCGAAAACAGTCGCCGGTTCAAGCCGGTTCGGCTCTCAACCGCGGCGTGCGCGTATCGGTATGATAGTGACAGAAGGCGCTGTCGCAACCGCCTGCGCCGCAGTCCAGCAGAGCGTCGGCTGGTGCATCCTCAGGGATTCAGCAAGTCGAAAGGAGCCGTCATGTTCCCCGTTATGAACGCCCGGCCGGGTATGGCGATGCTGATGGCTTTCGCGGCGATCGCCGCGCCATGCATGGCCGCCTCATTTCCCGATGCGGCAAAGGTTTACAGCGAAGAAGAAGCGTGGCAGATCGGCTGGCCGATGCTCAACGGGCCGCTGGGCAACTTTCTGGCGCTGCGCACGGGCGTGAAGATCGTCGATGACCTTGCCCAGGCGCGGATAGCGTGGCGGAGCGAGGTTCGCGATTTCGGCTCGGCCAAGACGGGCAGCCAGAGTTTCCGGACGGCAAGAGACATAACCGCCCGGCTCGGTCCCGATGCGCGCGTCACGCCGGGGAACTGGGCCGGTGTGATCGTCGCCGAGGGCAAGGTGTTCGGTTCATCCTGGCGGCCGGTGGGACCGATCTGCGAAGCGACGATCGACGGGGAAACGGCGCGCTTCCGGCTGGATGCCGAGGACCTGCTCATAGCCCTGGACGCCAGGACCGGCAAACTGCTGTGGAGGGCGGCCGAACCCGGCGGTCTGGTCCTGACCGGCGGCAAGCGCGGCGGCTTTCAGGTGGCGCCGGCATACAGCGCAGGCAAAGTGTTCAGCATGGGCTCTACCGGCAGGCTGTTCGCGTATGACGCAGCCAGCGGCAGAAAACTCTGGCAGACCGATATAGGGCCGGCCCATGCCGCGGCAGCCAAGCGCCGCGAGCAGGTGCTGGCGGCGGCGGCCGCAGGAAAATGGACCAGCACCGACGCGGCGGGCTGGCATGTGTCGCTGACCGTGGCCGAGGGGATGCTCATAGTGCCGACGTTCACCAGTCCGCGCGGCGTGTTCGGAGACACCAATCTGCGCGGCGTGGATGTGGAGACGGGACAGACGAAATGGGAGTTTCCGGCGGCGGTGTCGCGCTGGGCCACGCCCAGCGTGTGGCGGCATGGAGACCGCGAATACCTTCTGTGCGCGACCATCGGCGGGGTGCTGCGCCTGATAGATCCGCGCGACGGGCGCGAACTGTGGAAGGTCGATGGACTCGGTCCGCACTATTCGACGCTTTCGCCCTCGCCGTCGCATGTGCTGGTAAACGCGGCGGCGAAGGCGGATCCGAAAGAGAAAAGAGTTCCCGGCTATCTCGGAGCGTTCAGGATCAGTCCGACGAAGGCGGAACTGGCGTGGAAGATGCCCCAGGAACCCCGCAATCAGATATCGACGTGGTTCGACAACTGCGCTCTGTTGCGCTATCTGATGCGCGACGGCATGGTCTATGTGGCGCCGAACGGCGCGAAGGACGAGGATGAGGACGGCCCCGAGCGCGGGCATTTTCTGCTGCTGAACGAACAGACCGGCGAAGTTCTGGCCCGGCATGTCAACAAAGGCGACGAAGTGGATCAGATCCGCGGTCTGTTCTATCTGGTGGAAGACCGCCTGCTGTGCCGCGTCAACTCCAACCACGGACCTACCCACGGCGGGCGGCACCCGTTCGTGCAGTGGAACGTGGCGCCGGGAAAGATCGCCCGCATGGACCACGAGGGCAGGCTTTCGCCGATGGACCTGGCCGAGTTCGCCACGGCGTACGAGGTGTACATGGAACTGCCCGTGGTGGCGGGTCGCATGTTCGAACGCACGCTGGACGGCGGCGTGGTGTGTTACGATCTGCGGCGCGAGGAACAGCTGGCCACCTGGTCGCTGAACCTGCACGGCGGGTACGTCGGGCTGCCGGAGCTGCCGATGCGCATCTGGACAAGAGCCGATGGCAGCGTGGCCGGGGCCAAAGCGCTGCCCCCCGACTCGCGCCAGGCGGGGTTGCCGTGGAACCAGTGCCGGCGGTTCGCGTGCTGGGAGAAGGCCACGCCCGTCGATGCCGCCGTCCGGGGCGAGCGTCTGGAAGGCACGATTGACATCTATTTCGGAACGCACGGCTGGCCGACGCAACTGGACCTGAAGCGGTCGGGCAATGAAGTATCGGGCACGTGGACGCGCCGGATCGAGCCTCTGGCGCAGGTGGTAACCACCGAGGGAGCGGTGGAGGGCCGGGGTCCCGTGCCGCAGCGGATATTTCCCTGGGCAGGACGGTCCGCCGATGCGCGCTCCTGGCAGAGTTACGGTGACAATCCGCCGGGCGTTTCTTCGTGGGCCATCGAACTTGCCGACGCCATTACCCTCGGCCGCCGACCGGCGCGGCTGGTGGTGTGCATCGATCACGACGGCAAACAGGTTCTTCGCGCCGTGGCGGCGGCGTACGGATTCAGCCAGGCGTGGCACGAGGTGGACGCCGGCGGGCTGCGCATCAGCCCCGAAAGAATCACCGGCACCATGACGGTGGTGCTCAACGCCGACTGGTGGACATCGCCGCGCCCGGATGGAAAAAGGGGCGTGGCCGGCCGGATAGACCTTGACGTCACCTCCAGAGACGGCGCGCTCAGCGGCAAGTATAAGGCTTCTTTCGGCGTGCCGTGGACGACCAGCGGCCGGGTTACGGGCATGTTCGCGGCGGCGCAGTAACGCCTCGGCGAACGCCGGAAAATGCGGGCAACGGTCTTCTGCCGTGCGGCAGATTCCACGGCAGGCGTTCGGAGGGTTCTGTGCAATCTGTGCGGGACGGCACGAAGGGAATGCGGGCCGACCGAACCGGTTCGAGAAAGATTTTGTGCGGTCGGCGTTATGGCCTGAGGCGCCGGGAAGGAATCATGAAAAGAGCATTTATTGTCGCGGCAGTCCTATGCGTCGCGGGGCTTTCGGCGTGCGCGGCGGATTTCGTGTGGATGGAGGGAGAAAAACCCTCGTCGGCAAACTTTCCGGTCAAGAGCGCCGGCTGGGGCAACAAGCAATATCTGTCCGAAGAGGCATGGCTGCATCTGGCCGTGGACAAGGACATCGAGAAGACCATACCCCCCGGCGGCGTCCTCATAGCGTATCAGTTCGAGGCACCGAAGGCGGGACGTTACGAGGTGTGGAACAGGATCGGCTTCGAGCACGTGCGCGCGCCGTTTTCATGGCGCATCGACAACGGCGCCTGGACGGACGTGCCGCCGACGCAACTGACCACCGATCTTATGGAGATCGCTTTCTGGTGCGAGGTCGCGTGGGTGAAGATGGGCGAAGCAGAGCTCGCGCCCGGCCGGCACACCCTCGAAATCCGCGTGGGCGTTCCCTATCGGCAGGAGGGCGACAAGAAGGTTCCGCAGCGGGTGCTGTACGCATCGGACGCCATCTGCCTGTATGCGGGGCAGTTCCGACCCAACGGCCGGCTCAAACCCGGACAGGTGGACGAAGAGGAGATCGACCGTCAGGCGGCAGCGCAGGTGTTCGAGGTGAATAAGGCAGAGCCATCAGCGCGCAGCGAAACGCCGCTGGGGGGCATCTGGCAGATCGCCCGGTTCGACGAGATGGAGATCGAGGACCGCACCGGGCCGATCAAGGCGCTGCCGGCGGCGGGAGATCTTTTCTGGAAGGGCATTCGCGTGCCCGGAGACCGCGACGCGCTGCGTCCGGAGTGGTCTTTCTGTCATCGTTATCTTTACCGCACGCGCGTGCGCGTGCCGGCGGAACTGGCGGGCCGGTCGTTTTTCCTGCGTTTTCCGTCGGTGAACATGATCGCTACGGTGTTCGCAAACGGCGTGCCGTGCGGGTGGACCAAAGCGCCGTTTGCGCTGTGGGAGTGCGACATAACGAAGGCCGTTCGGCCCGGCGGGCTGAACGAGATAGTCGTCGGGATAAAGGACACCTATTACGCCCCGGCCAGGGATACGCGCCGGATGTTCAACATGCCGCGCGACCTGATGCTTCGCAATCAGGGCCTGAGCATGCAGATGGATTTCCCGGTGTGGAACCACCTTCAGAACGGGATTCTGGAAACGCCCGTGCTGATTGCCGCGGGGACGATCTATACGGCCGACGTCTTCGTGAAGCCGTCGGTGAAGAACAAAACGCTTTCGCTGGAGATCACGCTGCGCAATCCGGCGGGCGGCGCAAGGCAGGTGGAAGTGGCGCACGAGGTGGTGCCGCTGGGAGGCGGGCCGGCAGAACTGAAGATACCAGCGGAAAAGGTTCCCCTCGCCGGCGATGAACATGTGCTGAAGCGCGACGGGATCCGCTGGGAGAATCCGAAGTTATGGTGGCCGGACGATCCGCAGCAATACGAGGTGATAACGACGGTATCGTCGGGCGGGAAGGTGCTGGACACGCAGCGGACGAAGTTCGGCTTCCGCGAATGGTCGTGGGAGGGCCGGCAGTTCAAACTCAACGGCGTTCCCTGGCAGGGACGCGCCGATCTGACACATCATCACACGAACAACCCCCGTCAGGCGATCGAGACCTGGCGCCGGAACGGCCAGACCATGTTCCGCTTCTGGGGTACCCAGTGGGGCGGCATGGGCATGAAGGAAACGCTGGATTTCATGGATGCGAGCGGCATGCCCGTGCGCAGGTCGGGCATATTCGACGGCGAGATGGCCTCGTATGGTCTGACCGAGGAAGTCGAGGAGAACGGGAAGAAGGTGCGCCGGGCGCGCAAGGCGCTGTTCGACAACTGGCAGCACCAACTTCTGGCACAGGTGCGCGGGGAGCGGAATCACCCTTCGATTTTCATCTGGTCCATCGAGAACGAGATCGTCTATATCAACTCGCTGAACCTGGGACAGTGGCAATGGGTGGAGCCGGCGGTGGCGGCGGTGGCGGCGGAGGTGATGAAGACCGATCCCACCCGTCCCGTCATGGTGGACGGCGGGCAGGCGCTTACGGACATGTCGCTGCCGGTGGTGGGAGCGCATTACGTGGAGAGCGACCAGCGCGACTATCCTGATCAGGCGTACACGCTGGAGAAGTTGTATGCGGGCAAGTCGCGCAATCAGTGGCCCACGCCGCAGGACCGCCCGATGCTGATGGGCGAGAGCTTCTTTGCCCGCGGGCACAATCCGCCGTGGTTCGCCGGCATAGGCGGCGAAAGCGCGTTTCTGGGGCGCAGCGAGACGGTCCGTCCGTGCGGACTTTTCGCCAGGATGCTCTCCGAAGGCTACCGGTGGCACGGCGTGGCGGGATTCCATTTCTGGTTCGGCGAAGGCGACGCCACGCTGCACTACAACTCGTGGCAGCCGGTGGCCGTGCTGTGCCGGCAGTGGAACTGGACATTCGCCGGCGGCAGCACCGTGAAGCGCACGCTGAAGGTGCTCAACGACACGCGCCACGCCGACCCTGTAGATGTCTCGTGGCAGATGGAGGTGGACGGCAAGCCGACCGGGGGCGAGCGGCGCACGTGCCGCATAGCGCCGGGCGGCAGCGAGGTCGTGGAGATATCGCTCACGCTGCCGGCTGTGAGCAGACGCACCGCGGGACGATTCATTCTGACGGCCGAGCGCGCCGGCAAAGAGGTTTTCCGCGATGTCAGGGAGGTATGGGTCATCGATCGCGACGGCGCGGCAAAACCCGCGATAAGGCCCGGCGAGCTTATCGTGGTTGATCCGCACGGTTCGGCCAGGGCGCGTCTGGCGGCGAGGGGCGTTTCGTTCACCGAAGTTGCCGGTCCGGAAAAAATACCCGACGGCGCGCGGCTGGTTATCGTGGGCAAAGACGCGCTCAGCGCCCGTTGGGCGACCGACCCGCGGTGGGTGTCGCTGGCGGCGGCCGGCGCGCGGGTGCTGGTGCTGGAACAGAAGACGCCGCTGCATTACCAGGCCGTGCCCGCGGACTTCGAGCCGACCGAGCACGTGGGGCGCATCGCGTTCGCCGAGAATCTGGAGCATCCGGTGTTCGAAGGGCTGAACCAGTGCGATTTCTTCACCTGGTCCGGCGATCACGTGGTGTATCGCAACGTGTACCGCAAGGCATCCTCGGGCGCGCGGTCGCTGGCGCAGTGCGATCTGGAACTGTCGTGTTCGGCGATAGCGGAATGTCCGGTCAATGACGGGTTGCTGCTGCTGTGCCAGATGGTGGTCGGGGAAAAACTGGACAGCGATCCGGTGGCGGCCCGGCTTTTCGACAACATGGTGAACTACATCGCGGGCTATGCGCCGGTGCGACGGAACACGGCCGTGGCGCTGGACGCGGCTTCGCCGCTGGCGCGGATGCTGACCGAGTCGGGGCTGAAGTTCGACATGGCGGCCGATGTGCTGGGCGCCATCGGCTCGGGCAGATATCAGATCATCATCGCCGAAGCCACGCCCGCGAATCTGCGCGCGCTGGCCGGCGCTGCCGACGCAGTGAAGGCTTTTGCCGAGGCGGGCGGGTGGCTGATGCTGTTCGGGCTGACGCCGGAAGGGCTGGCCGATTTCAACCGGCTGGTGGGGGTGGAACATCTGCTGCGGCCGTTCGAGCTGGAGCGGGTGACGCTGCCGGCCGTGCGCGATCCGCTGACGGCGGGACTGACGGCGCGCGACGTGGTGATGGAGAGCGGTCAGAAGATATTCGCGTGGGCGGGCGACAAGTTTCTGGCCGACGACGTGTTCACGTGGGTGGTGGACATCGACGACATAGCGCCGTTCTGCGAGATACCCGGCCCGGCATACTGGAACGACCCGGATGCCAAACCAGGCAACGACCGCTGGCCGCGGAACATGTTCAACGGCTTCGTCAACGCCGACAGCTGGCGCTACTGCTTCTCGATTCATCTGGCAGACAACGACCCGACGAAATGGACGATGAAGCTGCCGCGCGAGGAGGAGATAACGGGCTTCTCCGTGGCGCTGAACACCATTTATCACAAGGTCACGAAGATCAATCTGTATTTCGACAACGACCCGAAACCGCTGACACTCGAAACCCGGCCTGTGCCGGACCGTCAGGATTTCGCCATCGGGCCGCGGCGGGCGAAGACACTGACGGTTGAACTGGCCGAATGGGAGAAAAGCGGCAAAGCCGACGTGGTGGGCGTGGACAACATGTGGCTGCGCGTGCGGCGGACGGAGGATTTCATGCGCAAGGTCCGGCCGCTGCTGAACATCGGCGCGATCGTGAAGTATCCGGCGGGCAAGGGGGGCATAGTGCTGAACCAGCTTCGGATATCGGCGACGGAAGCGGTGCCGGTGAACGCACAGAAGAAGAGGAACATCGTCTCGACGATTCTGCGCAACATGGGCGCGGTGTATACGGGCGGAAAAACGCTGTCGCTGGCGAATCTGAAATACGAGCCGCTTCCGCTGGAGGACATGTGCAACGCGTATATCACGCGCGACCGCGGCTGGTTCGACGACAAGCGGGACCTGTCGCACATGCCCGTGGGCGAAGTGAAGCTCGCGGGCGTGACATACGTCATACGCGATTTCCGCACGTCGCCGGTGCCGTCGTGCATCATGCTGGCCGGTCCGCAGGCGCGCGGGCCGAAACTGCCGCGGCAGTTGGCGGGGCTGAAGGTGGAGAAGAAGGCGGATGTGCTGTTCTTCCTGCATGTGTTCAATCAGGCCCGGCAGTGGGAACCGCGGCGGCGCGACGATCAGCCGCCGGCGGTTTTCGAGTACGTCATCCACTACGCCGACGGCCAGCAGGCGGAAGTGCCGGTGATGCTGGGGCGAGGCGTGGTGCACTGGGTGAGCACAGAGCCTTCAGGCCTCAAGGACGCAGCGCTGGCCTGGACGGCGCGCTTTCCCGGCGACGATTCGGGCGACATGGCGGCGGTGTATCAGATGCAGTGGAACAACCCGCGCCCGGCCGTGGAGATAAAGAGCATCGACATCCGATACGACCAGCGCGTCGGCAACCAGTGGGGCACGCCGGCGGTACTGGCGATAACCGCGGGCCGAACGCCCTAGCCCCCCGGCGCGCGGGGCGCGCGGCCGGAACGTAAGGCGCGCCCGGGCGCCGGGTGGCGGGAGACGACCGCTTGAGAACCGCCGCAAGCGAGGCGAATATGCCGCGCATGAAGCCGTGTGCGACAATGTGGATGTGGACGTGGCTGGCTGCGGCCGCAACCGCATGGGCAGCCGGCGCTGCGGGCGGCGGCAACCGCCCGCCGGATTCGCGGCCGTCGCACGAGGCGCGGGCGCTGGTGGCCAGCCGGTTTGCCCGGGAAATCATATTTGTCGTCCGCAGGCAGTATCGTCCCGATCACCACAATACCGAGACGATGTTTCAGACCGGAGAAATCAACACCGGCAGTTTTTCCGGTCCCGGGTGGATGAAGAAACTTGACCTGCGCACCGGCAGCGTTCAGGTGCTGGTGCATCAGCCCGAGGGCGTGGTGCGCGATCCGGAGGTGCACTGGGACGGCCGGCGCGTGGTGTTTTCAATGCGCCGCAACCGGCAGGACGATTACCACATCTACGAGATGAACGTCGATGGCACGGGGCTGAAGCAACTGACGTTCGGCGCGGGCATAAGCGACATCGACCCGTTCTATCTGGCCGACGACCGCATATGTTTTTCGGCCACGCGCGAGCCGAAATACTGCATGTGCAACCGGCACATCATGGCCAACCTGTACGTGATGGATGCGGACGGCGCCAACATCCACCAGATCGGCAAGAACACGCTGCATGAAGGCCACGGCACGATGATGAGCGACGGGCGCATACTCTATGACCGGTGGGAATATGTGGACCGCAATTTCGGCGACGCGCAGGGGCTGTGGACGTGCCATCCCGACGGCACCGGCCACGCCGTGTACTACGGCAACAATACCCCCGCGCCGGGCGCCGTCATAGATGCGCGGCAGATTCCCGGCACCGGTCTGGTGCTGGCGATACTCAGCTCGTGCCACGACCGCCCCTGGGGGGCGCTGGGGATCATCGACATCAACCACGGCGTGGACGGGCGCGCGCCGGTGCGGCGGACCTGGCCGGCTTCGGCCATGTCGCTGGTGCGCGACCCGGGCGAGGCAAACGGGGCGTGGGACGCGTTCTTGCGCGTCAATCCGAAGTACGAGGATCCGTATCCGCTGGATGCCGGCCATTTCCTGGTGTCGCGCATGACCGGCCGCGGCGAACAGATGGGCATATATCTGGTCACCGCGGCTGGCGAGGAGCATCTCATCTATGCGGAAGAGAACGCCGAACTGGGATGTTACGACCCCCAGCCCGTGATGCCGCGCAGGCGCCCGCCGGTGATTCCGGCGCGGCGCGATTTCGAGAATCGCGAGGGGTATTTCTACGTGCATGATGTGTATTTCGGAACGCACATGGCGGGCGTGAAACGCGGCGCGGTGAAGTACCTGCGCGTCGTGGAAAGCCCCGAGAAACGGTTCTGGACGCATCCGGCATGGAACGGGCAGGGAGTGCACTGCCCGGCGATGAACTGGCACAGTTTCGAGAACAAGCGCATCCTGGGAACGGTGCCGGTGGAGGAGGACGGCTCGGCGTATTTCGCCGTGCCGGCCGACAGGTTCGTCTATTTCCAGCTGCTCGATGAGAACGGCATGATGGTCCAGTCGATGCGCAGCGGCACGTTCGTGCAGTCGGGCGAGCGCACCGGCTGCGTCGGCTGCCACGAGAGCCGCACCACCGCGCCGCCCGCGGGACGGGCTGTGTCGCGGGCTCTTGCCCGTCCGCCCAGCAGGCTCGAAGGCTGGTACGGACCGCCGCGCGAGTTCAGCTACGTGGTCGAAGTACAGCCCGTGTTCGACCGCTACTGCGTCAAGTGCCATGATTTCGGCACGGACGGAGGAAAGAAACTGATCCTGGCCGGCGACAAGAACGCGGCATTCAACTTCTCATACACCGAGTTGTGGTCCAAACGATATGTGAAGGTGGTGGGCGGCGGGCCGGCGGAGATTCAGCCGGCATATTCCTGGGGATCGCACGCCAGCAGGATAGTGGAGGTATTCCGCAAGCGCCGCGAGCAGTACGGCATAAGCAAGGAGGATTTCGACCGCGTGGTAACGTGGGTTGACCTCAACGCCCCGTACTATCCCACCTACGCGACCAATTTCCCCGACAATCCGTATGGCCGGTCGCCGCTGACGGCAAAGCAGACGGCGCGGCTCAAGGCGCTGGGGATAAGCGACCTGGCGATAAGTTTCGACCGGCCGCACCTCAGCCCGGCCCTGGGCAGATTCCCGGGGCCCGATGATCCGGGCTACCGCGAGGCGCTGGAGATAATCGAATCCGGGCGACAGGCGCTGGCGCGCTCGCCGCGGGCGGACATGCCCGGGTTCGTGCCCTGCGCGACGGACCGGGCGCGCGACGAGAAATACATGCGGCGTCTGGCGGCCGAGTTGCGCAGCCGCGAGGCCCTGCGGACGGGGCGCAAGGTGTATGAACAGGAAGAGTCCCGGGGGAACTGACCTCGACCGCAGACGATGCCATCCTTCGCCGCGAGGCGCTGCGCCGGCGCGTCGCAGTATCGGCGCGATCCTCCATCTATCCGCACGGCGCAGACAGTGAACCCATTTGCCGCCAACTCTTTTCACCCTCAATCTATCCGCGCCCGGCGCAGCAGCAGAGCATTGCCGATGACCGTGACATCCGACATGGCCATGGCGGCGGCGGCAATGGCGGGGCTGAGCAGACCCGCGGCCGCCAGCGGTATGGCAACCACGTTGTAGAAGAAGGCGAAAAACAGATTCTGGCGGATCTTGCGCATCGTGAGGCGCGAGAGCCTGATCGCCGTCGGTATGCCGCGCAACGACGACGCGGCCAGCACGATGCCGCCGGTTTCCTTGGCCACATCGGAGCCCGAACCTATGGCTATGCCCAGGTCGGCGGCCGCCAGCGCCGGGGCGTCGTTGATGCCGTCGCCGGCCATCGCCACGCGCACTCCCTGCCGGCGCAGAGCCGCGATGACCTCGGCTTTGCCGGCCGGAGGAACGCCGGCACGTACTTCGTCGATGCCCACGCTGCGGGCCACCGCCAGCGCCGCCGCCTCGTTGTCGCCGGTAAGGAGCATGGTGCGCAGGCCCATGCGATGAAGTTCGGCAACCGCAAGCGGCGCGTCGCTTCTGGGGGGATCGTGCAGCTCGATGAATCCGACAGGCCTGGGAGAATCTCCGGCGTCGTCCAGCGCAACCCATACGCGCGTCCGTCCGGCGGCGGGCGGGTCGGGCGCGCTCTCCGCGGCGGCGCGCACAACCGTTTCGCTGCCGACGATGACCCGCAGCCCCTCGACTTCGGCGCGAACGCCGAGGCCCGCTTCGTTGACGAAGCCCGTGCAGTCGGGAATGTCCAGCCCGCTTTCCCGCGCCTTGCGCACTATGGCCGCCGCCAGCGGGTGCTCGCTGTACTGTTCGGCGGCGGCGGCAAGGCGCAGCACCTGCTCGTCGGACATATTGCCATCTAGCGAGCGCACGGCCACCACGGCGGGTTTGCCCTCGGTGATGGTGCCGGTCTTGTCGAAGACCACGATATCCACGGATTCGGCGTGCTGGATGGCGTCGATGTCGCGAATGAGGATGCCGCGGCTGGCGCCGCGGCCAAGTCCGACCATGAGGGCTGCCGGCACGGCCAGCCCCAGCGCGCACGGACAGGCGATGATGAGAACAGAACAAACCGCGTTGGCGATGGTCGCCCAGGTGCGGGCGGCGTGCCAGCCGGACAACGTGCCGGCGACGTACCAGCCCACTCCTGTAGCCAGAGCCACCAGCAGCACCGCCGGCACGAAAACCGCCGCCACGCGGTCGGCCAGCCGCTGCACGGGGGGTCTGGTGGATTGAGCATGCTCGACGAGCTGCACTATCTGCGCCAGAGCGGTGTCGGCGCCCACGCGGGTGGCGCGGACGATCAGCCGGCCGTTATGGTTGGCCGTGCCGGCGCTGAGAGCATCGCCCGGTTTTTTGGCGACGGGCATGCTTTCGCCCGTCAGCATGGATTCATCGACCAGCGATTCGCCCTCCACGACGACGCCATCGACGGGTATGCGGTCGCCGGGCCTCACCAGGAAACGGTCGCCGACCTGCACCGCTGCTACGGGAATCTCGCGGGCAGCGCCCTGGTCGTCCACAAGCAGCGCCGTGGCGGGAGCGAGGTTGAGCAGTTCTCTTATGGCCGCCCCCGCCCGCAGGCGCGCGCGTGCTTCGAGCCAGTGGCCGAGGCTTATCAGCGCCAGCAGCGCCGAGGCCTCGGTGAAGTACAGCGCCGGCAGCACGCGCCACCAGCCCGCCAGATGTCCGCCGAAGGCGACAGCGCTGTACAGCCAGGCGACGGTCGCGCCCATGGCGATGAGCGTGTCCATGTTGGAGGTGCCGCGGCGGAGAGCCGCTGCCGCCTGCCGATAGAACCCCCCTCCCACCAGCACCAGCGCCAGAGTCCCCGATGCTGCCGCCAGCCAGTGGAGCAGCGCTTTGTGTTCGGCACCGGCCAGATACATGCCCCAGTGAATCGCTTCCACGGGCACCCACAGCGCCAGTCCGATCAGCGCCCGTCGCAGCCACTGCGCCGCGTGCTGTTGCTGCTGGAGAAAGCGGCGGTGTTCGCCCGCCGCCGCGGAAGCCGGCGCCGGCTCCAGACTCGCCTGATAGCCGGCCTCGTTGACGGCGCGCACGAAGTCGGCGGGACCGGCAACCTGGGGGTCGAACCGCACCAGCGCGCGGCCGGCGGCGAGGTTCACGGCGCACCATTCCACGCCGCCGGCGCCGCGCAGCGCCTTTTCCACGCGCGCCGCGCAGCTTGCGCAATCCATGCCCTCGACGCTGAGAACCGTTTCAGCGACGCGCGCGGACGACGAACCATGCTCGGGAGATATCATGACAGAATCGCTGCGGCGACTGCCCGCCCGACACGTCAGCGCCGCGACAGCGCACGTCCCCTCTCAGACGCCGGGGACAACCGTCATCCCTGTGGTTTCTTGCGCTGCGCGTACCACGCGGCGTTCTTCTCTATGAAAGACGCCCATTCCTCGGGCAGATCTTCCAGAGGGAAAATGGCATCGACCGGACATTCGTCAACGCACAACCCGCAGTCAATGCACGTCTCGGGGTCTATGTAGAGCATTTCCGCCGATTCGTATTCCGGCTCGTCTTTGGTGGGATGAATGCAGTCCACCGGGCAGACGGCCACGCAGGCGGTGTCCTTGGTACCGATGCAGGGTTGGGCGATCACGTGCGCCATTAGCGCTCCTTATCGTATCACAACGGTCAGATTATAGGCCGGCGTCATGTGCTGACAACGTGTATTCGGCGGCGCCGTGTGCGCTGCGCTGTGCTATGCACAAGTGTCCCGAACTTGTCGCCGCGCGCAAGCCGCTGTAGCATTCGTGGCCCGCGCCGCAGCAGACGACGGCGGAGCGGGCATACGGAGACACGATCATGATAAACAAGGTGCTTTTGCTTGTATGCGACGGTCTGGGAGACCGGCCTATTCCGCAGCTGGGCAACAGGACGCCTCTGGAGGCCGCCGCCACGCCCAATCTCGATGCGCTGGCAACGCAGGCGCAGTGCGGCATGATGTGTGCGCTGGGGCGCGGAGTGCGCCCGGGCAGCGACGTATCGCATCTGGCCATAATGGGATATGACCCGGCGAAGGAGTATCCCGGGCGCGGGCCGATAGAGGTCGCGGGACTCGGCATCGCGCTGGAGGAGGGCGACATAGCCCTGCGCGGCAATTTCGGCAACGTTGACGAGGCGGGCATATGCCGCGACCGGCATTGCCGGCACATAAGCGATTTCCGCGCATATGCCGCCGCCGTTGACGGTCTGGAGATCGACGGGGTGAAGTTCATAGTCAAGCCCGGGACGGCCCACCGCGCGGGCGTCGTGCTGCGCGGGCCGGGATTGTCGGACGCCATAACCGACGCCGATCCGCACAAGGAGAACGAGCACCTCCACGAGGTGCGCCCCACCGACAATTCTCCCGAGGCACGGCGCACCGCCGACGTGCTCAGGAAGTTTTTCGTGAAGGCCGCGGAGATCCTGCGCAATCATCCGCAGAACATCGAGCTCCAGAAGGCGGGCAAGACGCCGGCCAATTTCGTGCTTGTGCGCGGCGCGGGGCGCTATCGCCGCCTTCAACCATTTCAGCAGCGGTGGGGCCTGTCGGCGGCGTGCGTGGCCGGAGGCGGTCTTTATAAGGGCATCGGCGCGCTGCTGGGGATGAAGGTTATCGACGTGCCCGGCGCCACGGGCAAGCTGGATACGGATCTCGATGCCAAGGTGCGCGCGGCGCTGGATGCGCTGGCGAGCCATGACTTCGTTTTCCTGCATTTCAAGGCCGCCGACACGCAGGGCGAAGACGGAAAATGGGCCGAGAAGAAAGCCTTCATCGAGCGCATCGACCGCGCCCTTGCGCCGATACTGTCGCTGCCGGCCAGCACGCTGTTCATCGCCACCGCCGACCATTCGACGCCGTGCATACTCAAAGCGCACTCGGCGGACCCCGTGCCCATCATCTTCCGTGGCGAGAGCGTGCGCGTGGACGGCGTGAAATCCTACGGCGAGCGCGCATGCGCAAGCGGCGACCTGGGCCTGATGACGGGTCTGGACGTCATGGCCCACGTCATGAATCTCATGGGGCGATCGCCTCTGGTGGGAGCGTAAAAAAAGCGAAGAAAATTGTTGACGTGAAGCGCGCGTTTTTTTTACACTTCGCGCCAGAAAGGAGGATCGTCGCTATGGCATGCAGCGGATCCAAGAAGTCGTGCGGGTCGAAGAAGACGGCCACCAAGAAGACCGCCAAGAAGGCGAAGAAGTAGCCCGTCTTCGTGGCGAGTGCGAGAGGGACGCGCCTCGCCGTGGTCACCGCTGACCATCGACACAGTCCTCAGGGCCGGCACGGAAGTGTCGGCCCCGTTTTGTCTGCTCCGGGCACACCTCCTTCACCACTGGTGTACGCCGCTTTTTCGCCCCTTGCCCAAACGTCGTGCCACCGTCATCGCGCCGCGCCAGTCAGGCGCGCTGGTCGTCACCCCCGCGCAGGCGGGGATCCGCTTTGTGCTGCGGCGGGAAATAATACGCCTCGGGCGTCACCCCCGCGCAGGCGGGGATCCGCTACTTCCCGTGATCGCAGCCGTCCCGGCCGCCTCTGGATTCCCGCTTTCGCGGGAATGACGGATAGGACGCATGCGGAGGACGGTGCGGATTCCCGCTTCCGCGGGAACGAGGGGCCTCAGATCCCGCTCTCCGTTGCCGGCCGCTCGTGGAGTCACCTGACGCCACCGCGTTCGCTCGCCGACTCGGCCAGCGCGATCATCGCCAGCAGCCGCTTGCTTTTTCGGCCCGCGCGGGCGACAATCGAGCGCGCATGGATGCTCCAGTCGGCACCACACGGAGGTGGTCGCATGCGAACGATAGCGCTGATCAATCAGAAGGGCGGAGTGGGCAAGACCACGACGGCCGTTAATCTCGGCGCGGCGCTGGCCGAGCTCGGGCGACGGGTGTGTCTGATAGACCTCGATCCGCAGGCGCACCTTACGATCAATTACGGGGTGGACCCCTCCGCGCAACGGCGCGGAGTGTACGACGTGCTTCTGGACGACTGCCCCGTGGACGAGGCGCTGCACCGCGTGAGCGACAACATCAGTCTGCTGCCCAGTTCGATAGATCTCGCCGGCGCCGAAGTCGAAATGGTGTCCATCATCGGACGCGAGCTGCTTCTGCGCGACCGGATTCGCGGGCTGGACAACGAGTTTGATTTCCTCCTGCTGGACTGCCCTCCGAGCCTCGGGCTGCTCACCGTCAACGCGCTGGCGGCCACCACCGAGGTCATCATCCCCATGCAGCCGCATTTCCTGGCGCTTCAGGGCGTGGGCAAGCTGCTGGAAACCGTGGCGCTGGTCAGCCGGCGCATGAACCCGGCGCTGAAGGTAACAGGCATCGTGCTGACCATGTTCGATGCGCAGACGCGGCTTTCCACGGAAGTGGTGGACGACCTGGAGGGCTTCATAGCCGCGGCGCGCGGACGGCCGCTGCCCTGGGCCGAGGCGCGCATATTCCACACGCGTATCCGCCGCAACATAAAACTCGCCGAATGCCCCAGTTTCGGCCAGACAATCTTCACCTACGAGCCCTCCAGCAACGGAGCGGCTGATTACCGCGCGCTGGCGCGCGAAGTACTCGAGATCGCCTCATCGGCAGGACAACCGGCGGGCGCGGCCACACAACCGTCGATGCACGCTTTGCCGCAAGCCGCCGCGGGAGCCGTTTCCGCCGGCCCCGCGACGCCCGAGGCGCCTCCGCAGGACGATGCCCGCGAGTCGCACGCCCCCCGTCCGCCGCAACCCGCCGCTTTGCCGGATGCGGCGCCGGCGATATCCCTTCCGCCCGCAACGCAGACGGTTCCCGCCGACGGCGCTGCGGCAACGAGCCAGCCGCACCTGGCCCCGGCCGCAGCAGCGCGGGCAGTCGCCGCAGCGTCGCCCGAGGCGCCGGCCGGCCCCCCTGCCGCCAGCCCGTCCACGCCGGCGGCGAACCCCGCAGCAGGCGATGCAAAACCGATGCGGGTTGCGCGCGGCCGGTCGGCGGCAACTGCCGGGCGCCGGCCAGGCGCGAATCAGGCAGCCAGGCCCCCTGCTGTCGAACGTCCCGCGGCGCAACCCGCCGCGCCCGCGCCGCAGCGCGCTGTCGAAGCGCCCGTGCGGCAAACCCCCGCGGCGTCCGTGCCGGCCGCTCCGGCAAAACCGGTAATCCTCGTTGCCATGAAGTCGCGCCCGGCGCAGGGCGCCGCGGCGGGCGCGGCGCCGGCCCGAGCGGCGGCGGCGTACCGTTCCGGCGGCCAGCCGGCGGCCGCCGCGGTTTCCCGAGCCGGCGGCTCCGCCGGTGCAACGGGGTCGATCATGAACGCGCGGTAAAGCAGCCAACGGGGTATCCGGCCTCATGAACAAAGGCCTCCGCATGGCGAGTCTGGCGGCAATCGGCCTGTACTGGCTGGTGCTGTGCGTGCTGACGCATCTGCCGGTGTCGCCGCGCAAGCCATGGCACATGGGCGACAGCACGGCGCATTTTCTGGCGTTCATCGGGCTGTCGGCCCTGCTGTATCTGCATCTGTGGGTCACTCGCCCCGGTTTCCGCTGGAATGCCACGGTAGTGCTGGCACTGGCCATGCTGTATGCGCTCGTGGATGAGCGCACACAGCCTCTTGTGGGACGAACGTGCGATATCATGGACTGGATGGCCGACGTCGCGGGAGCCGCGGCGGGCGTGACCGCGATGGGGGTCATCCACTGGGGCGTGAGTCTGCGGCGAGGGAAAACCGGCGGATGAGCCGCTTACCGCTCACAGGGGTGATATTCCAGTCGTGGTGTTTGACATGCTGTGGCGCGGCACGGTCGAGGGTTCCGATCACAGCACAACGGCAAGCGCGCACACCGCCGCCCCTGCCGCCGCGGCGATGATGCCGGCGCGCCTGCGGTTCGGCAGCGTCAGCAGCATTATCACGCCGGTGAGGACGGAGACGGCCAGCAGAACGGCCATGGCGTCCATGATGCGCCGCCATGCAGAACCCACGCCCTCGCCTTCGTGGAGATCGGAAAGCACGCCGGGCAGCCCGTGCCATTCGGTGGTCATTTCGGCGTCTCCGGCGGGGCGGGATATGACAATTTCGCAGCGCCGGCCCGGCGATCGGAACACCGCGCGTATGGCGTCGTCGTCAACCTGAAAACTGCTCACCGCGCCGCGAACGCCGGCATCGCGGCGCAGATGCCGCAGTACTTCCTCGCGGTCGGCCCTGGCGGCGACTTCCGCGGGCAGCGAGAGGCGTTTTTCGGATGTCGAACGCGCCGCCTGCGGGTCGAACCAGTCGGCATGGTTGAGCACAAAGCCGCTGACGGCATACAGCATCATGACGCCGGCGGCAGCCATGGACAGATAGACGTGGAGCGTTCGCAGCAGTCTCATTTTTTTCCTCCCCGCGGGCCATAGGTAATCTGCACTTCCTCGTACTCGGCGCTTGCGGGTATCGTGGCCGAAGATTCTGTTTCCCCGCAGTTTATGACAGCGGAGCCGGCGCACAGCGTGCCCTTTTCGCGGTTGGACTCGACCCAGATGCGATATGTTCCGCGCGGAACAGGCTTGTTGTTGTCGTCCAGACCATCCCACACTATGCGGTAGCGTCCCGGAGGACGCGTGGCCCGCGCCACCGCCGACACCAGTCCCGGTCTGCCGCGGGCGATGCGCCACCAGCGCGGCAGTTCCTTGAGGTACTTGGTTTCGTTGCCCCACAGGGAAATGGTGCGCACGGGTCTGCCTTCGGCATCCTCGGCCCAGACGGCAACGTAAGGACGGTAGTCGCGCCGCCGCGGCGCGGGCTTCACCGTGAGGTTGATGACCACTTCGAACCCCGCAGGCCAGTTGCGCGGGCCTTCCTCGCCCAGCGGCCGACGCGACGGCGAGCTTTCCATCGCCGCGAATCCCGCGCTGCGATACTGCGTGCCGTCGGCGGCCACCAGCAGACATTCGGCGCCGAACTGCCGGGCGAGCTTGAGCCCCTCATCCGGCGGGAGAATACACAAAGTCGTAGCCAGGGCATTGGCCGAGGCGTTATCGGATGCGACCACCGTGGCCGAGACGATGCCCCCTGCCGGCCAGCCCGTGCGGCCGTCGATGATGTGCGAAAAATGCTGCCCGTTTATGGTGCGCGGGCGCTCATACGACCCGCTGGCGCCTACGGCGCCGCGCTTCAGAGAAATGCAGGCGAGCGGCGGGGCGTTGTCGTACGGGCGGAACGGATCTGCTATGGCGATGCGCCACGGGCGCCCGCCCCATACGCCGATGTCGCCGCCTATGTTCAGCAGCACGCCGCTGACGCCGGAAACGCGCAACCGCACCGCGTCCAGCGCCCTGCCGATGATGTACCCCTTGCCCAGCGAATCGACGTTGAGGGTCTGGGCGGTCAGGCGGCGTATGCGCCCGGCCTCACGGTCGATATGCAGCGCCGGAAGCGCCGCGTCGCCCGCGACGGTACGCAGCAGCCGGCGGTCGGGCAGTATCTGCCGTGCTTCGGCATCGCGCCACATGGCGAGCAATCCGCCGATGTCGCAGCGATAGGCGCCGCCGGTTCGCAGTCGCCATGTTTCGTAAGCGTCCAGGACATCGATGAGTTCCGCGGAGCAGGCAATTTCGCCGGTCGAGCGGTTGAGCGCGCTTATCTCGCTGGAGGGATCCCACGTGCTGAGAATGCGGCGCAGGCGATCGATCTCCGCAAGGGCGACATTCTCGGCTTCGCAGGCCGTCTCAAAATCGGCCGCGCGCACTACCAGCTCCATCGAAGTGCCCAGGATGTTGTCGTGGTGAAAGCGGTATTCGCGCGCGAAATATTGCGCGGGCGGCAGCCATGCCGCAAAAACCGGTGCGAGCAGGAGCAACGACGATATCATATGAGTCATACTACAAGTACGGACGCCGGTTCGTTAGCGCCGCAACGCACGCGCCGGCGCGAGATGCGGGCGCAGCTGACCATGCGGCGCCGGCGAGCACCCGCCACCAGGGCTGACGGCGATTCAAGCTTCTTTCGCGCGGCCTTGCGGCGGGCGGCAGAAGGTCCGGCAGTAAGAACGCCCGCGGCGCGGTTTTTATTGCCGGCGGCGAAAGGAACAACCATGAAGAACCTGATTGTTATTGCGCCGGTTCTGCTGATGCTCATCGCCGCCGCGTCGGCGGCCGATGTCGCGCCCGCGACCGCGCCGACAGCACCGCGCGTGCGTGTGCTGATTCTGACGGGGCTGGAGTATCCCGGACACAAGTGGCAGCAGACGGCGCCCCTGCTGGCGGAGATCATCGGCAAAGACCGCCGTATGGAGGTGGCCGTACAGGAAGACCCGGCGTATCTGGCATCGCCGCAACTCCATGAGTACCAGGCGATGGTGCTGCATTACATGAACTGGCAGAAACCCGACCCCGGCGAAGCGGCGCGGCGGAATCTTCAACAGTTCGTTGCCGGCGGCAAGGGGCTGGTGCTGGTGCATTTCGCCTGCGGCGCGTTTCAGGGATGGGATGAGTTCCGGAAGATCGCCGGCCGCGTATGGGACCCCAGGCTGCGCGGGCATGACCCGCACGGAAAGTTCACCGTGCGCATCATCGACAGCGAGCATCCCGTCACGGCGGGACTGAAGGACTTCGAGACGGTCGATGAGCTATACACGTGTCTGGCGGGAGACGCGCCGATACGCATTCTGGCGTCGGCCACGTCGAAGGTGGACCGCAAGGATTATCCCATGGCCTTCGTGCTGAACTACGGCAGAGGACGGATTTTCCACTGCGTCCTCGGGCACGACCCGGCGGCGTTGGGCGCCGAGGGCGTGCAGGCGCTGTACCGGCGCGGAACGGCGTGGGCGGCCGGCCTCGAGCCCTGACGGGCATTTCGCGTGGCAGGCCGCAGGACGCGCCGTCGCGGCCGCGCGGCGTCATGGACATAATCTCATCTGCCGGGAGAGCCGCACCATGTCCAACGCACGTTTTTCGCGTCGTTCCATGCTCGCGCTGACAGGGGCCGCTGTGAGCGCCCCGCTGGTTGTGCCTTCCTCGGTGTTCGGAGCCGGCGCGCCGTCGAACAGGCTGACCGTCGGGCATATCGGCGTGGGTGGCAAGGGCTCGGACCATCTGCGGGCGCACGCGGCCAACCCGCAGGTGCAGGTGCTGGCGGTGTGCGATGTGGACTATGGGCGACGGCAGGCGGCCCGGCAGGCGGTGGAAGCAGCCGGCTCGGCGGCTTCGCGCAACGGCGCTTACCGCTCGTGCGCCGAGTATGAGGACTACCGCGTACTGCTGGAACGGCAGGACATAGACGCGGTGGTGGTGGCCACGCCGGATCACTGGCACGCGCCGATATGCATCGCCGCCGCGAAGGCCGGCAAGGATATCTATTGCGAGAAGCCGCTGACGCTGACGGTTGCCGAAGGGCCGATGGTGGTGGACGCGGTGAGGCGGTATGGGCGGGTGCTTCAGACGGGCTCGCAGGAGCGTTCCGGGGGCGGGTCGCGTTATGCCTGCGAGCTGGTGCGCAACGGCCGGCTCGGGAAACTGCGCGAGATCGAGATCGGTCTGCCGGCGAGCCGCAGCGACGTCGGGCCTCAGCGCGAGATGCCCGTGCCGCGGGGGTTCAACTACGACATGTGGCTGGGGCCGGCGCCGTGGGCGCCTTATACGCGTGCCCGCTGCCACGGGTCGTTCCGCTACATATTCGATTATTCGGGCGGCGAGATGACCGACCGCGGGGCGCACGTGGCCGACATAGCCCTGTGGGGAGCGGACCAGTGGATACGGGGCCAGGCGGACATCGAACCCATCGGGCGGACGGAGTTTTACAGCGGCAGTCTGTTCAACACGGCTGTCCGGTACAACGTAGAGTGGCGTTTCGACAACGGGCTGAGGATGCTCGTATCGAGCGAGCGTCCGCGGGGAGTGAAGTTCATCGGCAGCGAGGGGTGGGTGTTCGTGGCCATTCACGGCGGCTCGCTCAGCGCCAGCAATCCTGCGCTGCTGCGCGAGCCCATCGGGGAGACGGAGGTGCGTCTGCTGCGCAGCCGGCGGGGGCACCGCGAGGACTGGCACGAGGCGGTGCGCACGCGCGGGCCGGTGGTGGCGCCCGTCGAGGAGGGCGCGCGCACGGCGACGTTCTGCCATCTGTGCAACATAAGCCTGCTGCTGGGGCGCAGGGTGCGATGGGACTGGGATGCGTACCGTTTCGCCGGCGATGCCGAGGCGGACCGTCTGCTGTGGCGGCCCGGGCGCGCGCCGTGGTGCACATGATCGGACCGCTGCGGGCGCTGCCGGTCGGAGGACATTTGACTGAACGCGGCCGGGCCGGTATATGTGCGGGCCATTATCAGATATTTCCGGAGCGCGGGCGCGAACCGCCGGTCGTCAGGGCATCGCGCTGCGCGAAGACCGGCAGAGGAGCCGATGCTGGGCATTGAAGACGGATGGGTGCTGGCCGGATACCTGCTGTGCATAGCAGGCGCGATACTGTGCGCGGTGTACGGCGTGGTGAGCTGGGTACGCGGCGATGGTGCTGCGTCTGAAGCCGCGCCGCCGCGCGACGGGCAGACCGGGGAGCTCATCCAGTAGGGAAGGTCCGGCGGCGGGACGAGGGCGTCCGGGCCGCGCGGATCCGTGGAGGACGCATGTCGCTGGCGCAGACGGTGGGTCTGCTGGACATCGCGCTGATCGCGGCATATCTGGCGGCCGTCGCCTGGCTCGGCTGGCTGGGATATCGGCGCACGCGCTCGACGTCGGATTATCTGCTGGCGGGGCGGCGGGCGCATCCCGTGGTGATGGCCCTGAGTTACGGGGCGACGTTCATCTCCACCAGCGCCATAGTGGGTTTCGGGGGCGTGGCGGCGATGTTCGGCATGAGCCTGCTGTGGCTGACGGCGCTGAACATCATCGTCGGCATTTTCATAGCTTTTGTCTTTCTGGGCAGCCGCACGTGCCGGCTGGGACAGATTCTCGACGCGCATACGTTTCCCGAACTTCTGGGGCGCCGCTATCAGAGCCGCTTCATACAGGTTTTCGCCGGGGCCGTCATATTTCTTTTCATGCCGCTGTATGCCGCGGCGGTCATGATCGGTGGAACCGAGTTCCTCACGCTTCAGTTCGGGACGGACTACGGGCTGGCGCTGCTGGTGTTCGCGGCGATAACGGCGGCGTATGTGTTTTTCGGGGGTCTCAAAGGCGTCTTATACACCGACGCCCTTCAGGGCGCCATCATGACGTGCGGAATGGCGGTTCTTCTGGTGGCCACATACTGGCTGGCCGGAGGCATCACGGCAGGCCACGCGCGACTTACCGCGCTGAAGACGGAGGTGTTCGCCGGGCATCTGGCGATCGGACATCGCGGGTTCACCGCCATGCCCGAGTTCGGCTTCGGCAGCGTGCGGTATAACCTGTGGTGGATAGTCGTCAGCACGATCATCATGGGGGTGGGGATAGGGGTTCTGGCACAGCCGCAACTGATAGTACGGTTCATGACGGTGCGCAGCCGGCAGGATCTCAAGAGCGCCGTGGGCATCGGCGGCGTTTTCGTGCTGCTGCTGCCGGGGGTGGCGTACACGGTGGGCGCGCTGAGCAATGTCTATTTTCACGACCGCGAGGAGATAGTCGGCACAATACGCGAAAGGTTCGATGCCGACGTGGTGACGCGGCGCGAGCCCGGGCGTGCGCCCGCGACGCTGCGCTGCACGCTGCTGCGGATAGCGGAGTCGGCGACGGGACGACAGCACGTGATTGTGGAGCGGCTGCCGGATGCCGGCAGTTCCGCGGGATTGATGCGCCAGGTGGCCGAGGTATCGGATGCGGGCGGCGGGCTGGTGCGCGTCAGGCCGCGCGCCACCGCCTACCTGCGGGCGCTCGTCAGGGCGGGCACCGACAGCGGCGGCAGAGCTGAGTACATGTTCAATCCCGACAGCATAATTCCCACGTTCATAAGCCAGGCGATGCCACGGTGGTTCGGGGTGGTGTTTCTGCTGACGCTGCTGTCGGCGGCGATGAGCACGATGTCGAGCCAGTATCACGCGCTGGGGTCGGCTATCGGGCGCGACGTGTTCGAGCAGCTGCTGCCGCCGGCGCGCAGGCAGTCGGCGCATACCGTGGCCATCGTGCGGGCGGGCATCGTGGTGGGGCTGGTGCTGGCGCTGCTGATCGCCTTCAGCGCCAGAGGAGGGTACGTCATAGCGCGGGCCACGTCGATCTTCTTCGGGCTGTGCGCTTCGGCGTTTCTGCCGGCGTTCATCGCCGCCCTGTACTGGCGCAGAGCCACGCGCGCGGGGGTCATAGCCTCCATGATCGCGGGCGTGACGGCGACGGCGTTCTGGCTGCTGCTGGTGAAGGCCGACGAAGCCGGGGCCATCGGGCTGGTAAGGTGGTTCACGCCGGCGGTGCCCGGTCCGGGCGGCACTACATATCATCCCAACAGCATTCTGTGGAAGTATCCCAACTGGCCGGTGGTGGATCAGATTCTCATAGCTCTGCCGCTGTCGGCACTGACGCTTGTCATCGTGAGCATGTTAACCAGCCCGCCGGACGCGGCGCACGTGCGCGCGTGTTTCGCGGGCGAAAACGAGGAAAGCGGCCCGGCAGCCGTCCGGAGCCGACTGGCGAGTTCCATTCAGGCAGCCGGGCAACCCGGCAGAAAGGATGATGTTCCATGAAACGCTTCCGCAGGACGACGGTGTCGGCGGCGCTGGCGATGGCTGCCGCCGCTGCCGTGACGCGGGCACAGCCCGCCGAAGAGAGGCCCTTCTATCTGGGCGCCGCGCCCCAGCCGGCGGCACAGGCAGCACCGGCCAAAACGCCCCCGCCGGCCGACCCGCTGGACCAGATCAAGAAGCCCGTTGACTGGTTGACGTGGGGCGCCGACGCGCGCTTCCGGCAGGAATATCTGCACAACCCGTTCCTGCTTGACACCGACCCCCCGGGACACACGTGGAACGACCTGCGCAACCGTTTCCGCGTGTGGGCCAATGTGGCGCCGGCGAAGGAGCTGGACTTCTACACGCGCCTCACGTGGGAGCCGCGCTACTGGTGGGCGCCCAACTCGAAGCAGAATGACAACGGCGACTCCGACGGGCAGCAGTGGACGTGGAATGACGGCGATTTCGACAACCTGTATTTCCGCATCAAGCCGCAGGATGTTCCGATGACGTTCACGGTCGGCCGGCAGGACATCATTCTGGGCGACGGGTGGCTTGTGCTCGACGGCACGCCGCTGGACGGCTCGGAAACCATCTACATGGACCTGGCCGCCCGCCTGACGATCGACTTCAAGGAGATCAAGACCACCGGCGACTTCATAGTGCTCCAGAACTGGTCCGATCCCGACGAATGGCTGCCGTCGATACAGTCAGAAAGCCGCCACCGCACCGAGCAGGACGAACTGGGCGTCATACTGTGGTTCACCAACAAGTCGCTGGACCGCACCGAGATCAACCCGTACTTCATGTACAAGCATAACGACGCGGTTCTGGCCAACGGCGACGACGGCGACATCTACACCGTCGGAGCGCGCATCAAGCACGAGTTCGACAAGAACTGGTCGGCCCAGGGCGAAGGCGCTTATCAGTGGGGCAACAGGAGCAATGCGGCCATGTTCCCCGAGGGCGGCGACGTCAGCGCCGGCGGGTTCATCGGACAGATCGCCTACTCGTTCAATGACGAGCTGAAGAACCGGCTGAAGGTGGTGTACGAGTTTCTCTCGGGCGACGACCCCGACAGCCGACAGGTGGAGCAGTTCGACCGCCTGTGGGCGCGCTGGCCCATGTGGAGCGAACTGTACATTTACACCTACGCCGTGGAGACGCGCATCGCCGAGGTAACCAACCTGCACCGCGTGGCCTTCGGGTGGGACTGCGTGCCCATGAGGGACATGACCTTCGCGCTGGACTATCATCTGCTGTTCGCCGCCGAAAATACCCGGGCGGGCACCCCGGGCTTCAGCAGCGGCGGAGACTTCCGCGGGCAGCTCCTCACCGCCGTGCTCAAGTACAAGTTCAACAAGCACGTGGCGGCGCATCTGTGGTGCGAGGCGTTCTTCCCGGGCGATTACTACGACGACATCAGCGGGACCCCGCTGGAAAGCCGCGACGATCCGGAGCTGTTCCTCCGCTGGGAACTGTACTTCACGCTGTAAGACCCGCGGCGCCGGCGTCGCAGCACAACAACAATCCGGGCACACTGTTGACGGGCGGTCAGCGCGGCCGCCCGTCGTCTTTTGTGCCGGGCATACCGCCGCGCGACATGTCCGGCAGCGCCGCGACGGGCGGCCGCACCCGGCCTGCACGACGGTTGCGGGCGAACTTCAGGCGGGCGCGGTACACGTGCCTGATGCCCGGCGCCGACGCAGGGAAGACGCCGCGTTTCGGACAGCGGGCCGACCGACGACCTGCCCGCCCGGCGCCGACGGGCGCCGGGAACGCGTAAGACCGGCCGGTATTATTGCTGTTTGGCGGCCTCGCGCTGCTTCTGGCGCAGTTCGTCTATCTGTCTGTTGAGGTCGGCGATCTGCTTTTTGAGTTCGGCGGCCTGCGGATGGGCGGCGAGTTTCGCATCGAGTTTGGCGTTGTATTCCTTGAGCGCCGCATCGAGAGCCGCGCGGAGTTCCTTCGTTTCCTCCGCAAGGGCAGCGCGGTAAACCGCGTCGGCGTCATCGCGCGCTTTGCGCGCCTCGGCGACCTTCGGGTTCTGCTTCATGACGCGGGCCCGCGCCTCGGCGAGTTTCGTATCGGCGCCTTTCGATGCCGCCTGCGCCTGCTGGATCTTCTGTTCGCATTCGGCAATCTTCTTCAGCAGAGCCGCGCCCTCGGCATCGGCGGCGAGTTTCTTCTCAACCGCGTCGTCGAACTCCTTGCGGGCTTTTGCGCGGTCTTCCCTGGCTCTGGCCAGAGCGGCCGACGTCTTCAGCGCCTCGTCGTATGCCTTCTGCGCGGCATCCACGGCCGCCTTCTCCGGCAGCGTCTTTATCCGTTCGTCGAGCGCCTTTTTCGCATCGGCGATCTTCGCGGCCAGTTCGGCCAGCTTCGGATCCAGCTTCGTCGGCTGGTAAAGAGCCGCCTCGGCGGCGGCCAGAGCATCGGCGGCCCCTTTGAGCGACGGGTCGGCTGCCACGCGCTTGCGCACGGGTCCCAGAGCGGCCACCGCCTCGCGCTGCTGTTTGCGCAGCTCGGCCACGGACTCGGTCTGCGCCTTCAGATCCGCCCCGATCGCGGCGGCGTCCTTGTCGGCGGCGAGTTCCGCGGCAAGCGTGTCGTTGTATGCTTTCATCGCATCGTCGGCGGCTTTGCGCGCCGCTTTGAGCTTCTGCGAGGCGCTGACGCGCTCGTCGAGCGCTTTGCGGGCGTCATCGAGAGCCTTGCGCGCGGCGGCGAGTTCGGGGTCGGCCGCCAGCGCGTCGCGTATTTCGCGCAGTTTGGCGTTGAGCTGGGCGACTCTGGCCTCCAGTTCGTGCCTTTTCTGGCGAATCGGATCGGCGCTTTCGGCAGCCCCGCACAGACTGCACGCCAGCGCCCCCACAATGACCGCGCACACCGTGTTGCGAAATGGAGCGAGCATGAGAAGACCTCCTGCTTGCGGACACCCAAACGGCAGCCGCGGCGCCGCACGAAGCGGCGCGCCCCCGCCGCCGTTCCATGCAGCAATACAAACAGAACCCGCCGGCGTTGCGGCGCGCAAACGCCCCGGGGACCGCTTCGGCGGACGGCCATCGGGCATAATGCGGCGGAACTTCAGGCTCGCGGTGCGGGAGGCGGACCCTTGCGGTAGGAAAGACCCTGAAAAAGGGCCACCAGATCGCCGCCGTCGTCGGTGACGCGCACGGTGCAGCAGCCCAGACGGCCTTCGGTGGCCACCTCCATCGCCTCGGCGTAAAGCGTGCCGGCGCTGGCCGGCTTCACATAGGAAATGCTCACGTTTATGGCCACGCTCTGGTAGCCGTGCGAGTTGCAGGCCGCCTCGAATGCCAGATCCGCCAGGCTGAAGATGGCGCCGCCGTGAACCATGCCCATGCCGTTGAGATGATGGGGCGCGATGCACATCCGGACTCTGGCGAACCCCTCGCGCGTCTCGAGGATCTGGATGCCCACGTGACGGGCGAACTGGTCGTTGCGTGCTGCTTCCGGCGCTTCCATGAAACGATCCTCCCCGCGGGCAGCGGCGCTGCCCCGCGCGCTGTGCTACAGGCGGCCCTTCTCGCGACGGTGGTCGAGCACGCGCACGGCCTTGCCGGTGGAGCGCTGAAGGGTGTTGGGCTCGACGAGTTCGACCTTCATCCTCACGCCGGTGACGGCCTGGATGGCGCGATCGATCCTGTCGCGCAGGTTCTGCATTTCGCTCATTTTGTCGGAAAAATCCTGCGGGCGCATCTCGACATGGACGACGGCCTCGTCGAGCGTGCCCGGACGGTCCACCTCGATGAGATAGTGCGGGGCGGTTCCGTCAACGCGCAGAAGAGCCTCTTCGATCTGCGAGGGAAAGACGTTGACCCCGCGGATGATGAGCATGTCGTCGGTGCGGCCGACCACGCGGCTCATGCGCGCGCCGGTGCGTCCGCACGGACAGGGCGAGCGGTCGAGCGACGCGATATCGCGGGTGCGGTAGCGGACGACGGGAAAAGCCTCCTTGGTGAGCGTGGTGAACAGCAATTCGCCGTTCTGGCCGTCCGGCACGGGCTCCAGCGTGTCGGGGTTCACGCACTCGACGATGAAATGATCCTCGGAGATGTGCATGCCGCGGCGGGCGGCGCATTCGCCGCTCACTCCGGGACCGATGACTTCGCTCAGCCCGTAGTTGTTGAACGCCTTCATATTGAAACGGCTTTCGATCTCGACGCGCATTTCCTCGGTCCACGGTTCGCCGCCGAAATGACCGAAACGCAGCGGCAGCGAGCGCGGGTCGCAGCCTTCCTGCAACGCCACCTCGGCTATGTGCAGGGCATAACTCGGGGTGCACACCAGCACCTGCGCTCCCAGGTCGCGGATGAGCATTATCTGGCGCGGGGTATTGCCGCCCGACGCCGGCACCACCCCCGCTCCCACGCGCTCCACGCCGTAGTGCAGACCGAAGCCGCCCGTGAAAAGCCCGTATCCGAAGGCGATATGGACCAGATGCCCGCTGCGCAGTCCGCCGGCCACGAGAAACCGCGCGCACAGGTCGGCCCATGTGTCCAGGTCTTTGCGCGTGTACGCCACGAACGTGGGCTTGCCGGTGGTTCCGGAGGAACCGTGAATGCGCGCGACCGCGGAGCGGTCCACGGCCAGAAATCCCAGCGGGTAATGCTGGCGCAGGTCTTCCTTGGTGGTGACGGGCAGGCGGCGCAGATCATCCAGGCTCCGTATGGAGTCCGGCGTTATGCCCAGGCGCGCGTACGCCTCGCGGTAGAACGGCACGTTCATCGTGCGCGCGACCGTCTGCCGCAGGCGCTCGACCTGAAGCGCCGCCAGCGCTTCGCGCGGCATGGTTTCAGCGCTGTCCCATATGCGGTTCTCGATGACGAAATCCGACACGCGGAATCCTCCAGGCGCCACTGCCGCCGGCGCGGCGGTCTGCGCAGCGCGGACAGCGGGGCCCCAGAACCGCCGCCGCGGCAGCCGCCGGACCGTCAGCCCGCCGTGCATTTCTGCGCCGCGGCTTTTTCATATTCCTTTATCTTCCCGGCCGCAAGCAGACACGTGCGCCGCGAGACGATGACGCATAGCTTGCCCGAGTCCAGCCGCTCGCGCAGAAGTTTTTCGAAAGCCGCCGGGTCGGCCGTCGGGTCGATGACATCCACCAGCGGCACCCCCAGCGTCCGCGCCAGGTCCTCGATAACAACCTTTCCGGTGGGCTCGTGGTTAAGCCTGCGGCCGGTGCCGGGATGTTCCTGGCGGCCGGTCATGGCCGTCGTGCCGTTGTCGAGAACGAGCAGCACGTGGCCTGTGGGCGGCGGATTGTAGATCATCTCCACCAGCCCGCTGATGCCGCTGTGGATGAAAGTGCTGTCGCCGATGACGCTCACCACGCGTCGCGCCTGCTGCGGCGGCAGGACGTGGCGCAGCCCCAGCCCGACGCCCAGCGCCGCGCCCATGCATACGCAACTGTCCATCGCCTCGTAGGGAGGCAGTACGCCCAGCGTGTAGCAGCCGATATCGCCTGCTACCCAGCAGTCGAGTTTGCGCAGCGTGCCGAAAACCACGTGATACGGACACGACTGACAGAGCTGCGGAGGCCGGCCGCGCGGCGGCGGCGGCTCGGGGGTCAGGTCGCCGGCGAGTATCCGCCGCACCCGTCCGACGGTCAGCTCGCCGAACCGGTACATTTCGGGCTTGTCCTCAACCTGTATGCCGGCGGCGCGGATGGATTCGGCCAGATACGGGTCCCCCTCCTCGATGACCATGCACCGCTCTACCGATCGCCGGAAGGAGGCGATCAGATCCATCGGCAGCGGATGCGTGAAAGACAGTTTCAGCACCGACGCCCCCGGCGCCGCCTCGCGCGCGTGCATGACGGAAACGCCCGAGGCGATTATCCCCAGCGACCTGTCGCCGCCGATGCGCGCGTTCAGCGGGCAGGTCTCGTTCCATCGGCGTATCTCGGCAAGTTTCTGCCGCAGCCGCCGGTGGGCCGGTCTGGCGTATGCCGGAATCATCACCCGCCCTTTTATATCGTGTTCGAGCACCGGCGACGGCGGCTGCGCCCGAGTGGTCCGGCGCTGCACGATGGTGCGCGAATGACATACGCGCGTGGTGAGGCGCAGCAGCACCGGAATCTGCCACCTTTCGGAGATTTCCACCGCCGCGTGCGTCAGGTCATAAGCCTCCTGGGAATCGGATGGCTCGAGCATGGGCACGCCGGCGGCGCGCGCGTAGTGGCGGTTATCCTGCTCGTTCTGGCTGGAGTGCATTCCCGGGTCGTCGGCCGACACCACCACCAGCGCACCGCGAACGCCGGTGTAGGCGGCGGTGAACAGCGGGTCGGCCGCCACGTTCAGCCCGACGTGTTTCATTGTCACCAGCGCTCGCGCGCCGGCGTAGGCGGCGCCCAGCCCCACCTCCAGCGCGACTTTCTCGTTGGGCGACCACTGGGCATGCCCGCCGAGCTGGTCGAACGCCTCGAGAATCTCCGTTGACGGCGTCCCGGGATACCCGGTGCCCAGAGCAAAGGCGGCATCGAAGGCGGCCGCTGCTATAGCCTCGTCGCCGCTGAGCAGCAGTCTGGTGTCCATGGACGATTATGCCTCCGCGACAGGCACCGCAGCCCGGCGCCCGGACCACGGCCTGCCCTGAATGCACGACGGTACGCGACCGGAGCCGGTATGCGCCGTTTCCCGGCGGTCTCATCCGGCCAGTTCGGCGCACACCTTGTCGAAGAACTCGACGCACTTCGGCACGTTCTTGAGCAGGTCTTCCACTCCGCCATGCTCGTATTCGATGGAGAAATAACCCTTGAAGCCCTGCCGCTTGAGCTCGCTGAGCATGGCGCGCACGTCGCCCTTGCCCGTGCCCCAGGGCACATCATGCGGGCCGCCCGGCGGTTCCTTGTCGGCGCCGAACTTGTTCAGGTCCTTGAAATGCAGACTTATTATCCGCCCCTCGAGTTTCTTCAGATTCTCCACCGGATTCATGTTGGCCCGCATCCAGTGGCCGGTGTCGGAGCACGAACCGATCATCGGGCTGAGGCCTTTGCAGGCGGCCAGAACCTTGTCCGGCGGCCAGGTGGCGGGGTGATTGTGCAGCGCCATGCGTATGCCGTATTCCTGACACAGTTTGTCGTGCATGGGCGTGGGAGTCGTTTCGGTCACCAGCACCTCTATGCCCATCTTCTTAGCCCAGTCGAACAGTTTGCGCGCCTGGGCCTCATCGTTGGGCACGCCGGCCACGCCGTAGCAGACCACCTTCAGCCCGCCGGCATCCTTGAGTTTCTGCTTTATCTCGGCGATGACGTCATCGCTCATGCCGGCGCTGGTGGTGAGGTTGGAGCCGGGTTTCAGTTTCTGTCCCGGATATATCTCGAGGTACTTGATGCCCATGGCGGCGGCCTTGTCCACCGTTTCGAAGAAGGTGATGGCGCGGAAGGTGTAACATTGCAGCCCCAGTTTGAAGCCGAGTTTTTCCGCCGCCGAATCGTCGCGGACGGCCTTTGCCGGCGCATCGCCGGCCGGCGCGCCCGCCGCGAAAAGCATCACCGCAGCGACCGCAATGAGTGCGTGTTTCATATGAAAGCCTTTCTGTGCTGTGCCGCGCCGTTTTCAGGCGTCGGTAATGGTCTTTATCACGAAAGTCCGGGTTTTGTCATAGACGCACACTTTACCGGGCTGTTCGTCCTTCGTTTTCTTGTGCGAGCCGTCGCAGAACGGCCACTTCTGGCTGAGTCCGCATGCGCAGACCCATACGCTCTTGTCCTCGGGCTTGACTTCAACCGGTCCGGTGGCTTCAAGACGCACGAGACGCGCCATAAGACCTCCTGTCCATCGTCGAGATTATCCGACAATCGGCCCGGCGCACAAGTGCCGTATCTGACGAAGGCTGCCGCCGGCATGTGCCGGGCATGGACGGCGCTTCGTATAACATGGGGGAACGCGGGACATGCATGCAGGGTATATTCCGGCAGGAGCACCATATGGCCGGCAAAGTGCGCATAGGCGTTGCGGGCGGGGGTTTCGGGACGGCATTTTTCTGGCACGAACACCCCGACTGCGTCGTGCAGGCGGTGGCCGACCTGCGCGCCGAGCCGCGCGAGGCCCTCGCGAAACGATACCGCTGCGCCACGACGTACACGTCGCTGGATGAAATGCTCAGGGACCGCAACGTCGATGCCGTGGCGCTGTTCACAGGCGCGCCGAACCATGCCCGTCACGCGGTACAGGCACTGAAGGCCGGCAAACATGTGCTGGTGGACGCGCCGGCATGCTGGACGCTGGACGAAGCGCGGATGCTCGTGGACGCCGTGCGCCAGTCGGGGCTGATATACATGAGCGCCGAGACCAGCTACTGGGCCGATTTCGTGATTTCGGCGCGGAAGTTCTACCAGGATGGCAAGTTCGGCGAGGTGTTCGCGTGCGACGCGATGTATGTGCCGCCGGCGTCGGCGCTTAGCGATGATCCGTATCACTGGCGCTACGGTCTGCCGCCCATGCGCTGGGCCGCACATGCCCTGTCGCTGCTGGTGAGCGTTACCGGCGAACGTCTGACGGAAGTCGTCTGTCACGGCTGCGTTGACAAATCGGAGCAGTACGAGGAGAACCGCTACGGCAATCCGTTTTCGCGGCAGACGGCGATGTTCAAGACCAGCGCTGCCCACGCCTTCTGCGCAAGAGTGTGGATGACCGGCGCCGAAGCGGGCATCCGCGCCGACTGGTACGGCACGAAGATGAGCTTCATCCGCGCAGGCACGGAGATAATCCGCACGGCCGGGCAGACGGAGAAGGACTCGGCCGGTTTCGTCCGCAAGCTTCAGCGCGAGGAGAAGTATAAACAGGTCGAATGGTGGACCAGCGACATGTTGCCCGAGCCGCTGCGCCATCCCACCGACTATCGCAACTCGCTGGGCTTCATCACGCATGAGTTCGTGGATGCGGTGGCGCGCGGCCGCAGGGCAGCTCCGGACCTTTACGACGCGCTGGCGTATGCGGTGCCGGGCATAATCGCCCACGAGTCGGCGATGAAACAGGGCCAGATGATGAAGATTCCGGCGCTGGACCGCGTATGACGGGCGCCCGGACGGCGCAACGCAACATCGGGAGACGACATGACATCGCACAACAGCACACACAACCGGCGAAACAGCGGCGTGCAGACCCGCCTGTCGAGGCGGTCGGTGATGAAAAGCGCCGTCGCCGGGTTAGGTCTTCTTGCCGGCGGGCGCATCGCGATGCCGGCCGACACGGCACCGAAGAAGATACGCATGGGCGTCGTCGGAGGCGGTTTCGGGGCGGCACACCTCTGGGACGAAGAACCCGACTGCGTGGTGGAGGCCGTCAGCGACTTGCGCGAGGACCGGCGCAGGGGGCTGGCCCAGCGCTTCAAGTGCGGCAAGACCTACAACTCGCTGGAGGAACTGGTTCTCGACAGGAATATAGACGCCGTCGCCATATTCACCGAGGGGCCCAATCACGTTAAACACACGGTGCTGGCCATGCAGCACGGCAAACACGTGTTCTGCGCCGTGCCGGCGTGCATGGGATACAGCGTGCAGGAGGGACTGGACCAGGCCGGCACGCTGCTGGATTGCGTCCGCAGGACGGGCCTGACGTACATGATGGCCGAGACCAGTTATTACCAGTACTTCGTCATTTCCATGCGGCGGGCGTATCAGGCGGGAGTGGTTGCGGGCATTCATTATTGCGAGTCGGAATATCTGCATCCCGGGCTGGAGGGGCTGTGGTTTGCGGGCGGCAAGCCGACGTGGCGCCACGGCGCGCCGCCGATGTTTTATCCGACGCACTGCACGGCCCATCTCATCGGCATAACGGGCGAGCGTCTGACGGAGGTGACATGTCTGGGCTGGGGCGACGGCGACCCGCAGATAAAAGGCAACGCCTACGGCGACAACCCGTTCTGGAACGAAACGGCCATGTTCCGCACCACCCGCGGCAATCCGTTCCGCGTGCGCGTGTGGTGGCGCGGGCCGGTGCGCGGGGCCGAACGATGCTGGTGGTACGCCGAGAAGATGCCGCAGTATGAACAGCGGCACGACTGGTACAGGGAGCTGTTGCCCCCCGCCATGCACCATCCGACGGGCCACGAGAACTCGCACGGGTTCCTGGCGCACGAGTTCATACAGGCTCTTGTGCGCGGGCGCAAGCCGGCCATCGACGTGTATGAGGCGCTGGCGTACACCGTTCCGGGGATCATCGCGCATCAGTCGGCGCTGAAAGGCGGGGAGGTTCTGAAGATCCCGCAGTTCGACCGCCCGGGCTGAACGGCGCGCTCCGACGGGCATGGACAAGAGTGCGTAAGGCGGGTCAAATCCTCTCATGCACGCGCAGAAATGCATATCGCGACGGGGGATACTCGCCGCCGGAGCGGCGCTGGCGGTGCGTTCGGCGAGGGGCGCCGCGGCCGACGAGACGATGGTGACCTTCGCGGCGATAGCAGACCCGCAATATGCCGACCGCGACGACGCCATGGGCAGAGCCTACCGCCAGTCGCTGCGCAAACTTCAGGAAGCGGTGAAGGTTCTGGCCGGACACCGCCCGGCTTTCGCGGTGATGATGGGAGATCTGCTGGACAAATGGCCCAGCCGGCAGGCGGCCGCGGCGGCGGCCGCCGAAATGCATCGCGCATTTGAGCAGGCGGGCTGTCCGTGCCGGTATGTTCTGGGCAATCACGATGTGGATCAGCTGAGCCGCCAGCAGTTCATGAAAATCACGGGGATGCCGGCGGGCCACTATTCGTTCGACTGCGGCGGGGTGCATTTCGTCGTGCTCGACGGATGCTACCGCAAGGATTTCACGCCGTACGAGCCGGGCAATTTCACGTGGCTGGATTCGTGGCTGTCGCCGGGGCAGATCGAATGGTTGGCCGGCGATCTCAACAAAGCCAGGAGGCCTGTGGTGGTGTTCGTCCATCAGCGTCTGGACGACGACCAGACGAATTACGGCATCAGGAACGCCCCCGACGCGCGGCGCGTGCTGGAGGAATCGCGCAGGGTGATTGCGGTTTTTCAGGGCCATTATCACAAGGGCGACATGCGGCGCATCGCCGGCATACCGTATATCACTCTGCGCGGGATGGTGGAGGGCGCCGGGATGGAAAACACGGCCTATGCGCTGGTGAGCATCTGCGCCGACGGCACCGTGCGCGTGCGCGGATTCGGCAAACAGCCGGATTACGAACTGAAGCCCGCCAAGGGCTGACAGCCCGGCGACTGCAACAGAAACACAATGGCCTCGCTCTTGTTTGCCCGGTCGCCAGTTCCGGGACCCTACCCCAAGTTCTCCGGCGCATACTGACGTAACTCCGTCCTGGCAGCCGGATTCCTTTTTACAATCAGGTCGTACAGATATGGCCAGTATTCTGTGGCGTTATGTCGCCCCTGCATTTGCGCGCGCACGAAGTGCGCCGTTCTGAGAACACGGTGCGAGTGCAGATCCTCCAGAAACAGCGGAGAGGCCAGCCGACATACTCGTCGGATTGGTCCCATGTAGTCATAGCCGGGTTTCCATGTGGCTTTTTGCTTTTTCGCCCTGTTATCGGCAACGAAAATGTGTTCGAGCATTCCCCCCGCGTGCGGGGGGATTTAAGGGGGGCTGAAACCGTCCGTGCCCTGCCGGCCGACGCAATGCTGTCACACCGGCGGTCAGGACGGGCGCGATGGTTCCGGTCTGTTCCGGCGCAAACGGCTGATCGAAGGAATGGATTCCCGCTTTCGCGGGAATGACGGTATGGCGTTTTCGCGGGGATGCCCCAATGGGTGCTGGCGCGCGGGACGACAGGACGACGGAGCCTTGCGCGGGAAGGCCAGCGCCGCACGGGCAGCGGCGATGCAGGGAGTCAACAGGCCAAGCGGTTCTCGAAGTCTCGTCAACGGACCTTTGATCTGACCTGCAGAACGGGTAGTCCTGTCCCCTCAAGCGCCCGAAGCACTCGCTGTTGTAACGAAATAGAAGTATCACCCTGTTCTCCTCTTATGGTCCGCGCGTAAGTCGAGCGCAGGCGCAGCCGAAGCGAGACCTGCCCGCGGGGCCCGCCGGGCCAACCTCCACCCGTGCCCCAGCGACCGCAGCCCGCCGGTGCGCGGCACGCCGGACGTGAAACAGGTTATCGCATCCTGCCCGTTTTGCCCCGCTTGCGCGCGTATTGTATATCGTCTGTAAGTAAATCGTGTGCGGGGAGCACAGCGGCGAGGTGTGCCATGGAGTTCAGGGAAGTGCAGGAGGTGGACGAATCGCCGCCTCAGACCCAGGCGCGTACCAGCACTGTGCTGGTGTTTCTGGCGGCATTCGCGATCATCGTCAGTTACATCATCGTGTACGCGGCACCCAACGCTCTGACGGCCGCCGGCGTTCTCTCGCCCCGTCCGGCGGGCGGCGACGATCGGCCCATGATGATGTTGCGCACGTTTTTCACGCTGTTCGGCATCTTCGCGGCGGTGGGACTGTTTTTCGGCTGGGCCAGCCGCCGGCAGCTGCGGCGCATCGAGAAGATGGCCGACGCGGAATAACACGCGGCAGCGGCACTGGGGATTCGACCGGCGAACGGAGGACGGTTTTACCTGCCGCGCGACCGGTCGCGCCGCCGGCGGTTTTCCTGCCCGCCTGATGCGTGGTGGCTGTTGCGCGCGCCATCCGCTGCCGAGTCCGGCGCGGCCTGGCCGGCGTTCGTGCGCGTCTCGGATTGCGCGGGGCGTGCCGCCCGCGTGTCTTCCCCGCACTCACCGTCATCCGCGGACGTTTCTTCATCCGCCGGGTCCCGCTGCCGCGGCGGCGCCGCGGTGGCCTGTTCGCTGCGCCGCCCCGCCGCGGGTGTCGCACCGGCGGGCAGATCGCGCGCCAGCAGCTCTTCGTTGGGTACTGCGATTACGCGCCCGTCCTCCAGACGCACTTTCACCAGCTGCGCCAGTATCGCCGTTTCCTCGACTATGCCCACACCCTCGGCCGTCTGCACGGACGCGCCGACCTTCGGCAGGCGCCGGCGCAGTTCCTCGTACGTCGCTTCCTCATAACGCAGACAGCACTTGAGCCGTCCGCACCGCCCGCTGATTTTGCTGGGATCGAGCGTGGCCTTCTGAAGTTTCGCGGTGCCCATGTTCACCGGACGCAGCACCTTGAGAAACTGCCGGCAGCAGCATTCCTGGCCGCATGTCTCGAAATCCGCCACGAGCCTGGCCTCGTCGCGCGACCCCACCTGATGCATCTGCACGCGCGACCGCAGCCGGGCGGCCAGTTGCCTGACCAGCGCGCGGAAATCCACGCGGTGCTCCGCGGCGAAGTAGAAGGTGTACATCTCCATGCCCAGCAGCGGCTCGACCTCTATCAGCCGCATCGGCAGCTGGAGTTGTTCTATCAGCCGCCGGCACTCGGCCATGTACTGCCCCTTGGAGGCTTCCAGCCGCTGCTGCCGGGCAAGATCATCGGGCGTGGCCACGCGCAGAATGCGCCCCGCGTTGCTGAACGGATAGTCCCGCCCGCCCGAGTTGCGGATGTACTGCTGGCGCTGCTCCTGCGAAATCATGCGGCAGCGGCCCGCCGGCGAGCACGGCTCGGCCAGCACTTTCGCCAGCTCGGTACCGCGGTCCGTGCGCACCACCACCGTGCTTCCCCAGCGCGGGAAACCCTCGCCATCGAAAAGAAAATGCCCTATCATCCCCAGGTAGCCATACCGCACCAGCACCGGATAAGGCGGGCGCGGGGGCTCGGCCACGTCAAGCACAGGCAGTTCAACCGACGGCATAAACCCCTGACATTTCCATCTCTGCCGCGGCATATTCCGCAACCAGCGATATGGTCACGTTCGCCGCAAGATACTCCTCGCACCGCGCCACCACCTCGATGGCGCGGCACAGCCGGGCGGCCGCGGCGGCATCGGGCGCAACGGCCAGCCGGCGCCTGAACATCTCCGCCGCCAGTTCTAGATACAGCGCCATGCCGTCGCGCCGCGCCTGGCTTTCGCTGGCCATCTCGTCACGCGCAAGTTGTTTCTGCGCGTACTCGGCGGCCGCCTCCTTCAGCCACTCGGCGAAATCGGTATCATCGCGCCCGGCCGGGCGCTCCATCAGCATGCGCCGCAGCTCGCGGGCCCGCGCGACAACGCCATCCTCCATCCACCGCAGGGCCAGTCCCAGCGAGCCGCCGGCCAGATCAGCCGCCTCCGCCGCATCATCCTCCGCAACGCCCCGCCTGTGAAGTTCGCGCCGCACCGTTTCCGCGCTCAGCGGAGCGAAGTTCACCGTCTGGCACCGACTGCGTATCGTCGCCAGCAGCGCCAGCGGCTGATCGGTCAGCAGAATGATCAGCGTCCGGCCGGCCGGTTCCTCCAGCGTCTTGAGCATCGCGTTCTGGGCAGCCACAGTCATCAGTTCGGCCTGTTCGATCACGAATACCTTGCCGCGCCCCAGCGTGCTGGTTCGCGCGGCGCGGGCGAGCAGCTCCTCGCGTATGACATCGATGCTCAGCTGCGACGCGGCCGACGTGCCCGACCGGTCGTGCAGCCTTATCAGTTCTCTGACTATCACATGATAGTCCGGATGAGCGCCCGAGCGCATCGCGGAACACGATGGACATCCGCCGCACGCCTTACCGTCCGCCGGCGCGGCGCACAGGAAGAGCGTGGCCAGCGCCGCGGCCGTCGTGGCTTTGCCGACGCCCGCAGGGCCGGCGAAGATAAGACCATGCGGCAGACGGCCGGCGGCATACGCCCCGCGCAGCCACTGGATGGCCCGCTCCTGACCGACTATGTCTTCAAACGCCGGCATGACGGAAGCGTACTGTTTACTGGCCGGCGCCCGCAGCGCAAAACCGGCAGCAGGCAAGTCGCGGCCGCGGACGCCATCGTCGGGCCAGAATACCAGCCACGGCGCAGCTGCTCAACGAGCCGCAGCTGCATGAGTATTGCCGATGGCGGCTGTGGAGGTTGCATATGACATATCGCAGCAGACTGGCGGCGGCGCTGATGATCGTTCTGACCGGTCTGGGCTGGTGCGCCCGGGTGCACGGCGCGGAAAAGATAAAGGTTCTTCTCGTCGGAGGCCGCGGCCACGACTGGAAAGGCTTCCATTCCGTCATAGCGCCGGTTCTTGAAAAAACCGGCGATTTCGACGTGACGCTCACCGTCAAACTCGACGACCTGAAACCCGAGAACATAAGCAGGTACAACGTGGTGCTGTTCTACGGCTCGGGCGGGGATTTTTCAGACCCGGCGCAGGAACAGGGACTGCAACAGTTCGTCAGCAGCGGCGGCGGACTGGCCGGCGTGCATGCCACCGACGCCTTCAAGAAATCGGACGTTTACTGGAAACTCATGGGAGGCCGTTTCACAACGCACGGCGGCGGCACGTTCACGGTGCGGATACAGGACAGGCAGCACCCCATCACCGCTCCCATGAGCGATTTCGAAATACGGGACGAGAGTTACGCCAACAAGGACCATCCCGAGGCCAAACTCCACAGCCTGGTGAAAATCGACCGCGGCAAAGAACAGCAGTCGATGGCGTGGGTGCAGGAGTACGGCAAGGGCAGGATATTCAGCACCACGCTCGGACACGGTAAGGAAGCGTTCGTTAATCCCCAGTTCCAGCGGCTGGTGGTGCGCGGGCTGTACTGGGCGGCCGGGCGCGAACCGAAGGACCCGCAATGAGCGGCGCGCCAGCGCGACGGCTTTCCCGCACAGCGCCGACGATGTAAAAAGGACATGGTCGGCATGGTGCCGGCCGTGCTGAAGGTCCCGGGGCGACCAGCTTCACAGCCGGCAACCGACGGCAGAGCCGCAGATACACGGAGACAGGACTATGCGCGATCATCTCATCGGATGTGTTCTGGCGGCGGCGATGGTGCTGCCGGTCGTGCGGCCGAACGCGGCCGCCGCCGGCGCAGCGCCCGCCAAAGCGCCAACCAACGTCGAGGCGGCAGCGGCCATGACGGTAGAGCAGGCCTGGGCGGCGCTGCCGGGATACAAACATGGCGGCAGCCGCGTGTGTTTCGCGGTGCTGTCGCATGCCGCGAGGCAGACCGCCGGCGATCCCGACAAACGCAGGCAGTTCGCGGCGCGTCTGGTGGCGGTGCTGGACGATCCGAAGACGACCGACGACGCGCGCGATTTCATCCTGCGCGAATTGCGCATACTCGGCGATGAATCGGCCGTGCCCTCGCTGGCAAAGCTGCTGCCCGACAAAACGCTGTCGCACCTGGCGCGCGCGGCGCTGGAACAGACCCCCGGCGAGGCCGCCAGCGAAGCGCTGCGCCGGGCGCTTTCCAGTCTCAGGGGAGATCTGCTTGTCGGCGTCATAACGTCGCTGGGCATGCGCCGCGATGCTCAGTCTGTCAAACTCCTCGCGCCGCTGCTGAACACCGGCGACGAGATGCAGCGGCAGGCGACCGCAGCGGCTCTGGGCAACATCGGCACGCGCGAGGCCGCCGAAGCGCTGCTGGCCGCCCGCGCCGCCGCTTCTGCGACGCTGGCGCCGGCTCTCACGGATGCGTGTCTGGCGTGCGCCGAAAGGCTCATCGCGGCCGGTCAGGCGGATCAGGCCCAGGTAGTGCTCGACGCGCTGTACAAGCCCTCCGAACCCCCTGCCGTGCGCGTTGCCGCCCTGCGGTGCATGGCGCGCACCGGCTCCGAAAGAGCCATCGCGATGGTGGCCGAAGCGCTTCAGTCGCCCGACGCCGCATTTCAGAAGGCCGCCGCCGAATGTGTCGGCGAACTGTCGGGACCGAAGGCGGTGGATGCCTTTGTCGGCATTCTGCCGAAGGTCAATGCGCAGACGCAGGCGGTGCTGCTGGGCGCGCTGGGGGCAAGCCGGCATCCGGCTGTTGTGAAAGTGGCATCCGATCTGGTGCGCAGCGACGATGCGGCTGTGCGGCTTGCGGCGGTGCGCGTGCTGGCCGGTGCTGACGCATCAGCGGTGCCGCTGCTGCTGGACGTGGCCGCCGACACCACAGGCGAGCTTCAGGCCGCGGCGCGCGACGCGCTGGACCGCGTCGGCGGGCGTGAAGCCAGCGCCGCCATGCTCAAGATGCTTTCGTCGGCATCGCCCAAACACAAGGCGGAGCTGATCCGTGCCCTGGCTGCCCGCGGTTGCGTCGAGGCCGCTCAGGATGTTCTTGCGCTTGCCTCGGACCGCGATGCGGCCGTGCGCATGGCGGCAGTAAAAGCCCTGACCGATATCGGCGGCAGGGACCAGGCCGCCGGGGTAATCGCGCTTCTGGCAAAGGCCGGCGACGAACAGGAACGCTCGGCGATCGAGTCGGCGGCTGTGGCCGTCTGTCGCCGCATAAGCGACGACCGCGACGCGGCCAGCGCTCCGGCGCTGGCGGCGCTTTCCGGTGCCGATGCCGCCGCGAAGGCTTCGCTGCTGAGGATACTCACCAGACTGGGCGGCCCTAAAGCCCAGAAGGCCATCATCGACGCCATAGGCGACGCCAGCCCCGAAATCAGCGACGCCGCCGTGCGCGCCCTTGCGGAGTACGGCGATATCTCCGTCGCCGACGAACTGCTGCGGCTTGCAAAGGAAGCATCGCGGCCCAATCAGCGCATACTGGCCCTGCGCGGATACATCCGCATCGCCGGCGACAAACAGACCGCGGACGGCGTGCGGCGCCTGCGCGCAGCATTGCCGCTGTGCTCGCGCGTGGAGGAAAAACGCATGGTGGTGGCGGCGCTGGGAACGATTCCGTCGGCCGAATCGCTGAAGTTCATCGACGAACTGCTGGCAGAAGCGGCGCTGGCCGAGGAGGCCTGTCAGGCGGCCGTCGCCGTCGCCAAGTCGCTGAAGACCGAACCGGACCTCGTGCGGGCGGTGATGAAGCGCGTCGCCGGCATCACGAAAAACGCCAACCTGCGGAAGCAGGCCGAGGAGCAGGCCACCTCCCGCAGCAAATAGCCGCGTAAACCCTGATCAGACAGCCGATTTCGCCTTGCGGCCCGGGGCGGCGCTCAACCGGCGAGTAAGGACATTCGTTTACCGACATACACGCCGATGAAACGAAGTGTTGAACAGTCCCTTCGATGCCGTGCCGGGTCCGGCGACGTCCTGCCGCGCGCGTTCATTTCGCCAGCAGCACACGTTCCACGAAACCCGTATCCACCTCACTGGTGAGGAAGGCCTGGTTGTCCATGATCGACATGTGAAGCGGTATGGTCGTGCGTATCGGGGATATGTGAAACTCCGACAGCGCTCTGCGCATAGTGGCCACGGCTTCGGCGCGGGTAGGCCGGTGGACGATGAGTTTGGCGATTAGGCTGTCGTAGTTGGGCGGAATGCGGTAGCCCGCATAAATGTGCGAATCGACGCGCACGCCGGGCCCGCCGGGCAGCCGCAGTTCCTCAATCGTGCCCGGCGAGGGGGCAAAACCGCGCGAGGGGTCCTCGGCGTTTATGCGGCACTCGATCGCATGACCGTTGAAAACAACGTCTTTCTGCTTGATCGACAGCGGCTCGCCGGCCGCTATGCGGATTTGCTCCTTGACAAGATCGATGCCGGTGATGGCTTCGGTAACGGGGTGTTCGACCTGTATGCGGGTATTGACCTCCATCATGTAGAAGTTCTGGCGGGAATCCACGAGGAACTCTATGGTTCCCGCGCTGGCGTAACCAGCGGCCTTTGCCAGCCTTACGGCCGCGGCGCACATGGCCTCGCGATTCTCCGCCGACAGCACGGGGCTGGGGGCCTCTTCTATCAGTTTCTGATGTCGGCGCTGCATGGTGCAGTCGCGTTCGCCCAGGTGAATGATGTTGCCGTGGTGGTCCGCGAGTATCTGCACCTCCACGTGCCTGCCGCGTTCTATGTATTTCTCGATATAGACGGTGGAATCCTTGAAAGCGTTTTCGGCTTCCGCGCGAGCCTGTTGAAGGCCGGCGCGCAGCGACACTTCGTTGTGGGCGATGCGCATGCCGCGACCGCCCCCGCCGGCAGCGGCCTTTACGATTACCGGATAGCCTATCTCCGCCGCGACAGCCAGCGCCTGTTTGTCATCTTCCACAGGCCCTTCGCTGCCGGGGATGGTGGGGACCTTGTTTTTGCGCGCCAGCCGTCGGGCTTCGACCTTGTCGCCGAGCTTCGTCATCGCCTCGACCGGCGGGCCTATGAACTCTATCTTGCAACTGCGGCACACCTCCGCAAAGTGGGGGTTTTCGGCAAGAAAGCCGTAACCGGGATGAATGGCCTGGACATCGGCAACCTCGGCCGCCGAGATGATGCGCGGTATGTTAAGGTAGCTGCTCACCGGCGGCGCATCGCCTATGCATATGGCGCGATCGGCGAGTTTGATGTAAGCCGCATCGCGATCCGCGGTGGAATAAACGACGGCCGTCTGTATGCCCAGTTCTCTGCACGCGCGGATTATCCGCAGTGCGATCTCGCCCCGATTGGCTATCAGAATCTTGGAGAACATGCGGTTAAAGCATTACGGACTGGGCTTGACCAGAAAAAGCGTCTGCCCGAACTCCACCGCCTGCCCGTTGTTGACGAGTATCTTGACGATGGTGCCGCGGCACTCGGCCTTGATGTTATTGAAAACCTTCATCGCCTCGATGATGCACACGTCGGTGTCCTCATCGACGTAGCTGCCCACGGTCACAAACGGTTTGGCGTCGGGGCTGGCTGCGGCATAGAACGTGCCCACCATCGGACTGGTGATGGCCTTGAGCGGCGGTTCGGCCGGCTCCGGCGACGCAACAGATGCAGCCGGCGGTGCCGGCAGTTGCGCCGCTGCCGGCCCGGCCGCAACGGACAACGTCGCCGGCGGGGGAATCTGTCCGCTGGACCGTTTCAGACTGATGCGGCGCTGTCCGTCGCGTAAGTCCAGAGCACACAAGTCGTTGGCAGCCATGAGCTGGACAAGTTCTTTGAGCAGCGCCACGTCCATCGGCCCCCCGACCGACTCATTGACGCGCGCCTGTTGCTGCCTGCTTTTTGCGGGTTTCTTCTCGCTCACAGGGCACCATGATACGTTGCAGCCGGAAAATGGCAATCAGCCCAGATAACAGGCCTCCAGAGACCTGTCGATGGTGCTGAGCACTTCGCAACCTGAATGGGTTATGAGAACGTCGTCCTCGATCCTTATTCCGCCCTCCCCGGGGAGATAGATGCCTGGCTCCACGGTAAGCACCATCCCGGGGCGCAGTTCCTCCTCCGGCGCCGCGGGCCTGGCTTCCGGCAGTTCGTGAACCTCGCGCCCGATGCCGTGACCCAGCGAATGCCCGAACGCTGCGCCGAATCCGGCCTCTTCTATTACGCCGCGCGCAACCCTGTCGGCCTGCGCGGTGGTTACGCCCGGACGAAGGAATCGGATGGCCGCCTGCTGGGCTTCGAGCACCACTTTGTAAGCCTTCCGCAGACGGTCTGATACGTGCCCGACGAACAGGGTTCGTGTTATGTCGCTCGCATAGCCCCCTACCACAGCGCCCCAGTCCAGCAGCAACGGCGCATCGGGCTGTATCAGAGACTCGCCGGGTCTGTAATGAGGCAGCGCGCTGTTCGGGCCTGAGGCGACAACAACTGGAAAACTGGCATCCGACGCGCCACGGGCGCGCAGTTCCAGAATCATCAGCCCCGCTATGTAATTCTCTGTCAGACCAGCCTTTATGGATGCTCTGACGGCGCCGTAGGCCTCTTCCGCCACGGCGACGGATTTGCGGATGAGGTCTATCTCGTGGTCGTCCTTCACTTTGCGCATGTTGGCCAGCACGCGCTCGACGGGAACCAGTTCCACCGCTTTGGTCCCTCTGCCGTCGCGGATGGCCTGCTCCAGCGCCTTGTGCTGTCCGACGGTGATCTGATTAGCCTCGAATCCGACACGCTTTACCTTCAGTTTTGCCAGCAGGTCTGCTATCGCCTGGGCCATACCCGTCTGGCGCACCACGGTTTTCAGCCAGCCTGCCTGCATTTCCACAAGTTGCCGATAGCGGAAGTCGGTTATCAGGCGGAACTCGCCGGCTGTAACCACCAGCGCCGACTCGTCCCCCTCGAAATCAGTGAGGTATGCCACATCCGGCGCATGGGTTATCAGCATCGCGTCCAGGCGTAATGCCTTGAGGGCCTCGCGCAGGGTTCTGTGGCGGACTTTCAGGTATGCTTTAGGTCGCGTTACAGTTGAAGGCATACGGATTTCCCGCATTTATCCGGTAGATTCATAACCCCGCGCCGTGCGAGAATAAGGGGTTGCTGCTGCGGTGTCAAATGGCCGCGGGGCGCCGCACGACGGTAGAGGCAGATGCGGCGGCTGCGTCGGACGCAGCGCCGGCAAGCATGGGTTCTTGTGTTCCGGGGTGTGCATCATGGTGTCGGAAAGCGATTCGAAGCGCCAGAGGCTGTTTGACCTGATCCGCCAGATGCGTCGCGTGATCGTGGCGTTTTCGGCCGGCGTCGATTCGACGGTTCTGCTGAAAGCTTCTCTGGAGGTGCTGGGCCGGGAGAACGTGCTGGCGGTAACCGGTGTGAGTCCGTCGCTGGCGTCGCGCGAGCTGGAGAGCGTGCGGCAGCTGGCCGCTGCGCTGGACGCGCCGCTGGAACTGCTGCCGACGGCGGAGATGTCGAACCCGAACTACGCAGCGAATCCTGCCGAACGATGCTATTACTGCAAGAACGAGCTTTTCACGAAGCTCAAGGCCCTTGCAGATGAGCGCGGGTTCGAAGCGGTAGTTTGCGGTGTGAACGCTGATGACACGGGAGATTTTCGTCCGGGCATCGACGCCGCGCGGCAGATGGGGGTGAGGATGCCGCTGCTGGAGGCCGGTCTGACCAAGGCGGAGATACGCCAGTTGGCGCGCGACATGGGACTGCCCAACTGGCAGAAACCGGCGCTGGCATGTCTGGCGAGCCGAATACCTTACGGTACGCCGATCACGCTGGCCTCGCTGTCGCAGGTGGAGAAGGCCGAGAACTTTCTGTATGAGCGGGGCTTCGGCGTTCTGCGCGTGCGCCATCACCAGAAGCTGGCGCGTATAGAAGTGCCCGTCGAAGACCTGCCGCGGCTGCTGGCCGAGCCGCTGCGGTCGGAACTGGTGGTTTTTTTCAAGAGCATCGGCTACACGTACGTGACGGTCGATCTACAGGGGTTCCGCAGCGGCAGCGCCAATGAAGCGATCGCCGGCGCGGCACGGCAGAGCAAGTAAGGCCCGGAAAGGCGCGGTCAGCCCTGCGCCGGCGGGGGCGGCGGTGGCGGCGGTTGCTGCTGCGCGGCGACCCAGCGTGCGTAGGCCTGCTGCTGCTGGGCTGCATATTGCCAATATTGCCACTGGTACTGCTGCATGGTCCGGCGGAGCTGTTCGGCGCGGCGCACCGCTTGCACCAGCCACACTATCAGCAGCACAAGCAGGGCCAGGACAACGCCCACGGTGGCGGCGTCCACCAGCCATTGCACCGGGGCCGGCGAGCCGAAGGCCATGATCAGGGAACGCCCGACGCGCACCGCCAGCAGGACCGCGAAGAGGGAAACGAGTATGAGCGAAGTCCACGCCGCCGCCCTGCCGCCCTTTCGTGTCAGCGCTCCGCAGATGAGCATGGCCAGCGATGGCGCCGCCGCCGCGACGGCGCTGAAGATGAGCATGGCTCTGACGCTCAGGCCGGTTTCGGCGGTAATCTGTTCCAGCTGTTCGAGTTGTTCGGCAGGCAGCTGGTCGAAGGGCACGAGGCTGGAGATGCCGAAGCAGAATCCGCACGTCAGGCCGAGTGCGCCGAGTACCATCATCAGCGTGCCGGCGCGTCTCGCGGGCGCCAGCAGGTCGGCAAACGGGTCGCCGCCCGCCACGGGCGGTGGGTATGGCCAGGGCCACTGTCCGGCGGGAGGATACTGGCTCAAGAGCGGTCCTTTCCACGGCAACGGCAGGCCATGGCGTTGAAGACGGCCGCGGCCGCCACGGCTGCCGTCTCGGTGCGGAGGATAGTCGTTCCCAGCGACAGCCCCGTCAAGCCCGCACGGTTTAGACTGTCGAGTTCCGCGGGCGAGAAGTCGCCTTCGGGGCCGACGATCAGGACTGTTTCCCCGGCACGGTCGAGTATGCCGTCGGCCAGGGCGTCGATGAGGGGTCTGGCCGTCGGGTCTGTCGAAAGGAACCACGCGCCGACCGGGGGGCTGTCCGCGCTGAACAGCGGCCGGGCGGCCAGATCGTCGGACAGACCCGCGGCGGGAGGTGTTTTCGACAAGGCGGCCTGAAGCGCCCCGATGAGCGCCGAAAAGGGCACGGGGTCTTCGACGCTCATCACGCCCGCGCGGCGGCACTGCCGGGCCGATTCGGCCGCCAGACGCCGCCAGCGCATGGCGCGTGTCCGGCCGTGCGGCACGACGACGCTGCGATCGGCGACGATCGGCAGGAATCGCGCGGTATTCAGTTCGCTCAGCTTTTCCACCATCCAGTCGGCACGGCTTGCCCGCGGTATGGCGGACGCCAGCGTCAGCCGCGGTCCGGTCGGAGGGGGGCAGACGACCGGACCGATCTCCAACACCACCCGTTTGCGGTCGCAGGCGGTTATGCGCGCGCGGGCCGTGCGGCCCGCGGCATCGAAGACTTCCAGGTCGGCACCGACGGCAAGGCGCAGCACGTCGCGCACGTGGTGGGCCTGCCGCTGGTCGAGCGTAACTGCTCCTTCATGCACGGAATCAAGACAGACGCGTCGCACGGGGCGATTATACTGCCTGCTCCTTCAGTCGCGGGAGCGGCGAACGACACAGACCGGTCGTGCGGGGCCGGTTTGTGGAAACGCGCGCAGCCCCGACGGCCGGCTTGTGGGCGACGGCGGCTTCGATTAACGTTGTTCGACGCCGGAAGCCGGCGTGGAGCGAAGCATGTCCGGGTTTTCAGTTTCGATATTCGCTGCGGCGGCGCGAACGTGGCGAGCGCTTGTTGCGGTGTGCGCCCTGGCGGTTATCGCGGCGTGCGGTTGTGCCCCGCGCGCCGTGGTGCTGACACCGGATCAGCAGCCGGTGATAGACCGGCGCATCATAGAGTATCCGGCCGGGACGGAGTTGCGGCTGTACATACAGGGCCTGACAGCGCCGACGGCGATGACGTTCGACCGCGACGGGGCGCTCATAATCGCCGAAGGGGGCGCCGGCGGGTACGAGCCGCGCATAGTGGCTTTCCGGCCCGATGGAACGACCGCGGAGATATACCCCGGCGGCCAGCGTCTGCCGCTGCATATCGAGCGCGTCGTGGGGTTGGAGAAGTTCCGCCTGTACGGTCCGGTGGGAGGGCTTGCTGCGGCACACGGGCGAATATATGTGAGTCATCGCGATGCCAGCGGCCGGGGTGTCATCACCGCCTTCGGCTACGACGGCAGCCGGGCGACCATCGTCGCCGATCTGCCGGCACAGGGCGACCACGGGGTTACGGATATAGCCGTGGCGCCGAACGGGCGGTTGTATTTCGGCGTGGGAACGGCCACCAACAGCGGCGTGGTGGGCAATGACAATCTGCACTGGCTGCGTTACCACCGTCATGTGTGCGACAAGCCGTGGGGCGATCTGTATCTGCTGGGCAGGCGGTTCGATACGGTCAACCCGTTCGGAGGTCTGCTGGGCGGTCCTGATCTGGCGGTAACGGCTCCGTTTCAGCCGTATGGCACAAGCATCGAGACGCGTATTCCCCACGCGAGCAACGGCAAGCCCAACGGGGCGATCTACTCGGTGGACCCCAGCGGCGGAGACCTGCGCGTGGAAGCGCACGGGCTGCGCAATCCGGCGGGACTGGGTTTCAGCGAGGCGGGCGTGCTCTACATGACCAATCAGGGCATGAAGCTGCGGGGCACCAGGCCGGTGAAGGATGACCCCGACGTGATGCTGCGGCTGGTGAACGGCCAGTGGTACGGCTGGCCCGATTACAGCGCGAATCTGCTGCCGATACGCGACGCCCGGTTTCAGCCGCCCGTGGAACTGATCGTCAAGACGGGCTATCGGGACCTGTCGTTTCTGATCGATCACGAGAGCAGCGGGCTGGTGCCGCCGAACCCCAACAGCAACCTTCTGGCGGCGGAGTTCAAGCCCCTGGCCGGGGCGTGCAAGTTCGCCTTTGCGCCGGCGTCGGGGCCTTTCAGCCGGCTGCGACAGGCGGGAAACGTGGCGATCGTGGCGCTGATGGGCGACCGGGCGCCGTTCGATACCTCGGGACTCAAGCTTGTCGGACCGACGGGCTACCGCGTGGTGCAGGCGAACGTGGACGACCGGCAGGTGCGGGACTTCATTCGGAACACGCGGGAGTGGCCCGCCAGCCGCATCGGCGAACCGGCGGCGCTGGAGCGGCCGGTGGATGTGAAGTTCGGGCCTGACGGGGCGATGTACATACTGGACCTGGGGCGGATGGATGTGAAAGGCGGCCGCGAGCGCGTCAAGGCCGGCACGGGCCGGGTGTTCAGGCTGGTGGGCGTGGACGCGTCGCGGCAGTGAACCTTTCCGCAGCGGGGGGATTCACGCGGAGCTGTCGCCCCACATGACCTGGTCCGATTCGATGATCATGCGGCAGAGGTCGGCCATGGGTATGCGGCGGCGCTGGCTTTCCTGCTGAAGCCGCCGGTGGGCCTCGTCCTCGGTCAGTTTCGCGCGCCTGATGAGGACGGCCTTGGCGCGGTTCATGAGTTTCTGAAGCTCCTGCTGAATGTAGAGCCTTTCGGCTTCGGCGAAGCGGCTGACGGCGATTTCGATAGCGGCTTCGAGATCTTTGAGGCTGGGGGTCTTGCGGAGATATCCATAAACGCCGGCGTCGCTCGCCCGACGGATGAGCTCGGTATCGTCGTAGGCGGTGACGATGATCATGGGGCAGCGCCGTTCCTTCATGAGATCGGCCGCAAGCGCGATGCCGTCGGCCTCGCCCAGTTTTATGTCCACAAGGACGAGATCGGGGCGCTGTTCGCGGTAGAGGGCGACGGCCTCGCCGGGGGAGCCGGCCTGCCCGACGAACTTATGGCCGAGATCTTCGAGCAGTCTGGCGATGCCCATGCCGACAAATGTGTCATCCTCGATAATCATCACGCGCAACGGTGCGCGTCTCGTGGTCTGCCGTGTCGTCATTTCTGATCATCCTCTTCCCCGGTCAGGGGCAGCTCGATTGTAGCGATGGTGCCGCCCTCGGGACGATTGCCGATGCTGAATGTGCCCCGGAGTTCGCGGGAAACCAGTTCGCGCACGAGCGTCAGGCCGATGCCGCCGCCCGTATTGCCGCTCACTCCGCCGGGCTGGCGTTCTGCTGATGCGGGAGCAATCCCCGGACCGTCGTCGATGACGTCGATGGCCACGCTCTGCTCGGAGCGGCGCGTCGAGATCCACACGTTTCCGGGCGATCCGCCGCGGTGTCTCATGGCGTTGGAGGCGAGTTCGAAAAGGGCCATGGCCAGCGCCACCGCGCGCGGGGTATCGAGCATGGGCGGACCGTCATGGACGTTTTCGTGGAGTTCGATTTCCGGCGGTCTGATGGCAGCCAGCAGCGCCAGCATACGACGGACGATCTGCCGGAGCGTGGCGGTGGTCAGGCCGCTCGTGAACAGGTCGTGGGCTTCAGCCATGGCGCGGACGCGATCGATTACGCGCTGCATTACCGAACGGGCTTCAGGGCCGAGACCGCCCATGCTCATCATGAGCAGCCCGATGATGGCGGCGAAATTGTTTTTCACGCGGTGCTGGAGTTCGCGCAGAAGGACGGCGCGCGTGGCGGCATCGCGCTGTACCTGCTGATAGAGCGCCGTGCGCTGGTCCCTTTCGCTGCGCATCTGCTCGTAGAGACTGTGGTTATGGAGAATTACGGCGACCTGGGAGGCCAGCAGATGCGCCATCTCCCGCTGTGTTTCGGTGAAGCGCCGCGGTTCGGAATCGCTCAGAGACAGCAGGCCGATTACTTTGCCCCGTACTTTGAGCGGCACGAGTATGACGGCGGCCGCGCGGAACTGCTCAACCACCGAGCGGTTCATCTCTCCGCTTCTGGTGCGGATATCCTCCTCGAAAAGCACCTGGCCTCGCTGAAGGCAGGCGCGTATCACGGGAACATCAGACAGACGGAAGGTCATGGGCGCGTCGGCGGGTATATCTCCCGAGAACGCGACCAGATTGAGCAGCCCCTTTTCCTCATCGACGACGCCGATGCCGGCCCGGTCCATTCCCAGCAGCGTGCGCGCCGAATCGGCGAGGTCCTGAAGCAGCCGCGGGCCGGCACCCAGTTCCGCGGCGACGTTGCTGAGGTTTTCGGCCAGCGTGCGCAGCGCGGCGACGAGGACAGCGGCGTGCTGCGTTTCGCGGCGCGCGGCCAGTCCGGCCGTCCACAATACCCCCGCCAGCACCAGCGCGAAAACGACCCACGCTATCGCAACCCAGCGACTGACAAGCAGTTCATGGGCGGCGATGAGGGTGGCAACGCCCACGCACACCAGCAGTGCCGGCAACATATGCCGGGATAAAAGCCCGCCGGCGCGAGGAGCTGGGAAAGGTTCCATTCTGTCAGCCAATCCGCAATATTATACATCCTGCGATACCCGGCGCATGCGCTGCGGACGTAAGACGCGACTATCCCTTTGCAGGTCAGCTCGAAGATCCGTTGAGGAGACTTCAAGAACCGGTTGGCCTGTTGACTTGCTGCATCGTCGCTGGCCGCGCCGCATTGGCCTTCCCGCGCGAGGCTCTGTCGTCCCTCGTGCCAGCACCCATTGCGTGATTCCCGCCAAAGCGCTATACGGTCATTCCCGCGAAAGCGCTATGCCGTCATTACCGCGCAAGCGGGAATGACGGAGAGGCGGCGGCAACGGCGGAGGGGCCGATGCGCACACGAGGGAGCGGCGGCTCGCTTAAACGGGTAAGCGCGTCCGCGGACGTAAACGCGTGCGGGCGCGGGCGATAGTAAGCGCATGGCGGACGTTACCGCCGACATGTGCACCGGAAGGCCGGGGCGTCCGGTGTTGCGCAGGGAAGGAGATCGCGATGCTGATCAGATTGCCGTTGTTGTGGTCCATACCCGTGGCGATGCTGTGCGTTTCTGTTGCACAAGGCGCCGATACCGCCGGGGCCGGTCCGGTGAAGGTCTTCATACTGGCCGGTCAATCCAACATGGAAGGCCATGCGAAGGTGGCGCTGCTGAAGTATCAGACGACGCAGCCGGCCACGCGCGACCTGTTCAGGCACCTTCACAAGGACGGGGTGTGGGTGGAGAGACAGGACGTATGGATAAAGTTTTTCGACCGCAAGGGCCCGCTGACGGTCGGGTATGGGGCGCCGGGATGCATCGGTCCGGAACTGGAGTTCGGCAATGTTGTGGGCAACCATTACGCCCAGCAGGTGCTGCTGATCAAGACGGCATGGGGAGGACGCAGCCTGTACCGCGATTTCCGGCCGCCCAGCGCCGGTCTGCCGCCGGCGGACGCCTTGGAGAAAATGCTGGCCGGCATGAAGAAGCGCAAGCCCGATGCCACGCTCGACGACGTCAAGGCGACTTTCGGCGCGTCGTATCGCGCGATGCTCGCCGAAGTGAACGCGACGCTGGCCGATCTGAAAAAGCATTTCCCCGATTACCGCGATCAGGGCTGGGAACTGGCGGGGTTCGTGTGGTTTCAGGGATGGAACGACATGATAAGCGACGAGGCGACGGCGGAATATACGGCGAATCTCGCGCACTTCATCCGGGATGTGCGGAGGGATCTGAAGTCGCCGGCCCTGCCATTCGTCGTGGGCGAAATGGGAGTGGACGGCGCGGAGGCGTCAGCGAAAATTCAGCGATTCAAGGCCGCGCAGTCGGCGGTAATGAACATTCCCGAGTTCAAGGGCAACGTGGCCGTGGTGAAGACCGACGTTTTCTGGGACACGGAGGCCCATGCCGTTTTCAAGAAGGGCTGGCGCGAGCATCTGGAGGAGTGGAACAGGGTGGGAAGCAACTTTCCATACCATTACCTGGGAAGCGCCAGGACGATGATCGGGATCGGCCGCGCGTTCGGCGAAGCGATGATCGCGCTGCGCGGCGGCAAGTGACGGCGCGGCGTCAGGGGCGGCCGCGACGGTAAGTGTCCTGTCAGCGGCGGCGGGCGGCCAGATACATATGAGCGGACGCGCCCGGCAGCATGTGCACGCACGGGTGGCGAAGCATATGCCGGCGGCGCGCCGCGGTTTTTTGCCCTGGCACGGTGCCGGCAACGTGACGGACGGGCGGTCTTCTGTTAGGATGCGGCAAAGAGGTATTCGCCGGATATAACCAGCGCACAGCGAGGAACATCCATGAATCATCAGCAACGAGTCATATCGCGTGCCTGCAAGCCGATCGTCGAATCGCTCGAACAGCGCCGGATGCTGGCGGTTGATATAAGCGGCGGTTTTCTGAACGTGACGGGCACCACGGGCGACGATCAGATAATCTTTTCGCTGAGTGCCGACGGCTCCAACACGCTGATAATCGACGACAACGGGGTGCTGTATTACTTCGACATGTGGCAGATCGCCTTCGACGTGCGCGCTGTGATGGTTGACGGCGATGCGGGGTCGGACCTGATACAGGTGGACGAACGCAACGGAAAGATCCGGCTTTCGTTCTTCATGACGGGCGGTCAGGGCGATGACACGCTCATAGGCGGCAGCGGCAACGATGTGCTGCTCGGCGACGACCAGATGGACTACATTCGCGGCGGCGCCGGGTCGGACCGCATCGACGGCGGCGACGATTACGACACGCTCGACGGCGGGCTGGGCAACGATTTCCTGTACGGTCGGGGCGGGTATGACTCCATTATCGGCGGCAGCGGCAACGACATGCTCTTCGGGCACGAAGGCGAGGACACGCTGCTTGGCGGAGCGGGCAACGACTATCTCGACGGCGGCGACGATGCCGACATACTCGAGGGCGGCACGGGCTTCGACACCATCCACGGGGGGCGCGGCGACGACCAGATAGACGGCGGGCCGTCGGGCGATTTCCTCTTCGGCGAGGAAGGCGACGACATTATCGTGGGGGGCACGGGGCACGATCAGCTGTTCGGCGGCCTCGGATACGACTGGCTGGAAGGCAACGACGGGAACGATTCGCTGGACGGCGGCGATAATGTCGATACGCTCTATGGCGGGCGCGGCGCCGATCGCTTTTCCATCCGCCGCGGCGACACCCTTAACGAGGTGATGGACTACGACAGACGCCAGGGCGACACCGTAGGCCCGTTCAAGAGCAAGGCCGATGTGGTGCGGCGCTGAAAAAAGGCTTTCCCGCGCCGCAATCCCTGGTGGGAGCGTGCGCCCGGTCACGCGGCGGCGCTGGACGAGGGTTTGGCCGCAAAAACCTTGACCTTATTGCGCCCGCTGTTCTTGGCCGCATAAAGGGCCAGATCGGCGGCCTTCAGGAGGTGCGCGGCACTGGCAAACGGCGTGCCCGGTTCAAACGTAGCCACACCTATGCTGACGGTGACGGGGATCGTGTTGCCGTCGATGACCATGGGTCTGGCGGCGACGGTTGCGCGAATGCTCTCCGCTATGGCCGCGGCGGTGGGGCGCGTGGTGTTGGGCAGGACCATGGCCAGTTCTTCGCCGCCGTATCGCGCCGCCAGGTCGGTCGAACGCGCCGTGCCCCTGAGCAGTCTGCCGAGCCGGCGCAATACCTGATCGCCGCAGGGATGTCCGAAGCGGTCGTTTATGGACTTGAACCTGTCCAGGTCGAGCATCATCAGCGATAGCGGTCTGCCCTGCCGGCGTGCCGCGGCGAAATGTTCCTCGAGGAACTTATCGAAGGCCGCACGGTTGGCCAAGCCCGTAAGCGCGTCGGTCGTGGCCTGCTGCTGGAGTTTCTGATTGAGGATCTGGAGGCTGGCGGCCTCCTGCTGCGTGCGCAGCGTAAGTTCCACCAGCGCCTCGTTGGCCTTTTTGAGAATGGCTTCGTAGCTGGTGCCGGCGGCGAGGTTGACGTCGAACAGAGGAGCGGCTTCCTTCGTGAGCCGGCATATCTCATCGAGCATGGCATCGCAGCTGGTTTCGTCCATGCCGTAGCGCTGGCGGCACCGCTGCCGCACCGCGGCAATGGGCTCGGCGGCAGCTTCGTCGATGAACACATCAGCAATACGTGCGGCGACGCTCACTATGCCCGTCAGATCTGACAAAGCCGGATCGCTCACCGCGTCGGGGCTGTGATGGTTGCCCATGGGCACGACAAGCACCGCCGGCAGATTCCACTGCTGGGCGAGATAGCCGGAAACCTCGCTGTGGGTAAGCCCCAGAATACGTTTTTCGGCTTCGCCGAGATATTCGTGGCTCGACGCCTGTTCGTACACCTGCCCGTAGGCTTCGCCGAGCACCTGGTCCAGCACCAGCATGCCGATGTCCATCAGCAGGCCTGCCAGGAAACATTCCTCGGCCTGCGCGACGTTGAGCTGTGCGGCGAGCGTGCGGGCAGCGGTGGCGGCGTAGATGCTGCGCCGCCAGAACACAAGGTGGTTGAAGCCTCTGGAGCGCTTCTTGCTCAGGTTGCCGACCAGCGAGAAGCCGAGCACCAGCGTTCTGACCGACTGAAGGCCGAGTATCACCAGCGCGTGGCTTATGGTGGAAACGGCCCGCGAACGCCCGTAGAAACTGGAGTTGACCGTGCGCAGTATTTTCGATGACAGGGCCGCGTCACGGGAAATGACGCGTGCGATCTCGGCGATGTCAACCTGGTCCTTTTGAGCCAGGTTCAGCACTTCCATGGCAATACTCGGCAACGACGGCAGGGCCGAGCACTGCCGGATTCTCTCTAGCAACTGCTCGCGCATTCACTTACCCGACCTTCCAGACCGGCCGCCCCACCACCGGCCGGCTGCACGGACACGCTGTTCGACCCGGCGCGGTCGCGGCCCGCGGTAACCCTCAGGCCGCACCGCGCGGCAGGAAATAGAACAGCGCCGCGGTCGCAGCGCCGTACCGCGCATGCGGCCGGACTGCGGCCGTTGGTTCGGCGACGGTCAGTTCATCAACATCATCGGCGCGTTGGCAACATCACTTTGGACACGACGGTTTTTTTTCGAGGCAGCGCAGGGGGCGATAAAACCGCGTGCGAACCGGATTTCACTTCATCAGCTCCTCAACGACCCGGCTGAGCGTCTGTTTCATGGAAGGCTCGAACCCGACAATCACTGTTCTGACTACGCCGTCTTTGCCAATGAGCACGGTGGCGGGTATGGCGGTAATGCCGTAAGCGCCGGCCGCGGCGCCGTCCTCGTCCATGAGAACCGGCAGGTCCAGTTTGTTCTCGCGCAGGAACTGCGCGATTTTCCCTCTGTCTTCGCGGAGATTGACGGCAAATACCTTCAGCCCCGCTGGCGATTTTTCCTTATGCAGCGCCGCGATGCCGGGCATCGAGGCACGACACGGCGGACACCATGTGGCCCAGAAGTCCAATAAAACCACCGAACCGCGCAGGTCAGCGAGCCGCACAACCCTGCCGTCGAGGTCTTTCAAGGCGAAATCGGGCGCCGGTCGGCCTGTCAGCGGCGATTGCTGATCCCGGTTCTGTTCTCCGGACACCGCAGCCAGCTCGCGCGCGCCGGGCGGAGGCGACCATTCGAAGGCATCGTCAGCCAGCGGCGCATCGGTCCTGATGAGCGTATAGTCGATGGCAAGGACGGCGCTGGATATGTCGTCGCGTCCCATCGACGCAAACAAAAGCTTGTAATCCGCCACCACCCGCCGGATAAGCCAGCTCTGCGGGTCCAGAAAGACAGTAGCCACGCTGGAACGGTCGGCGGCGACCACGCGCAGCGCGGGCTGGCCGGGGGCGCTGTCGGAGGCCACGGATATGTCGGAGGCCCACCGGCGCAGTTCCGCTTCGGGATCTCTGGAGATGGCGAGCACCAGCGAGGGATTCTGCGCCGGCAGCGCCTGTGCGTGGTCCGCGGGCAATTCTTTGAGCACGAATCTGCCCGGCGGACAGTCGGTTTCGATGTAGGCGTTGTTGTGTTCGGACCAGGCGTAAACCTTCCGGCCGGTGGAGCCGAAAAGCTGTTCTCCGGGTATTTCGTGGCGGAAGCGATTGGGGGCGGCAAAGGCGCTGGTGAAGCGGGCCTCGTGTCTGCGTGCAGTGCCCTGTTCGACTATGGCAAAGGAGATATTGCCGGCGAGTTCCAGGGATTTCAACGAGCTGTAGGCGGCGCTTATGCGTTTGAGCAGTTCGGCCGCCTGCGGGCTGACCGTGGCCGGCACAGGCTCGCTCACAGGCCGCGTGGCGGGCCTGGTGAACGGGCGGACTATCGGCACGCCGGCGGCGACATCGCGCACGGCGCCGGGCAGCGCGCACGTCAGGTACATCGCCGTAAGCGAAAGAACGGCCGCGGCAGCAGTGTGTCTGGGCACGGACATGTTTTCCTCCGCAGGGTCGGCCGACCCGGCCGCCAGTATATACACGCGCCGCGCGGGCGGTGGTTGCCGCGGGGCGTGCGCGACAACGGCGAACCGAGGCACGCGCGCTGCACGCTACTGCGGCGGTTCGATCCTTATGACCTCGGTGCGCTGGTCGCGCATGACCATAAGCACGACGGGTTCGCGGGGACTGGATTTGCGGAACTCGGTGTAGCGCTGGCGGAAGTCGTCCAGCCCTTCCACGGGCTCGCGGTTGAGCTGCGTGACAAGGTCGCCGGCGCGGAGCCCGGCGCTGTTGGCGGCCGATGCCGGCCTGACGAAGGCCACCACGACGCCCCTGGTATCCGGCGGCAGTCTGCGGGCGTAGGTATCGGCGAAGACCACCTCGCGCATGCTCATGCCGAGGTCTTCGGCATACCAGCGTCTGGCGAGGTTGGCCTGTTTGGGCTGTTCCGCGAGAATCACGGGCACTTCGACAGGCGGGGCGTCCTTGTCGCGCAGAACGGTCAGGGTGATTTTCTGGCCGACTTTCAGACGGCGGATCTGGCGCAACAGGATGGATGCGACCTCGCCCGGTTCATCGCCGCGGTCGAGCGGGCGGCCATTGAGTTTGAGGATTTTATCGCCGGGTTTGAGGCCGGCGCGGTCGGCCGGCGAGCCGGCTATCACTTCTCCGACCTGCACGGCGGGGACGTTTCCCAGCCCGTAGTAGCCGGCGACATCCTTCGTGAGGCCCGCCAGCGCCGCCCCCAGCCAGGGCACCTTTGTCGGCTCGCCGCGGGGCGGATCGAGCAGACTTATGAGGAAATCCGACGCCGGCACGAAGAACCGCGGCGGCGGGTTGAGCGACGCCAGCGCGTCGCGCCTGGGATTGAGCAGCGGATTCTGCCCCTGCTGATTGGCGACGTAGCCGATGGCTTTTCCCTCGACGTTGAACACCGGCGAGCCGACGATGGTGAGGCCTGCGGGATTCACCAGCACATAGGGCACGGGTCCGCGAATCCGGGCCGATACCGTCGCCTCCTGGAAATATGCCCGGTAGCCGGCGTCGCGCGGCAGCAGCCCCACGGATATGACGGTGTCGGCGACATCGACGGGGACGTCCTCGAAGCGGATTGCCGGCCAGTTCTGTTTCTGGCGCGTTTTCACGAAGGCCAGTTCGGTGCGGTCGTCGCGTCCGAGGAAATCGGCGTCGAACTCCCGGTGTTCCTCGTCGGTGGGGACGACGACCTTCACCTCCTTTATCTGCTCGTCGGGCACGCTCAGCGGGAAGATGGCCATGGAACACATGACCAGTCCTTCTTCGCCGACGACGATACCCTGGCCGATCACCTCGCGACGGCCGCCTTCGCTGTCCATGGTGTACTGCACGGCCACCAGCGACGGACGCACGCGCCCGACAAGTTCTCTTATCTGCGAGGGAGTGATCTGCTGTGCGGCGGCTGCGAGCGCCGGCAGACCCGCCAGACAGCAAACGATACCGATAGCTTGCCTGAACATGCTGTTTTCCTCTGAAGCGCCCCGCCGGACAAACGCGCGGGGCTACGGATTGAGTTTCAGCACCGCCTGCTGGGCCGACCGGCGGCGGCGTATATCGAGCAAAACGGCGGCATCCCTGCGTTTGAGCGTTTCTTCGTAGAGCTGCATGAAAGCCGCCAGATCGGTGGCGGGTTTGCCGTTGACGCGCACGATCACATCGCCGTCGGCCAGTTCCGCCCGCGCTGCCGGATAGCCCGTGCTGATGCTGGTTATGACGACGCCGGTGTCGTCCTCCAGGAGTTTTTCGTTGGCATAGGCGCGTGTGACGTCGCGCACCGACATGCCCCATTCCTTCAGTTCGCGCTCTTCGCCGACGGCGCTTTCCAGTTCGACGGTGCGACAGGCGACCGTGAGCGTGCGGTCGTTGCGCCTGATCAGGAGTCTTACCTCGGCGCCGATGGGGAGATCGGCTATGCGTTTGCGCAGCGGAGCTATCTCCTCGGGGAAGCGGGCATTGGTGGGCTGGCCGTTGATCTCGAGCAGTATGTCCTGCGGTCCGACACCCGCCAGAGCCGCCGGCGAGTTGCGCTCCACGCTGTCGATGAGCACGCCGCGGTTGACGTCGATGTTATAGAACTCCTCGAAGCCCTGGAGCGGTTTGAGATGCAGCCCCAGATCGCTGCGGCGCACGCGCCCTTTGCGCTGCGGCGTGGCGCTGGCGAGGATTTTTTCCACCACCTCGCGGGCGGTGTCGATGGGGATGGCGAAGTTCAGGTTCTGTCCGCCGCCCCGCGTATTGATGCCCACCACCTGGCCGGTCATATCCACCAGCGGTCCGCCGCTGTTGCCGGGGTTGATGGGGGTATCCATCTGTATCCAGTTGGAGAACAGCCCCGTTTCGTAACCGTCGATGCGCATGCGCTCGGGGTAGAAGGTGCGGTCGGTGTTGGAGACTATCCCCAGGGTGCACGTGCGGGCGAAGCCGAAGGGAGTGCCCACGGCCATGACGTTCTGGCCGGGCACAAGCGTGCTGCTGGTTCCGAGTCTGGCGTGACGGAAGGTAATGCCCTTTTTCCGCACGACCTCCATGTCCATCTGGATGACGGCCAGGTCGGTCCAGTGGTCGTCGCCGACGAGTCTGGCGGGCACGCGCTCGCGGTTGAAGAGGGTCACCTGAAGTTCGGCGGCGCGCCCGGCCACGTGGTAATTGGTCAGTATGTGTCCGTCGGCGTCGATGATCACTCCCGAGCCGATGCCGCTGACCAGTTTGCGTTTGCCCTCGGAGTATATTTCCTGCTTTACGTCGATGCGCACCACCGCGGGGAAGATGGCCTCGGTGACGGCGACGACGGCCTGGGGAGTGGCCGGAGGAAAAGGCGGCGGCGCCGTGCGCGCGCAACCGCAGATGAATGCCGCCGCGTGCACCACCGCCGCCACAACCACGAGCTTCCGCATCATGTGCGATAGAATCGCTTATCGGGCACGCCGGTGCAACAAGCACGCGCGGCGCGCCAGCGGCAGCGTGGCGCGGCGCGGCCGCGATCAGAACTCGTCGGCCACATCCGCCGCGATGCGCGCCCAGTCGAACAGGCGCTGCGGCTCGTAGCGCACCGTGCTGATGTCCTTCATGATTATTTCCACGACGCACCCGCGGGCGCGCTGGAGAAGTTCCTCCAGATCGCGCCGGACGGCGGCGGGGTCCCAGCGCTGGCCGGCGAGGACGGCGGGATTGGGCTTTATGGACAACACATACCGGTCGCCCATGTTCGCGGCGGCGGCCGCCACCTCGGCGCGCGGACTGACCGACACCTTGCGCAGATTGGGGATGGCCCGGAGGATGTCGGCCTTCGTGTGCAGCGGCTCGCAGCAGCCGTAGTAGGTCAGTCCGAAGCGGTCGAGCCATCGTCTCTCGTAATTCAGGGCGAATTCATCATGCATCGCCGGCGACACGTCGCCGAATATCTGCGCCGTGGCGCAGCCCCACAGGTCTCCGGCCCGCACGTGCGCCGGATTGAACTGCCGCGAGGGCAGTTCCGTGGTATAGCCCGGACCGCCCGACCCGACGCGCACGTTGCCGTTGTTCAGCGACAGCAGCTCCAGGCGCTCCCACTGCTCGAGCCTCGAAAGCCACGCGCTCACCAGCCGGTCCATCGCCGCATGAATCAGTTCGGGCCGCATCGTCAGGTCGGTCAGCGCCTCTTCGACCCCCCACCACTGGACCAGTTCATCCCACGGAGCGAACCATGCGCCCGCGCGGCCGCGCATCTCGATGGCCAGTATGTCGCCGATGGTGTCCATCAGGAGACAGTAGCGGCGCTGCGATTCGGCCTCGTCGTGCACCACGACGGGCATGCGGATCTTCTCGATATCCTTCTCGGATTCGAACTGCCCATGAAAGCGGCGCGACACGATATCGCTGCTTTCGTCGAGCTTCAGCCGGTCGGCCTGCACGGCGATGCCGAAATCGCCGTCGTCAATGGCCATCGGACAATGGACCACCGGCTCGACGACCATATCGACGGGCATATGCTGCCACTGGTATATCTCGCGGCGCAGGGCGACCTCGATGCGCCGCAGGAAGGGGTCTTCGATCTGCGGGCGCAACTGTTCATCGGGAAACTCGTTCCAGCAGATCTCATCTATCCACACCATGGGCTTGCCGGGGCGCATGCTGTTGTTGCGGGCCCACTCGTCGGCGGTGTAGCGGTGGATGGGCAGCGAGGCTATCTGCGCTTTCTGTTCCGCCAGGCGCCGCAGAACGTCGCGATCGTGGCTGGATATGCCGTTCATGTGCTTTCAGTGGCGGAAATGCCGCTGGCCGGTGAAAACCATGGCCGCCCCGCGCCTGTTGACCAGCTCGACCGTCTCCCTGTCCCTGACCGATCCGCCCGGCTGGATTATGGCGGTTATGCCGGCGTCGAGCAGCAGCGCCGGCCCGTCGGGGAACGGGAAAAACGCATCGGAGGCGGCCACGGCGCCGCGGGCGCGCTCGCCGGCCTTCGCCACGGCAAGCCTGGCGGCGGCCACGCGGTCCATCTGCCCGGCGCCCGCGCCCAGCAGCATGCGCCGGGCCGCTATCGCGATGGCGTTGCTCTTGACGTGTTTGCACACCAGCCAGGCAAAGCGCAGATCGCGCATTTCCTGCTCCGTGGGCGGCCGTTCCGAGACCACCTTCCAGTTGCCTTCGTCCACTCCCAGCAGGTCGCGCTGCTGGACCAGGTATCCGCCGACTATGCGATGCATGTGGAACTCGCCCGCATCGCGCTGCTGAAGCGGACCGACCTCCAGTATGCGCACGTTCTTCCAGCGGCTGCGCAGTATCTCCAGCGCCTGCGCGTCGTATGCGGGGGCGACGATGACCTCCAGCAGTTTGTCGATGGAGGTTATGGCCTCGGCGGCGGGCACGTCCACGGTGCGGTTGAGCGCGACTATGCCGCCGAATGCGGCGAGGGGATCGCCTTCGTAGGCCCGTCGGAACGCCTCCGCCAGCTCGTCGGCTTCGGCGCAGCCGCAGGGAGTGGCATGTTTCACTATGCACGCCGCCGGAGAAGCGAATTCCTTCACCACCGAAAGGGCCGCATCCGCATCCAGAAGATTGATATACGACAGTTCCTTGCCGTGGTGCTTCAGCGCATACGCCACCGACGCTTCGGACGGGCGCCGATCGACGTAGAGCGCGCCGGCCTGATGGGGATTCTCGCCGTAGCGCAGATCGCCGCCCTGCTTGCGCAGCACCAGCGTAATCCGCGGCGGCATCGCCGACGGTGTTGCGCCCTGCTGGGTTTCGACCACCCTGGCGAGGTAATCGGCTATCGCGCTGTCGTAGGCCGCCGTATGCGAAAAAGCCGCCAGCGCGCACTGCCTGCGGAACGACTCGCGCGAGGCCCCGCCGTTGTTATGCAGTTCCTCGAGAACCTGCCGGTATTGCGCGGGGGAGGTTACCACAAGGACATAACGGTGGTTTTTGGCGGCCGAGCGCACCATCGCCGGTCCGCCGATGTCGATGTTCTCTATGGCCTCTTCCAGCGACACCCCCTGGCGCGCAACGGTCTGCTCGAACGGATAAAGGTTTATGCACACCAGATCTATGGCGGCGATGCCGTGGCGCTCCATGGCCGAGCGGTGCTCCGGGTTGTCGCGTATGGCCAGCAGACCACCGTGGATCTTCGGATGCAGTGTTTTTATGCGCCCGTCCATCATTTCGGGGAAGCCCGTGACTTCCGCCACATCGACAACGGGCAGACCGCGCTCGCGCAGGAATCTGGCCGTGCCGCCGGTGCTCAGCAATTCGGCGCCGTACCGCTCGCGCAGCGCGCGGGCGAACTCCTCCAGACCGGTCTTGTCGGAAACCGACAGCAAAGCCCGTTTTACGGGTATCAGGTCGGACATGGGCGACTTTCCACAGGTTTACGCCGCGCCGCCAGCCCCGACCGGCGGCGCCGGCCAACTACAACTACACCGGACGACACGCCTTTCAACGGCGCCAGGCGGTCTCATCGGCCATAACGACCTCGCCCACCGCGCCGGGGCGCAACACCGCCCTGATCCCGTACACGCGTCCGTCGGGACGGGCGGCGTATATGGTGGAGTCCTTGGGACTGGTGTTAATGGCGAATATCGTCAGATCATTGCGCTGCGAACGGAAGGCCACCTGGCCGGTCTGTTTGTCCACGGCTGCCATGGTCCTGTCGGCCAGGAGCACATAGGCGTACTTATCGTCTGCGGCAAGGAACTGCCGGCCTTCGGGCAGGACCCATCTGGCCCTGCGGATTTCCTGTCGGCCTGCTTTTTCGATGGCCACGAGTCCCTGTCGGGGGATGTAGATGAACACGTAGTTGCCCGCGGGCACCGGCGCGCTGTTCTCATCCAGAGGCTGACCGGCATAGAACGTCCAGCGCACCCGTCCGGTGCTCAGGTCCAGGCAGTACAGCTTGGAATCCATCGACGCCACGTAGAGGCCTTCCCGATCGACGGCGAGGTCCGCGAGTATCGGCCCGCCGGTGCGGAAGCACGCATCTTCGAGACCCGGCCAGATGGGGTCGCGGTTGTCGGCGCGTACGGCATAGACGTTGCCGTCGCGGCTGGCGACATAGACCCTTTCGTCGGCCGCGGCAGGCGCCGCCGACACGGCCCCGCGGGTCATCAGTTCCCATTCGGGGCTGATGTCGTATGGCTGATATGCGCTGCTGACGGCATTGAGCCGTCCGCCGTTGGGATGGTCCACGCCGAGATACACCATGCCTCTGTAACCGACGGCGCCGGTGGAAGCGCCGTATTTGAGATTTACCGTATGCAGCGGCTTGCCGGCGAGGTCGAAGACGGTAAGCCGGGTGGTGCTGGGAAACACCACGCGGTTGCCCGTGACCACGGCGTTGTACAGGGTGTCCTGCGGGCGGGCGCTCTGCGTGACGGCCGAGACGAACCCGCTGTTGCGGTTTATCCAGAAACAGTAGTTGTCGCTGGTATAGGCGAAGACCCGGTCGTCGCTGAGGCTGAGCCTGCGCAGTTGCGTGCCCTCGCGCAGAGGCAGTTCGGCGCGCCACGCGGCGGCAAAACACGGCGCGGGCAGAACTGCCATCCGGCCTTCTTCGACGGATTTGGCGCTGTCGCTACCCCCCCGGCAGCCGCACGGCGCGGCGAGCATGAATGCCGCGATTGCCAGCAGCCCCGCGGATGCGATCACGCGATACGCGACTTGCGCTTCTCTGAACGACCCGATGACCAGCCGCCAAACCCGTTGCGTTTTCACAGGTGCTCCTTGTCATCAGCGGAAGAGTCCGGCCAGCGCGGTGGCATCAGCCCGACGACCTTGTGCGCAAGATAGCATCCGCCCCGCCCCGCGGTCAAACCGCCGGCGCGCTGCGGAACCGCGGCGGCATCGGCAGCCGGCGCTCGACGGTGAGGCTCTGCGGCTGATAGCATCGGTACACGCGGCGGCATACCCAGGGCAGAGCATGTCCGTCGGCTGGACGTACGACGACATCTTCCTGAAACACCTGACCGGCCCGGAACACCCCGAGTCGCCGGAAAGGCTGCGAACCATAACGGCCGCGCTGCGGCAGGCGGGGCTGCTGGCGCGGTTGCAGGATATTTCTTTCGAACCTGCGCGGCCGGAAGACGTCTGCGGGATACACGACGAAGCGTACGTCGAGCTGCTGCGGCTGGCATGCGAACACGGCATGACGTTCATCGGCAGCAGCGAGACATGCATATGTCCGCGGAGTTATGAGGTGGCCATGGCTGCCGCGGGCGCCGTGCTCGCGGCATGCGATGCGGTAATGGCGGGGCGGGTCCGACGGGCGTTCTGCGCCGTGCGTCCGCCGGGGCATCACGCGCTGCGCGACTGCGCCGGGGGATTCTGCCTGCTGAACAACGTGGCCATCGCCGCCGACCATCTCCTGCGCCGGCATGGTCTGCGTCGAGTGGCCATCGTCGATTTCGACGCGCACCACGGCAACGGCACGCAGCAGGCTTTCGAGGAGCATGGCGGCGTGCTGTACATAAGCCTGCATCAGCACCCGTGGTGCGGTTTCCCGCATACCGGCTACGCCGGCGAGACCGGACGCGGCAAAGGGGCCGGGCTGATCGTCAACATACCCCTGCCGCCAGGCAGCGATGAGGCGGCGTACATGGAAGCCCTTGAGAAACAGGCGCTTGGGCGACTGCAACAGTTTGCGCCGGAGTTTCTGCTGCTGAGCGCCGGGTTCGACGCGTCGCATCTGGAAAGCCTGGCACGCATGAATCTCAAACCTGAGTCGTTCGGCAAACTCACGGCGATACTGGCGGCAGCGGCCGATCAACATTGCCGTGGACGGATCGTCAGCGTGCTGGAGGGCGGGTATCACCTGAGCTCGCTGGGACGCTCGGCGGCAGCGCATGTGCGTGCTCTGATGGACGGACACTGAAAAGACGGGCCCGAACCCCGCCGCTTTTCAAAGCGCATAATTTCGTCCGGATTGCGCTTGCCACGGCAGGGATGGCAGGGGTAAACTTCAGCGGATTCAAGTCGCGGCCAGCCCGCGCACGTCACGTCTTGCGCGCGGGTGAAGATCAGGGAGGTACGACACCATGACACAGACACGGCGCCTGCCCCCCATGCCGGAAATCGGACGGTCGGAGTCGCATTATGCGCGGATTGCCCAGGAAGCGCAGAAAACCGGCGATACGCACGCATATGAGGCCGCGAAAGTCGGGCAGTATATTACGCTGGCGCTGCAACCTGCGCTGCCGTGGGATGAGAAGCTGAAGTATTTCCGGCATGCTATCAAACGCCACTGCCAGCCCCCGCCTCTGGCGGATGAGGAGGTGGTCGCGTTTTACAACAGCCTGCGCGATCTGGTGCGCCGTCATGCGGGCCGCGAGGCCCTGCGCATAGCCAGCGCGGAGGATGACATGTATGCCGCCAGAGTAGCGCTGGGCCAGCCGCGCCGCGCCATCGAGGACGAGGCCGAGGAGTTCTTCAGACGAATACTCGGCGCCGGCGAAGAATGCCCGGAGTGGATATTCGAGGAGGACTGGCAACAGCTGAAACTGCTGCGCGATCAGTGGATCTGACGCCACCCGGTCGCCGGCGCGCGCTGCGGCCGGGCGGGCAACGGTTAACGGGCATCAGTCGGCGGGGCATAGAATACACGGGGTGGAGGGTCCATTTCCCCGGAGGTTGCCATGACGCACCAATGGGAACTGACCGATGCCGAGCGCGAGTTAGTGCTGGACCTGCTGGAGAACGAGCGTGCGGAACTGCCGGCGGAAATCCGCCGCACGAAATCGCAGTCCGTGCGCGATCGCCTCCGCGACCGGCTGGCGATGGTGGAAGAACTGATACACCGCCTGCGTTTTGCGCCCGTGGAATCGTAGCCGACTGTACGGGCGGCGGACCCCGCAGACGCTCGCGACAGCAGGGCGTCGGACCGCTTCAGGCCTTGATCTTGCGGATGGCCTTGGCGGCCCTGTCGGCGTCGGCATCGCTGTCGAAGCCGATATAGGCAACGAACTGCCTGCCGATGACGGCCGCCGACAGTCCGCGGGCGTTGATTCCGGCGTCGGCCACGGCGCGGGCGATGCTGGCGCCGATGCCGGGCTTGTCGGAACCCTCGACTTTCAGCGTGGCGATGCCGGCGGCGCTCAGACCGACCGACGCGGCGGCAGCCTCAACCTTTTTGCCCTTCACGGGAGTGACGTACACCACGCCCTGTCCGGGTTTGTCGGGGCTGCGGCGCGCGATGGCACACTCAAGATTGGCTCCGGCGCCGGCAAGCGCGTCCAGAACTTTTGCCAGCCCGCCGGGCTTGTCCTCGATGCTGGCGGCCCACACCTTGACCTTTGATACCTTCAGAGCCATGTCGCGTCCTCCCACTTTACGGATGTGGAGATGCTCCCGGACGCCCGGGAGTGCGCACTTTATCATACCACAATTGTGCCCTGTCGGCGCCGCATGGATGCCCACGCGCGCGGGGGGAAGTTCCGGTGCGGCGAGACACGCGATGTGTTATCATCGGCGCCGGGCTGGCCATGAGGCTCAAGGATAAGGCAATCCTTGTAACCGGCTCGACCACGGGCATTGGCGAGGCGATAGCGCGCCGCTGTGTGGCCGAGGGAGCCAGGGTCATGATCCACGGTCGCGACCGGCAGCGGGCGGCGGCGCTGGCGTCTGAACTTGCGCCGGCGGCGGCATTTCACTGCAACGATCTGGCGCGGGCGGAGTCGGCGGCGGAACTCATAGACGCCACGATAGCGGCGCTGGGCAGGCTCGATGCGCTGGTGAATAACGCCGCGTCCACCGAGCGCGGCGACATATACACGACGACACCGGAGCTCTTCGACCGCATCATCGCGATCAACCTGCGTGCGCCACTGCTGCTGATAAAGGCGGCGCTGCCGCATCTGAAGCGGTCGCGCGGCTGCGTGCTGAACATCGGGTCGGTCAACGCATATTGCGGCGAACCGAATCTGCTGCCTTACAGCATTTCCAAGGGCGGGCTGATGACGCTGTCGCGCAATCTGGCCGACGCGCTGGCGCGCGAGGGGGTGCGCGTGAACCATTTCAACGTCGGGTGGGTGATAACGCCCAACGAATACAGACTGAAGGTGGCCGAAGGACTGCCCCCCGACTGGGACCGGCACCCGCCGCGCAGCGCCGCTCCGTTCGGCAGGCTGATATATCCGGAGGAGATAGCGGCGGCAGCGGTATTCTGGCTGGGGGACGAAAGCGCAGTCATATCCGGGTCGGTGCTGGAGCTGCATCAGCACCCGGTGATAGGGCGCAACCCGCCGAAGGAGGATGAGCGATGAAGCCGCGACTGGCCGCTTTTCCGAAGGCGTACATGGACGACCTGTGCATAACGGGAAAGATGACCATGCGGCGCTGGCTGTCGCTGGCGGCGACGCTGGGGGTGGAAGGGGTGGAGAACTATCCGGGTTTTCTGGAGCTGTCGAGCCCCGGCGCATGGGCGACGGTGCGGCGCATGATCGAGGATCACGGGCTGCAAGCGCCGATGATGTGCTGTTCGCCGGACTTCACACATCCGGATGCGGCTTTCCGCCGCCGTCAGATAGACCTCGAGAAGCACTGGATAGACATGGCCGCGGCTCTGGGCGCCGGCTATTGCCGGGTGCTCTCGGGGCAGCGCCGGCCGGAAGTGTCGCGCGCCGACGGCATCAGCTATGCGGCGGAATGCATCGAGGCATGTCTGCCCCATGCGCGGGCGTGCGGCATAAGGCTGGTAATAGAGAATCATTACAAGGACAACTACTGGCAGTATCCGGAGTTTGCCCAGAAGATGGACGTGTTCTGCGAACTGGTGGACCGCATACAGTCGGCGGATTTCGGGGTGAATTACGATCCGAGCAACACGATACTGGCCGGCGAAGACCCGCTGGAACTGCTGCGGCGCGTGAAACACCGCGTGCTGACGATGCACGCCAGCGACCGCTATCTGGCGGAGGGCACGATGGAGGATTTGCGCCGCGAGGAGGATTCTCCAGGCTATGCGCGGCGCCTGCGCCACGGGGTCATCGGGCAGGGGCTGAACGATTACGATGCGATTTTCTCCACGCTGCGCGACGCCGGTTTCGCGGGATGGATAAGCATCGAGGACGGCGTTGACGGATTCGAGCAGATGCAGCAGAGCGCTGCCTTTCTGCGGGAGAAGATAGACCGGTGGTGGCCCGACTGACGCGGCGCGTGCCGCGCGCCCGGTTTCGGCGCCGCCGCTGCCTGCCAGGGAGACACATCATGAACCGCCGCGCGTTTCTGCGAAGCGCAGCAGCTCTGGCCGCAGGACCGATCATCGTGCGCGATGCCCGGCTTGTGCGGGGCGCTGCGGCCAACGAGAAACTGAACATCGCCCTGATCGGCTGCGGGGGGCGCGGCGAGTGGTTTGCGCAGAGCATACCGAAGATGGAGAACATCGTCGCGCTGTGCGATGTGAACGAGCATAAGGCGAAGGCGGCGTATGAGGCTCTGCCGGACGTGCCGCGGTATGCGGATTTCCGGAGGATGCTGGATGAGAAGGACAAGTCCATCGACGCGGTGATCATAGCCGTTCCCGACCACAGCCACGCCACGGCGGCGATGGCCGCCATCCGGCGCGGCAAACACGTGTTCGTGGAGAAGCCGCTGGCGCACAACGTGCTGGAGTGCCGGGCGCTGCGGCAGGCCGCCGCCCGGGCAAAGGTGGCCACGCAGATGGGCAATCAGGGCATGTCCAGCGGGCAGTTCCGCACGGCTCTGGAGATAGTGCAGGCGGGGCTGCTGGGCGAGGTGCATGAGGCTTATGTATGGAACTCGGCCGGCGGGCGCGGCAAGCGCCAGTTGCCCGTGGAGAAGCCGCCGTGCCCGCCGTATCTGCACTGGGATTTGTGGCTTGGGCCCGCCGCCTACAGGCCGTATCATCCCTGGTGGCTGGGATGGAGCCAGTGGCGCGATCTGGGGACGGGGCTGCTGGGGCTGTGGGGCTCGCACAGCATGAGTTTCACCTTCAAGGCGATGAACATTGCGGAATTGTGGTCGGCGCCGGGGGGGCCGGCGGCGACGGTGCTTGTGGAATCCGAGGTGTCGGAGGAGGAGCACGTAAGTTTTCCGCGATGGGAGGTGGTGCGATATCACGTGCCGGCGCGCCGGGGCATGCCGCCGCTGCGCATCACCTGGTTCAACGGTCCTGCGCCGGGGTGCCGCGAGGCGGTGGAGAATCTCCAGAACGCGCGGCTGGACTGGGGCGACGCCGGCGAAAAGAAGTGGAAGGATCATGGAGGAGCGCTGGTTGTGGGGTCGCGCGGCATGCTGCGCCTGACGGAACACAACGCCACATTCACGCTTCTGCCGGCCGGGAACTTCAGAGATTTCCGGCCGCCCGCCCCCGTGCTGCCGCGTTCGCCCGGACATGAGCGCGAATGGCTGGCGGCATGTCGCGGAGGCGCGCCGGCCATGTCGAACTTCGAATGGTCCGGGCCGCTGTGCGAACTGCTCATGCTGGGCAACGTGGCCACGCGATTTCCGGGAAAGATGCGTTTCGATCCGGTCGCCTGCCGGATAATCGACAATCCCGCGGCCAACGGCGCGCTGGGACGCGAATACCGGCAGGGGTGGGACCTCAAGAGCATGTAAAACCGCGCGGAACACGCGCGCCCGCTCGACGTCGGGAAATAATCGGCGACAATCGGGGGCATGATCATTCAACCCGGCAGCAGACTGCTGATGATCGGCGATTCCATCACCGACGCGGGCAGGGCGCGGCCCGTGGGCGAAGGGCGGGACGGTCTGGGCAACGGCTACGTGGCGCAGATCGACGCCCTGATACAGGCCGCCGCGCCGCAGCAGCGCATACGCGTCATCAACATGGGATGCAGCGGAAACACCGTGCGCGATCTGGCCGCGCGCTGGCAGACCGACGTGCTGGACCTGCGTCCGGACTGGCTGTCGATCATGATCGGCATAAACGACGTATGGAGACAGTTCGACTCGCCGCTTCAGGGCGAACGCCACGTCCTGCCGGACGAATACCGGCGCACGCTCGGCGCGATCGTCGAGCGGGCGCGGCCGGCCATCCGCGGGCTGGTCCTGATGACGCCGTACTACATCGAACCCTCGCGCAGCGATCCGATGCGGGCGAGGATGGACGAATACGGGCAGATCGTGCGCCGGACGGCCGAACGATACGATGCAGTGCTGGTGGACACGCAGGCGGCGTTCGACGAGGTGCTCCGGCATGTCTATCCGGCCGCGCTGGCGTGGGACCGCGTTCACCCCACCGCCGCCGGGCACATGGTCATTGCGCGGGCATTTCTCAAGGCGGTCGGGTTCCAGTGGTGATCCGACGGCGGACGGACTGCGGCGGGCGCCGCGCGGCATCGGCGCCCCGGGACAGCCGGCGGGCGCGTTACGCGTGTTTGCGCTTCTCGGTGCTGATGCGCAGATGGTACTGGCCCTGCTCGCAGCCGACGACGAAGCGCTCGACACAACTCTTGAGGTCCTCCCATTTCTGGCGGATGAGGTCCGCCTCGCGCGCGTCGATGACGGCGTCGTCCTCGACCGAGCCGGTTACCGCGTCGAGCAGTTCGCTGAATTCGCGCACCATGCGGCGGGTTTCGTTGAAGATATTCTGGTCCGGAGGCGTCAGCCTGTCGAGCGCGGGATTGGCAACGAAGAAGCCACCGGCCTCGTTGCACAACCAGCGTATGAGACGGATGTCCTTCGTCAGCAGATACAGATCGCGCACGCGGTCCAGCGGATTGCGCGCCCCGCTCTGGTCGGGGTCGGTTTCATCGGCCGGCGGTTCGCACCATTTGTAAACCAGCGCCTGCGAAACGCGGAGCGCCGCCGCCACGGCCTTTACGCCCGGTTCGGCCACCGCCTGCTGTATGACCTCGTGGGATTTCATCGCGTGGTATTTTACAGAGGCGGGCCGTCGGGATTCACTATCTCTATGCCCCCCAGGTCCACCCACCCGTCGGGATACCTTTCTTTGACGGCGAAGCGCACCCTGGGCGATGTGGTGCCCTTTTCCACCAGCGCCGCGGACAGTTCGGCCCAGCCGGCGGAAACTTCCGGCGGCACGCGCACGGTGCGATCCAGCCAGATGTCGCCCGGCAGCCAGCGGGTGGTGTCGATGTCGTCGAGGATAACGAAATGCTCGCGGTCGCCCTGGCGCAATCTCAATGCCAGATCGTAGCGGCGATAAGGCGGCGCCACGCCGACGTTTTCGATCCATGTCATGAGGCGGAAGCTGCCGCCGCGCGCGGCCTTGTAGGGCAGTTGCGACTGGCGCCATATGAACCGATAGCCCAGACGCCGGCAGAAGGCGGCGAGTTTGTCCATCCATTTTTCGGGCAGGCGCGTGTACTTGGGCATGAAATACGTGGCGTGATACTTCAGTCCCTGCTCGATGATGAAATCGATGTCGAAGCCCAGGCGATACCAGGTCATCGGCACCCAGCACGTCTCCAGATGCACGGGCGCGGTCTTCCATGCATCGGCAGCGCCGCCTTCGGCGACCTGGCGCGGATAGGCATCGTACATGTGGTTCCACGACAGGGGTTTGGGCACGTAGCGATCGCCGGCGTTGCGCAGATCGCCGAAGCAGTCGCAGCGCCAGCCCGCGCCGGTGGCGATGCCGGCGTTCATCTGCGGCGAACCGATCATCGCCAGACGGATGGTGCGCGGCAGGGCCTGGCGGTAAACCTCCGCGAAGCGCCGGCACTGCTCCGCCGAACACTCGCCGGCGCCCTCGCCCCACGGGCCTATGTACGCCATGTCGAAGCTTTCCAGCAGCGGATGCCCGTCGAACCGCGCGCCGAAAGCGCGGATGAGATCGCCCCACTTGCGCAGGTATTCGGGCGAGTCGTATATCGGCGTAATCAGCGTGTGTCTCTTGGGCGATTCCGGGCGCGTCGGATATCCGGCCGGATACCACGCCGGCAGCGCGTCATCCGGTCCGGTTCCGAAGGGCATCAGGCGCACGGCCAGCGTCTGCCCGCGCTGGCGGCACGTTTCCAGCGAGTTTTCGATCATCGAGAAATCGTACTGGCCCTCCTGCTTCTCCAGAACGTTCCAGTACCACCGGCAGTAGGCCACGGTGCTGGGCAGATAGCCGTCGATGACGGCTGTTTTCGCGGGCGGCCAGGCGAGCGGACCGTGCTCGGACCACGTTTCGCCGGGAAACAGTTCGTCGCCGTTGAAATGCTGGAATGTGCAGCAGCCCTTGTGGGGATTCCCCAGATACTCGTCGCTGGGCGCAGGGCGCACGCGATGTTCGTCGTAACTCATGCGATGCCTCACCAGTCGTCGCCGCGCAGATCTATCTCGCCGGCGGGAAACTCCCGCGCAAGCAGCGGAAAGAACATCATGATGTTCCTGTCGTCCAGCACATATCGTTCGCCGGTGGCGCGCGTGGCGTGCACGGTGCGCCGCGGCAGGGTCTTCCAGCCGCAGCGGGCATACACCTTTTCCAGCGCCGGCAGACAGAAAAGCAACCCGGCATCGAGTCTGCGCCACATGGCGTCGGCCATGGCGACGGCAAGCAAGCGGTCGGCAAGCCCCCTGCCGCGAAATCCGGGCAGCACGAACACGTTCTGCACGCCGGCGATCGCCAGGTCGGCTTCGCCCACGCGTATGGTGCGCTGCACGACGCCGACATGAGCGATGATGCGGCGGTCGTCTTCGAGAAGGACGGTGAAGGCGGGCGCGCTGCCATGCCAGGCGCGCGTCTGCGCAAAGACATCCCTGTTGGCCGGGAAGCAGACGCACAGGCCGTCTCTGATGGCCATGTCGGTGGCGCGGTCCATGCAGGCTTCGTCGATGATGCGGAGCTGCATGAACAGGTAATCTATCCTCCGAGGCGCGCCGGCGACAGATGGCGCAACGGCGCGGCGGCAGTCTTGGCGTGAAGCGGAAAAGCCCTTATTCTTCCGCACATGACCGATCTGCCTTCGCGCGAGCTTCGCTGGTATCAGGGACTCGACCGCTACTGCTGGGTAGTGCTGATCGTCGCCGCCCTGGGGTGGATGTTCGACACGATGGACCAGAACCTCATGAACCTGGTCCGCGTGCCGTCGCTCAAGGAGCTGCTGCATCCGCATCCTGAGAATCCGGTGCTGACGGAGGCGGAGAAGATAGCGCTGGCCAGCGAGGTCAAGAGCAAGAGCGGACTGATCACGTCGATCTTTCTGCTGGGCTGGGCGATGGGGGGCTTCATCTTCGGCATACTTGGCGATCGTCTGGGGCGGACGAAGACGATGATCATAACCATCAGCATCTACGCCCTGTCCACGGGCGCCAGCGGTCTGGCGCAGAACTTCTGGGTGTACGCGCTGATGCGCTTCATATGCGCTTTGGGGGTGGGCGGCGAATGGGCGGCGGGAGCGGCGCTGGTGGCGGAGGTATTTCCGCTGCGGTCGCGCGCCATGGCGCTGGGGCTGCTTCAGGCGTTGTCGGCCGTGGGCAACATGATGGCGGCGGTGATCACGCTGGTGATAGCGCGCGTGGCGGCGGAGGGCTATCAGGCAACCAGCTGGCGCTGGGCATATTTCGTGGGGGCCGTTCCGGCGCTGCTGGTGCTGTGGATACGAAGATCGATCCGCGAACCGGAGCAGTGGAAAGAAGCCAGGGAACGGGCGACGCTGGGGCGCGAACTGGGCAATATATGGGAGCTTTTCACGCATCCGCTGCTGCGGCGCAACACCATCGCCGCGGCGCTGATGGGCACGGCCGGCGTGTGCGCCCTGTGGGGCGTGGGCTTCTTCAGCACGGATTTCGTGCGCGACGAACTGACGCGCGGCGGCATGGGCGAAAAGGCCATCGCCACGCGCGTGAGCATCATGTTCTTCTTCCAGCAGGCCGGGGCGTTTCTGGGAATATATCTGTTCGCGTGGTTTTCCGAGCGGTTCAACCGGCGCGAGGCGTTTTTCCTGTGGTACGCCCTTGCGTGGGCGTCGGTGATGATCTTTTTCTGGAGCATCGCCGGCTCGGGCTCGTCGGCGTTCGTGCGGGCGCTGTTCCTTGCGCCGGTGATGGGGTTCGGCACTCTCGGGCCGTTCTCGGGCTTTACGGTGTATTTCCCGGAACTCTTCCCGACGCGTCTCAGGACCACCGGCTGCGGATTCTGTTACAACGCCGCCCGTGTCCTGGCTGCCGCCGGCCCCTATGTGCTGGGCGTGCTCAGCGCCCATTTCGCCGTTTACGCGCCCGACGGACGCGTGCTGGTGGGCGGATATGCCCCGGCGGCAAGCGTGGTTACCTGCATCTACCTCGTCGGCGTCATCGGGACGCTGCTCGGCCCGGAAACCAAGGGCAAACCTCTGCCGGAGGATGCCGATTTCGAGACTCCCGCACCCCAACGCGCGTAGCGCGGACGAGGGAAGACCCATGCGATTCGCCATATGCAACGAATGTTTTGAGAACTGGCCGTGGGAACGCATCTGCGATTTCTGCGCCTCCCTCGGATACGAAGGACTGGAGGTGGCGCCCTTCACCCTGGCCGAAAGCGCCGAACTCCTCTCCGCGCAGCGCCGCGCTGAACTGCGCCGATCGGCCGAATCGCGCGGCCTGAGCATACTGGGTCTGCACTGGCTGCTGGTGAAGCCGCCCGGACTGCATATCACACACCCGGATGCAGCCGTGCGGCGGCGCACCAGCGGCTATTTCTGCGCGCTGGTTGACCTGTGCGCCGACCTCGGCGGCAGGGTGATGGTCGTCGGCTCGCCGAAACAGCGTTCGCTGCTGCCGGGGGTGTCGCGCCAGCAGGCTATGGCGCATGCCCGCGAGGTGTTCGCGCCATGCCTGGAGAGAGCCGCGTCGCGCGATGTGACGCTGGCGTTCGAGCCGCTCGGGCCGCAGGAAACCGATTTCATCAACACCGTCGCCGAGGCGCTGGAACTGATGCGGTTCATCGGCCACGAGCGCTTCCGCATCAATCTGGACGTCAAGGCGATGGCCAGCGAGGGCCGGCCCATACCCCAAATCATCCGTTCGGCGAAGGGATATGTGGCGCACGTGCAGGTGAACGATACGAATCTTCTGGGGCCGGGCATGGGACCCACGCCGTACGAGCCGATAATCGCCGCCCTGCGCGAGATCGGTTACGACGGCTGGCTGTCGGTGGAGACGTTCGACTTCCGCCCGGGCCCCGAGCGCATCGCCCGCGAGAGCATCGAATATCTGAAACGCGTGACTGGCGGATGATGAACGGCGCCGCGTCGGCCGGCACAGGTGCCGCCGGCGGACGTTTGCGTTATGCTGAGCGGGCGGAGGAACGCCCATGTCCGACCGCACAAGCACCACGCGCGGTTTCGCTCAGGCAACCCGTTCGGTTCGGCAGAACATTCGTTCCGGTCTGCCAGGGGCGTGTGCGGTTGCGATTCTGACGGCGGCGTGCGTCGCGCTGGCCGCGTCGGCGGTCGTTGCGGCCGAGAGCGCCGAACCGGTCGTGCGGCCCCTGCCGGAGCATCCGGGAAATGTCTTCATCGCGGGCGAGCAGGTCGTCGCGCCGCTGCCGGCTGGCACATCGGAAACATGGCAGTTGACCGATTATGAGGGAGCGGTCGTGGCCGAGGGCAAATCGTCGGACGGCCGGGCCGTCGCGGGAAAACTGCCGGTGGGCTATTACGAATTGCGCCGGAGAGGCGAGCAGAGCCGCACGAGCATCGCCGTGCTGGCGCCGCTCCTTGCGCCCACCCCGCCGACTTCCCCCATCGGCATGGATGTGGCCATGGCGTGGTTCTACAAGCCCGACCGCATGGCGGCCGTGGCGAACCTGTGCCGGCTGGCCGGCGTCAACTGGGTGCGCGACCGGCTGAACTGGCAGGAGATGGAGCCTGAAAAAGGGCGCTTCGCGCCGCCGAACAAGTATGACGATTCGGCGCAGGCGCAGGCGGCCACCGGTCTGCGCGTGCTTCAGGTGAACCACATATGCGCCGGCTGGGCAGGTCCCGACCGCCGGCGGTTTCCGTCCGATCTGCGCGATGCGTGGGCGTTCTATCGGGAGATGGCGCGGCGATGGAAGGGTCAGGTGCTGGCGTTCGAGCCGTGGAACGAGGCCGACATACCGCAATTCGGCGGGCACACCGGCGCCGAGATGGCGTCGTTTCAGAAAGCGTCGTATCTGGGCCTCAAGGCCGGCAACCCCGAAATCATCGCATGTCTGAACGTGCTGGCCGTCAACCGCGCCGCCACGCTGGAGGACCTCGACGCCAACGAATGCTGGCCATATTTCGACACGTGCAACCTGCACCACTACATCGACATCGAGCAGTACCCCGCGTGGTACGAGTCGTTCCGGCGCATGTGCGCGGGCCGCCCGCTGTGGGTTACGGAGTTTGCCAGGCCTGTCCAGTGGAGCGGAGATGAAAAGGCGCAGGAACCGAGCGACGCCGATCTGCGCGTGCAGGCGGAGCGCGTGCCGATGGTGTTCGCGGCGTCGCTGCACGAGGGTCCGCAGACGGCGATGTACTTCATCCTGCCCCACTATGTCGAGGGCAAAACGCAGTTCGGCATCATCCGGCGCGACCTGACGCCGCGCCCGGCGTACGTCGCCATGGCCGCCGTGGGAAGGCTGCTGGCCGACGCTTCGCCGCTGGGAAAACTCAAGACCGACGCCCCGCTGCGGGCTTACGTTTTCTCGGCGCGTCCGGACGGCGTCCGGCGTTGCGTCATGGTGACATGGTCCAGCGGCGCGGCGACGACGCTGGATCTGCCCGTCAGACCGCTGGCCATGGCCGACCATCTGGGCCGGCCGATGAAGTTGCCCGACGGCGCCCTGCGCGTGGGCAGAGAGCCGGTGTACCTGATTTTCGCCGCCGACGCCGCCGGCAAACTGGCGACGGTTGCCCCGCCGGCCATGCCGCCGATGAAGAAGCTGGAGCCCTCGACCATAGTGCTCCAAGCCCACTGGCCGCAGAAACAGACCGTCGTGAACCGTTCGGCTTACCGGATTTCCTCGCGCGAGGCGCAATCCATACCGTTGCGGGTGTACAACTTCTCCGACAGGAAGGCCGCGGGCGTGCTGCGCGTGGCGGGCCCGCAGGCGTGGCGGCTGTCGCTGCCAGGCGGTCCGCTGGAGATCGAGCCGCACGGGCGGCGCGATGTCGCGCTGGAAATCGACTGCCGGCAGACCGTCGCCTCGCTCATAGAGACGGTGCGCATAACCGGAGATTTCGGCACGGAGGGCCGGCCGGTGCTGTCGCTGCGCTTTCAGGCCGAACCCCTTACTGTTCCGCAGACGCGGCAGGCGGTTATCGAAGGCGCTGATGATCCCGGGCGCTGGCGGGCGGATGCCAGCGCCGGCAGCAGAACGTCGCTGCGGAGAACCGGGGACGGAGGTATCAGGTGCGAAGTGCGCTTCGGGCCGGGCGACCGCTGGGTCTATCCGCGTCTGACGCTTGGGCCCCGACAGCGTGCGCCTGCCGGAAGCACCGCGGTGCAGGTGGAGATCGCCGCGGGCCCCCAGCCGGCGCAATACCGGATGATACTCGTCGAGGACAACGGCGCGGCGTATGTGTGCGAGCCTCTGGAACAGCCGGCGCCCGGACACAGGGCGCTGCTGACGTTCATCATTTCCGAAGCGCGTTTCGGCACGGGCTGGTCGCCCGCCGACCCCGACGGGCGGCTGGACATCGAGGGCATCCGCGCGATCGGCGTCGGTTGCAACACAAAGGCCGACTCGGCGGAATTCGAGTTCGGGAATCTGCGGTGGGTGCAATGGTGAAAGCCGCCGGCGCCCGCAGCGGCAATGCGCCGCGTCGGCGCGATGAGAGGAGCATTTACTATGGACAGGCCGGCCATCGGCATCGTCATCCACACCGCTCTGGCGCAGCGTCTGTTTTCGCCGGAGGACAGGGCCAGACTCCAATCGCTGGGACATGTTACCTGGACCGACTCGCCGAAACCGATAAGTGTGGACGAGGCGATCGCCATCGTGCGCAACTGCGACATCGGCGTGGGGTCGTGGAGCACGCCGTATCCCGACGCGGCTCTCACGCCGGCCTGCCCGCGCCTGCGGCTGTGGGTGCACGCCGCCGGCACGGTCAGACACATGTTCGGCCCGCACCTCGCCGGACGCGACATAACCATAGCCTCATGCGCCCCGGCCATTGCCGACAACGTTGCCGCGACCACCGTCGGCATAGCGCTGGTGGCGGTGAAGCGCATATTCGAGAATGCGCTTGCCAACCGGCGGGGACCGGTGTCTGCGCCGGCGGACTCGCGGAACCTGTGGTGCTGCACGGTGGGGGTGATAGGCGCATCGCAGGTGGGCCGGCGGGTCATGCGGCTCCTGCGCCAGTTCGAGTGCCCGCTGCTGCTTTACGACCCGTATGTAACCGAGGGCGAGGCTGCCGAAATGGGCGTTACGCTCATGCGCGATCTTACCGCGCTGTGCGCGGCCAGCGACGTGGTAACGCTTCATGCGCCGTCGCTGCCCTCCACCCGCCACATGCTTTCGGCAACGCAATTCCAGGCCATGCGCGACGGCGCCGTCTTCATCAACACCGCGCGCGGGGCGTGCGTCGATGAGGCGGCGCTGGTGGCCGAATGCCGCAAAGGCCGGATAACCGCGTGGCTGGATGTGACCGACCCCGAGCCCGCCGCCGCCGACAGTCCGCTGCGGTCGCTGGCCAACGTGTTTCTGACGAGCCATCTGGCGGGCGGGGCGGATTACCGCATAGGCCGGCAGGCGGTCGATGACATCGAGGCGTTTTTGCGCGGCGGTCGGCCGAAGATGGTGGTGACGGCTGACATGCTCGACCGCGTGGCATGAGGGCGGGCGGGCGGGCGCGCGGGCAGGGTGCGCGTAAGTGCGGGGCGGGCGCTGCGGGTGCCGTCGCCGGCGGGCGTCAGGAACGGACTTTGGCCTTGGGGTCGATGTGGGTTTCGCCCTCGCCGGCGCGAACTCTGCCCATGACCTGTGCCGCGGCGTCGATGTACAGCCGGCCGCCGCGGTTGATGGCATCGCCGCCGAGCACGCCGCTGTGGATGACCTTGGCGCCTTCGAGGACGATGAGGTCGCCGCTGACGTTGCCGTATATGTGGACGCGTCCGCCGTCCTCGACGGTGAGGTTGCCATAGACGTTGCCGCGGACGTAGAGTTTGCCGCCCTTCACGACGCTGACGTTGCCGACGATGGTGCCCCAGAGGTCGATGCTCTCGGCGATGGCCACGTCGCCTTTCATGGTCCCGCGTTCTTCGCGCATCTTCGCTGTTCCTCGATGGCGCTGCCGGAGGCGCAGTATAACGGCCGCGGCGCGCTGCCGGAAGCGCCCCGGCGGACCGAGCCGTTGCCGGCGGCGCGGGTGCGGTTAGGATAAACGGGGCAGCGCCGACGGCGCCGCCCGCGAGAGACAGGATCTGGCGCAGCATGATCATCACCGCACACGCATACGCCCGTGCCGGGCTGGTCGGCAACCCCTCCGACGGCTACTACGGCAAGACCATCTCCATCATCATCCGCAACTTCCGCGCCACTGTGCGCCTGTGGGAGAGCCCGCATTTCGAGATACTGCCGGGCAGCGGCGATCTGGGGCGCTTCGCCAGCGTGCGCGATTTCCTGCGCGACCTGAGGCTGCACGGGTATTACGGCGGCATGCGGCTGATCAAGGCCGCCATCAAGAAGTTCCACGACTACTGCGCGCGCAACGGCATCGAACTGCCCGACCGCAGCTTCACGGTGTCCTACGAGAGCGACATACCGCGGCTGGTCGGGCTGGCCGGCAGCAGCGCCATCGTAACGGCCGCCATGCGGGCGCTGATGCAGTTCTACGGGGTTTCCATCCCGAAGCATCTGCTGCCGTCGCTGGTGCTGGCGGCGGAGAAGGAGGAACTGGGCATCGCCGCGGGGCTTCAGGACCGCGTCATCCAGACTTACGAGGGCATCGTGTACATGGACTTCGACCGCGCCCATCTGGAGAAGCACGGCTACGGCATATACGAGCCGCTGGTGCCTCCGCGCGAGCCGCCGCTGTATGTGGCTTACGATCCGGCACGGGCGGAAGTGAGCGACGTGCCCCACCGCAATCTGCGGGCGCTGTTCGAGGCGGGAGATCCGCAGGTGCTGGCGGCCATGCAGAAGTTCCGCGAACTGACCGACCGCGGCAGGGCGGCGCTGATGGCCGGCGACTGGGATACCCTCGGCGAGGTCATGAACGCCAACTTCGACCTGCGGCGGACCATCATGAACATCGCGCCGGAGAATCTGCGCATGGTGGAGGTGGCGCGATCGACGGGCGCCAGCGCCAAGTTCTGCGGATCAGGCGGAGCCATCATCGGTCTGTTCCGCAACGGCAGACAATACCAGATGCTCTCCGATGCCCTGGCGGGCATCGGTTGCAGCGTGATAAGGCCGATCATCTTCGAGACCTGGCCGCAACCGCAATAACGCTCTCGACGGGCAGGAAACATGTCTTCCATACGCAAAGCGGTGATCCCGGCGGCCGGCTTCGGCACGCGTATGCTCCCGGCCGCCAAGGCCATCCCCAAGGAAATGCTGCCGGTGGTGGACCGGCCGGTCATACAGTACGTGGTGGAGGAGGCCGCCGCCGCCGGGGTCGATGATGTTCTGCTGATAACCTCGGCCCACAAGCGCGCCATCGAGGACCACTTCGACGAAGCGCCGGAACTGCGCGCGGTTCTCAGGCGCCAGGGGCGCGAACATCTGCTGGCGTCGGTGGATGAACTTGCAGCAAAAGTAAAGGTCCACTCCGTTCGCCAGGGCCAGCAGCGCGGCCTGGGCGATGCCGTTCTTCAGGCGCGCCACCACGTCGGCAACGAACCGTTCCTGTGTCTGCTGGGCGACACCATTTTCAGCGGAGAGGTTGCCCCGGCGGTGGCGCTGACCGAAGCGTTCCGACAACTCGGCACAGCGCTGATAGGCGTGGTGGAAGTGCCCCCGGAACGCGTCAGCCGCTACGGCATCGTCGCCGGCGAACCGGTAAGCCAGGGAATATTGCGCGTGACGTCGCTGGTGGAAAAGCCCGCGCCCGAGCGCGCGCCAAGCCGGCTGGCCGTCGCAGCGCGGTATGTGCTTACCCCGGACATCTTCCAGTGCCTTGCGCAAACCGCGCCGGGAGTGGGCGGCGAAATACAACTCACCGATGCCCTGAGAATGCTTCTGGAACGCCGGCCCATTCACGCAGTGATGCTGTCCGCAAAACGGCTGGATGTGGGCAATCCGGCCGACTGGCTGGAAGCGAACCTCCTCATCGCCAGAGCGAGGAAGATGCTACCGTGACACAATAAGACATCTGAATGACAGCGCTCACGATGTGCACTTCACATCCGGAAGCGCGATGCGGACTGTTTTTCGCCCAAGTTCGCTTCGCGGACCTTGATTAACGACCTTCAGGTGCTTAACTCCGTATTAGTAAATGACGTTGCGTCGCCTTTGTGCGCACAGCAGGTTAACGAAGTGGCTGTGACAACCCGTCGGCGCAATGGGGCTGAGTTGGTCGGGCGGCATCTCATATCTTTTGCGGCGGGTGGCGCGCACTTCGGCGGGCGTTGTCGCGCAGGGAAGAGGGGCCTATGGCGTCTCGAATCATCGTTCGCATCGAGCTTACGCCCGAAGCCAAGCATCAACTGGGCGCGATGTGTCGGAAAGCCGGCATGACGCAGGTTGCGCTGCTGTCGCGGCTTGTCGGGTGGTTCGCGCGGCAGCCGGAGATGATCCAGGCCGCCGTCCTCGGACAGTATCCGCCGGAAGTCGAGCATGAAATCGCGCGGCTGATACTCAAGCACATGGCGGGCAGCAAGGGTGGTTGAATGCCCGCAGCGGCGTGCGTAAAGTGCGGGCATGGCAGAAATACGGGTCGGACTGATCGGGGGAACCGGACTGGCACAGGCGCTGGGGGCGGAAGATGGCCGGCGACACGAAGTGAGCACGCCTTTCGGCGCACCGAGCGACGCGATAATCGAGACGCAATGGGCGGGCGCGACGGTGCTGCTGCTGTCGCGTCACGGGCCGGGGCATTGTCTGCCGCCGTCGCGAGTTCCTTTCCGGGCCAACATATTCGCGCTGAAGGAGCTGGGCTGCACGCACATAATCGCCAGCGGAGCGGTGGGGTCGCTGCGCGAGGAGATACGCCCGCGCGACCTTGTGATATGCGATCAGGCGATCGACCGCACCTGGGGACGGCAGGCGAGTTTTTACGAGCGTGCGGCCGTGCATGTGGAGATGGCCGAGCCTTTCTGCCCGGTATTGCGCGAGGTGCTCATCGAGGCCGCCCGTGCACTGGCGCAGGACGGCGCAGGCGAGGCGCCGCCAGCGCGGTTCACCGTGCACGAGCGCGGGTGCTACGTGTGCATGGAAGGGCCGGCTTTCTCCACCCGTGCGGAAAGCCTCATGCACCGGCTGTGGGGAGGGGACCTCGTCGGCATGACGGCGATGCCCGAGGCGAAGCTGGCCCGCGAGGCGGAAATACCCTATGCGCTGGTGGCGCTGGTAACCGACTACGACTGCTGGCGGCCGCCGGCGCCGGCCGATCAGCAGGGCGCGCCGCAAAAACCTTCGGCGACGGAACTTCTGAAGGAAATCATGGGCAATCTTGAGGCGGCCAGCGCCAACGCCGTGCGGCTTGTGAAAAAGGCCGTGGAGATGATCGCGGCCCGGGGAGACTCCCTGCCGCAGTCGCCGGCACAGCGTGCGCTGGAGCTGGCGATATGGTCCGACAAAGCCGCCATCGACCCGGAGGAGGTGCAACGTTTATCGCCCCTGTGGATTAAGTACTTTGGCTGAGAACCACCGGGAGCCAATATGAAGCCTTTTTCCGCACGCGCCCTGATGAAGGCGGCGCCGCCGCTGATGGCGGCCGCGTTCATTGTGTTTGCATTCGGGGCCGGCGCCGCCCAGAACGCCCAGAAGGAGAAAGAACCCGCCGTATATGTGAAGGAATCCACCAAGGCGGCCGACACGTTCGAACTGGCGCGGCGCATGGAGCGGTTGAAGGAGTGGCACAAGGCTGCCGACGCCTATCAGGAGATACTGGAGGACCCCCGCTGCGCCGATTCGGTGGTGCCGACGGTTTTCGATACCGAACAGCGTCCGTTGAAATATGAGGGGTTCGGGCTGGCGGTGCGCGACAGGTTGTGTGCCTGGCCGCTGGAGGGTCTGACGGTGTACCGGGCGCGCTTCGAGCCGGCGGCGGCAGCGCTGCTTCAGAAGGCGGGGAGCACCGGCGGCGAACTGCTGCGCGAGGTGTTGAACCGGTATTTCGTGACCGTCAGCGCGGTGGAGGCAGCAATACGTCTGATAGACCTCAGCCTCGAGGCGGGGGATTTCGCCGAGGCGGCCTGGATAGGCGATTTGCTCCTCCAGAAACACCCCGGTCTGGAGGCGCAGCGCCCGGCCGTGCTGTTCCGCACGGCGATAGCCCATCATCTGGCCGGCGCCGCGGCGCTGGCCGCAGCGCGTCTGGAGGAATTGAAGAAGGCCTATCCGACGGCATGGGGCACGGTGGCCGGCAGGGACGTGAATCTTGTGGAGGCGCTTCAGTCGGTGCTCCAGAGCAGGCCGCCGACGGCCACGGCCGGCTCGTCCGATTCCTGGCGGACGTTCGGGGGCGATGCGACGCGAAATCTGCTGACCGCCGGCGGCGGCAAGGCCGGGGCGCGCGTGTACAGCATTGCCTTTCCTCCGCCCGCAATGGCCGGACTCAACGAGCAGCAGAAACAGCAGCGTCTGGCGGCGCTGGCCGCCGAGCGAAGCCTGGGGCTGACCACGGGCGTTATGCCGGCGGTTGACCGCGGGGAGATGTTCTTTCAGAACGGCGAGCGCATCTGGGCGGTGCATCTGGAAAGCGGCGTGCCGCTGGCGCTGTGGCAGCAGACCTATCCGCACACGTCGGGGCAGTTCATCCTGCCGACGGCCGTCCTGGCGGCCATGACCGGCATGATCATGCGCAACGATGCGTACGGCGGCGCCGGGGGCGGCGGCACGCCGGCGCAACAGCACACGATAACCGTGACGGACGACGCGGTGCTGGCGGTGATGGGAAGGCCGGCGTCGATAATATCGCCGTACGTCGCGGCGGGGATGGCCGGGGGTGCCAGCAGCAGCCGGCTGGTATGCCTGGATCGCGCGACGGGGCAGTTGCGGTGGATGGTCGATCCGTCGGGAATCGGCTCTGCCGGCGGCGCTTACTTCAGCGGCGCGCCCCTGGTGGTGGGCGACAACGTTTTCGTCATAGCCCGGACGCTGACCAACACCGAGGAATCCTGCCAGCTCGTCTGTTATCGCGTGGACAGCGGCGCTCTGCGGTGGTCGTGTTTTGTGGCGTCGGCGCCGACGGGCACGCCATACTGGGGCGGGGCGTATGCCCGGTCCACCCTCGACACCGTGTCGCATCTGTCCTTCGCGGGGGGCAGGGTGTTCGTGCTGACGAATCTGGGAGCGGTGGCGGCGGTCGATGCCGCCAGCGGGCGCACGGCGTGGATGTGCGTGTACGGGCGCGATCCGGCGATGGCTGCGCGCATGAATCAGATGCGCGGCGTGTGGATAGGCGGCGTGATGCCGGCCGGTCCTGCCGCCACGTCGCGCGAGGCGATCAAACCGTGGGAGCCGGGCGCGCCGCTGGTGCACGAAGGAAAGGTGTTTGTGCTGCCCCTGGACGGGCTGTACATCCACATCTACGACGCGGGCACCGGCCAGGAGTTGAAGCGCATCCCGCGCCGGCTGGAATACCGCGACCAGACCTTCCGCGCGACAATGCTGCTGGCGGTCAACGGCAGCACGATGCTGCTGTCGATGGGCTGCGACCCGGAGGCGCCCAGGGAGCACGTGGGCGGCGATTGTCTGTTCGTGCTGGACTGGCAGAAAGCGGCGATGAAGAAACCCGGCACCGGCAGGATCGACGAACAGGCGGTGCTGTACGTGGCGCCGCATGAGAGAGTGTGGGGCAGGCCTTTCGTCACGGCCACCCACGCCTATGTGCCCACGCGCACCGCTCTGTGCATCATGGACCTTCAGCGCAAGCGGATAGTGGAAAGGGTTCCACCCGGGGGCGGACAGTGGCCCGAAGACCAGGGTCCGGGCAACGTGGTGGTGACGCAGAATCACCTGGTGATCGCCGGCGCCGCCAATGTCAGCGTGTACACCGACCTGCACGAGGTGCAGCAGAAGTACCTGGCGGCGATTGCGGCCGATCCGGCTAATCTGGATGCGCGCCTGGTTTACGCCGAACTGATGTTCAACGCGCGGCAGACCGCCGAAGCGGCGGCGGCCATCGACCAGACCATCCAGCTGCTGGGCGGCGCGGGTAAAATGCGCAGCGGTCCGGCGCGCGACCGCGTGTTCGCCGACTGTCTGCTGTTCGCGCAGAAGCTGTCGGCGGCGGGAGGAGCCGCAAACATCGCCATGGCGGAGAAGTTCTACGACCGCGCCGCGTCCGCCGCCGACACGCCCGCGCAGCATGTGAGCTATCGCATGAGCCGGGCTAAACATATCGAGACGATGCGCGAGGAGTTTTCGCCCGATTATGCGATGGCGGTGCGGCTGTATCAGGAGGTCATAGCCGACGCGCGCATGCGCCGCGTTACGCTCGGCGGCGAGGAGGGAAGCGCCATCGTCCAGGCCGGACGCGTGGCCGAGGCGGCCATCGACCGTATCGTCGGCAGGCGCGGAGCATCACTGTATCAGCCGTTCGAGCAGGAGGCGGCTGCCCGGCTGAAGGAACTCCTGTCGGTCGAGCGGGGCGATCCCGCGAGGCTGCTGGAACTGGCCGAGACGTATCCCAACGCGACGGCAACGGCGGCGACGGCCATGACGCGCGCCGCCGAGGAGTACGACCGGCAGGGCCGGCCGCGCGAGGCGAGCCAGGTGCTCAAGCGGCTCTACTGGAAATACTCATCGCGGTTTTCGGCGGAGGAAAAGACCCGCCTGCTGGAATCGATGGCGCGCAACTGTCTGCGCTGGGGCAACGAGTCGGGGGCGCTGGGCCGGCTGGAACGCATCGCCGCCGCCGGCGACGCAACCCTGTCGGCGCCCCTGCCGCTGCGCGACGGCAGGGAACTGGCCGCGGGCGGCAAACCCGTCCGCACGGCCAAAGCGGCGGTCGAGGCGCTGCGGCGCATGCTGCATGAACAGTCGCAGCCCGCGCTGCCCGATGTGCGCCTGCCCCCGCTGCTGAGCATGCAGGAACGGCTGGCGCGCAAAGTCCAGCCGCCCGCTTTCGCGGCGCCCACGGAACAGGCGACCGTCGCCGGCGTGCAGGCCGTCGTTGCGCCTCCGGACCGCCACGGGCCCGGAGCGAGGTTCGATCGCCTCGTGGCCTGGGCGGAAAACCGCCTGCTGTGCTACAGCGCTCCGGAGCATCGGCTGGAATGGTCCAGCGACGTCCTGTCGCAGCAGCCCGCGGCGCTCTACTGGCGCGACGACCGGCTGCTGCTGTGGACCGACGACCAGATTGTGATGCTGGACGGAAACCGCGGCAGCGTGGTGTGGAAATCGGCCCTGACGGCGCTTCCCGTGCTGGAAGTGGTCCACGCCGACATGATGGGCGAGCAGCTGGCCGCCCGGAGCGACGCCAAACCCGCCCCCGACGCCGGCCGCGCCCGTGTCGAGGCCAGGCAGGTTGTAGAGCTGCGCGGCAATGTGCTGATTGCCGATGCCGCCGGTTTGAACATGGCGGCGGCCGGGCTGCCCGTCGCCGCCGGCGCACCCGACGGCCGCGAGCGCATAGCGCGCGTGCGCGTGCTGACGGACCGCGTGATAGTGCTGACCAGCGCCGCCCGGACATTTGCGCTGGCAATCGGCGACGGCGCGCTGCTGTGGCAGACGCGCCTGGCATCGGGACGGACGGTTCAGGAAATGCTGTGCACCGAGGATTTCGCGGCGGTGCGTCTGGCCGAAACCGGCGCGGTATGGTTCGTGGTGCTCGATTGCTACACCGGCCAGCAGGTGCTGCGAAAGGTTTTCCGTGCCCAGGAAGGTCCGCTGCCGCTGGCGATGGCCCTGTCGCCCGAGGGCACGCTGGTGTGGACGACGCAGCAGACGATCGCCGCCCGGGATCTGTATGAACCGGGCGAAAGCCCCTCCTGGGAGCAGCGCTCGCAGAACCGCAACTACAACGTATCCGGAGCGCCGGCGCCCATCGTAATACGCGGGCACGATGTTCTGGTGCTGTGCGACGGCGGGCGCTTCATCGAGCGCCGTCATCTGCGCACCGGCGAGATCATCGGCAACCCCCTGAACACCAATTCGCGCGACGCGGGCGTGGTGATGTGTCCCATCGGCTCCAGACTGTATGTCATCAGCGCTTCGTCGCTGCTGACGTATCACCTGGACGACAGCGCTTCGCCGTGCGAGGCGAAGCTGGCCCCGGGCGTGCGCGCCCTGCCCGCCGACGCCATGATAACCGGCACGCACACCATCCTGCCGGCGCTGTTGACCGAGACGGCCGCGGATCAGCCCGCCACGTATGTGCTTCAGGCGTTCAGCCGCGCCATGGTCAAGAGCATCGACGGCCGGATGACCGAAAGCGCCCGGCAGGAACACTGCTACCAGTTCGTCGAGCCGGCGAAGGTGAAAACATGGGCTGCCGTAACGGGCGGCATCTACTATCTTTCCGGCGAAGACAAGCTGTACTTCCTGCGCGGCAACGCGCCGTGACAGACGCGACTGCCGCGGCCCCCTCACGCGCGCCCCTTCCACTATTTCCGCCCTTCTTCGCTATTTTCGCGCTCCCAGCGTCATTCCCGCGCAAGCGGGAATCCACACCATCCCCCCGCGCGATTAAGCAGGAATGTCCCCCTTAAGGTTCAGCCGGTGCACCACGCGGCGCTGTTCACCAGTTCCATCTTCCCGCTGGCGCAGGAGCGATAACCGGCATCCAGGATGGCCATGGCCTCCAGATTGAACATCAGGTCCAGCGTGGGATGCACGGGCTGGCGGGTCTCCAGGTGATATATGAACTCTCTAGCTATGTTGTCGCGTTCGGGCGGAAGCGGCGCGGGGTCGAAGATGGTCGTTCTGCCTCCGCCGCGTTCAAGTCGCACGCGCCGCTGACTGGCGACGGTTTCCACGACGAGCGTCCCCTTCTGGCCATACACGATAGGCCCGTTGGGAACGCCATGGTCCCATGTTGTCCACGACGCCTCGAACAGACCGATGGCGTTGGGGAAACGCGCCAGCATCGCGCCGTTGTCGTCGCCGTCGGCCCACTGGCTGTTGAGGTTGGCGCGCAAGCCGACGGCCGCGACGGCGCCCTGGCCGATGAGCCACCGCGCCACCAGGCACCCGTAGCAGCAGTAGTCGAGAAACGCCCCGCCGCCGGTGGAGTCATGATGCCACCACGTGGCGGCCAGTTCCGTCGGCGAGAGCGGAGCCGCCGCTTCGGAGACTCCCGCGTGCGTTGCGCCCGGGCCGAGCGGTCCGGTGTGGCCGCCGCGCCATTTCACCTGAAGCACCTGTCCGATCTCGCCGGCGTCGATCAGTTCCCTGGCCCGTCGCACCGCGCCGTCCCACGTTATGGGCCAGTTTATCAGCACGGTAATGCCGGCGGCTTTGGCCGCGCGCACCATGCGCAGAGCGTGCTGAAGCGACATGGCCATGGGCTTTTCCACGCAGACGTTCGCTCCGTGCTCGGCGCATGCTTCCACGACCTCGGGATGGCGCGCGTTCTCAGAGCAGCATATGACGATGTGGGGGCGTTCGGCGGCGAGCATCTGCCGATAGTCGGCGTAACTGGTCTTCACGCCGAGTTTCTCCAGCGCGTGTTTCATGTTCCAGCCGCGCGTGTACGGTCCTTCGCGCAACTCCGGCCGGTCGGGAACCGTGTCGGCGCACGCGACCATCTCCACCTGCGGATGCGCCGCGAACAGAGCGGCAACGTTGTTGATGTGCATGTGCGCGAAACCGGCGATGGCCACGCGATACTTCGTCTGAGGCATGATCCTCTCCCTGATTCGTGTCCGCTGCTCCGCACGGCCTGCGCCGCGCGCAGGCGACTCGTCGCGCGCCGGAGCGTTTCATTCCGGCAGAAACACATACATCGGCCCGTGCGTCTTCATCGACGGAGCGATCAACCGCATCAGCCCGCCGTAACTCATCGACCGCGGGGCAAAGATGTACACGAGCTGCGAGAAACGGTTGCTGTTCTTCACCAGCACCTCGGCCATCTCTTCGGGGGTTCCCACGGTGAATTTCAGGTCCCCGCGACCCTGGTTGTCGTCTATTTCATCGGCGGGAAGTATGAGCGTGCCGGCTGCCTTGTGGTCCTTTTCGACCACGTGAAACTCCCATGGCCGGCCCAGACGTCTGCTGCGGTCGCGCCATTCGTTTTTCGGGAAGAAAGCCCGGTAATAAAGGTGCCCCGGAGGCGGCCCGTCGATGCGTATGCCTCGCTCGTTGTCCATATCCATCAGCAGACGGTACACGGCATGAACCGCCCCCAGCGTCATGGCGCCGTCGGGTATGACCGTCAGGAACGGGTCCTGTCCGGCCTCGGTCATCTCGGCGAATGCCGCCAGCAGATGCACCAGCGTTTCGCCCTTCGCGGCCGCCGCGCCCGACGCCGCATCGACCAGCACATACCGGGCGTCGCGCGGTCCGCTTCCCGGCCCGGGCATGCTTATTCTCAGTGTGAGATCGCGCACGCGCAATCTGCCGTCCTTGTATTCCGGCTCGGCCGTTATGAGCAACGGCTGACCGACCGCCAGCTTGTACGCCGGATTGGGACGCAGCGTGCCGTAAACCGTGCTCTTGGGCGCCTGCCGCGGCACATCCATCACCGTCGTCGGATCATTGAAATCCGATGCGATGCTCTTGGGATCCATCACGTCGGCGGCGTAAACGTCCCTGTCGCTGCCCTCGGGCCTGACCATGCATGAACCGGTGAACACGAGCCCCGCCGCCGGCAGCGGACGATTGGCATTGTGGTCGAAAACCAGTTCCTCGATGCGCACGCGCCTGCTGACGGCCGCGCCGCCGGGCCTGGCGGACGGCTCGTTCCATTCCACGTTCATTATCACCCGCTCGCCCTTCGGCCAGCACCTGCCCGCGCTGTAGTCAACGCACCGCCCGGGCTTCATGCCGATGAACTCCAGCGCCGCATGCACGTCGCTCGGTTTGGCAAAGGCTACCGCTATGGCTTCGTAGTCCTTGCCGCTGTCCTGAGGTATCAGAAAGAACTCGATGGGATCGTGCTCGGGCAGCCCCGTCGCCCTGGCCCATATCTTCACCTGCTTATCCCTGCGGCTGGCCAGCAATCCCGGGCGCACCAGGTAATCCGGGTCCTTGCCGTATCTGGCGAGGTTCTCCTTGTAGGCATCGGCGGCCAGTCTGGCGGCGGCGTCATTGCGCCGGCTTTCCGGCGCCGATCCGGATGGATCCTCCGCAAACGCCTGACCGACACATACGCCCCACAGCATCGCCACCAATGCCAGAGCCGTTCGGACAATTGCGGCGCTGAGCTTTTCGGCCCGCACAGCCGGATACCTCCGCACGCCAGTATAGCGTCGGCACGGCGCCCGTGCACAACCTGCACTGTGCATGTGTCGAGCCCTCACGGTTTGTCGAAACCGATCTCCACAACGCTCGGGCCGCGCAAACGCACGATCAGCCGCCCCCTGTCGGCGATGTACTGGATGTCGTCCTCCCGCGCCTGCCCGTTCACCAGCACGCGCGGAACGCTGCGACAGGCCGAAACCAGCACGTAATACTCCTGCCGGATGCATCCCTCGACCCTGAACGACGCCCTGCCGGGCGACTCGCGCACGTCGGCGATGGCACACGGCGCGTGCACCAGCATTCCTGAAACAGGCAGGCGCTGGAAACTGTACGCCGGCGGGCGCCCGTAGAAGCGCATGGCGCTGGCCTGCACGGTGCCCGGGTTGATAAACGGGTCGGCCCGCCGCTGCGCGCGCAGCACGAACGAGTCGGGCAACAGCCCTGCGCGGTCGCGGTCGCCGTCGAGCGGGCCGGTCTGCTGTATGCCCGAAGCGGTTATGCCGTCGGCGAGCCTCAGCCACGGGCCCGATTCGTCGTATCGCGCCAGCCGCCGCAGAGCATCGGCGTAAACCATCCCGCACCACTGCACGGGCAGACCCATCCAGTTGGGCGCGGTCCAGTTCGTGGCCCCGAAGACGGCGATGGTGGCGTACAGCCCGACAGGCCCGTCGGTCGGATTGACCAGATATACGAACGGCACGCCCGTCCAGGCCCAGTATTGCGCCTGCCGCAGCAGTTGCTCGTCGCCGCACAGCTCAAAACCCAGCACATAAGCCTTCACCAGCAGCGCCGCGGCGAGGATGTCGGGAATATGCAGCGGGCATTCCCACGTCTGCGCCCCGCGCGGCACCGTGCCGTGAAACTTGTCCATCGCCCGCAGAAGCCGCAGCCCCTCGGCAATGAGCTTCTCATCGCCGCTGAAAGCCGCGCATTCCAGCACCGCGGCAACGGCCGTGGCCGTGTGCCCGCTGGCATCGGGGGCGAAGTGGGTCTTGCCGTAATCGACGCCGCGCGGACGGTATTTCAGCGTGCCGTCAGGCTCGAAGCGGCGCAGCATGTCCCGGCCATGCTGCAAGGCGCGCTCGGCATTGGCCGCGACGTTGCCGTAAAGCAGCGACTGCACGCGCCACCGCACGTGCGATACGCTTGCGCTGTCGTAGTTTTCGGGCTTCACCTGGCGCAGCGCGGCCGCGGCCGCTTCGTTAAGCCGCGCCGCCAGCGCCCTGTCGGGCGCGCATGCCGCCAGGGCGTCCATGAACATCGCCGCATCGGCGGCCGGCTGAGGTTTGAAAGCCCCCGGCCAGGCGTGTCGATACAGATCGCCCTCGCGGATTTTCGAGTCCAGCCAGCCGGCGGCGGCAAGCCTCACGTAATCCGGAAAATCCGGCACCGTCGGCACCGCCGGCAGCTTGCGCAGGGCGACGTACTGCTGCACCGCCGGCACGATGTTCTGTCCTGCGCCGCCCACGATGGCGGCGCGCAGGCGCAGCGGCCTGTTCGCCGGCAGTGTCTGCGGGGCGTGGGGCAGAAGGTCTCCCTCGACGCGGTTGCGCCCGTTGCTGCCCGGAAAAATCAGCCCCATGACGTGGGCGGACGACCCGAACAGCCTGTCGGGCGAATCAAAAACCGCCGCCACGTCGCGGTGCATTTCCCAGATCAGTCCCGCGTAGCGTCCGTCGGCACAGACGGCCATGAGCGGGAAGGTGATCTTCAGCGTGTCGGGCACCTGGCGCCGCGAACCCGGGCCGATTATGTCGGCTTCGGATGAACTGGGCTCGTCGCGGTCGAGGTATTCCAGCCCGCAGAATACGGCCTGCTGTTTGCTCTGTCCGAACGAAGCCAGTCCGGGCATCAGCATCAGCAGCGGCAGAAACGCAATCGCCCGCGGGCGATCGACGGCAACCTCGCACTCCACGTCGATGGCGCTGCCGGAAGCGGAAAAACGATGTACCAGCCGCCATGATCCTCCGTCGGGGTCGGCAACTTCGGCCGTCATCACGACAGCCCCGTCAACCATAGCCACCGACGACCTGGCCTGCCCGCGAACGTCAACCCAGCGCTGCTGTTCGCCTTCGACATAACCTATGAGCATGCCCGTCCATCCCGCGGCGAAGGGACGACCTGAAACGGAGAGCACAAAAGCCCCCGGCCCGCGTCCGTGAACAAGCGCCAGGTCTCCCGCGCGCACGGTCGGCGAATCCGCCGCCACGACCGGCGCCTCCACGCCCGGCCAGCGCGGCAGAGCCAGTTGCGGCCGCTTCTCGAAACCCACAAAGGCGATGACGGCCTGACCGGTCTGTCCGGGCGGGTCGATGCGCAGGCGATGTCCCGGCCCCAGCGCAGGCATGGCTATGCGCAGGTCCTCCCACACGCCGGCCCTCACGGGCACGCGCACGGATGCTTCCTCGGCGGCGTGTGTGCGATAGTAGAAGATCTGCACATCCCCGGCCGTCTGCGACTTGATCCGCAGACGCAGCCACAGCGGCACCCCGGGCGGGCAGTCGAATGGCGGGCTGGTGATGTACGGGTCCGCACCGGTTATTCTGACCAGCAGCCCCTCGGCGGTTTTTTCCAGCGGCGCCACATCGTGAGTCGCCTGCCAGGGTCCGATGGAGCCGCCCGCGAAATCAAACTGCGGCAGGTCGGCGCTCGAGGCCGCCAGGGCACAGATGACCGGAAACAGGAGATTTGCGAAGGAGACTACGGTGATTGAGGCGATGCGCATGGCCCTTTATTAATCGGGCACATCGGGCTTTTCCACCGCGCGCCCCGACAGCGCATCGCCGGCGGTCGGAGCATCGCCCGGCCTGGCCTTTCGGCCGGCTTCACTTCTTGATGGCCTGCGAAACGCGGTTGATCACTTCCTGGGCTTCCTTGGCGCGATTCTTGTCCTTTGTGATGCCGAGCACCTTTTCCATGGTGGCCCGGACGAACTCCGGCTCGGCGTTGCCCGTGTCGCGCGCGATGCGCACGCAGGTATTGGCGGCTTCTTCGCGCACCGAAGCATCGTCGAGAAGAGGAGCAGCCAGTTTCAGCGAGGGAATCGTGCGTATCTCGCCGAGGCCGCCCAGTATCTGCCGCTTCACGTCGGGCGTGGTTGCCAGCGACAGCGCGGTGGAATACAGGGCGAGCGTTTCGGCCGGCTTGCGCCCGCTGGGCAGCCCCACCAGCCTCACGTAGCCGCGCAACGCCAGCACCTTGTGGCGATCGTTGCCCGCCGACCGGGCCAGCGCCAGCAGATCGTCGGCCGCCGAAAAGTCAGGCCAGTCGGCCAGAGCGCGGATGGCGGCGTCCTGCACGGCGGGGTCGGCATCCTTGATCGCGCCCTTCACCGCCTCCAGCGCCCGCGCCCCGGCCAGACGCGACAGGATGCCCACAAGCGCCGCTTTCGTCTGGCCCTGTGCGCCGGGGAGGGCCTTGAGGACGGGATTGGCCTGTCCCTCATCATCCGGAATGCGCCGGCACGTGAGGGCTATGGCGTTGGCCAGTTCGTTGCGCGTGGCGTCGTCGGCTTTCGCCAGAAGCGCTAACAGCCTGTCCACCAGCGCCGGGGGAGCAAGCAACCCCAGCGCCCGGGCGGCCTCCTGACGCACCTGCGCGTCGCTATGCTCGACAAACTTGAGCAGCGGTTCGGCCGCCTGCGCGCTTCGCCGCATCGACAGCGCGCGGATGGCCTCGCTGACGGTCTTCGCATCGCCCTGCTGAAGAGCGGCCAGAAGCGCCGCGTCGGCTTCCCTGTCGGCGATACGGTCGAGGGCCGCGCGGGCGAACTCCTGCGCTTTGCCGCCGGCCGCCGCCGTCTTCAGCAGCAGACCAACCACCGATGCATCGCCCACCAGGGCAATGCCCTTGAGCGCTTCGATCTGCACGTTCTCATCGGCATCGGCGGCGCAGGCGACGAACGTCGGCAGCATGCTGCGGTCGGCGCGGTTGGCCAGAGCGCGCAGCAGCGACGCCTTCATCGCCGGAGCGGCGCTTTTCACCTTCTCCGATATCGCGCTCATCACCTGCGGCGACGCCATGAAACCGACGGCCTCTATGGCAGCGCCGCGTATGCGCACGTCTTCGTCCGACATCGCATCCAGGACGATCTTCAGGTCGTCGGGCATGCCCACCTTGCCGATGCCGATCAGCGCCGCACAGCGCAGGTGCCCGTCCGCCGAGAGCAGTCTGGCGTACATCGCGCGCGCCGCGGCCTTGTCGCCGGCAGCCAGGAGCCGATCGGCCAGCAGCAGATATGCGTCGGCCGCCACCGCCCGCGCCCGCGGCGAACCCCTGTCCATGCCCGCGGCGATGGCGTCGGCAGCGCCTTTCTCTCCGGCTTTGGCCAGCGCCGCCAGCGCCGAACTGCGGACGTTGTCGTCGGGGTCGGCGGCGAACTTCATTATGACGGGGCTGTTTTCGGCGCTGGGCCTGTACGCCAGAGCGTCGATGAGGGCCGACTTCCATGCCGGCTCCGTCGCCGCCTCAAGCGCTTTGCGCAGAGCGGCGGCGGCCTCGGGAGCGGGGTTGTTCTGAAGCGCGCGCCGCGCCGTTTCGCGCACCAGCGCTTCCTTGTCGGCAAGCTGCGCCGCGATGGCCGGCACAACCTCGGCCCGGCCGATGCGCTCCATCTGCCGCATCATCCACACGCGGGCCCACATGGGCGTCTCGGGAACGAGCGCTGCGGCCGTGGCGCGACACAGCGCCAGCCGCTCGTTGTCAGCGCCGGGCCGGCTGACGTGGAAACACAGCCGCTGATATGCCTGCTGCGCCGATGCCTGGTCGGGAATGTTGGGCGCGCCCATGCCCGGTATGAGACTGGCGAGCAGCTTCGCGTATGCCGCCTGAAGGTCCTCGGGCGTGCGTTTGGCGGCCGCCTCGCTGGTGAGTTCCTTGATAAGGTCCTCGCCCGGCTGCGCGGCATATGCCGCCACGGTCCACAACACAATGCCTGCGATCACGGCGGAAGTGTTCAGATGTTTCATGGGATTTCAGCCTCGAAAGACGATACCGACGGCGCGCAAAGTTGTTGCCGGCGCGCCATCGCCGCACAACTCGCCGGTCATCGCACGGGAGTAAACGAAAACTCCTGCCCGCCCACCGACGCCTCGACCATCAGCCCGCCGCGCGGCATGGTGAAGATCATCATTCCCTCGCGGAAATCGGCCGCCTGCGAAGCGCCCGCCTTGAGCGCCACGGCCGAGGCGTTGGCGGCCAGCTGATACTTCCGCGCGGTAAACCGGTCCAGCGCCTGACGGTTCTGGAAAACAATCAGTTCGATGTACGTCTGCCCGCCAGCCTGAAGCCCGATATCGGCCTTGGTGACAGTGCTGTAGCCGATCAGTTTTCCCTGCTCATACACTTCGCCGTGTCCGTAAGCGCCGCCGACGATCAGACCGCCCTTGCCCACCGATGGAAAGATGGCGTATCCCCAGGCGTTTTTGATGACGCGCTCGAGGCCGGGGTCCTCGGCCTGCATCGTTCTGAGAGCGGCCTGCACCTCCTGCCGCAGAGCTTCCCGTTCCTCGGAACTGGTCGGGGCGCTCTGACAGCCCGACATCGCCGCGCACACGATCAGAAACATCGCCGTTAATACCGCGTTCCTCATATCCTTCCTCCGCTGTTGATGACGTACACAGTGTACGCCGCCGGCCGCCGCCGGAGAAGTACAGCGCCGTTTTCGTGCCGCTCTTCCGACACACGCGCCCGCGTCGGCGCGCGGAGCGTGCCCGGCCGGCATGGCACATCCCCTTCCCCCGCAAAGCGATGCTTTATTTCGCTCCCACCTTCACGACGATCTCCGCCGGCGCGTCCCCGGTCAGATCGAACTCGTGCCGGAACTGTCCGTCCGGTGTCTCCACGGTCAGCCTGTAGCGCCCGCGGAATCCGCGGAAAGACAATCGCCCGTCGGCGTCGGCCGCCGTCGCTGTCAGGCGCGTTGTCCATTCCTCGTGTATGAGGCGCTTGAGCTGCTCATAAACGGGCTTCGGCGACATGTCGGCCCGCAGCATGCCGCCGCCCTTGAGCCACGCCCCCTGATCGCACAGGTCCCACCATGTTATCGCACGGATAGCCGGATGGGCGAAGCACACGCGATAGAACTTCACGGCATACTCCGCCTGTGCCTGCTCGTCCCATACGCCTTCGCGATGGGAACCGGTGATTTTCGCCCCGCCCGACGTGGGCGTGAACTCGGTTATATGCAGTTCCTTGCCCAGGGCGGCGTATTTGTCGAGTATCGACTGCACCCGATCCAGCGGAAAGCGCATGGTCCGCGGCTCGTGCGCCTGTATGCCGATGCCGTCGAAAGGCACGCCGTCGGCTATCGCCCGCGAAAGCAGCCGGAAAAACCCCGGACCGCCGTCGGCCAGCACGTAATAGTCGTTTACAATCAGATACGCGCGCGGGTCGGCCTGCCGCGCCCAGCGGTAAGGCTCGTCTATCTTCGGCTCGCGCAGATGCGAGGGCTCGTTGACCACCTCCCAGAACTCGATGGCGCCCTGATAGCGCGTCATGATTTCCCGCACGCGCTGCTGCTGAACCTCCGCCGGCGGCTGGCCTTTCGACCACGGCGGGATGCCGGCCTGGTCGCCCCACAGCAGAGGATGCCCCTTCATGCGTATGCCGCGCTGCCGGCACCACTGCACGACCTTGTCGGTGTACGCGTAGTTGGGCTTGCCGCGCTGCGGCTCATACGACCGCCAGTAGAAGCCCACCGTGGCGTAATTGAACATCTCCTCAAACCGCCTCTTGTACGCCTCGTCGCGCGCGGCGTCGCCGTAACGGTCGAACATGTAGATGTTGCAGCCGAAAAGAAACTCGTGCCGCACCTGCTCGACCGACACCTTCGCGCCGGCAAGCGCCCGGCCGGCGGAATCCACCAGACGCAGCGTGCAGCCGGACTTGCGGTGTTTGTCGATGGCCGCGGCGGTCGCGGCGACGATCTCCTGCTCGCGCTTCTCGGCGGCCTCGAAAAGCTCCCGTTTATCGGCCAGCGCCGGCTGTGCCGCCCCCTTGGGCGCGATGATCGCGATCCTTTCCAGATAGAGATTGCGGTCTTCCTGCCCGATTACCGCATCGTTGAGAAAACCGGCGGCGATCTCATGGCTGCCCGCAGCCAGCTCCACATCGAAGGAATAGTCCGCGCGCTCGCGGCTGTTCACCGTGACCGTTCTCGCCGCCTGACCGTTCACCAGCAGAGCCATTTCCGGCCAGACGCCGCCTGCCGGACTGCCCCACGCGCGCACCACCACGCGGTATCTGCCCGCCGCAGCGATACGCACCGGCGCGCCCACGTGCCCGTTGCTCCACAGATTCCATCCGCCGCCCGCGGCCGGACCGCCCTCGGTGCGGATGGGCGCTGTCGCGGCGTCGATTACCAGCGCTGCCGGCTCCGCCGCGAAACACGCCCCCGCGGCCACCATCGACAGCACACCCGCAAACGCCGCCACCGCTGCACGTTGACCGCGCATGGCTGACTCCCTTTCGCCTTGTCCGCACATAGCCATGCCGCACATCCCCGCCGCGCCAGCCGCGCCGGCAAGGCGGCTTCAGAACCCGTTGACGCTGAATACTTCCGCTTCGCTCTTGCGCTGGCCCTGCGACACGGGATGGATGAGCTGCGGCTTCGCGGGATACCCCAGCGGCGTCATGGCTACCACGCGCACCTCCTGCGGGATGCCCAGTATCTTTCTCACCGCCGGTTCGTCGAAAGCGCCGATCCAGCACGTGCCCAGACCCTCGGCCACGGCGGCCAGCGTCAGATGGTCCAGCGCGATCGCCACGTCGATATCGACGCTGCTGCGGCTGCCGCCCATGTGCGCATACGCCAGCGCAGGCCAGCCGCATCCGACTATGGTTACCGGCGCATCGGCCATCCACATCTGCCCGTGTGCGGCGCGGGCCAGTTCCGTGCGCAAGCGACGGTCGGTCACGATGATGAACCGCCAGGGCTGGATGTTGCACGCCGAAGGCGCGCAGCGCATCGCCTCGCGCATGCGCTGCATGACATCATCGGGAATCGGCCGGGAAGAATACTGCCTTACGCTGCGGCGCATTCGGATGGCTTCGAGAACGGTCATACCGCGTATTATCGCGGCGGAGGGGCAGCAATTGAACGGCACGCGCCCCCGCCACGCCCGAAACCCCCGTGTCGCGCACAAACGGCTTCCCCGCCAGCAGCGCAGGCGAGTCGCCGCCTCCGCTACAGCGACAGCAGATACTCCACCAGGTCGTCTATCTGCTCCTTCGTCAGATGCGACGTGTGGCCGTGCTTGTCGCCCGCGTTGAACTTCGTGAACACCTCTTGCAGCGTGGCGGCGCGCCCGTCGTGAAGATACGGAGCGGTGCGCCACAATTCGATAAGCGCGGGAGTGTCGAACTCCTTATGATTGGGGTGATCCAGCGGGCCCTGCGTGCCCACATCGTAGTGTTTGCCGTTGGTGAAATACTCGCCGGAATGGCACGTGACGCACGCCGTTCTGGCGTCCTCGAATATTGCCTTGCCGCGCCGGGCCTTCTCTGAAAGGCTGCCATCCGGCATGAGATACGGACTGGGCTCCGGACGCAGCGAGCGCAGATACGTCTGAAGCCTGCGCAGGTCCTCCGGCTGCGGCTGAAAAGCCTGGAACCGGAACCCCGCCGCCGACGCGGTCTCCATATCGTCGCGCACGCCCGTCCACATGGCCGGCGCGGTCGCATGCGAGAAAAGCAGCGACTTGGCGTTTTTCGGATTGCCTATGCCGTCGTTGGTCAGATCCCAGTTCAAACCGTCAACCCGCGCGTCGTTGGGATGGCATGTGGCGCAGCTCAGCCACTGCTGAAACGCATAGGTGGCGTCGTGGAATATCTGTTCGCCCAGGCGCACATCGTCGGCCGCAGGCTGGGGACCCAGCGCGATCGTCTGCCGGACTTTCGTCTCGGCGGTATCGATAATGAGAACGTCCCCGGTGAAGTACTGCCCCACGGCAACCCGCGTACCGTCGGGCGAAATGCTTATGCCGCGCGGCCCCTTGCCCGGAAGCGTCGTGCGCGTGATCAGGTTCGCCACGTACAGCGCCGACAGATCGTTGACCAGTTCCGCACGTTTGGACGGGTCGGCCTTTATCTCCTGCCATATGGTCGGCTGCGCGTAGGAACGCTGTTTGGCCGGCTGCGCCGGAGCCGTCGTCGGCGCAGACGGCGCCGGAGCGAGATTGCGGTGCAGTCCGGCAACGTCGATGCGCGCAAGTTGATGCACCCCCGCCAGCGTAACCCACGCCGTTGCGCCGTCCTTCGACAGCACCAGCCCCCACGGATCGGCCGCTCCCTGCGAAATGTTGTCCATCAGAACGGTCGCATAATGCCGCCGGCTCACCAGGTCGATGATGCTGAAAGCATTGGTGTTCACCCATCCCCGTTCCAGCTGCGTCGCCGGCAGCGTCGTCCGCCCCACCGTGTGCACCGCATAGGCCCACCTGCCGTCGGGAGACACCGCCACCTGCCGCACAGACGAGGCGTTGGGGGGCAGGGGTATGTCGGCCACCTTCTGAAGCATGTTCAGATCCACGATGCTCACGGCGGCCGTGGTACCCGGGTCGGATGCCGGTCCGGCCGGCAGAAGATTGCTTATCACCGCCAGCGATCCATCCTGCGTAACGGCGATGTGAAACGGCTCGCGCAACACCCTGATCCGCGCTTTTTCCCTGCCGCTGTTCAGTTCTATCGCGGATACGTCGCCCAGGGCCGTATTGGTCGCCAGAACCAGCCCCTTCGCGGGCACCAGCGCCACGCCATTGGGCCGGGGACCACACGACAGACGCCGGACCACCTTCCCGTCGGCCGCCGCTATCTGCACCACGCTCGCCGACCGCATGTCGGCCGCAAACACCATCGTCGAATCCGGCAACCACGCCAGACCCGCCGGTCTGGCGACGGCGGCCTGCGCACGCGGCTTGCCGGTGGCAGTGTCTATGAGCACCACCAGACCCGCCGTGTGATCGGACACGGCCAGCGTCCGGCCATCGGGCGACCACGCCACGTCGTACGGAGACCGGTAGGCACCGCCCGCCGCAGGTGCCTGCCCCGCAGCCAGGTGCGCCTGTCGGCTCAGCGCCGCCAGCAGAATCGCCAATCCCGCACACGCCAGAAGGAAACGTACTGTCGAGTTTCGCATGTGTATCACGTTACGTGCTCCGCATGACGCCATCATTCACTGTGCTCGTCCATGCACTACCGGCGGCGCAAGCCGTTGTTTAGCCGCATCGCCGCCGTCGGCCCGCCCCGACATGCATCACATCGCCGACCACGCGGCGCGCGCCTCCGCGCAGTATTGAATCATCTTTCGGCTCTCCGCACCATCGCCGAACCGCCGGCAACGCATATGCTCTCGATGCGCAATTCCTGATCCGCCTCGAGCACCGGCTCGATCTCCAGCGTGTGCTCCACCGACGGATCCAGACCCTCCACTATCACCTGCGTCAGATGAACGTTGCCGCCGCACATCTTTGCCAGCCAGCCCGCGTCGAACTCCTTTTCCATCTTCTTCGTGCGCGGATGCTGATGCTCGACAAGCCGGCCGTCAACGTACACGCGGAACCGCCCCGACCGCGTCGTCTGCTCGCCGAAAAGCATGATCATCGAGGCGCTCACGCGCACCTTCAGTTTCTCAGCCGGGGGCGACTTCGTCCCGCCGGCAACCGTCAGATCATCCAGCCAGCGCGACATGAGCATGTCGTAATACGCCGAAACCACATGCGGCCGGGATACGCGCCATCCCGCCGGCAGCGGCGACAGACTCGATATGCGCACCCGCGCGCTGCGCATGTAGGTGTCGGCATGAAGCATCTTCTGCGGCGCGGCGCAGACGCGCTTCGCGGCCACGGCCTTCTGGAATGCTTCCCACGCCGCGTCGGCAAACAGCGCGTAGCCTTCGTCGCCGGGATGCACCCCGTCAACGGGCCACAAACGCTCGATCGTCGTCTGCTTCGCCCCGACGCGCTCGATGGCCAGCGCTATGGCGTCGCCGCACGCCGTGCCGTAAGCGGCCGAGATCGCCAGATGCGCATCGCGGCGTTTCATGCCGTCGGTGCTGCCCGCCGCCACGTTCCACATGAACGGAAATATCACCTGCACCACCGGCGCGCGGGCTTCGATGATGATGCGGCGGATGATGGCTTCGTAGGAAGCGAGCGTTTCGGGATTGTCGCTGTGGATGTCGTCGTTGGCCGAGAAATCGACGAACACCAGATCGGGCTTGCGACTGAGCACGTCGCGGTCGAGACGGAATACGCCCAGTTGCGAACCTGTGCCGCCGATGGCGGCGTCATGAAAGGTGAAATGCGCCTCGGGATAGGCCGCCTCCAGGCGCCGCGCAACCAGCGCCCGGAAACTCGTGCGCTGCGGATCGGTGGCGTTGGCGCCCCACGTCAGCGAAGCGCCGAAGAAAACCACGTTCAGACGCTCCCCGGCACGGGCGCGACGGTCGAAATCCGCGAAACTCGCATCTGCGGCATTCACCGGCATGGCCGCTGCCAGCAACGTCACAACGGCGACCAGAACCATACTGCGCATGGCGACGGAGTGTACAGCCTGCCGGCTCCGCAGGCGAGCCGCAATAGACCGGGGGCAAAGGCGTCGTCTCAGTCTCAGGGAGGCACCGCCGCTCCCCCCTCCTGCGCATCCGCCCAGACCTGCGGCAGCCAGACGGTCGCCGAGGACCGCCGCTCCCCCGCGGGCGCATCCGCCCCTGTGTCATTCCCGCCTTCCTCCCGTCATTCCCGCGCAAGCGGGAATGCAGACCCTCCGCCCGCGTGCGGGGGTGCAGCGGCCAGGATGGCCGCGTTCCCGGGTCCTTCCCCCGGGTGCGGGGGGATGCAGGCTCTCCTCTCTCCTCTCTACTGTCTCCTCTCTATTTCCCCCCGCGTGCGGGGGGATACAGGGGGGCTGAAACCGTCCGTGCCCTGGCGGGCCACGGAATGACGAGACACCAGCTGCCAGCGCAAGCGCGATGGTTCCGGTTTGTTCCGGCACACGCGGCTGATCGAAGGAATGGATTCCCGCTTTCGCGGGAATGATGACGTGGCCCTTTCGCGGGAATGACGAACACGGCGTTCTGCGCGAATTACCGAACAGCGCCTTTGCGGGAGGCACTGACATGGGTGTTTCGCGGGAATGACGCAATGTGGGCTGGCGCGCGGGACGACAGAGCCTCGCGCGGGAAGGCCAGCGCCGCACGGCCAGCGCCGATGCAGCGAGTTACCAGGCCAACCAGCCCTCGAAGTCTCGGCAACGGACAGACCTTCGAGACGACCTGCAAACCGAATACTCGCGACGACCTGCCGTGTGCGTCCCGCCGGCCCGCGAATCTGGCCAGCGCGCCCGCATCCGCGCTCTGCTGTTCGGGCAGCTCGCGCGCACCCCGCGTGGGGCCGGCGTGTCGTCTCAGTGCAATAGCTCGGTTATCTCAACCGTGCCCTCGAAAGCCTGGCCACCGGCCTCTTCGGGTTTCCCATGCCGCCGGCTGCGCAGCGGACGGGATTCGGCGGCAACTGGACGGAACCCCGTCGGCGGCGCGGGGCATTTTCGCGATCGCGCCCGGAACGGCGGCACCGCGCATGGCATCACGGCGATGGATCGGCCGAACATCCTGTCCCGTTTCGCCGCTCCGCCATCCGAGGTCACCATTTCACAAACGGGCTATGATTTAACGCAGTTCCACTTCGCCGATGTACCCATAGTTTCTGCGACTTCTCTCCAGGCCCGGGACCCCGTGCCCCCATGCCACGAATGGACTACAGTGCTTGCAGCCGGCCCCACACGCGTTTACAATCCGCGCAACTGCCCACGTTAGGAGAAACTATGCCAGTGAACCCCGCGCCCGAATCCCAGTCCATCGGCAAGCAGGAGGCAAAACACCGTATCGCGGCTCTCCTGCATGTCGCCCGAAACTCCCGCAGCCCCTCCGCTCGCTTCTTTGCGTGGGGGGAGCTCATCTGTTTCCCGCTGTCGTTGGCCGCGATCGTGCTTCTGGTTCTGACGATCCTGGCCAAAATGGCCGGTCTCGGTGCCCCGAGTGCGTGGACCAGGTACGCCCTCCCTATGCTCTTGGCAGCGGCTATCGGGTATTTGACCAACTACATCGCCGTCCGCATGTTGTTCCAGCCCTACCGGGCTACCGACCAACACTGGCTGCGGTGGATTACGTTTGGCCTCTGGAGACAGGGTCTGGTCCCGGCCAGGAAGGATGCTCTTGCCCAAGGCGTGGGCCGTGAGGTCGCCGAACGCCTGCTGACCCCGGAGATCATAGCCGACGAGCTTACCCGCCTCGTCGGGGAGGCGCTCGACGACAAGACATTTCGGAGCACCCTGCGATTGCGTCTTGGTCCGATCCTTCGGCAGAACCTGCCAGCGATCATCAACCGCTTCTATCCTGAAATCATGTCCCTCCTGCGGGAGGGCTTCTCTGAAGGCCTTACGAACGAGAGTGTTACAGCGTTTCTGGACAACGTGATCGATCCCTGGCTGAACCACAAGGCCAACCGCGACAGGCTCGCACACGGCGTCGTGGGCCTTCTGCGCGAGCACACACCGCATATCGTGCGCTTTCTTCAGGACAGTCTTGAGCAGTACAAGCAGTCCCACCTCGGCTGGTTGCGGCGAGCTCTGGCAGGTTTCGCTGAGTGGTTTTTTGGGCTCGACTGGAATAAGGTGCATGAGGTCATCGATGATGGGCTTCAGAGCAAGGCTACGCGCCAACGCATCGCCGACGTCATTGGCCGCTTCGTCGGCGTTGTGAAGGATGCGCTTGCCGCGAGTGAAATGCAGCCGACGGTGGACGAGTTCAAATCGCGCGCAACCGATTTCTTCGGCGAGCATTTGCAGCGTTTCTTGGCCGAGAAGCTGCCGGAGGCCAGCAACCGCTTGATCGACACGCCGGACTTTTGGAGATGGCTAGCTGACGAGGGGCTGCCGGCCGCAAAGCCACACATTATGGCCTGGATACAGAACGATGCGCACGACATAATCGGACGCCGCTTCAATGTGGCGGGGCGCGTTGCGGCAGCCATCACCCAGATGGACGTCGAGATGGTGCATCGCATGGCGGACAACATATCCTCGGAGCAGCTTGGGGCGATCCAGGTACTCGGATTCATCATTGGCTTTGCGGCTGGTACCCCCTTGGTTCTCCTCCTCTGACCACCCGGTAGGTTTTCGGCCGTAATTCAGGATCGGGTTGGTGTTCTGCGACGTCGCGCGCGAATCGGAAAAGAACTGCGGCGAGTCCTGCCGGAGAGATTACCACAGCGGCGGTCGCGCAGTTGTCTCCACAAATCCTGGAGATCCGGCAGCGACACGGACCCTTGAGCCCGTTGGTAACTACGTCATCATTCCCCGGCGCCAACACACTGCCCGCCGCCCCACTGTTTACCCCATCACTACGGCCTCGCCCAGTCCGCCCGGCCCTCTTCCACGCGACCCGCGCACCGCGGATTCGCAGGCGAAGGATAAAGCGACCCCGGCGGAGGTAGACGACGTCCAATAGCGCGCATAGCCCGGAGAGATACCCCTGCCCCAAGCGACCGTCCGAAGCCAAACAGAACGTGCCCCACCGCAGCATCAATTCGGGCTCCGGCACCGGGAGTCGTGGTCGTATGCCGTATTCCGCCGGTCGTCAGCAGTTTGGGCAACAGTCCGCCGCCGGCCGCGCAGCGGACGCCCCGCGCCCCCGCCTCCTCTATTTCACCGACTCATCCGGCGGAAGACCAAGTTTCTCATACAGTCTGCGCCGGGAGGCCTTGTCGCCCTCCAGTACCTCCCTGGCGTACCGTGCCACTTCTTCCGCATGCCGCCGCGGCACAACGATAACCCCGTCGCCGTCGGCCACCACCACATCCCCCGGCACCACCAGCACGCCCCCCACCACCACCGGCCGGTTCACCGACTCCAGCTCGTTGCGCCCGGGTCTGATGCCGCGCCCCGGCCGATGGAAATAAAGCGGCACGCGCTGGGTGATTATCTCGTCGGTATCGCGGGCCGAAGCACCGGTCACCACCCCCACGCACCCGCGCAATTTCCACGACAGAATGTTGTTCGAGCCGATCGTCCCCACGTCCGCCTCGCGCGAATCCTCGATCACCAGCACGCTGCCCCTGCGCAAAAGCGACACAAACGGCTCGGGCGACAGCTTCGCATACCACTCGCCCACAGCGCGATTGAAAGGTTGCGTCTCGGCGCGGGCTATGGGCGGCTTGTTGGTGGGAACATACCGCGCCGTCACGGCGATGCCCGCAAACCGGTGCGTAAACTTCTCCGTGTCGCGCCACAGCGGCCGGATTTCCGGGCTCATCAGCCCGATGTTTTTCAGTCCCGCCTTGTCCATGCCGTCGCACACGTCGGCCACGCGCAGTCCCTCGAACAGCTTCAGTATCGCCGCGTCATCCTCTTCGCTGTAAACGGGCGTGGCGATGTAGTTTTTCCCGCTGCGCAGATCGGCCGCGTCGCTGCCGCCCGCCGCCATATCGCCGCTGCTCATGATCGACAGAATAACAAATCCCGCGCCGACGAGCCTGCCCTTCATGTTGCGCCTCCTCCGCCGGCGCGCCCTGATGCCGCCGTTCAGCGCTGCGGCGGCTGACTGGTCAGTTGCACCAGCGCCTCGCGCGTGCGCGCTATCTGCGTCGCGTTGAGGATCAGAAACCGGTCGCGCCCCTTGGCGTCGGGCACAAACCGCGTGAAGCCGTCGTCCTCCACCACCACCCGCCCCGGCCGCGACAGATCGAAATAACCCCGATCCGGACGCACCGCATACAGCGCCGCCGTCAGGTCCCACGTCGGGCGCTCATGCGGCGGCGGCTGATACAGCCGGTATGCCTCGGCGATTATGTGATGCTGCACATACCCGAAATCCCGCTCGATGCTCACGGCCGGATAAGGCAGCGCTATGCCTATCTCAAAGCCGCTCCACACCGCGGGCGTGGGCCACTCCTTCGCCAGCTTCTGGGCGGCCGGTATGTCGCGCACTATGTTGAACTCCAGATACCGGTTGTTGTTGTCTATCGTCTGAAACGCCCCGGCCATTATCGAAAGCAGCCTCACCTTGGCCTTCACCAGTTCCATGCCCGTCAGCGGCGATATGTCGTCGGCCGGAGTATCCAGCAGCGCCGCCAGGTTCGATGAAAAGCCCACCTGAACGATCACCGTGGAATTGTCGGGCTGTGCCGCCAGCACCTTCCGCAGAAGCTGCCGCGCATCGGGCGCGGTGGCATGATCGAGTTTGTTCGGATAGCGCAGGCGCCCGTCGTCGGTCTCGCGGGCCAGCTTCAGAAACCTGCTGCCGTGTCCGCGTTCCGGCTGGCGGTGCACGCCCACCGGTATGTCGCCGCGCCCGTAAAATGTGTTTATGGCGTCCACGAAAGGTCCGGCCAGGGGGTCGGCCTTGGTGAGCGTTACCGCCAGTATCCGGCATTCGCCGCGCGACTGTAGCGCATGCAACACCGCCAGCGCCATGGCGTCGTCCACGTCATTGCCCATATCGGTATCGAAAATGACGGGAACCGGCCGGGGCGGCGCCGGCTCCGCGGCGCGGAGGGCCGAACAGGCCGCAACGGCATAAACAACGACGGCAACTGCGGTGAACAGGCGTATCATCATGAGTCCCTTTCAAACCGCGACGAGCGGCGCGTGTTAACAGATACATCCATCCTGGCCGGCGCCGACCGTTCGGCGCGTTTCGCACCTGGCGCCGGGCCTCTACGATGGCGGCTCATGATACCGCGCGTTTCGAAGCTTGTCGTTTCCGCGCCATGTGCGGTTCTGGCCGGCGGTTGTGCCGCCCATCGGGCGGGAATCGCCTGGCGGCAGCGCTGCGCCAGGCCGGCTATGAGGGGCCGTTTCTGTTCGAGGCAGGCCGGTCGAAATACCGCGCGGCCATCGAGCCGCGCGACCTGGTCGGTTTCGCGCGCCATATTCAGGAAACCCTGCCCTGACCGGACCGGCGCAAGCGTATCTCATATGCACCACGGCTGGCGCGCCGCGCGCGATCTCAGCCGGTTGGCTTGCTCATCGTCGATGAACGTTTCGGTCCGCACGTCCAGCCGCACTTTTCGCCCCAGTATCCACGCGATCGCCGCCGCATGACATGCGATATGCGAATGACGCATCACCAGCGGATTGGCCGCCGTCGCGCACCGCGACTTGACGCAATCGAAGAAGTTCCGTCCGTGGCTCGCGGCAGTGGTGCCGGCCATGCGCCGCATGTTACGCAGGGCCGCCAGTTCGCCCTTCAGCGACGGCGGATGCACTTCCATCGCCCCGCTGTCTCCGGTCTGCACCCACCCCTCATCGCCCACGAAGCGGACCGGACAGGTCCCCAGATGATTGGGCCACTGCGGCGAGCGGTTGCCGAACGGGTCCTTCAGATATTCGATAACCAGCCTCACGCCATTGGCATAGCGCGCGACGATCGCCGTCGGCGTCGGCTCGTATTCCACAGGCATGGTATCGTCGGCGCCGTTGGCCCACTGACACAGGTCAACCGTGTGCGACCCCCAGTCCAGCAGCGTGGCACCGGAATCGAAATCCCACTGCCCGCGCCAGCCCCCGGCCACGTAGTGTCTGTTGTATGGCCGCCATGGCGCCGGCCCCAGCCACATGTCCCAGTCCAACACGTCCTTCGGAGGTTCCTGCTCCGCCGGCAGCCAGCGGTGTTCGATCCTCGGCCAGTACACCGACGCCACCAGCGTATGCAGCCGTCCCAGCTTCCCACTGCGCGCCAGCTGCACCGCCAGTTCGAAATTGCCTATGCTGCGGCGCTGCGTGCCGGCCTGAAAAACTCTGCCGAAACGCCGCATGGTGTCGGCCAGCTGCTGACAGTCGGCGATGGTGATGCCGCAGGGCTTCTCGCTGTACACGTCCTTGCCGGCGCGCGCCGCCATGATCGACGCCAGCGCGTGCCAGCGGTCGCCCGTGGCCACAAGCACCGCGTCGATGTCCGGCCGCGCCAGCATCTCGCGGAAATCGGCATACGCGGCGCACGCCGTGTTGCCATAGCGGTTGTCCACCATGGCCTTGCCGGCAGCGCGGCGCGACGCCTGCACGTCGCTCACGGCCACGCACTGCACGTCCGGCTCCTCCAGCATGCACCCCAGAACGTGCGTGCACCGCGGACCGATGCCCACCACGCCCAGGGCTATCCGGCCGCTCGGCGGAACATGACCGTCCCTGCCCACGGCCCGTGCCGGCAGCACCAGCGGAAAGCCCGCCAGCGCCGCGCCGGCCGCGGCCTTCTTCAGAAAAGCGCGCCGTGTGTGCGTATTCATGAGCACGATTATACTTCCGCCGCCATCCCCAACCCCATCCCCGCCGCGCGCATTCATACGCATCCGCCCGCCCTCAGGCGGCGCTGCACGAGGCCCGGCCCGCGCGCTCAGCGTCCGCAGCGGCTTCTGATGAAGTCGGTCAGTCCCTGCGGGTCGTCCGTCCCCACGCGCACCGTGCGCCTGTCGGTGCGGATGACCACGCAATCGAACCCCCACAGATTGAAAATCCACCCGCGCCCCAGCACCCAGTGCACCCCCCAACCATCGATGACCGTCGAACGCCCCTGTTCGACGTGCTTTATCTCGCGGTAAGCGATACGCGTGCCCAGCAGCGGCAGCGGCCCGAAACGTACGGCCAGATGATCGCCCTCGTCGCGCACCGTCAGATGAACGAACGACAGCGCCAGCAGCGCCACCACCGCCGCCAGCGCAAGCATGGCCAGCGCCGCCGGCACGCTGTGCCGCATAAACCACGCCCCGACAAGCAGCGCCGCCGCAGCCGCGAGGATAACCAGATACAGCGGCCCGTGCTGACGCCGGCAGTAGCCGTTCATGCGAGCACCTCCGCCAGGGCGCGATTCCGCGTCGCCCGCCGCCCGACGATCCCGTCCATAATGCCAACCCGAGGGTCCGCAAGACGGCAGACCATGCTATTTCCCGTGCCCGTCGCGCGGACTCGGTGGCCCGTACGGCACGGGTATGTACTGCACCGCCATCTGCCGACGCACGGGCTGGGGAAACAGCGCCATCAGCTGATAGAACTCCGGCGGCATGTCGCACCGCACCGGCAGTCCCATCTCCTGTGCCTCGCGCAGGCTTATCGGATGATCGTGCGTCCACGTGCCCTGCGTGAGCTTGTCGGCCAGTTCCTCGGCCCGCTCGCGCGGCATGCGGCCGTCGAGCAGTTCCAGCACTTCTGCGCGAATCTGCTGAAGGGCCTTTTCCGCCATGTCGGCCATGATCAGCGTCTTGTCGTCGATGCGATTCACATCCTTGGTCCTGACGACCTTCACCAGCGACGCCGCCGGATATTCCCCGAGCTGCGGATCCACCGGCCCGAGCACGGCGTGACAGTCCATGACTATCTCATCGGCCGCCAGCGCCATCAGCGTCCCGCCGGACATCGCGTAGTGTGGCACGAACACCGTCACTTTCCCGCGATGGGCGCGTATGGCGCGGGCGATCTGAAGGGCGGCCAGCACCAGCCCGCCCGGCGTATGCAGCACCAGGTCTATCGGCATGTCGGGGTCGGTCATGTGGATGGCCCGGATGACCTCCTCGGCATCGTTGATGTCGATGTACCGGAAGACCGGAAACCCCAGCAGGCTCATCGTCTCCTGACGATGAACCAGCAGTATGACGCGGCTGTTGCGCTGCCGTTCGATGCGATGCATCAGCCGCAGACGCGCGCTGTCCAGCATCTTCTGCCGCAGCCACGGCTGAAGCATCGAAAGCATCAGAAACAGCCAGAATATCTCGCCGATTCCAGTGCCCATATGGACCTGCTCCTTCCACTACCACGGCCAGTACTCGTCGGGATAGAACTGCCTGTAGCGCTTGCGCGGTTTGAGAAACAGCGGCAGCAGAACCATGCCCGCCACGAAGCCGCCGACATGCGCCCACCACGCCACGCCCCCGGCGGCGCGTGCCCCCGCCAGCGACACCATGCCGCTGAGCAGTTGCGTGACGAACCAGATCACGAAGAACGTCACCGCCGGCAGCTCAAACATGTACGGCAGGAACAACACCGGTACCAGCGTTATGACGCGCGCCCGCGGATACAGCACGAAATACGCCCCCAGCACCGCCGAGATCGCTCCCGATGCGCCGATCAGCGGAACCGCGGACTGCGGATCCGTCAGGCAGTGCGCCAGCCCCGCCGCCACGCCGCCCAGCAGATAGAAAGCGAGGTACCGCGCCGGCCCCATGCGGTCTTCGACGTTGTCGCCGAAGATATACAGCGTCCACATGTTGCCCACGAAGTGCATCCACCCGCCGTGCAGGAACATGCTGCTTATGATGGTCGTCCACGCTCCGGCCGCGTCGTGCATCAGCCGCGCCGGCACCAGCCCCATCGCGAAAACCAGCTGCTCCAGACGCTCGGGCGGCAGCGCCAGCTCGCGCATGAAGACGATCCCGTTGAGCAATATGAGCAGCCACGTTACGAACGGTGTGCTGCGCGAGCGGATGGTATCGGTCAATGGAAACATGCGATGAATCCCGGCCCGCGGCGACCGCAGCGGCGCCTGCGGCAACCGCGGTTGCGGCGGATCACGTCCTTATCCTCGTGTCGCTGTTGCTGATGCCGCGCAGCGCCAGGTTAAGCGCATCGGCGTTGGTCGCCAGCCGCCGCGCTTCGGCCACGTCGATTATCTGTCTGGCGAACAGCTCGGCCAGATGCTGATCGAAACTCTGGCAGCCCGCTTCGCGGTTGCCCACCGTTCCCTTGAGCTTGTCGTATTCGCCCTCGAGGATGTATTTGCGCACGATGGGCGTGGCCATCATTATCTCCACCACCGGCACGCGCCCCTTGCCCTCGCGCCGCTTGGCCAGACGCTGCGACACCACCGCGATGAGGTTCATGCCCAGCTGCGCCTGCTGAAGCTCCTTCTGGTCCGGGTCGAACAGCGACACCATGCGCTCCACCGTCATCGGGGCGTTGGTGGCGTGAACGGTGGTGAACACCAGATGCCCCGTGTCCGCCGCCCGCAGCGCCGTGGTCAGCGAAAACGTATCGCGGATTTCGCCTATAAGAATGGTGTCGGGGTCCTGGCGCATCACCTCGCGGAGAGCGTATTCATAACTCTCGCTGTCGGTGCCTATCTCTATCTGCGATACCATCGACTTTATGTTGTCGTGCTGATACTCGATGGGGTCCTCGATGCAGATGATGCGCTCGGCGCGCGTCCGGTTGATCTTGCCGATGATCGCCGCCAGCGTCGTCGATTTGCCGCAGCCCGTCGTCCCCGAAACCACCACTATGCCGCGGTGATAATCGGCCAGCGTCTCCACCTGCGGCGGCAGATTCAGCTCCTGAAAATCCGGTATCCGCGTGATGATGCGCCGCATGGCGATCGCCAGGCGCTGCCGGCTGTGAAACACGTTCACGCGAAACCGCGCCGCGCCCTCGGGAAACGCATACGACAGGTCCACCGACCCGCGCGTTTCCAGCGTCTTCCACCGCTCCTCGTCGCGGATAATCTCGCGCACGTATCCGGCAAGGTCCTCGTCCGTCAGCGGCGGACAATCCAGAAACCGCGCCCGTCCGTCGATACGCAGCATGGGCACCGAACCGGCCTGAAGATGCAGGTCCGAAGCCCCCACGCGCAGAACCGTCTTCAGAAAATCCGCCAGCACGTAATGCCGCTCGGTCAGCGGCTTGCGCGCCTGCGATGGAGCATCTATCTCCACGTGGGGCGCCGACTGGGCTTCAAGCGCGTCGCTCATGGCATCGCCTCCAGCCTGATTCTACAACGCCCCGCCACTGCGCCCAAAGCCGGCGGCAACGATTCCGCGCAACTCCGGCGCAGCGCCCTGCCCGCACCGCAGCGCGCATATATATATCGCACCACAGTTGCCCCATATCGCCGGCGCATATACCATTCAGGCGGTAAACTTTACGGAGACGACCTCTACCCATGCCCGTGAATCTTTCCGAGGCTGCCGCCGCCGAAATCCGGCGCATCATCGTCGAACAACAACTGCCCGGGGATGAAATGCGCCTGCGCGTCGGCATAAAGGGCGGCGGGTGCGGCGGTTTCACATACCTTCTCGATCTCACCGACGAACCCCGCGGTGCGGAGGATGAGGAGTTCGAGTCGCGCGGCGTCCGCATACTGTGCGACTCGCGTTCCGCTCTGTATCTCGAGGGCGTGGAGATAGATTTCCGCGACGAGGTTTTCGGACGGGGCTTCGTTTTCAAAAACCCCAACAACACCGGCACGTGCGGCTGCGGCGGCAGCGTACGCGCCTGATCTGCGCGTCGGGCTTGACTGGGCCACAGCGCCCGCCGACCATCGCCCTATGCGCCTGCTTATCACGGGATCGTCGGGACAGATCGGCACCAATACCGCCCTGGCGCTGCTGAAGCGCGGGCATGAAGTTGTCGGTCTTGACAATCGCCCCAATTCCTGGACCGACGCTTTCCCCACACACCTGGTGGACCTGGTGGCCGTTGCCCGCGAACACGCTCTGCCGCAGGCGGCGCTGTCGCCGCGGCCCGACGTGATTCTGCACCTGGCGGCATGGGCCAAGGTGCACGAACTGGTCGTCGAGCCGCACAAGGCCCTCCAGAACGTCGAGATGACCTTCGCGGCGCTGGAAATGGCGCGCGCGCTGAACGTGCCCGTCGTATTCGGCTCCAGCCGCGAGGTTTACGGCGACATACGCGCACACGTCACCGACGAAAGCATGGCCGACTTCGTCGTCGCCGAAAGCACCTATTCCGCCAGCAAGATAGCCGGCGAAGCCTTCGTTTACAGTTACGCCAGATGTTACGGCCTGCCCACGCTGGTCTTCCGTTTCAGCAACGTTTACGGACGCTATGACAACGATCTCCAGCGCATGGAACGCGTCATTCCCCTGTTCATCAGGCGGATATACGACGGCCAGCCCATAACGGTCTATGGCCGCGGCAAGATGCTGGACTTCACCTATATCGACGACTGCGTGGCCGGCGTCGTTGCGGGCATCGAAGCGCTGGCCGCCGGACGGGTGGTCAACGAAACGATCAACCTGGCATACGGTCAGGGCCAGACGCTCCACGATCTGGTCTGTCTGATCGAACTGGCGCTGGGCAGAAAGGCGCTGGTCGCCTGGCAGCCGCCGCGCACCGGCGAGGTTACGCATTACGTCGCCGACATAAGCAAAGCCCGCCGGCTGCTGGGCTACTCTCCGCGCACGCCGCTTGCTGAAGGCATCGGGCTTTACGTGCGCTGGCTGAAGGAAACGGGGTGGCTCAAGTAGGCTCGCCGGCAGTTCTGCCGGCATTGGACGGCATGGCGCGAAACGGCGATAATCGGCATCAGGCGGCGTATGATTTGTGTGTGTGGCGGCGTTGTGCAACGCCGGGCGCGCGCTGTGCGCCGGAACCGCCGACACGGGCGATTATCAGGAGCATGACCATTTGGCCGAACTGAAACGCACAGAACTGTCGGTCAAGCAGGAGCAGGCAATACTGGTGGGGGTGATACTGCCGGATTCCGCCGTCGATCCGCGCGATCCGCTGGGAGAGCTCGAGGCGCTGGCGCGCACCGCCGGCGCCCGCGTGGTGGGCCGGGTCATCCAGAAACGCAGAAGCGTCGATGCGGCCACGTATATCGGCTCGGGCAAGGTTCTGGAGATCGCCCGCCTGGCCGGGAAACTCAAGGCCGACGTGGTCATATTCGACAACGATCTGTCGCCCGGGCAGATCGGCGCGCTGGAGAAGATGATAAACGAGGAGCTTTCGTCGCCGCGCGGACGCGGCGTGAAGGTGCTGGACCGCTCCGAGCTCATCCTCGACATATTCGCCACCCGCGCCCGCACCGCCGAGGCGAAACTTCAGGTCGAGCTCGCCCAGCTCGAATACACGTATCCCCGTCTGACGCGCATGTGGGGACATCTGGAACGCATCGCCAGCGGCGTCGGACCCGGCATAGGCACGCGCGGACCCGGCGAAAAGCAGCTCGAAATAGACCGCCGCCTGGTCAGGCGCCGCATCGCCGAACTGCGCCGCGAAATCGCGCGCATCCAGCAGCGCAAAAGCCGCACCGTCGCCCGCCGCACGGCCGAGCATTTCACCGTGTGCATCGTCGGCTACACCAACGCCGGCAAAAGCACCCTCTTCAATGCCCTCACCGACGCCGGCGCATACGCCGACGACCGGCTGTTCGCCACCCTCGACACGCGCACGCGCGCCTGGAGGCTCGACCGCGGCACCGAAGTGCTCGTCTCCGATACGGTTGGCTTCGTGCGCGACCTGCCGCATCATCTGGTGGCCTCCTTCCGCGCCACGCTCGAAGAAACCATACACGCCGATCTTCTGCTGCACGTGCTCGACGTCGGCCACCCCCAGGCCGAACATCAGTTCGAAACGGTTCACAAGGTGCTTCAGGAGATAGGCGCCGGCGGCAAACCCGAAATACTGCTGCTCAACAAGATAGACACCCCCGAAGCCCGCGCCGCCCTGCCCTTCTGGCGCACCATCCATCCGCAGGCGATACCCATCAGCGCCCTCACCGGCGAGGGCGCCGACGTCCTGCGCAGCGCCGTTCTGGAATTCGTCCGCGGCCAGCAGATGGAGGTGGAACTCGAAACCGCCAGCAGCGACGGCCGGCTGCTCACGTTCATCGAATCGCATTCGCAGGTGCTCGACCGCCGTTTTTCCGACGGAAAAGCCAGATTCAGGGCGCGTCTCGGCAGACGAACCCTCGAAAACCTCGCCCGCAATCCCGCCATAACCATACACCGCGCCCGTCCCGACGACGGCGACGGCGCTATGTCGCGCGCTGATCCTCTCCCAGCGCCTGCCGCAGTCCCCGCCCCGTCCGCTGATGAATCACCAGGACGATGATCCCCGCCAGCACCGGCCATCCGCCGAAACGCAGCCACGTGAGCGTTTCCTCCAGAACGTCCGCCTTCTGCGCCGCACTACGCGCCGCCGGCGCAGGCGCCCTCAGGGCCAGCACCTCGCTCCACGTGCACAACACCCCCGGCACGCGCAGATCATGCCCCGCCGCCGAAGCGGCAACCGTCTGCCACGGCAGCAGCAGCACCACCAGCAGTACGCACCAGAAAAACCCGCAAACCACCCGCGACAGCCCTATGAGCCGGCCCACCAGCATGATATTGACGATCACCAGCAGCACCGCCGCCAGCACGATCGACACAACCGGCCCCAGAAACGCGGTCAACGCCACGGCCATCGCCGCCGCCTGCCGCGCGGCCGCCGGACACGATGCATCCAGCAGATTCCCGTACTTCGCCCAGACGAACACCCCTATCGCGCAGACCATCGCCAGCAGCAGCAACACCACCAGGCACGTCCGGGCACGCCGGCACGCCAGCAGCGCGTCGGCGTAATCGGCAGCGGTCGAATCGGCAGCATATGAACTGGACATGTTCGAACCTCCCGGGAAACAGCTTCGTCCCTGCGACAAGCCGGTCGGCACGGCGCCGGCGGGCAATCGGCAACATGACCATGATACCGCCGCCGCCCGCACGAGCGAAAAACGACCGGACCCGTCCGGCGCGACCTGCTGTCACGTGCGGAACGGCCAGCGCGGCTGCGGCGCTGCGGCAGGCGCCGCCGACCCGCCGTTGCGCGCTGGCGCCGGCTTTGCCGCCACAGCCCGCTCATACATGTCAAGCATGAGAGGCAACACCGCCTCGAGGCTGTATTTCTCCGCGATCATCTGCTCGGCGGCTCTGCCCAGCGGCCGGTATGCCGCCGGATCGCGCAACACCGCCACCGCCCTGTCGGCGAATTCTTCCGGGCTGAAGAAGTCGGCCAGAAGACCGTTCTCGCCATCGCGGATCATCTCCTCCACCGGCGCCGTCCGCGAGCCGAGCACCACCGCCCCGCAGCTCATCGCGTCCATCATGCTCCACGAAAGCACGAACGGCACGGTCAGATAGATATGCAGATCGGTCGATGCCAGCAGCACGGCCAGATCCGCCGGCGGCAGCCGCCCCGTGAACACGAACTTCGACAGATCGTACTGCCCGCGCGAAAGCACCCACTCCCTGAACGTCCTGCACGGCGCGATGTAGTTCTCGTCGCCGCCGTACGCTATCCGATCCGATCCCACAACGAAGAAGACCACGTCGGCAAAGCGCTCGGCGATGATGGCGGCGCTGCGCATGAATATGTCGAAGCCGCGCATCGACTCGAATCCGCGGCTGACATACGTCACTATGCGCTTATCGGGCGGCACGCTCGTGCCCGCTATCGTCCGCACCTGCCGGCGCCCGGGAGGCGGACGCAGCTTCTCATCGTGGCCGTGATACAACTGCCGGTCGATGCCGTCGAATATCACCTGTATTTTCGGCAGATACTCCGCCGGAAACCGCGACCGCTGAAACTGCGTCGGCGTGTATCCCGCGTCGCAGTTCTGAAGGTCCAGCAGGATCATCGCATTCCGGCAGTATGAACGCAGATAATTGCGCTCGGGCACCGGCCAGTTCAGGTCCTTCCGCCAGTCCATGTCCGACAGCGGATCATGCGGACGATAGTAGTACTCGAAGAGATTGACGACCGGCGTGCTGCCGTACAGCTCGCGCAGAAACAGCGTCGATCCGAACCCGCTGTGTCCGACGATGAGATCGGGCCTGATGTCCGGGCGGGCCTTGAGCGCCTGATAGACCCCGTCGCAGTGCCACACGGTGTTTTCGAACGTGCGCGAGCAGTAATGGTTCTGGCGCGTAGCTCCGCCGCGAATGGAATAAGCCACGCGCTCCACGCCGGGAATGTTTCCTTCGCCAGTGCGGCTCACGAACGTGCATTTCCACCCCAGACGGCGCGCCAGCCAGCCGGCGATGTGGCCGAACTGTGCCGGAAAGTTCTGGTGAACGTAAAGGACATGCATGGGCGCCACCGGAAATGGACCGCACGAAGGCATTATCGGACGCCGCGCGCCCCCATGCCGGCGGGGCCGCCGGCGCCGGTTCCGCGGAACTGGCCTTCTAATGCCCGGCTTCGCCCGGACGATATACATTACGATGGGCGTCAAGATCAAGGATGTGCTGACTACCGGCGAGGTGGCGAAGATATGCAATGTCGCGCCGCGCACGGTCAGTAAATGGTTCGATTCGGGCGCGTTGCGGGGGTATCGTATTCCCGGCAGCAAGGACCGGCGCATACCCCTCAACCAGCTCATCCGTTTCATGAAGCAGCACAACATCCCGCTGAACGGCCTGATGACCGGCGCAACGCGGGTGCTGATCGTGGACGATGAGCAGGACATCGTCGAGGTTCTGGAAAAAATCCTCGAAAGCGAGGCCAGATACGAAGTTGAAACAGCCCGCGGAGGATTCGAGGCCGGCGTGCTCGCCGAACGCTTCCGTCCGCACGTGATGCTGCTGGACCTGCACCTTTCGGACGTTGACCCCCAGCAGATCGCCCGCTGCGTCCGCAATAACCCGGACCTCCAGCTGACAAAACTGATCGCCATGAGCGGCCGGCTCAGCGAACAGGAGGCGCAGGGGCTGCTCTCGGGCGGGTTCGACGGTTTTCTCAGAAAACCCTTCCACGTGCGCCAGGTTATAGAGGCCATCGAGGATGCGATGGCGATGGTGTATTAGAGAAAAAAATGGCGGCCGCCGGATTTTTTTCCGTGATTGTCATGGACAACGGCCGCCGGATGGCGTAAACTAGGGGCGGTTGGGTTGTCGAATGAAGAAGTAGATTACGCGACAGGAAGAGTATCATCTGCTGCCCGCAATCGTTCCTTTCACTCGCGTCCCGCCTTCCCGGGCCGGAAATGGTGGCCCCTTTCGATAGGATCTGGAAAGTAGAGAAGCAGATCCGGTGCCCAACTCAGTAAGGAGTAACTCATGGGCAAGAAGTTGTACGTCGGCAACCTGAGCTATGACGTGGATAGCTCGGCGTTGGAACAGTTGTTTGCGGCCCACGGAACGGTTGAAAGCGCGGAGGTCATCGCCGACCGCGACACCGGACGCAGCAAGGGCTTCGGGTTCGTTGAAATGAGCACCGAAGCCGAGGCACAGGCGGCCATTGCCGCCCTGAACGGCCAGGAGCACGGCGGCAGGGCGCTGACCGTGAACGAGGCCAGGCCCAAGGAAAACCGCGGGCCGCGCGGTGGCGGCGGCGGTGGCCGTGGCGGATACGGCGGCGGCGGACGCGGCGGCTGGGGCGGCGGTGGTGGCCGCGGCCGCTACTGATTGCCGCACAGCAATCCCGCAGGAACAACCTGAAGCGAGGGTCGTCGATCGCGACGGCCCTCGCTGTTTTTTCGCCGCGCCGACCTGTCCCTCCTCTGTCACCGGCGCTCCTTCGCCACCACCGCGCCTTGTTCATCTGCCGCTCCCGCCCTTCTTCCGTCACCACCGCGCCGCCGCGGTCCGGCGCTGTCCACATGGTTACCATCGTGGACGGCGCCGCCGGGCGTCCCTCTCCCCGGTAAACGCAACGCAGCCGTTCGTGTGAGCATCAGCGGCCGCGCACCAGCGCCGAAACGAAACCGCCAGGAGTCGCGTTTGCCGCCTGTTACAAAGCCCGGGTTACTGGTATCATCTGCGGGAACTGATCGGCGCGGCGCAACCGCAGACCCGTGCGAAGCGTCGTCGGTTATGTATCCGGTTTTCCTCGAGGAGACAGTTGCAGATGGCAGGTATATCACGCAGAACGTTGCTGGCGACTTCGGCAGCGACAGCATGCTGCTTCGCGGCGGGCACGAGAATCTTCGGCGCCAACGATGATATACGCGTGGCCGTCGTGGGCGTCCGGGGACGCGGCGGCGACCTGATAAACGAGTTCTCCAAAGTGCCGGGCGTGCGGATAGTCGCCCTGTGCGACGCCGACAGCAAGGTGCTCGAGAACCGCGTCAAACAGCTGGCCGACCGCAACCGCAAAGTCGCCTCCTTCGCCGACGTGCGCAAACTGCTGGAAGACAAGACCATCGACGCCGTGGTCACCGCCACCCCGAACCACTGGCACGCGCTGCTGACGGTATGGGCCTGTCAGGCCGGCAAGGATGTTTACGTCGAAAAGCCCGTCAGCCACAACATATGGGAAGGCCGCAAGGCCGTCGAAGCCGCTCGCAAGTACAACCGCATGGTTCAGGGCGGCACTCAGGCGCGCTCGTGTCTGGGACTGCGGGCAGCGCTGGAGTTCTGCCGCAGCGGGCAACTGGGAAAGATACTTCTGGCGCGGGCGCTGTGCTACAGACCGCGCGGCAGCATCGGCAAGGTGGACGGACCCCAGCCCATACCCGAATCGGTGGATTACGACCTGTGGTGCGGGCCGGCGCCGAAAGGCCCGCTCATGCGGAAAAACCTCCACTATGACTGGCACTGGGTGTGGGCCACGGGCAACGGCGAAATCGGCAATCAGGGCGTCCACGAAATGGACATGTGCCGCTGGGCGCTGGGCTACGACGCGCTGCCGCCGCGCGTGGTGAGTCTCGGCGGCAGACTCGGCTACGTCGATGACGGCGAAACCCCCAACACTCAGATAGCGCTGCTCGACTATTCTCCCGTGCCCATCCTGTTCGAGGTGCGCGGGCTGTACCGCAAGGCCGGCGAAAAGGTGATGGACCACTACAGGGGCATCCGCGTCGGCATCATCATCCACTGCGAAGGCGGCTACTATGCCGGCGGTTTCTCCGGCGGCTGGACCTACGACAAGGACGGCAACAAGATCAAACAATACCCCCAGAACGGCATCGACAAACATGCCGACAACTTCATAAAGGCGGTCCGCTCGCGCAAACTCTCGGACCTGACAGCGGACATACTTGAGGGCCACCTGTCGGCCGCGCTGTGCCACATGGCCAACATCTCCTGGCGTCTGGGCAAACACACGCCGCCGGATGTCATCACCGAAACCTTCAAATCCAACCCCCACATGCACGAAAGCATATCCCGGCTGCTGCCGCATCTGGCGGCCAACGAGATAGACCTTGCGAAAACGCCCCTGACGCTCGGGCCAGTGCTGGAGATGGACCCGGCCGCCGAGCGATTCGTCGGCCCGCTGGCCGACGCGGCCAACGCCCTGGTCCGCCGCGAGTACCGCCACCCGTACGTGGTGCCCGAGAACGTCTGACCGGACCGCGCCGCGCCTGCCCGACGCACGGGCCGGTCCGCTTGCCGGCCCGGCGGCGGCCACGTCGTTGTGCTGCCGGCGCTGCCGTGTGCCACAGTCCCGGCGTGCCGAACGTTGCAGCGAACGCGCTGCGCGGTTACCGTAAATGTCGTGGAGGGCATGGAAAGGAGTCCGGCCTATGGCGAAAAAACCCCTCACTGCCAGAACATCGGGCCTGCGGAAGGATGATCTGATCGTCGTCACCGGCGCCGGCGGTTTCATCGGCGGATCGCTGGTCAGGTACTTTCATGATCAGGGCTTTACGCGCATCCGCGCCGTGGACAAGAAGCCTCTGCCCGACTGGTATCAGCGCACGTGCGGAACGGAGTGTCTGTGTCTGGATCTCAGCCGCGAGGAGAACTGCCGCCGCGCCTGCGAAAACGCCGTCGAGGTGTACAACCTCGCGGCCGACATGGGCGGCATGGGCTTCATCGAGCGCTTCCGCGTGGAGTGTCTCCGCAGCATCCTCATAAACACCCACATGATCGAAAGCGCCTGGCGCGCCGGTGCGCAGCGGTATTTCTTCTCGTCCTCCGCCTGCGCCTACAACACGGAACTCCAGAAAGACCCCAACTGCCGGGCGCTGAAGGAGTCCGACGCCTACCCGGCCATGGCCGAACGCGGTTACGGCTGGGAAAAACTCATGTCCGAGATGTTCTGCCAGGAATACTGGGCCGAACGCGGCCTGAAAACCTTCATCGCCCGTTTTCACAACGTTTACGGGCCCCACGGCACGTGGGACGGCGGGCGCGAAAAAGCCCCCGCAGCCATATGTCGCAAGGTCATCGAGGCCATCGACCGCGGCACCGGCCGGATACAGATCTGGGGCGACGGCACGCAGACGCGCAGCTTCATGTTCATCGACGACTGCGTCCGCGGCATCGACATGATAACCCACTGCGAGCAGCTCATCGCCACGCCCATCAATCTCGGCTCCAGCGAACTGGTATCGATAAATGAACTGGTCAGCATCGTCGAGGACATCGCCGGCGTGAAACTCCAGCGCGAATACGACCTCAACGCCCCGCGCGGCGTGGCGGGGCGCAACAGCGACAACACCATGATCCGCCGCATTCTCGGCTGGGAACCACATACCCCCCTGCGCGTGGGCCTGAGGAAAACCTATCAGTGGATCCGCCAGCAGTACATGGACCGCAAGGCCGGCAAACGCACGATACAGTGAAACCGCGCCGCCGGCGCAGCGCCATCGCATCCGCCGGCACCGCTCACTGCTGACGCACCGCGGCCAGCCCGCGCTCGGCGGCCTGCCGGATGGGCGTTTCCCACTGCTCGTTGCGCGTCCTGCTGATGTGCTCGTAGATCTTCGCGGCGGCCTGTCTGTTGCCGGCGGCGGCCAGGGCCTCGGCCAGCATCATGCACGCGTCGGTTTCGTTGATGCGCTCCCAGCCCTCGTGAGCATCGGCGCATTTCAGAAGCGCCTCCGTCCCCGCCGCATCGCCGATGCGCGCGATGCCCCACGCCCCGGCGATGCGCACATCGGCATCGGCGTCGTTCAGGGCGCTTCTGAATATCTCCGCCGCCGCCGCGCAGCGCAACACCGCCAGCTTCTTTATGACGCTCAGCCGGCTGCGCCCCTTCACGCGCGGCCAGGCGGCCAGCAGCTGCCGGTCTGCTTCCCCGCCTATCGCCGCCAGCGCCCTGGCGGCCGTGTCGCACAGCTCATCATCGAGCAGCGCCCTGCCCAGCGCTTCGAGCACCTCCGGCCCGCCGGCAATCTGAAGCTTCTCGATGAGATATTTCTGCACTTCCTTCGGACGGTCGCCCCCGAGATGCGCGGCGACGGCCAGCGCGTATTCTTTTCGCGCGGCATCGTTGCCCGGCGCTGCGGCCCGCACGGCCAGAAGATGCAGCGCCCAGCGCGGCTTGATGTCGTCTCCCGCGCCCGGCTCCACCAGCATCCCGATGAGCGCCGCCACGGCGTCGCGGCCTCCCTGCTGAAGTTGCGCAACCGTCTTTTCGATCTGCCCAATCTTCGCCTCGTCCAGATTCACGTACGTGCCGTTCTTGTCGGGCGAAGGAATCTGCTCCACTATCGCTTTTACGTCCTGTGCTGTTGCCACGATGGTCTCCCGATGAATCGAAAGTGCACATATCCCCGCCGGCGCATGCCCCGCCGTCACAGATGCCACGGCTCGCGCATCGGCTGATACACCAGACGGTTGGCCGCCTCGTCGCCGATTATCTGTTCTTTATCCGGGTCGTATCTGATCTTGCGCCCCGTGCGGATGGCGATGTTGGCCAGATGCGCAATCGTCACGGCGCGGTGAGCCGCCTCCACGTGTCCGGCCGATTCGCCGCGCGTCTTCACAGCTTCCACGAAGTTGAGAAGTTTCGGCGGGTCGGGCATGGCCGCCAGCTTCCTGCGGCTTTCCTCGTCCAGGTCATCCAGCGTCACGCCGCGTTCCTTCTTGCGGTCGTAGCGCGGGCCCCATTCGTTGCCATCCAGCACCAGCGTCAGACCGTCGGCATACCTCAGTTCCACCCACGCCCACAGCCCGCAGGCGTCATGATGCGCCGGCGGCGCATAGGCCTCGATCTCCACAGGACTGGTGTAGTCCTTGGCATAGGTCCACTGGAACGGGTCCATGTAATGCTGCGCGAAATCGGCCAGACTGCCGCCTTCGTAATCCCAGTAGTAGCGGTGGCTCCAGCCGAACCGGTGGGAGTTGTATGGCCGCAGCGGCGAAGGACCGCAATACATGTCCCAGTCGAGATGCTCGGGAACCTTCTGCGGCTCGAGATTCACCCGCCCGCAGTAGTTTCTCACCGGAAAGCCGCCGCGCTTGATGTACACCGCCTCGCACTTCTTGAGCAGCCCGCTGGCCATGATCTTGTGCGTCCGGCGGCTGTGCTCGCTGGCATAGGCCCCGAACCGTCCGGCCGTGCCTATCTGAAACACCCGGCCGTAGCGCTTGACGGCCTGCACCACGGCGCGCCCCTCGGCGATGAAGCGCGTCATCGGCTTTTCGCAGAGGATGTCCTTGCCGGCCTGCGCGGCGCCGATGCACATCAGCGCATGCCACGACGGCGGCGTGGCGATGCTCACCACATCTATGTCCTTGCGCTCTATCAGCCGCCGCCAGTCGGTATACAGCTCGCATTTCTCCACATCCTCGCCGAACTTCTTGGGGTTCTTGCGCACGGCCGCCAGACGGGTCTTATCCACATCGCACGCCGCCACCAGGCGATACTCGCCCCCGTATGCCCGTATGTAACTGTTCAGGTCCTCGCCGCCCTGTCCGCCGCAGCCGATCAGCCCCGCCGCCAGAGTTTCGCTCGGCGACGCCCTGCCGGCGCCCGCCACGCACCGGCGGGGAACTATCGTCCACAACACCGCGCCCGCCGCGGCGCCGCCCAGCAGCGCGCGGCGCGTCATCCCGAAACCGCGTCCGTCCATCGACAGTACCTCCGCCAGCGCATACACCCGCGGCGCTGCGGCGTTGCCCCGTCGCCAGTGCGCCCTGTCCCGCCGTTCAGTCGTATTCCTCGGGCTGTTCTCCCTTCGGGCGCGTCTTCCAGCGCCGGTGCACCCACCAGTACTGGCCCGGATCCCTGCGCACAAAATCCTCTATCGCGCGCGTGTAACGCTGCGTGATGTACATCAGCGGATCGTCCACGCCCCGCCAGTCTTCAGGATAGATGATGTCCTGCACCCCGACCACGAACCGGAAATCGTCCCCCTCGCGCATGGCATAACCCACCACCACCGGCACTTCATACTGCATCGCCAGCAGCGCGATCGATTTGTACGTGCTCGCCTTGCGCCCGAAGAAATCCACGAACACGCCCTTCCGGCCGGCGTTCTGATCGGCCACGAATCCCACCACCCCCCTGTTTTCCAGCACCGCCGCCACATCGTCGGTCGCGCCCTTCTTGGCGATTATCCGCGAGCCTTTGCGCTGGCGCACATCCATCAGCCACCGGTTCACGTAGGGATTGTCCAGCGGCCGGCCCACGGCCACGGTGGAGAACCCCAGCACGCTCAGCAGATAGTTGCATATTTCGAAGTTGCCGAAGTGCCCCGTCAGCATTATCAGCCCGCTGCGACGGCGCAGCAGCAATTGCAGCATCTGCCGGAAGTTCTCCAGCCTGACATGCCGCCGCCAGGTGTCGATGCGCAGCAGCCGCGTGGTGAACAGCATCTCCACGAAGAACATCAGCAGGCTCTGCATGCTCCGGCGCGCCAGGCGTTCCACCTGCTCCTGCGGCATCTCCGGAAAACTCCGCCGCAGGTTCGCCATCGCGCGCTGGCGATGCCGCCGGTCCAGCGCATACACGATATCCCCGAGCATCCGTGCCATGCGCAGGTTCGTTTCCACCGGACAACACTGGAGAAACACATCCACCAGCCGCAGTCCGATGTATTGAAGCCAGTCGAGAACAGCGCTGCGCCGTCTGGCCATCGGCGCGGAATTGTAAGGCACGCCGGGCAACTGACCAGTGCGTTATCGCCCCCCGCGCCTCCGACCGCCCCGGCGCCCCAGCGCAATGGGGCAACCGCGCGCAGAGCCGGCGACGCCCCGTGAACAACAGAGGCGTCGCCGGATCGTTGCATGACCTGTTGAGGCTCAGGAACAGCGCGCAGCGCCGTTCCGGCGGCCTTCCGCGGGCCATTTCCGCTCAGGCGTGCGATACGCTGCCCGCGCTGCCGGCCGGCCGCGGCGCCAGCACCGCCATCGCCTCCTCGCCGTATGCCGACGGCACGGCCGACCCGTAAGCGTCGCCCAGGTTGTATCCCGATTCGCCGTGCTGACTCAGATCCAGGCCCGCGTGCTCCTCGCTTTCGGCGGCGCGCAGGCCCATCGTGGCATCCACCACCTTGAGGATCACCAGCGTTCCCACCGCCGCCAGACACCAGGTCACCGCGGTGGCGGCGGCCTGTGCGATAAGCAGGTTCATGCTTCCCTCGATCAGTCCGAAACTGCCCGCGGCGTAAACCGCCGGCACATTGCCTATGGCGGTCGATGCGAAAACGCCCGTCAGCAGCGACCCCAGCGTCCCTCCGGTGCCGTGCACGCCGAAAGCGTCCAGCGAATCATCGTAGCCGAACCGGCGCTTCAGGCTTGTGCAGGCCATGAAACATCCGCTTCCGCCCGCCAGACCCATGATCAGGGCCGACATGGGCGTGACGAACCCCGACGCGGGCGTGATTACCACCAGTCCGGCCACCGCGCCCGATATCGCTCCCAGAACCGTCGGCTTGCCGGTGCGCAGCCATTCGGAGCCGGCCCAGCCGATGGCCGCGGCACATGCTCCCAGATGTGTCGCCACCAGGGCGCTGCCCGCCAGCGCGCCGGCGGACAGAGCGCTGCCGGCGTTGAATCCGAACCAGCCCACCCACAGCAGCGCCGCCCCTATCACCGAAAGCACCACGCTGTGAGGCAGCATGGGCATCTCGCCATAGCCTTTCCGCCGCCCCAGATACACCGCGCACACCAGCGCCGAAACGCCCGACGCAATGTGCACCACCGTCCCGCCGGCAAAATCGATCGCCGGTATCCTGCCGCCGTTGAAGGCATTGAACAGCCCGCCCTTGCCCCACACCATGTGCGCCATCGGGCAATACACCAGCAACAGCCAGCACACGGAAAACACCACCATCGGACCGAATCTGATCCGCTCGGCGTATGCCCCGGAGATCAGCGCCGGCGTGATGATGGCGAACATCATCTGAAACGCCATCCACACCGAATGGGGAATGGAATCGGCATATTCCGCCGGCGCCTGACCCACCTCGCGCAGCAGCGCGAAGCGCAGCCCGCCGATGAACGGCGTTCCCGCGTCGAATGCCAGACTGTACCCCACCAGCGCCCACACCACGCTTACCACCGCCATGAGCACGAAACTGTGCATCATCGTGGACAGCACGTTCTTCCGCCGCACCAGCCCGCCATAGAACAGCGCCAGTCCCGGCCCGGTCATCATCAGCACCAGCGCCGTGCTCATCAGCATCCACGCCGTGTTGCCGCTGTCGATGGCGCCTTTGACCGAACCGTCGTCCTGTTTCTCCGGCTGCGCGTAGATCTTCACCGGCTCGGTCGCCTGTGCCGGCTCGACATAAAGCACCGCAACGCCCGCGGCAAAGATCGCCGCCAGAGTAAACACGCACAACGACACACGACCACACATGGCGTTATTCCTCCTCGTGCCAGGGCCGCACAACGGCCGCGACACACGTCTGCCGCGTCCGTCCCGGACCGCGCACGTTGTTCCTTTCCGTATGCACGCCGGGCCCATGCCCCGGCGCGCCGGCCGATTTCACAAAGCGTGCTCGTTCCTCTCGCCGGTGCGCACGCGGATAACTTCGCCCAGCGGATAGATGAACACCTTGCCGTCCCCGATTTCGCCGGTCCGGGCGCTTTCCACTATGGCCGACACCACGCGATCGACCATCTCGCTCGGCACGCCGATCTTCAGCAGAATCTTGGGAACGAAAGACACGTCCACAGTTGTCCCGCGATAGGTTTCTTTATGGCCCATCTGCCGTCCGAAACCCCGGCATTCGATGGCAGTAACGCCCAGCACGCCGACGCGCGCCAGCGCCATCTTCACGGCGTCCAGCCTGTGCGGCTTGATAACGGCTTCAATCATCTTCATGGACGGCTCCCTGTTCTCGGACTGCTGGCGGCACTCCGGCCAAACCGAAAACCACGGCCGGCGATACAACGGAGTCATCCGTCGCCCGCCGACTGCCGGGCCGCCCCCAGCAGCCTCACGCCCGCACGTTGAACAAGCCGCGTGCCACCACGCCCGCTGTGCGCGCGAAACAACGTTTTCGCGACATGGCGCCGCAATAAACGCACCTGCCGGACGTCGCTGCGTCGTTGTCGGCCCCCGCCGCCCCCTTTTGCGGATGCTCACAAAACCGGCAAAGCCGCGCCCACGTCCGCCAGATGCCCAAATCACGGGCAACGAGGTCGCCGCCGTGCCTCTCCGGACGTCATGGCGCGTCGCCCGAACGCCGCGACGACATGAGATGGAATGCCACCAGCAACCCCGCCACCAGCGCGTAAACCGCGGCAAAATCCGGCGCTGCGGCCCATGACAGCTTCGTCCGAACACCCCCCGCCGTCAGCTCACAGGCGTGGATAAGCCCGACCATGGACAACACCGCCCCCGCCAGCATCCACCCCGCAGCGCGCAGAAACTGATGCTCTACGATGAACACCAGCACCGAGGAAAGGATCATCGACGTGAGCAGAAAACCCTGACTAAGGCTGATAACGCCGCGTATGTACAGGCCGGCACCGAACTTATCAACGTGTGTATAGAGGCTGGCGCCCGCCGCGCCCAGCGCTTTCTCGACCATCGTCAGACCCCACGCGGCCAGCGCCGGTACAAGCCCGATAGCCACGGCAAGGGCATGCCTCGCGGGCACCTGGGTAAATGCCTGAGCCGTTATTATGATGCCGATCCACACCAGAATCCCCAGCATCGCTTCCAGCGGCACCAGGCGCAGAACCAGATCCACACCGCCCGTCATGCACACCAGCGCTATCACTATGCCGTTGAGCGCCGAGTATCCGGCGCGCGCGCCCATGGCCTTCCAGCCCGGATGGCCTATGTAGATGGTCGTCGGAAACGGGCTGCCCAGAAATGCGGCAATCAGGCTGCCGATGCCGTTGGCCAGCAGCGACGGGCGCGTCTCGTAGCGATCGCCGGCAGCCTCGGCGCTTTCCAGGTTCTGAAGCGACCCGACGACGTTGAACAGCCCCATCGGAACGATGATGGACGCGTACTGCCATGCCAGCGGGCTGCTTAACAGCGCCAGCGCGTCGCCAAAGGCCGTCGAGGGCAGATGCAGCGCCAGACTTGCCGGCCCCTGTGCGGCAGGCACAAACCACGTCGCCCCCAGCGCCCGGGAAATCCACGCGACGCCCGCGCCGATGAGCACCGCCAGCAGCCCCCCGGGCACTCCCAGCGGCAGCCTCAGCCTGCCGGCGTAGGCGGCGAGTATGAGCATCATCGGCACCACCGCCACGGCGGGACGGGCGTATATCTGAAACACGAACTCCATGGAGATGAAGGCGATGGCTATGCCCGCCAGCGCCGACAGCAGCGCCGCCCGCGGCGTGTGCCGTCGCAGCCAGTCGCCCGCGAACGCCCCGGCCGTTTCGATCAGCCCGCTGCCCACACACGCCGCCAGCCCCGCGCGCCATGCAAGCGTCGCGTCGTGCGTCTGGCGGTAGATCGGCGCCATGATGAAGATGACGTAGGCCAGAAGACTGGGCGTGTTTATGCCGTACGGCAGCGCGGTTGCGTCGTCTCGCCCTGACCGCGCCATCAGCCGCCGCGCCTGCCATGCATAGAACAAATTGCCCGCAAGAATGGATATCGCCGCGGCGGGCAGAATGCGCCCGGTCACCAGCTCCCGCGGCAACGAGCACGCCTGCGTGCACAGCACCGCTATGAGCATCAGTTGCAGCAGATTGTCGATGAACAGCCCGAAGAATCCGTCCAGGTCGCCGCGGACAAACAATGCCGGCCGCATGAATGAAAATGATAAACCGCGCCCGCAAGGCTTCCAGAGGACTGACGCGAACCTCCGCCGTCGCTGGCGCCGAAGCGCTGGAAGCTGCCTTCGCGTGTTCCCATCCAGCCGCCCGGCCCGCTGCGGCAGACGCGATTGCCGGTCTGAACGACGGTGGCGGTTGCGCCGGAGCGCGGTATAAATGCGTGCGCTGCCGGCTCGAACGAGCGCGAATCCACCGGCCGGCAACCGAGGTGAGCAATGAGAACCCTTCTGCCCCTGCTGACGATGGCTTCGCTGGCGTGTTTCTGCGTCGCCGGCGAGCCCCGCGTCATCTTCGAGGACCGTTTCGAGGGCAAACTCGCCGATGGATGGTCTTTCCTGCGCGAAAACCCGGCGGCGTGGCGCATAAAAGACGGCGCGCTGGAAATAATGGTGGAGCCCGGCGTGGCGAACACCGTGAAAAACGCCCTCGTGCGCGCCGCGCCCGACCGCAGCAAGGGAAAATACGCCGTCGAGGTAACCGTCACCAACACCACCGCCCCCACCCAGCAGTACGAACAGGCCGGCATCACCTGGTACGTTGACGGCAAGCCCGTTTTCAAACTGGTCAAGGAGCTGGTTGACGGCAAACTGTGCATAATTCCGGGGCGCAAGCTCATGGATGCGCAGACCGTGCAGTTGCGGCTGGTGGTTACGGCCGACAGCTACACCGCGCAGTACCGTCCCGACGGCAAGGGCGAATACCAGACCGCCGCCACGGGCAAGCTGCCGCCGCCGAAGAACGACCAGGTCAGCATACAGTGCTACAACGGCCCGCCCGACGCACGGCACTGGATACGCTTCGACGATTTCCGCATAGTCGAGCTGCCCGACTGATGTCGCCGGCGGCAGCGCGTCTTTCGCGTCATCCGGGAGCGCAAACAGCATGGCAGATATTGATCTTCAGACGATCCTCGACGTGGCCACCGAAGCAGCCTATGTGGCCGGACGGCGCACGCTGGCGTATTTCGACACGGGCGTGCCCGTCGAAACCAAAGCCGACAACACCCCCGTCACGCGTGCCGACCGCGAGGCCGAGGAAATAATCCGCGCCCGCATCGCGCGCTATTTCCCCGGGCATTCGATCCTCGGCGAGGAACATGGACAGGTCAGCGGCGATCCCGACTACAAATGGCTCATCGACCCCATCGACGGCACCAAGGCCTTCATACGGGGCGTGCCTTTCTACGGCACGCTCATAGGCGTGCTGGTGCGCGGGCAGCCGGCCGTGGGCGTGGCCTATCTGCCGGCGCTCGATGAGATGCTCGCGGCGGCAGCGGGACGCGGTTGCCGGCGCAACGGCCGGCCGGTTCGCGTCTCCACCGTCGCCAGGCTCGAGGAAGCCGCCCTCATGGTCACCAGCGTGCGCGATGCCATGAAACGGTCCGACGCCTACGAGCGCCTGGCCGCCCGCACGAAACTCCAGCGCACGTGGGGAGACTGCTACGGCTATGTGCTGGTCGCCACGGGCCGCGCCGAGATCGCCATCGACCCGGTGATGAACCCGTGGGACTGCGGCCCGTTCGTCACCATTCTTCAGGAAGCCGGCGGACACTTCACCAACTGGACCGGCGAGCCGACGGTATGGGGCCCCGATGCCGTCGCCACCAACGCCGCGCTGCACGAACAGGTGCTCGACATTCTGCGCAGCGAAAAACGCCGCTGATCGACACGTGATTACGCCGCCTTCCCGGCGCGCCTACCTGACGAACGGCCTGTCGGCATCGCGCGACGGGCCAGCGTCCATCTTCACCGTTCCCGGTTGCCACTGGCGCGCCATCTCGATGTCCTGCCGGACCTTCTCCGTCAGGGCGTTCAGGTCAACATATCCCACCCTGTTGAGCAGCTGCGGGCGGTACTGCGCCGTGGCCGCGGCCGCATACTGCTCCCAGTGCTTCAGGGCCTTTTCCAGCCAGCGCACGGCCTCGTCGCGAGCTTCGGCTCTGCCCGAACCGTCGAACATCGCCAGGTTCGTGGCGGCCCGTATCTTCGCCGCATAGTAATTCCCCAGATGCGCCATCGCCGCCAGGTCGCCCAGAGTCAGGCGCAGTTCGCGGTTTTCGCCGGCCAGCGGCCGCATCGCCGCCACGCCCTCCAGCGCCGCGGCGGCGTCGGCCTCCAGCGCGCCGGCCACCTGCAACGGCGTGATGCCCTGCGGCTTTCGTCCGGTCAGCATCGCCTGCGTGTACTGGCGGATGTTCATTATGCCGCTGGCGGGCATGGTCGCGCCCTCGATGAAATGGCGGACGGTGTAAAAACCCTTGTGGCGCCGGTGGCTGAGGCATGCCTCGGGAAACCAGCGCAGATCGATATCGCCCCAGAAAAACCGCGTTATCTGCGGAAAGATGCGCGACGCCGCCGACCATGCGTCGAACAGTCTGTCGGCCGGCACCTGCGAAAACCGTGTCGCCAGCGTGCGCCGGAAATGCTCATCCGGCAGATCAGGTTCGTAGGCCAGCCGCCCCCACAGCATGAAACTGTACCACTGTTTCTTCATGACCAGCTGGCGCGGCGACAGCGGCTCGGTGTCGATGAACTCGCGCCCCCAGATGTAGCCGTCGGGGCCCATGTAGAAACCGGCCAGACGCTCCGCCGGCGGCATGTTGCGGATGAACTCGCGGGCGAAGGTCGGATCGCCCCAGCGGAAACTGTAGATATCGTCGTTGCGCACCGTCAGCCATGTGCGCATGCCCGCGGGCATCGCCGCCAGCACCGGCTTTATGAAGGGCGGGCTGGTCGATGCGTACATGTGCGCGATGGCGTACTTGAAACTGAACTCGAACGGACCGGGATAGTCTTTGAAGTTCTCCAGGATATCCGCCTGGCCGGTCTGATGATACCGGTGTATCAGCCGGAACTGCCTGCCGCTCTGAAGTTTCAGCGCGTCGCGTATCCCCTCGCCGTAGGTCTTCCACAGCCACTTTTCCTTCGAGAACTCGTCTTTGCGGTTTTCCATCTGCTCGCCGGCCGTTATGCCCATGCCCGCCAGCAGCGGATACGTCAGCACCGTCTGGCGCACGCTGGCGCGGAAGTAGTCGATGGTGACGGGGTTGGTCTGCGACGCGGTGATGCCGTATTTGCCCATCGTCCCGAAGACGAAGATGTTCCACGTGAACAGGTAAACCTCTATCCCGCGGTCGCGGGCGTGCTGCATCACGTCGCGCCAGAACCTTATCTTCTCGTCGATGGTCATATGGCGCACGACCTCCGCTTCGCGGAGCATCTCCGGCCGCAGCATGTCCGAGCCGGTGTGGCTGAACGAATCGTCCAGCCGCATCTTCGTCCGCAGCACGTCGTTCAGCGCCACATCGGGGTACTCAGGAACCTTCACCAGCGACGGAAACGGATGCAGATTCCACAGCGTCAGCACGTTGAAGCGCCGGCGCGCCATCTCATCAAGCATCTCGCGCCAGAAATCCATGCTCCACATCTCGGGAATGTTCTGCTGCGCCGCGTCGGAATTGTCGGAATAACTCGGCGTGCGCAGATCCAGCGGGATGTTGAACTTTATCCCCCGCCTCACTACGTGCGGGGCGTGATCGGAATCGCGCATTTCCGCAAGCGTTCCCAGACGCACGGCCTCGGCCACATCCAGCGCCCCGTACATGGCGCCGACCGGGTCGGCCCCCAGGACCAGCACGGTGCTGCCGCCCGCGCCGTCGATGCGGCGCAGCGCGTAACACTGCTCTCCGTCGCGCGCCGGCGGCTTTACGCCGTATTGCGCCGCCAGCCGGCGGCCCGCAGCCCGCTCGGCCGAAATCATCACGCACAAACCCCCGCGCGGCGCCTCCGCCGCCGAAAGGTCCGCTTCCACCGCGTCGCGCCCCGCCGCGGCCAGCTCGCAGCGTATCTCCGACGCCCCGAAACGCACCGGCGGCAGCGAACGGTCGTATTTCAGCACGACAGGAGCGGTCGCGGGCGCCGCCTGCGCCGCCGACAGCATCAGAACCAGCACCACCAGCACGCCTGTCGCCGCAGAGAGGGTATTCATGGCAACGCCAAGCATAACACCGCAAAATGGCCTGATGAAAGAAAAGCCCGCGCCCGCAACTCTCACAGGTAGCGCCATCCCAGCCTCGCCACCAGCGCCACCGACACGCCGATGACCGCGAAACGCACCACCTGCCGGCCGCCACGTATGGTGGCGTGGGCGCCGAGGTAGCCGCCGAGCAACTGCCCGGCGGCCATCGGCAGCGCATACTTCCAGACGATCAGCCCCCTGGCGGCAAACGTGAGCATCGCTCCCAGATTGCTGCCGAAGTTCACCACCTTCGCATTGGCGCTGGCAGCATCCAGCGCATCGCGCCACAGCCACGCGTATGCCAGTATCAGAAATGTGCCCGTGCCCGGCCCGAAAAACCCGTCATAAAACGCCAGCACGAAAGCCACCAGCACCGCCAGCAGCATGGAACGCTCGCGCGGCGCTTGCGCCTTTGCCGGCGGCTTCTGCACCACCATCGCCACCGCCGCCGCCAGCAGCAGCACCATCACCAGCGGCGTAAGCACGCTCTGCGCCACCCGGCACACGGTAACCACCCCCAGCGCCGAGCCGACCAGCGCCGGCACAAACGACCACAGCGCCCGGCGCCTGTCCAGCAGCGTCGAACGCGCATACTGCGCCAGCGACATCGCCGTCCCGAACACCCCCTGCCCCTTGTTGGTGCCCAGCGCCAGCGGCGTGTCCAGCGGCACCAGCATCAGCGACGGCAGCGTAAGCAGCCCCCCGCCGCCGGCTATCGCGTCGATAAAGCCGGCCCCCAGACCCACCAGAAAAAGCAGCACGCCAACCAGCATCAGACTCTTTCGCCCGCGCCCGCGCAGGCGCATGATACACGCCGTCAGCGCATGCGCCGACGGCGCGCAGCGCCCTTCCGGCGCCGTTCATTCGCGGGAGGAGCCATGTTCGGCATATTTTCTCATCGCACGCCCTCATCCTTCGCGGGCACCGCAGCACCCGTTGCGGGCATCGTCGTTCTTGCGCTGCTGCCGGCGCTCTGTGGCGCTGCGCAGACCCGACCGTTCATCGAGCCGGCCACGCAGCCCGCACGCCGCTTCGCCAGAGTGGAACTTACCATTCGCGGCGTGCCACCGGCACAGAATCCCTTCGACCCGGCCGAGATAGAAGTGAACCTCCGCGTGCGCAGTCCCTCCGGGCGCAGCTTCGCAGTGCCCGCATTCTGCTATCAGCCTTTCGAACATCGCCGGGCCGATCGCGGCGGCCGGCAGCAGGACTGGCTCTACCCCGTCGGCGAACCGCAGTGGAAAGCCCGGCTGGCGCCGGCGGAACCGGGAACCTACCGCTGCGCGGCGATGGTAACCCATCGCGGGCGCACGGCCGAATCCGACGAAATCAGCTTCCAGTGCCTGCCATCGGACAGCCGCGGCTTCGTTCGCGTATCGCGCAAAGACCCGCGCTATCTGGAGCTGGACGACGGCTCGCCGTTTTTTGCGGTGGGGCAGAACATCGCCTTCATCCACGAACTGTCCACCGGCTGCGAGATGATCCGCCGCTTCGGCGCCGCGGGCGGCAACTACGCACGCGTATGGGCCTGCTGCGAGGACTGGGCCATGGCCATCGAAGCCCGCAAAAGCGCGTTCGGCAGGTCATGGAGCTGGAACCCGCCGCTGGTCGCCATGCCCGACCGCGACGGCTACCACAGATCCGCCCTGTGCATCAAACTGACTTCCGACGGCGACGCCCGGCTGAGCCTCAACCCCGCGCATCCGGTGGCTCTGCGGCCGGGCACGAAATACCGCTTTTCCGGCGCGGTGCGCTCCGAGGCGCCGGCCGATGTCGTCATCGAACTGCCCGGCGGCGCCCGCACCATCGCCGCCACAAGACAATGGCGCCAGTTTGCGGAAGAGTTCGCCGCCGGCAGCGGGCAGTGGTGGCTGGGCAATCCTGTCATACGCCTCGCGGGCAAGTCGCCGGCGTATCTGCGCGGTCTGTCGCTGCGCGAAGCGGCGGGTGGCCCCGAACTTCTGTGGGAAGCCGACCCCGACCGTCCGCCTCTGGGGGTTTACAACCACATCGACTCGTTCATGCTCGACAGGATAGTCGAAACCGCCGAACAGGCCGGCGTGTACCTCCAGATCGTTCTCCTGACGCGCGACCACTACATGCACATGCTGCGGCGCGACGATTCCCGCGACTACGATCGCGCCATCGCCGCCGCCAGAAATCTGCTGCGCTACGCCGTCGCCCGATGGGGTTATTCCGTCAACGTCGCCGCGTGGGAGTACTTCAACGAGCAGGACCCCGGCCTGCCCACCGACCGTTTCTATGACGAACTGGGCGCTTTCCTGGAGCAGATCGACATCAACCGCCACATCCGCTGCACGAGCACCTGGTCGTCGCCAAGCAAAGACTACCGCCATCCGCGGCTCGACACCGCCGACCATCATTATTACATGCGCCCCTCCACGGGCGACCTGTTCAAAGACGAGGTGGCGTCGGTGCTGTCGCGCTGGAAACACATGCAGCAGCATTGCTCGGGCCGGCCCATAATGTTCAGCGAATTCGGCCTGGCCGACGATAAATGGCAGCGCGCGCCCGAAACCCCGCGCGACGCGGAGTATTTGCACCTGCACAACGCCCTGTGGGCGTCGGCCATGAGCGGCTTCGCGGTAACCGTATGTGCCTGGTGGTGGGAGGAAATCCACCGCCGCGACATGTACCGGCATTACCGCCCGCTGGCCGCGTTCGTCGCCGACATCCCCTTCACCACCGCCGGCTTCGCGCCCGCTTCGGCAAACGCCGACAGGGGGTTGAGAATCGTCGGCCTCCAGGGGCGTAATCAGGCGTGTTTGTGGATAAACGATCCGGCGTCAACGTGGTGGAACGTGGCCATCAACGGCGTCAAGCCCCCAACCGTCTCCGGCGCGTCGCTGACGGTGGAGAACCTCCCGGCCGGCACATACCGCGTCATCTGGTTCGACACCTGGCAGGGGAAAACGCTTCAGCAGCAGACCGCCGCCAGCGACGGCCGGACGCTGCGCGCGGCCATTGCCGATTTCTCGAGGGACATCGCCTGCCGCATCGTCCCGTGAACAAATACGGCGCTGCCGCGTGCGCTGCTGTCACTGGCTCTGCATCGCCTCCCACAGATGCCGGAGGCTCAGCGACAGACGCACCCTCACCGTTCCATCGGAGCGGTAATCGGTCTGCGCGATCCGGGCGCGCTGGAGGGCCTCTTCTATCGCGGCAGCTATCCGCGGGCTGCGCGCCGCCGCCGCCCCCACCGTTCGCGCTTCGCTTTCCAGGGGCAGCGCCTCCATGCGGGCCTTGAGTTTGTTCATGGCATCGACCTCCGCGGCGCGCGCGGTTTTCAGCCGGCTGTGCGAGTAAGCGGCCATGCCCACCGCCTCGATTTCCTCATCGACCCACGCCGGCTCGACACGCGGCGCAAGCGCGGCCGGCTCGGCGGCCGGCTGGGACATGTCGGCCACCGCCTTCGCCCGCCCCGTCGGCGGCGCGAATCGCGCCGCAAAATCGCGCTCCACCTGCTGCCACTGCTGCTCTCCGTCCGGCAGCGGCATGCCCGCGGCGGCGCCGATCGCCTCGCGCACCTTTGCGAACAGGTCCTGGCGCGATACCGCCAGCACTATTTCCACCTCCAGATTATCGTGAAACTCGATCCTGCCGACGGGCTGACCGACCAGCCACTGACGCAGCGTCTGCGCCACTTTCGGGTCATTCAGATAATCGCCCAGAACGTGCCGGTCGGTAACTTTAACCGTCCGCATGTTCTCCAGCGCGCTGCGCGCCGCGTCCTCAGTGGCGGCCGCCAGCGCCTTCCACCGCGCCGCGTCGCTAACCAGCGCCCAGCGTCCGGTCATCGCCGGCTTCGCCCGCAACGCATCGCGCACGCTGATCACCGAACCCGTCGCCGTGAAATACACCGGCCAGCCGGCAGCGGCACGCGCTATCTGATCCCCCGTCACGGGCGATGCGCTTCCCGCCTCCACCGCCAGCCGCTGAAGCGCCTCGCTTACCTTCACGGATGAAATCTGCATCTGCACCTGGCATGTGTTGTCGTCGAGCCAGCGCGGCGCCCCCACCTGTTCCGCCTGATGCAGAAGATCTGCAAACTGCCTTTCCCTGCCGATCTGTTTGAGGAACTGCGCCACCGTGACCCCCGGCGCCAGCTCGCACGCGGCTATGCGCTCGTAGATCGCCAGCGACGCCGATATCCCCGCGGCCCGCACCAGTTCGCCGGCCACGACGCGGTCGGCGGCTGAATCCTCCGCCGCCCGCGCGGTCGGCACCGCCAGCATCGTGGCCAGAACCGCGATGCCGATAATCTTCTCGATAGTCATAAGTACTTCTCCATGCTCTTCTCCCCGCGCCGACGCTGCCATCTCCCCTTCCTTTTCATCGACAGGCGGCGTCCATCACCATAGACAGCGCCCGCCGCCGCCGGTTAGTGCTTTTGTCCGGAGGCGCCCCGGCCCGCACGCGACTCGCCCTGCGACTGCCGCGAAAAGGTCCTGCCTGCCACGCCGCCCGACCCGCGCCGGCTATCCGCCCCTCTGCTGCTCCTGCGCCGCGCCGATGAAAGCCAGCATGTTTTCCAGCGGCACGTCTCCTTCAACCGCGTGCGCCGGCGCCAGGATGTAGCCCCCCTCGCGCCCCAGATCAATCAGCCATCGCGTCTCGCGGCGCACGTCCTCGGGCGTGCCCCGCGGCAGCGTCTTCTGCGTTGACAGCCCGCCGTGAAACGCCAGCCGCCCGCGGTATTTCTTCATCAGCGCGGCAACGTCCATGACCTCCGGCTGAAACGGATTGAAGCAATTGACGCCCAGCTCCACCAGATCATCGAACAGCTCATCCACGTCGCCGCAGGAGTGGATGAACACGTACTTGCCGCGCTGCCTCACAAACCCGTACATTCTGCGCAGCACGGGCTTTATGAATCGCCGCCACGTGTCGATGCCCATCTGAAGACCGTGCTGCTGGCCCCAGTCGTCGCCGAAATATACCGCGTCCAGGTCATACCCCAGCGCCGCCTCGAGTTGCCGCAGGTTGTATTCGCAGATGGCATGCAACAGATCTTCGACAAACGCGGGATTCTCGATGAAATCCGCCAGCAGCTGTTCCAGCCCGCGCAGCGTCCAGGCCCGTTCATACAGCGAAAAGCCCAGCTGATACACCCGGAAACAGTCCGGCCGGCGGGCGATGCTGCTTTCGATATCCGCGAAAAACCGCTCGTCGCACGGATCGGGAAACCGGTATCCGCGCAGCGTCGGCTCCGGCAGCACCTGATTCCGCACTATGCCTATGTCGCGGTCGATGCTGCGGTCCCATATCACGCCGAACACATCGCGCACGCAGTTGTTGCCGACGTCCTCGAAAAACCCTGTTGCGCTGCCCAGCCCCAGAAGATGGTTGCCCACCGCCTCTTCCAGATCATGCGTCCGATAGTGTTCGATCAGTCTGGAGCGGGCTTCTTCGGTGAAACTGAACGACCACGGCACATAAGCCGGCCTGCGCCCCTCGACCACATCGCGGACGACGCTGCGCCGGTCTGCGCTCACGCATCCCATGATGCGCTCCGCTGCCGCCCCCGGCAAGACGCCCGCGGGCGACCGCGCGCCAGCGCCCGAAGCATCACCGCCCCCAAGCCCCCTTCAGCTACGCCGCTTTTGCCTGTTTCACCAGCCCTTCGACGCGCCGCACCAGTTCAGCCGTGGAAAAACGCGATTTGAGCATCACATCAGCCGCCCCGAGTTCCCTGGCGCGCTGCACGTGCCGTTCATCGCTGCTGGCCGACAGCACTATCACCGGCACGCCGGCGCAACTCTCCTCTTTCAGCACCCGCAGCACCTCGAAACCGTCGGTGCCGGGCATCATCAGATCCAGGAGTATCACGTCGGGTCTGCTCGCGGCGACGGCCGCGAGGGCCTCCCGACCGCTGGAGGCACAAATGACGTGGTAGCCTCTTACCCTGAACGCCGTCGCCAGTGCCTCGCGGTAGATCTGCGTATCGTCCGCGATCAATATGCGGCTCATCTTCTGCCCTCCCGCCCCGTCGTGGCCTGTGCTATGCGGCCCGCGACAGGGGCGCTGTTGTTCCGGATTGCTCCTCCGACGACTTCGCCGCAAGCGCCTGCGCCAGCGTGATCAGACTTACCGGTGCGCGGATTACGGCAACGTTGCCCGCGCCGGTCCCCGGCGCCGGCGCTGCTGAATGAGTTACGAGAAACGCTCTCAGGTCTGCCGGTGCGCGTCCGCCGGCCGCGGCCTCCAGTTCGACGCGGGAGAATCCGCTTATTCCGTCGCGCGGCGCGGCCGCCACGATCGCATCGTAATCGCCGACCTCCGACACCGCGGGAAGGCGATCGAAAACTTCCGTCACGGCCAGCATGCGCAGCGCCGCTCCGAGCGGATCGAGCGGCGAGAATCCCTTATGCCGGGCATACCACACGCGCAGCGGACTGGACGGCAGCAGCGGCCGGCATACCCGTGCGGCGTGCTCCGGCGCCAGACGCGCCAGCAGACTCGTCGTCGTCAGCACCTCGCTGCGCAGTTCGCGGTCGCCAATGGCCGGCGGCTCGTCGCGCCCAATCGCCGACCGGCATTCCGATACCAGAACAGGCCCCACCGTCGCCTCGGGCATCGACGCCAGCAGCAGCCCGTGCGCATACGCATCGGCCAGCCGCAGACATCTGGCCGTCTGCGAACAATTGCCGCTCTGCCCGCACAGATCCTCATGGTACTCGCGTATGGGCGCAACCACGTTCTCCGGCAGGCCCAGTCTCCCCAGCACCAGCCCCACCAGTTCCGGATGCGGTATGCCCAGCACCGCCGCCTCTATCCGATACGCCGGCTGGCGCGTGGCGGCGGCCATCTCCAGCACGGCGCCATACTCCGCGACGAACACCTGGCGCATGACGATCTCGGCCAGATCGTGGCACAACCCCGCCAGGTATGCGACACCCGCGACGCCTTCCCTGTCTTCGGGCAGCAGCTTCTCCATTATGGCCGCCACCGCAAACGAGTGCTGCCAGCACCGCACCACGTTGAATCCATCGCTCGCATCCGGCGGGAAAGTCTCGAAAATGCCCACCGACGCAGCCATGCGCGCCACCGTCCCGGCGCCGATGTTGCGCACGGCCTCCTCCACGCTCGACACGCGCAGTTTCTGCGTCGCGAACGCCGCCGTGTTGGCCACCTGTATCACCCGCGCCGCCAGCACCGGATCCTTCTTGAGCACCTCCGCCAGGTCCGCTATCGCGCAGCGCGGCGAACTCGCCAGCGCGATCACCTCCGCCACCACCCCGGCAAGCGTGCGCGTCTGCACGCAGTCCTCCAGCCGGCGTATCGTCTGCGCACGCTTCAGCTGGCGCACCGGCGCACCGCCCGGCGCCGGCGCACCCGCAGACGCCGATGCGCCTTCCGCGGCGGCGGCCCCCGGCGACTGCGCGGCGCGCTCCCCCGGCGCTGCCGCCGCCGCGCGCTCCGCTGGCGCCGCAGGCGCCACAGCCCCCTGCGCAGTTGCAGACCCCGCCTTCGTCTCACTTCGCTGCGGCGGCTGTTCTCCCAGACACCTGCGTATCCGCGAAAGCATCTCCTCCAGCGAAAAATGCGACTTCAGCAGACACCCGCTTACGCCCAGTTCGCGCGCCTTGAGGATGCAATCGCGGTCCGTCGTCGCCGTAAGCAGCATCACCGGTATGTTGCGGAACTGCGGCTGGCCCCGCAGAATCCGCAGGAAACTCAGCCCGTCCATCTCCGGCATGGCGATGTCCAGCAGCACCAGGTCCGGCACGCGCCGGCGTATCTCCGCAAGCGCCTCCCTGCCGTCGCGCGCGCAGATCGTCTCGTAGCCCTTGAGCCGCAGCATGGCCGCCAGAGGCTCGCGGCAGATGGACGAATCCTCGACGAAAAGTATCGTGCTCATGCCGCCCGCCTTTTCACGAACACAAGTTCCGCCGCCCCGCTCTGCGGTCCGGGCAGATCGCGCCGGAGCACCGCCGTTACCGTCGTCCCCATATGCGGCGCCGATTCGATCGTAATTCGCCCTCCGTGCGCCCCGGCTATTCCGCGGCATATCGCCAGCCCCAGCCCGCTGCCCCGCACGTGTCTGGCCCCCAGGGCGCCGCTGCTGCATGCGAACGGCTCGCCGAGATTGCCGCTGCGCTCCAGGTCGATGCCTTCTCCCGTGTCGGCGACGGTTATCTCCACCGCCGCCCCGCCGTCGTGCTCGGCCGCCCGGCAACTCAGTTCCACCTTCCCACCCGATGGAGTGTGCCGGCAGGCGTTGCTCAACAGGTTCACCATCAGCCGGCGCACGGCGTCGGCATCGCCCGTCCCCGACAGGTCCGCCGGCTCTGTGCGCCACGTCAGTTCGACGCCGTGCTCCGCGGCCACAGGCCCGACGGTGTCTATCGCCTCCTCGCATATCTCGCCGTAGCGCAGGCTCTGCCAGTTCCATCGCGCCGCGCCGGCGTTGAGACGCGCCGCCTCCAGAAGGTTGTTGACGATGTCCGACATCCGCCGCACTTCCCGCGGAAGCGCCTCGATGTACTGCTCGCGCTCCGGCAGCTGCCGCATTTCGGGCATGTTCAGAAGCTCGGCGATGCTCAGAATGCCCGCCAGCGGCGTGCGCAGCTCGTGCGCCACGACGCCCAGCACGTGTTTCATCGCCTCCACCGAACCGCGCAGCCGGTTCCGCTCATTTTCGACAAGCGCGCGTTCCGCGCGCTCCATCTTCGCCGCCTTGCGCGCGGTGATGTTTTCATGCACCACGACCACCCGCCCGGGCCGCTCCCCGCTCAGCCTGGTAACACGCCCCGCGAACCACCGCTTTTCCGTCGGAGAATGACACGGGTATTCCATTTCGAAAAAGTCCCTGCGGCCGTCGATCACCGCCCGTATGCCCGCGGCGAACTCGCCGGCAACGGCGTCGCCCGCCGCGGCGGCCGCGTCGCATACCGCCAGATAGTTGGCGCCGCGCCCCGTCGCCCGCGGATCGCCGCCATTCTCGATGGCGAACCGCGACCACGCCGCATTCACCGCCAGTATCGTCCCCGTCGTGTCTATCACCGCGACATTAGAACTGATCGCGTCGAGCACCGCTCCCGCAAACCGCGTCAGCGCCGCGGCGCTTTGCGCCGCGCCAACCTCGCCGGCGTCCAGCGCGAGCGTAACGATCACCCGCCGACCTGTCGGGCCAACCGCCGCCCACTTGGCAACCAGTTTCCTGCTGATGCCGTCCGGACCGCCGGGAAGGTCCTGCACGAACAGCATCATCTGATCCGCCTCGAGCACGGCCCTGTCGTTGTCCATGATCGCCGCGGCCAGCGCCGGCGGGAAAATCTCAGCCGTGGTCTTTCCGTACCAGTCGCGGCGTCCGATAGCGCGCTCCATGGCCGGGTTCATGTAGATATGACGCCACTGCTCGTCCTTCACGGAAACAACCAGCGGCGCGCTCTCCAGCAGCCAGTGAATAACCGACGTCTGTTCGAACGTCTTTGCGGCGTCTTGCCGCCCGCCAGCCCCGACCTCAGTTTGCGAGTACGGACCGATTTGCGGTTGCTCCATGACTTCGTCCCTCCGCCCCGACGCAGCCACATGAATGAGCAAAAACCGTTGTCCGACAGCGTATCGGCAGCGGGCGAAGTGAACTTAACAACACATCGCCGCCAGCGCACAATGTGCGCCATGCGATTCCTGGTAACTGCCGGTGCAACCGTCGAAATGATCGACGAAGTACGCACGTGGTCGAACATATTCACCGGAAGTACCGGACTGGCAATCGCTTGCGCGCTGGCACAGGAGGGCGCAGTTGACCTGCTCACCAGCAATCTCGAGCACATCAGGAATCTTCAAGCCCAGCCGCAAGCGCGATTTCCCATAACCTGCACCGCGTTCCGTTCGCATAACGACTTGCGCGATGCGATAGAAAGACTCATTACCGGCAGGCGCTACGATGCGGTGTTCATGACCGCTGCCGTGGCGGATTATCGGCCCGTGCGCGTGTACGCTGTGAAACAGCGCAGCGTGCGTCCGGAGGCGCCCGGCGCAGAACAGTGGCTGGTGTCCGACGTGCAGGCGCCCAAGGTGGGCAGCGGACACGAGGCGATAGCCGTCCTTGCCGTGCGCACGGAGAAGATCATCGACATGTTCCGCAGCCGGTGGGGCTATCGGGGGCTGCTGGTAAAATTCAAGCTGGAAGTGGCCAAACCGCTGGAAGAACTGCTTAGAATAGGTGAGAATAGTCGTCTGGCCAGCGGGGCCGACTATCTCGTGGCCAACACGCTGGAGATGGTCAACGGTCCGGCCGCTGGAGCGTACTTGCTGTACGCGGGCGGGCACGAATGGGTGCCCCGCGAGAGGCTGCCCGGACGGATGGTCTCGCTGGCGACTCAGCGGCCGACCGGTTCGCAGCCCCGACAGACATGAGGTTCACAGGAGTTTCGGACATGACGAATATCGTAATGCGCAAATTCCCGCTTCTGGCGGCCTGCGCTCTGGCCGCCGCGCTGTGCATTCTGCTGGCGCAATATGGCACCGGGCCCGCGAAAGCGGCCGAAGCCGCCGACCAGAAACCGGCTGCCCAGAACGCCAACGCGCCGGCGTCGGGAGACCTGGCGCCGCTGGACATCAAGCTGCCCCGGCCGGCCTACGTGGGCACGCCCAAGAATCTGCCGGCACACGTGAAAAAACCCACGGGCAAGCCCCGTCCGCCGTTCCTGGCGCCCAAGGGTTGCGTGAACCTCGCTCTCAAACGACCGGTGACCAGTTCGGACAAGGAGCCGGTCATCGGCTCGCTCAGCCAGATAACCGACGGCGACAAGGAAGGCACCGAAGGCAACTGGGTTGAGCTGGCGCCCGGGCTTCAGTGGGTACAGATAGACCTCGGCAAAAAGTGCGCCATCTACGCCATCGTGGTGTGGCATCACCATGCCGACCCGCGCGTGTATCACGACGTGGTAATACAGGTGTCGGACGATCAGGACTTCATCAACGACGTCAAGACCGTCTTCAATAACGATTCCGACAACTCCTCGGGGCTGGGCATCGGCAAGGACATGGAATACGCCGAGTATTACGAGGGCGAACTCATCGACGCCAAGGGCGTCGAGGGACGCTACGTGCGCCTGTACAGCCGCGGCAACACCAGCGACGATCAGAACCACTACACCGAAGTAGAGGTGTGGGGCATACCGAAGTGAAGTCTGCGCCTGTGCGCCCTGCGGCCGGACTGTGTGTCAGCATTGCTGGCGGCACCGGCGCGATCCCGGAGAGGCGGCATCGGCCGGCAGGCACGCGCCGATGAGCCGCCTGCGGCGCATGTGCGAACGCCGCCGCAACTGCATCGCCGGCAGTCCGCTCCTCCTGCCTGCCGTCGCCAGGCGCTTCGTCATGCACAGCCGACCGGCAACGCTCCTGGTGCTCCTGGCCGTCGCTCTGGCGGCGCTGGCCGTGCGCTGCCCGCGACTCGCCCAGCGCCCCATGCACGGCGATGAGGCCGTGCAGTGCGACATATTCCGTAAACTCTGGGAAACCGGCCAGTACCGCTACGATCCGGAGGAATATCACGGCCCGACCCTGCCTTATGCCACCTGGCCGGTGATGTGGCTCAGCGGCGCGCGCACCTTCGAGAACAGCACGGAACACACCTACCGCGCGGTGGCGCTGATATTCGGCCTTCTGCTGATACTGATGCTGCCGCTGGTGGCCGACGGGCTGGGAACCACCGGCACCATCATCGCCGCGGTGCTGACGGCCGCATCGCCGGCGATGATCTTCTTCAGCCGCTACTACATCCACGAGATGCTGCTGGTGGTGTTCACCTTCGGCGCCATCGCCTGCGCGTGGCGGTTTTATCGCGGCGGCGGAATCTGGTGGGCGGCGCTGGCGGGCGCTTTCGTCGGCCTGATGCATGCCACCAAGGAAACGTGGGTTCTGGCGGCGGCGGCGGCGACAGCGGCACTGGTCCTGGCGAGCCTGTGGGGGCGCGTCGCCGACGGTCGCCCGGCCGACCCCGGGCGCGCCGTCCGCCTCTGCGGCGCGCGCATCGCCGCGGCCGCGACAATGGCGGCGCTGGCGGCGATCGTCGTGGCCGTGGTGCTGTTCTCCAGTTTCTTTACCCACCTGCGCGGGCCGCTCGATTCGGTGCTGACCTACAAAGTCTATTTCCAGCGCGGCACGGGAGAGGGCGTTCACAACCATCCGTGGTATGCATACCTGAAATGGTTCTTCTGGTATCGCTACGGACGCGCGCCGGTGCAGGGCGAATGGCTCGTGGCGGCGGCGGCGCTCGCCGGGCTGGCGTGCGCCCTCTGGCCGCGGCGGCGCAGCAGCGCATCATCCCCAGCCGCGCAAGCGCCGCGAAACGCCGCGGCAACGCCCGCAGCCGACGGCCATTCGCAAGATGCCCAAACCTCGTTTTGCAGGTTCATGGCGTTCTATGCGCTTGCGCTGACGGCGGTTTATTCGGCCGTGTCGTATAAAACCCCCTGGTGTGCCCTGAGCTTCCTGCACGCCATGATACTGCTGGGAGCATGCGGCATCGACATGGTGTGGAACGCTCTGCGGCGTCCGTGGTTGCGCGCGTTGCCGGCGCTGGCGCTTGCCGGCGGGCTGGTGCATCTGGGCCATCTGGCTTACCGGCTGAATTACGTCCATTACGCCGACTACCGCCGCAATCCCATGGTCTATGGGCATCCCAACCTCAGTTCGCTGGAACTGGTGAAGCGCGTGGATGAGATCATGCGCGTTTCGCCCGCCGGGGCGGATACGTTCGTGAGCGTCATAACGAAAGACTGCTGGCCGCTGCCGTGGTACTTCCGCCGTTACCGCCGGGTGGGATGGTGGCAGGAGGTCGCGCCGGAGAACGTCGCCGCGCCGGTCATTCTGACGATGCACGACAAGGCCGCGCAGGTCAACGCGATGCTTCGGGGCGAGTATCAGGTTATGCATTACGGCCTTCGGCCAGGTGTGCCGATGGCCCTGTTCGTGAGGATGGACCTGTGGGAGCGCTACCTGCGCTCCCGCGGACTCATACAACCGCAAACCGACAGGAGTCGTCTATGAAACTGCTGCATTCCGTCATGGCACTGTGCGTATGCGCGCTGTGCGCCGCGGCATGGGCGGCAGCGCCGGCGCTGAGCACCGACGCCCCGCCGAAAATACCCGTAAAAGCGCCCAAAGGGCGCATCATCATCGCCGGCGCCGACGCGGCCGGACCCGACGGCGCATATGCTCTCACTTACGTCGCCGACGAGGCCGTCGCCCGCAAACCCCTTCAGGTCGCCCTCCGCGTCACCATTCAGGTGGAGGAACTGGCCAAGGACCCCAAGACCGGCCAGGATGTCAAACGCCGCGTCGGGAAGACTTCGACGAAGTTCGTGCCCGTAACCTTCGAGAACGAGGGCAGGGTTACCGTGTCGCTGGCCGAGGCGGGCAAAGACGGTCAGCTCGAGCTGGGCATAACGGCCGACGCGAAGGAAGGCGCGCCTTTCATCAGCAACAGCTTCCGCATGGTGTCGCGCGGCGGCACGTGGATGCTGGTGGAGGCCGAGGAGGCGCTTAAGGTCGCCGAGGCCGCACCCTCCAAAGCCCAGGCCGCGCCCGCCAGGCCGCGCAAAGTCCTGTGCTACACCGCCGCCACGGGCTTCTATCACAGTTCCATCCCGCTGGGAGCGCGCGCCGTGGCCATCATGGGCCGCAAGACCGGCGCCTGGGAAACCGTCATCAGCAACGACAAGTTCATGTTCGAGCCCGAAACGCTCGCCCAGTTCGACGCCGTCGTCATGATGGAAACCACCGGCTCGCTGTTCGGCGAAAAGGATAAAACCGTCAACGACCGTCTGCGCAAGAGCCTGCTGGACTTCGTGGCCGGCGGCAAGGGCCTGGCCGGCAGTCACGCCGCCACCGACTGCTCGTACGACTGGAAGGAATACGGCGAGCTCATCGGCGCGTATTTCACCGGCCACCCGTACGGCAAGCACGTCGTGAAAATCGACGACCCCCGGAACCCGGTGAATGCCGCCTTCAGGGGCGAGGGCTTCCCCTTCTCCGACGAAATGTACGTCTTCGGGCCGCGCGGCAAGGACGGCAAAGAGCAGCCCTATTCCCGCGAGAAACTGCGCGTGCTGCTGAGCATCGACGTGGAGAAGAGCAAGATCGATCCCAAGGCCGGGCGGCGCGACGACGGCGACTACGCCATATCGTGGATCAAGCGCCACGGCGAAGGGCGCGTGTTCTACTGCTCCTACGGACACGACCACAGGGTGTGGATGACGCCGACGATACTCCAGCATTACTGCGACGGCATCCAGTATGCGCTGGGAGACCTCAAGGCCGACGACACGCCCAGCGCGAAGAAGGGCGCGGCGGCCGACATCGTCCCGCGGGTGATACTCGCCGCCGAGGCTTCCGACGGCTTCGTGCCGCTGTTCAACGGCACCGACTTCACCGGCTGGATGAACGCCGCCGGCAAGGCGCCGGGCGCCGGGTGGACGGTCGTTGACGGAGCCATGATGCTCGACAGGAGCAAAGGCCCCGGCGGGGATATCTGGACGAAAGAACGCTTCGGCGATTTCATCCTCGACCTGGAGTTCAAGACCGAGGGCAACAGCGGCATCTTCATCCGCACCGACAACCCCCGCGACAACGTGCAGACGGGCATCGAAATACAGGTCCTCCCGCCCACCGACAAGCCGAATAAGAACAGCTGCGGCTCCATCTACGACTGCCTCGCACCCACCAAAGACCCCACGAAGAAAGGCGAATGGAACCGGGCTGTGATCACCTGCCGCAAGAACATCATCACCGTGGAGATGAACGGCGAGAAGATCATCGAGATGGACCTCGACAAATGGACCACGCCCGGCAAGAACCCCGACGGCAGCGGCAACAAGTTCAAGAAGGCCCTCAAGGACTTCTCGCGCGAAGGCCACATAGGTTTCCAGGACCACGGCGCGCGCGTGGCCTTCCGCAACGTGAGAATAAAGAAACTGGCCGACTGACCGACCAGCCGCCCGGCGCATCCGTTCCGCGCCGCCGCTTGCATCCGGCGCAACCGGCCGGTCAAATCCGGCCGTGGCGACCATCATTCTGGTGCACGGGCTGTTCGGGTTCGACCGCCTGAGACTCGGCAGCATAAGCGTCGATTATTTCGGGGACATCGCCCGGACCATTGCCCGCCGCGGACATCGCGTGCTGGTGCCGCGGCTTCATCCCACGGCTTCCGTGGCGCGCCGCGCGGAGCAGCTGCGCGGACACGTGCTGGATTTCATCGGGCGCCACAGCCCGCCCGGCCGCAGAATCGTCATCATCGCCCACTCGCTGGGCGGGCTGGACGCCCGCTGCATGATAAGCCGCATGGACATGGCACAGCACGTGGCGGCGCTGGTCACCATCGCCACCCCGCATCGCGGCACGGCTCTGGCGGATTTCTGGCTGAGGAATTATGCCCTGGCGCGGCTAGCCATGCCGCTGTGCGCGGCGATCGGTCTGGACGTGGGCGCCGCCCGCGATCTGGCCCGCGAGGCCGCGCGGCGCTTCAACGACCAAACCCCGGATCATCCCGATGTGCGCTATTTCTCCGTCGCGGCGGCATGTCCCCCGCGCAGGATGCCGCTGGCGCTGCGCCCGGCATGGAAAATCGTTCATCGCGCCGAAGGCGCCAACGACGGCGCCGTGTCCGTGCGCAGCGCCGTGTGGGGAAAACACCTGGCAACCTGGCCCGTGCATCATCTTCACGCCGTCAACCACCGCTTCCCCATGGATGTGTTCGCCCCCGTGGGCAGCGTCGCGCCGCTCTATCTGCGCATACTCGACCAGCTCGCCGCGTGCGGGGCGCTGCCGGAATGAGCCCTGCGCTGCGGGCGTGATCCGCGACCCGCTCCGCGCCGGCGCGCCGATGGCGCTGCCGCCAGCGCGGACGATGCCCCTTGTGCCGCAATAGAAGAAACCCCGACACCATGAGTCGGAGCCTTCCGGCGTCGTGAACCGCACAACGGGCGGCCGTGTCGTCAGGCTTCTCATTGACGCCGCGCACCGCGACCGCTACAAACGTATTGATGTCGCAGGACGCAATCAACGGGGTACCGCCTGCCGATCTGGAGGAGCTCCGCCGCCGCATCGACGAACTGGACGAGAAGATAGTGGAGCTTCTCAACGCCCGCGCGCGCGTGGTCATCGAGATCGGCAAACTCAAACAGCAGGCCCGGGTGCCCGTGTATGCCCCCGACCGCGAGAAGCAGATACTGCTGCGCCTGCGGAACCTCAACCGCGGACCGCTGCCCGACCGCTGTCTGGAGGCGGTATGGCGCGAACTCATGAGCGGGTCGTTCGCGCTCGAACGTCCGCTGCGCATCGGCTACCTCGGACCGCCCGGCAGTTTTTCCCATCTGGCCGCCGTGCGCAAGTTCGGCGGCAGCGTCGAATGCGTGCCCCTGCCCGACATAGCCACCGTATTCGAAGAGGTGGTGCGCGGCCATACCGATCACGGGCTGGTGCCCGTGGAAAACAGCATAGGCGGGGGCGTGGTGGACACCCTGGACGCTTTCCTGCACAGCTCCGCGCGCATCTGCGCCGAAGTGCTCATAAGCGTCCATCACAATCTGCTGGCCAAGGAACCGTGGGACAGAATCACCCGCATCTGCTCGAAGCCCGAGGTCTTCAGCCAGTGCCGCGACTGGCTCAGCCGCGTGGCCAAGGGACGCGAACTCGAAGCCACCGCCAGCACCAGCAAGGCCGCCGAAATCGCCAGCCGCGAGCCGGGCACCGCGGCGATCGGCTCGGTCCTCGCCGGCGAACTGTACGACCTGCACGTGCTGTTCGAGAACATCGAGGACAACCCCGACAACGTCACGCGCTTTTTCGTAATCGGACGCGAAGGCGCGCGTCGCAGCGGCGACGACAAGACCGCCATCATGTTTACCACCGCCCACAAGCCCGGCGCTCTGGCGGCCGTGCTCGACGTGTTCAAGGATCACGGCATCAACCTCACCGACATCGAGAAACGCCCCAGCAAGAAGGTCAACTGGGAGTATTACTTCTTCATCGACGCCCAGGGACACTACGACGACCCGCACATGCGCCAGGCCATCGAGGAAGCCAAACAGCACTGCCTGCAACTGACGGTTCTGGGCAGCTATCCGCGCGCCACCGAGGCGCTGTGAGGACATCCCCCGGATCGGCCGGCGGCATCGCGGCCCGTTGCGCGCCGCGCGCTACGACTGTGAAGCTCAGCCCAGCACACACACGCGCCACCCGCCATTGCGCGCCGCGCGCGGGGGGCGTGCCCGCTGTCATGCCGGACGATTGCGCGATGTCGCCTTGAACGCCGGCTGCCAGCGCCCGCGTGCGTTCAGTCCGCCACGTATCCCCGCCGCGAGGCATCTTCTATCAGGCCGCGCGCATACTCCCACAGCCGCGCAGCGCCTTCGCCTATCGTGCGGTTGCGCGCCATGACCTGGGCGCTGCGCACTTCCTTCTGACGCCATGACTCGCCCTGTGTAAAGTAGTTCAGCAGCACGGGCTGAAGACGGTCCATCGCCGCCGCAAAACGCGCCTCGGGCGTGCGCCGCTGCTCGAACTCCTCCCACAGCGCGCGCATCTCGTCGCGCTGGTCCGCCGGCAGCATGGCGAATATCCGTTCGGCGGCGGCCTGCTCGCGCTGCGCCTGGTCGGCCGATGCCTGCTGGTCATAGCAGTATGTGTCGCCGGCGTCGATCTCCACCACGTCGTGTATCAGCAGCATCTTCAGAACCCGGCACAGGTCGATTTTCCCGTTGGCATACTCGTGGAGCACCATCGCCATCGCCGCGATGTGCCACGAATGCTCGCAGGAGTTCTCGAGCCGCCGCGCCGTGGTGACGTTCTGCCGCACGACGTTCTTCAGACGGTCTATCTCTAGAATGAAGCGTATCTGGCGATCGAGCCGGTCTTCCGTGGACATGTCCCGATGTTACGCTGCCGCGACGTCGATTCCGAGCGCGCGCCCGTCCCCCGCGTGCATACGCCGCATTTCGTCATTCCCGCGCAAGCGGGAATCCACGCCTTCCCCCCGCCTGTGCGGCGATGCAGGCTCTCCTCTCTCTTCTCTCCTCTCTCCTCTCTCCTCTCTATTTCCCCCCGCCTGCGGGGGGGACTACAGGGGGGCTGGGCTACCCTTTGCCTGCCAGCCACCGAACCCGTCCCGCCGAATCCTCGCGCACGCCGGTCCTTCCGCGCCGCCGGTCCTGCGGCTAAAATCCGGCCGGTTCACAATCACGGACCTGCGGCGGTCGCGTCGCGTGTCACGGAGGACGCGTGCCCGTGCTGGCGGCATTCGGCGTTATCGACTGGGGCGTGCTTCTGGCGTACATGGCGCTGGTCGCCTCCATCGGCACCATCGTCTCGCGGCGCCGAGATGACGCCGAAGGCTATTTCCTGGCCGGCAGGTCCATGCCCGCCTGGGCAGTGGCCCTGTCCATCATCGCCACATCGCTCAGCGTGGCCACCTTCATCGGCGTTCCGCAGGAAGCCTTCACCGGAGATCTGACCTACCTCAGCCAGAGCATCGGCACTTTTCTGGCGGTGATAGTGGTCGCCACCGTGTTCGTACCGCGCCTGTATCGCGCGGGCACCATCACCATTTACGGCTACATCCAGCAGCGTTACGGACAGCCCGCCAGCATCGCCATGAGCGTCATGTTTCTGCTGGGGCGACTGCTCGCCTCGGGAGCGCGCCTGTTCATGGCGGCCATACCCGTCTCGCTGCTGCTGTGGGGATTCGATGCGCGCTCCGCCGACCTCGCCGGCATTCCGCGCTGGCAGCTGGTCGCGTCGATCGTGCTGATCGGCGGCATAGGCGTTGCCTACACGCTGGCCGGCGGGGTGCGCGCGGTCATCTGGACCGATACGGCCCAGATCACCATCGTCGCCGGCGCCGCCGCCGTCAGCATCTACATGCTGCTCGACCGCATCCCGGTTTCTGCCGGCGAGATATGCAGCGCCCTCTCCGCCGCCGGACCACACGGCGCAAGCAAACTCCGCATCCTCGATACCTCCTTCAGCGCCACCGGCAAGTTCACCCTGTGGACGGCGCTCATCGGCGCGACGTTCCTCAACACCGCCGCCTACGGCACCGATCACGATCTGGCGCAGCGCATGCTCACCGCCAGAAGCCCCCTGCGCGGCTCGCTGTCGCTGATCGCCTCGCAGATCATCGGAACGCTGGTCGTGGCCATGTTCCTGGTGCTCGGGCTGCTGCTGTACGTCTTCTATCAGCGCCCCGACATCATGGGACAAGCCGCCCCCTCCGACCGCGTTGTGTGGTCGTACGGCGTCTATCCGCAGTTTCTGCTCAACCACATGCCCGCCGGGCTGGCGGGCCTCGCCATGGCCGGCATGTTCGCCGCCGCCCAGGGCAGCCTCGACTCGGCCATAAACGCCATGGCCGGCAGCGCCGTGGCCGACATCTACTGGCCTTTGCGCCGGCGCCGCGGACTGCCTCCCGACTCTTCCACCCGCGCGCCGCGCATCGCCGTCATCCTCATGGGCGCTGCGCTTATCATCTTCGCCGTCGGCGCAGCGCTGGTGTACGACGCGCGCACGCAGACGCTCATAGCCTTCGCCCTGGGCATCATGTCCTTCGCCTATTCCGGCATGCTCGGGGTGTTTCTGGCGGCCCTGCTCACCCATCGCGGCAGCACGCGATCGGTCATGGCGGCGCTGTTTGTCGGCATGTTCGTGACCGCGCTGCTTCAGGATGGCATAATGCGCATCTGGACGCTGCACCTGACGGGCCGCCCGCACACTCTGGCTTTCTACTGGTGGCTGCCCATCGGCACGGCGTGCAGTTTCGTCGTGTGTATCGCCGGCCGCAGTCCGCGCGCGGGCGCTGTTCACAATGCCCCGGCGCCTGCCGGCACCGACAGCCGATAATCCGCCTCATGCTCAAAAGACCAGCCATCTTCTTCGACCGCGACAACACCCTGATCGTCTCCGACGGCTATCTGGGAGACCCGGCCAGGGTGATGCTCGTGGAGGGAGCGGCCGACGCCGTCGCCAAGGCCCGCCAGTACGGATTCAGGGTCGTCACCATCAGCAATCAGAGCGGCGTGGCGCGCGGCATGTTCGATGAAAATGCCGTCCGCGCCGTCAACCGCCGTCTCGACGAGCTGCTTCAGCTGCACAACCCCGCCGCCATCATAGATGCTCACGAATACTGCCCCTACCACCCCGAAGCCGTCGTCGAGCGCTATCGGCAGGACAGCCCGCTGCGCAAACCGAAGCCCGGCATGATACTCGCCGCGGCCGAGCGCCTGTCGCTGGACCTGTCGCGAAGCTGGGTGATAGGCGATGCACCCCGCGACATCGAGGCGGGCAAGGCGGCAGGCTGTCGCACTGTGCTGTTCCGCGACCCCTCGCTCAAGGCGTCGCCCGCCGCCGACGAACCCTGCACCGTCCAGCCGGATTTCGTCGCCAGCTCGCTTAAAGAGGCCGTGGACCTCATCGCCCGCGAAACCTTCCGCACGCCCATCAGGCGCGCGGCGCAGCCGCCCCGACCCACCGCGCCGGCAAACGCGGCTGCTGACGCTGCGGCCGCTGCCGAAGCGCCGGCCGACGCTTCCGCTCCCGCGCCGCCGCAGGCTGCACCGCAGGCGCCATCGCCGGCGATTCCGCCGGCTGATTACCAGCCCTCAGCGCCCGCAAGCCCCGTCGCGCCGCCGCCAGCCGCAGCGAAGGCCCCGCCGCCGGATGAATACGAAGAAGACGACCCCACGCTGCCGCCTCTGCCCGAGCGTGCCGGAGCGGGCGGCCGACGCACCGAACTTCTTCTCTCGCAGATACTCGCCGAACTCAAACGCCGCTCGGAGGCAGCAGCCGACTTCTCCGTGCCGCGGTTCCTGGCGGTCATAACCCAACTGCTCGTGCCGACCTTCCTGCTTATCGCCTGGTTCGCACGGACCGAGGCTTCTACCCAGTCAGCGCTGCTTACGGCAGTGGTCTTTCAAACCATGACCATCGCCCTGGTCATGATGAGCCGGCGCGAATAACGCCTCCGCCGCAGCCGGCAGACCGCCGCGCCGCATCGCCTCGATTTACGACAGACCGCATTACCTGGCGTATTTCACGCTGCAACCGTACGGCCGCGTCTCCGGCGTGCTCACGGGCTTGCCCGCCAGCAGCTCATCCAGCGCTCTGGCAACGTAGTTGACCACTTCCTTCTTGTTGCCGCCCGGATCGTCGTCGATGGCGCCCATGTACACCAGCACGCCGTTCTTATCGATCACGTACATGTGCGGCGTGGTTCTGGCATCATACGCCCTGCCGACATCGCCTTTGGAATCGTTCAGGATCGGATAGTTCAGGCTGAACTGCTCCGCCGCCTTGCGGTTCGATTCGTTGGTGCATGAAGCGGTGGAATTGATTGCCAGCAGCACCACTCCCTTGTCGGCGTACGTGTTGACCAGTTTCTTCATCGTGCCCGCCCTGGCATGACGCGCGCACACCGGACAGCCCTCGTTCCACCACTCCAGCACCACGATCTTACCCTTGAAGTCAGCCAGGCTCACGCTCTTGCCGTTATGGTCCTCAAGCGTGAACTGGGGCGCGGGCTGGCCGATCACGGGCTTGGCCTGAACGCTCGCCGCCACCATCATCACACACACCGCCGCCACTGTCGCGATCAGATACGCTTTGCTCATGGCTCGCTCCTTTTCCATGAAACTTTCCCCGTCAATGGCCCGGCCGCATCGGCAGTGCGACGTTCACGCCGCGGCGGACGCCCGCCTCATCGGTGAACGACACCACCACCGGCAGTTCCGAACCGTCCTGTTCCTTACCTTTTAATACCTCTGCGTTCAACAAAATGATGAAGCCATCCGCCAACCTCTCGACGCGGATGCCTTCCACCTTGAATGCCTCGCCGCTGTCCGGACAGGCCGCCACATCCCGTCCGGCGCGACCCTTCCAGCGGCCGGCAATTCTGAACGACGCCCCGCGCTGCCGGTCGCCCGCCGCCTGTCGGGTAACGCTCAATTCCACAGGGCATTCCGGAGACGCGGCCGCAACGGGCAGGCTTCCGGCCCATCGCGCAAATACATCCGCGTCGGCCGGCACAGGCACGTCGCCAACCCGCAGCGAAAGCGCAAGTTTTGCCCCGCCGCTCAGACACTCCCGCCGGCACACCAGCCATTGACACTCCGCCGATATTTCGACCGTTCCGCCGACGGGCGTGTTCTGCGGCAGCGTCGCCGTCGCCCACAACAGCACGCTTCCCTCGTAGCCGTATGTGGTCATTTCCCCATCGCTGAATGCCGAAGGCGCCGGCCAGTGCAGCGATGAAAACTCCGTTCCCGCCGGTCCGGCAAAACGTATCATCGTCGGCATGCCCGAATCGCCGGGGTTCTTCCAGTAGATGTGCCACGACGGCGCCATGGTGAAAAGCACACCCACCCTGAACGGCCTGCCGGGCGCCGCGGTGGAAACGTCGGCCAGCAGCTTCGCCGACGCCGGATGCTCCCCGGCCGGCGCCGCCTCGGCCGCCCACACGGCAAGCGACGCCACAATCCAGCAGACCATCGTTATCTCCACCCAATATCGCATCGCAGCAGTACTATAGGCCGTGCGCGGTCCGCAAGTCAGCGCAAAAAAACGCATGTTGTTCGGCCGGAGGTTGTTGTGGCGTTCCTTCCGCCCATGCGTCGTGTTCATGGCGCCGGAAACCGCGGCCGTCTGCCCTCGAGCACTTCTACCACGTCGCGCACGACCCACGACATGTTTTCCATCGCCGTGGTCGTGCGCGCGGCTATGTGCGGCGTCAGCAGCACGTTATCCAGTCCCAGCAGCGGAAAATCCGCGCCCGGCGGCTCGGGCCAGTACACATCCAGCGCCGCGCCCGCCAGACGCCCCCCGCGCAGCGCGTCGGCCAGCGCCGCGGCATCCAGCACTTCGCCGCGACTGCTGTTGATAAGCACCGCCGACGGCTTCATCATCGCCAGCTGCTCTGCCCCCACGAGGTTGCGGTTGCCGGGACGCATATCCACGTGGATCGACAGCACATCCGCCGACCGGTACAGCGTCGTTTTGTCAACCGGCTCCGCCGCACAGGTCAGCAGCGCGCTCACATCCACAAGGTCGTTATAGATCACTCGCATCCCGAAACCGTTGGCCGCTATGTGCCCCACGCGCCGGCCGATCCGCCCCATCCCGAGGATTCCCAGCGTCAGTTCGTCAAGCTGCCGCCCGCGCACCGTGTTGCGTATGCGCTTGAACTCCTGCGGCTCGTAGGCGCGCTCGCGGAATGCGGCCCACGGACGCAGCAGTTGCAGCATCGCGCCGAACACGTAATCCGCCACCGCGAAGGTGTTGGCTTCCGGGGTGTACACCACCTCCACACCCCGCGCCCGACATGCCGGCACGTCTATGTTCTCCAGTCCCACCCCGCCTCGCCCCACCACCCGCAAACGCGGCGCCTTTGCCAGCAGAGCCGCATCCACGCGGGTGTACGTGCGCACAACCAGACCGTCGGCGACGGCCAGATGCCGCTCGAAATCCGTATCCGCGCATGACGCCTCCACCACCGTGGCGCGCTGGCGCAGCCACTCCAGGGGCCTTGCATCGCAGCCTTCCGTTATCAGCACGTTCATGCCACGAATCATCGGGCGCGCGCTGGCCGTGTCAATCCGTCGCGGCCCCGACGACGTATCGACATGCCCTCACAATCCCGCTACGCTATATCGCAGGTGCGCCGGCGCACCTGACGCGCGCCGTCGGCTGTCGCGCGATCGGCACGGCTTACGGGAGGTCCATCATGACGGGCGAACACGAACACGGTTCATCATCTCAACCTTGTTGCTGCGACCACAGTTGTCTGGTTGACAGCGCCATGGCCGTATCCAGAAGGCATTTTCTGATGGCCAGCGGCATAGCGGTCAGCATGGCCGCCATGGGCGCTCCGGCCGTCCAGTCGGCGCTGGCCGGCGCCGCCACCACCGCGCCGGCTGTTCCCGGCCGCCGGGCGCTGGTCGTCAAACCCGTTCTGAGCTACGAAACGCCCACCCGGCGTCCGCAGACGAGTTGGCGCAATTGGGGCGGCATCCAGACCCGCGAGCATGCCGCCGAGGAACTGGCGCGCATTGCCGGCGAACTGGATAAACTCAAGACCTCCGCCGACTTTCCCATTACCGTTCTGCCCCCCGCGGGCGTGAGAAACGGCGGCGAACTGGAAAAACTCGAAGACCTCGGCCAGGCCGACGCGGTGATCATCTACGCCGCCGGGGGCCCGTCCAACGTTTTCGATGCCGCCCTGAAGACCGGCAAACACGTCATCATCTTCCTCCGCCACAGGTCCGGACCCGTTTACCTGTGGTACGAGATCGTCAGCCCGCGCTATCTGCGTCGCCACACCGACCATCTGGCCGTCAAGGGCATCGATGATGGCGACGTGGTGGTCGATTCGGTCGATGAACTCGCCTGGCGGCTGCGTGCCCTGTGCGGCCTGAAGAACGCCCTCGGAACGAAGATCGTCGCCATAGGCGGCGCCGGCGGCTGGGAAACGCCCAACGCCCCGGAACTCGCCAAAGCCAAATGGAAGCTCGACATCCACACTGTGTCCTACGCGGAGCTCCGCAAGCTTCTGGCAGCGGCCATGGAGGACCAGGACGCGCGGAAACTCGCCGCCGACCGCGCGGCCAGATATCTCGCTGATCCGCTGGTGAAGCTCGAAACCGACCGTTCCTTCGTTGAAAACGCCTTCGTGCTGGAGCAGGTCTTCCGTTCGCTGATGAACCAGGCCGGCGCTACCGCCATCACCGTCAATCACTGCATGGGCACGATCATGCCCATGTCGCGGACCACCGCCTGCCTCACGCTCTCGCTGCTCAACGACGACGGATATCTCGCCTTCTGCGAAAGCGACTTCGTCGTCATCCCCGCCGGCATATTGCTGTCCAACATCGCCGGCCGCCCGAATTTCCTCAACGATCCCACTTATCCGCACGCCGGCGTGATAACGCTGGCCCACTGCACCGCTCCCCGCAAACTCGACGGCAAGAACCTCGAGCCGGTGCGCGTCATGACTCATTTCGAGTCCGACTACGGCGCTGCGCCCAAGGTCGAAATGCGCAAAGGCCAGGTCGTTACCAACGTTATTCCCGATTTCGCCGCCGTGCGCTACGTCGGTCTGCTGGGGGAAATAGTCGATGCCCCGCTGCTGGACATCTGCCGCTCGCAGATCGACGTCGCCTACAAGGTGCCCGACGACAAAATCGCGCTCAACATGCCCGGCTTCCACTGGGAGACCATATACGGCGACTGGACGCGCGAAACAGGCTACGCGCTTAAGAAGATACCCATCGCCTGGACATTTCTGGGCTGAAGCGAGGCCCCCGCACAGGCCCGGTGGAGGAGATTGTCGGGCATGGCTTCCGCTTCACCCACACCCCTGGTCGCTGTTTGCGAAAGCAACCCGGCCATCCGCCGCACGCTCGCCGCCTCTCTACGCCGCATGCGCCCGGCCGTGCGCCTCCGCATCTGCGCCACGGGAGACGAAATACTGTCGGCCATGCGCGACGGCGCCCGCTGCGTCTTCATCTCCGCCGCCGCGCCGGGCGCAACTCCTGCTGATATTCTCCGCCAGGCCCGCGCTGAAGGTATGACTGCGCCGGTGGTAGTCATAACGCCGGCGAACGGCGCCCGCAGCCGGTCGGCTTTTCTCAACGCCGGCGCTTACGATTGTCTGGACGTCCGCGAAATCACGCCGCAGACCGTAAGGTTGACGGTGCGCCATGCGCTGCGTGCCGGCACGGCGGCGCCAGCGCCGCGGACGACCGCACAGAAAGACGACCTGCTGTCCGATGGTCACGCTCTGGCAGCCGCCATCATCCGCGCCTCCCCGCTGGCCGTATTGTGCCTCGACAGAGAATACCGCGTACGGCTGTGGAGCCTCGCGGCCGAGCGCATGTTCGGGTGGTCGGCCGAGGAGGTTCTCGGCAGGGAGCTGCCGACGGTCCCGCCGGACTGCACAGAGGCCTTCAAAGCCCTGCGCGAGGCGGCGCTGCACGGGCGCATGCTCACCGGCATCGAAGTCCGTCGCCGACGCAAGGACGGCTCGATGGTCGATGTCTCGCTGTCAACAGCCCCGCTCCGCGGGCCGGAGGGGACCGTCGTCGGTATCATAGCTATCCTCGAGGACGTCACCCAGACCAAACGGCTCCGCCAGCGCCTGCTGCACTCTCAGCGCATGGAAGCGGTGGCCAGGCTCGCGCGGGCCCTGGCGCACGACCTGAACAACACCCTCGCGGTGGTCCACGGATACAGCGAGGCGATCATGCGCCGCTCGAGTGCGGACAGCCCCGTTTACGAGCACGCGCGGCAGATAGCCGCCGCCGCGCAGCGCTGCGCGGCGGCGACCCGCGAGATACTTTCGTTTGCCACCCAGCACCCGCGTAAACCGGAGCCTGTGGACCTGACGGTGTTCGTCTCCGAATGCCGCCAGCTCCTCAGCGATACCCTCGGGCCGCGCAACAATCTGGTGATAAATGCCGCCAGCCAACCGTGCCCGGTTATCGCGGATCGCCGCCAGCTCGAGCAGGTGCTGGTGAACTTCGCCATCAACGCCCGCGACGTAATGCCCCGCGGCGGCACGCTCACTATCTCCTGCGCCCGCGTCGAGATCGACGACTCCGCCGCCATTCGCGGGAACCTTCATGCCGGTCAGTACGTCAAACTGTCGGTGGCCGATACCGGTCCGGGCATGGAAGCGGGCGTCAGACAGCGCATATTCGACCCGCTTTTCACCACCCGTCCCGGACAACGCGAGGGACTCGGCCTTACCATAGCGTGGGAGATAATACGCGCACACGGAGGTACGATACTCGTGCATGGCGAACCTGGCACGGGAGCCGTTTTCGACGTGCTCCTGCCTCTCGGCGACCAGCAGACCGCGGGACCCTGAATCGGTCTGAGGTATCGCGCGGTGGCAGGTAGCCGCAGCAGCGCCGCTGCTGACCGCCTCATCGGGACCACTGCTTGCTGAAAGGATCCGCACAACCCGACCCCCCGCATGCCACGCGCGAGCTTTTCGAGCGCGCCGTCGCTCTCCATTCGCGGCGTCTGCTGGCCATAGCGCGGGGGATCGTCGGCCCATCTGGCGCCGAAGACGTTGTGCAGCAGGCCCTTACGAACCTGTACCAGCACCGCCATCGCTATGACTGGCGCGATCCGGCAGGGCTTTTGCGCCGAACCGTGGTCAACGAGTCGCTGCGCGTTCTGCGTCACGGACGCATGGCGGCCGTGCCCGATAATCAGCCCGGCAACGTGCCCTCGCCTCCCGGGAGCGTCATTGAACGCGAGACGGTGGAACAGGTCCGCCGCGCCATAGCCCGCCTGCCGGAACATTTCCGCGCTGCGCTGGTGCTGTGCGAATACGAGGGAATGTCTTACGCCGAGATAGCGGAGGTTCTGGGCATCAGCGTCGCCCAGGTGAAAACGTGGCTCCATCGCGGCCGGCGACAGCTGGCGCGCCGGCTGGCCGATTTCATGGGCATGGACGACGATCCGACGTCCGCGCCCGCGGCCGAAACCGACAGCGCCGGGGAAACCGGCCGGTGAAACATCCGGCCGTTTCGTGCATGATGATACTGGCGGAGGCAACCGCGTGATAACGGATACGGATATCGATCTGCTGGAAATGCTGCTCGACGGCGAACTGTCGTGCGAGCAGGAGCAGGCGTTGCGCGCGCGTCTGGCCGAGGATGCGCCGCTCGCACGGGCGCTGCGGGAATTGCAGCAGCAGCGCCGCCTGCGCGAGGAGTATTACGCATCGCTGGAGGCCGACGAAGCGGCCTGCTCCCGCGTGTATGACGCAGTGATGCGTTCGGTCCGCAGGCACGATGCTGCCGTCCGCGTCCGGCGCGCGCTGGCCGTGTGTGCAGCGGCCGCGGCCTGCCTGGCCGCCGGCGTCTTCATAGCGCACATTTCCGCCGGGCCCCGGCGGGCGCCCGACCGGGTGTCTGTTTCACAGCAGGTTTTCTACAACGTCGCCATAACCGACGAGAACGGCTCGGTTATCGCCGTGCAGCAGTTCGACTCGCTGGAGAAAGCGCGCCGGTTCTCCGAAGATCTGGCCCGGTGGCAGGAGAATCAGCAGCGGATTCGCAACGGACTGGTAACCGTACGGGCGACATCGTTCTGAAATGCGAATTGCGCCGTCACCAACCGCACATCGCCGCCGGGGCGCCGGCAGGGTCTGCGCCGCGGTTCTGGGCGGCGTTTTTGCCGTGGTGTCCGGCGGCCTGGCAGGCGCTGAAAACTATCCGCTGCTGGAGGAACTCAACCGCCAGACGCAGTCGCTTTACCGCGAGGTGGAGGCGGGGCTTGTCCGCGTGCAATTGCCGCTGCCCAGATGGCTTCAGGAAGCCTCCCGCCAGGATGACCCGCTGCGCAAGTGGGAAGCGGCACTTGACCCGCAGGTGAAGCGCCGCATCGAAGAACACCAGCAGCGGCTTCTTCAGGGCGGCGCCGGACGGCTGAGCGTGCGTATAAGTCCCAGCACCCGTGCGGCGACCGCGGCGGACGACGACGCGCAGGCGGTTTTCGGCAGCTGGTGGACGGTATCGACCGAGAGCGCCGACCGGCAGATAGTGCTGCAATCGCGTAACGGCACCGGCGAGCCCACGGCCATCGTCATACACTCCGGAGGCACGATAGACGAAAACGGCCGGCTGTCGCTGGGCGGACCGTTGCGCATGCGGGCGCAGCCGGTTTCCACGACGTTCTCGCCCAACAATATCGGCCTGCTGCTGGACGAGGCCGGGCATGTGCTGGTTCCTCTGTATGTGGAAAAGGACGCGGTACCCGACGGGCGCGTGCGCGTGATGGTCGGCGAAACCGAAGGCAGCGCCGTCTTCGTGGGCAGCGACGATAAGACGCAGATGACGATTCTCCGGCTGGAGAAGCCCGCCGGACGCCCCCTGCGTTTCAGCGCCATGCGGCCGGCGCCCGGCTCGCTGGTCATGCTGCTGAACCCCAACAGCGGCAGCGGACGCATAGCCCTGTGGACCGGCGGAGAGAAGGATTACGGCGTGGTCGTCAACATGGACGGTTCCGTGTCGGGTATCGTGCGTTTCGGGCAGTTCCTGGGAGGAGCGGCCTGCCAACCCGTCATCGAACAGCTCATCCGCGCAGGCACCGTGCGCCGGGCCATAGTGGGCGCGCGCCTCGCCGAACTGCCCGCCGACAGCCCCCTCCGCCGGCGCTTCAGCGAACTGGCCGACAGGCCCGCGCTGCTGGTGGAAGACATCAAAACCCGTTCGCTTGCCGAAAAGGGCGGTTTGAGGAAAGGCGACATCATCGTTCAGGTCGGAACAGAGCCGGCGGCCGATCTTGCCGCTCTTGCCGGGCTTCTGGCGCGCGGCGGCCAGCTGCGGCTGACAATCCTGCGCGACGGAAGGCGCATGGAACTTGCCCTCCAGCTTCCCGAGCCCCCGACGGATTGACGGACAATCCGGTAACGCCGCTCCGCAACGCCGGCTGCGCCTGCGCGTGCGCCGGCATGTACTTGGCTCCGGCCACATATAGAATACGCCGGCCGGAGATCAGCGCATGGAGATCCTGAGCGGTCTTGATGCATTGCGCAGTCTGCCCCGCGGGGCAGTGCTGACCATTGGCAATTACGACGGGGTGCATCTGGGCCACAGGCGTATTCTGGAAACATGTCGCAACCTGGCGCGCCGCTCGTGCGCGGGGCAGGTTGCGGTCATCACTTTCGAACCGCATCCGCTGACGGTTCTGCGTCCCGAGGCCGCCCCCCCGCGGCTCACCCCCCCTTCTTTGAAGGAACGCGAACTGTGTCTGGCCGGCGTAAACTTTCTGGTGGTGCTGCCGGCCGATGCCAGCGTGCTGAATCTGTCGGCCGAGGAGTTCTGGGCCATCCTGCGCGAGGATGTGGCGCCGGCGGCGATAGTCGAGGGGGAGGAGTTCTTCTTCGGCCGGGATCGCGCCGGCAACAGCGAGACGCTCCGGCGCTGGGCAACCGATGCCGGCATCGCCGTGGAGGTGGTGCCGGCGGTGCGCGTGGCCCTGACCGACCTGTCGCTGGTGCGGGTATCGAGTTCGCTGGTGCGGTGGCTGCTGCTCAACGGCCGGGCGCGCGATGCCGCCATATGCCTGGGCCGGCCCTACACCCTCGAAGGAGAGGTTACCGTGGGGCGCAAGCGCGGCCGGACCCTCGGCGTGCCCACGGCGAACCTGCGCTGCACAGGCCAGCTGATTCCCGCCGACGGGGTTTATGTCGGGCGCTGCGCCATCGCCGACCGCGCCTACCCGACAGCCGTAAGCATCGGCACCATGCCGACTTTCAATGAGACCGTCCGCACCGTCGAGGCGCACCTGGTCGGGTTCGAGGGCGACCTCTACGGGCGCACGCTACAGGTGAGTCTGATCGACTGGATACGCGAGCAGCGCAGGTTCGAGAGCGTCGAGGCGCTCAAGGCGCGCATGGCGCAGGACATAGAATGGACGGTACGCCGGCAGGACCTTAATCCCGCCGCGCAGATCGTCTCCGCGGAGACGCACTGAGGACCGGCTGAAGTGCTGTCATCATGGCAGATGAATTTGCCACCATCGTCGCGGAACTCTCGCGCAGCCGGCGCGTGCTTCTGACGACTCATGTGCGTCCCGACGGCGACGCCCTCGGCTCCTGCGCTGCCATGGCGCTGGCGCTGCGCCGCCGGGGCACGGCGGCCGAGGTGCTGCTGCTCAGCCCCCCGCCGCGCAAATACGCTTACATCCTCGATGAGAACGGCATCGCCCCGTTCGTCGGGCGATCCGACGTGCCGGCCAACCTCGACATCGCCTCGTTCGACACGCTGGCGGTCCTCGATACGGGCACGTGGCAGCAGCTTCCGCACCTGCGCCAGCGCCTTGCCGGGTGCACCCTCCGCGTACTGGTGGTGGATCACCATCTTACGCAGGAGACATGGGGCGACGTGCGGCTGGTTCGCCCGCAGGCGGCGGCCACCGGACAGATCGTCGCCGACCTCATCGACGCCATGAACGTAGCCATTGACCGTCCCATAGCCGAGGCGCTGTATCTGGCGCTGATAACGGACACAGGCTGGCTTCAGTTCTCCAACACCACCCCCGACGCGCTGCGGTTGACAGCACGACTGCTGGAAGCCGGCGCCGACCAGCAGCGCCTGTACAGGCTTCTGTATCAGAGCGAGCGCCTTTCGCGCTTCGCCCTTCAGAGCCGGGCCATGCAGTCGCTGGAACTGCTGCCCGGGGGGCGCGTGGCGGTGATGACGCTGACGCGGCGCGACTTCGAGCAGTGCGCCGCTGACGACGGCGATACCGAGAACCTCATCAACCTGCCGCTGATGATCGAATCGGTGGAGGTGTCGATACTGGTCGTCGAGCCTCTCGACGGCGGCGACATACGCGTGAGCCTGCGCAGCAAGAGCGCGGTGGACGTGGCGCGTTTCGCCGAAAGATTCGGAGGGGGCGGCCACGCGCGGGCGGCGGGACTGAAACTTCCCCCGCCCCTCGAAACGGCCCGCGCGCAGGTCGTGGCACAGATGAACCGCCTGATGGAACAGAGCGGCTGTGGCGCAGCCTCCGCGGACGGCGCTTGTTCCGGTCCCCGCGGCTGCCGATAACGTATATATTCCGGACTGCGGGCGATATTCGCTCCTGTGTGAGGGACGTCATGAAACGGTTGTTGCTGTTGACGATATCGTCGCTGTGCATCAGCGTCTTCGGACCGGTTCTCGCGGCGCAGAGCGAACACGTGTCTCCGGAGCGCGTCGATGCGGCCATGAAAAAGGCCATCGCCTATATCTACAGCCGGCAGAAAGGCGATCACTGGGAACTGGTCAACAGGCCCGATGGCAAATCCGATCACGCCGATGTGCGCAACTGGCAGTGGGGCGGCGTAACCGCCGTGGCCTGCTGCGCCCTGCTGTATGCCGGCGAAACGCCCCAGAAGCCCGAACTGGCGCGCGCCATCAAGTGGCTGGAAAACGCGGATATGGTGGGCATCTACGCCGTGGGCTTCCGCTGCCAGGTGTGGGGCCTCATACGCGCGCCCAACCGCAAGGTGCTCATGCGCGACCGCGATTATCTGCTGGCGGCCGTGCACAAGTCCGGCGAGGGCGGGGGCTTCTATCCCTATTACCTCAATCCCGCCGACGGCGCCCCCAAGCCCGACGGCTGGTATGATCACAGCGTCAGCCAATACGGCGTGCTGGGCATGTGGTCTCTGGCACAGCAGGCCATAGAAGTACCCACCAACTACTGGACCGGCGTCGAACTGGCGTGGAAGAGCCATCAGACCCCCGCCGGGGGCTGGGGATACCGGCTGCGCGACAACAACAAAGACTGGGTAACCGAGAACGTCGGCATGACGGCGGCCGGGTTGGCTACACTGTACATCACCCAGGAAATGGCCCACTCCATGGACGGGCTGAACTGCACCGGAAACTACCGCGATGAGTCCATCGAACGCGCTGTCAAATGGCTCAGCGCCAATTTCTCTACCTTCAGAAACAGACATCCATACTATGCGCTCTACGGCGTCGAACGCGTGGGCGTGGCCGGTGGATTCAAGTACTTCGGCAACCTCAACTGGTATCAGGTGGGTGCAAAGTACCTGCTGGAAACCCAGCAACCCGATGGCTCATGGGGCAAAGACGACGCCCACTGGAACCCCAATAAGGTGCCCGACACCTGTTTCGGACTGATGTTTCTGGCACGCGGCCGGGCGCCCGTCATGATGAACAAACTCGAATACGTGGTCGATCAGGCCGGCGACAAGCCCAAACCCGCCTCGTGGAACGAGCGCTGCCGCGATGTGGCCAATATCACGCGCTGGGTCGGGCACAACATGGAACGCTTCCTCAACTGGCAGATAGTCAATCTAAACGCGCCCGTCGAAGAACTGCACGACGCCAACATACTGTGGATAAGCGGGCGCGATGTTCTGAACTTCAGCCAGAGGGACGCCGACAAACTGAAACTGTTCGTCGAACAGGGAGGGCTGATACTGGGCCACGCCGACTGCGGCAACAAGAGCTTCGCCGACGGATTCAGGAAACTGGGAAGCAAGCTCTTCCCGGCGTATGAGTTCCGCGAACTGCCCACCGAACACATCATCTACACCGGCCAGCAGTTCCGCCGCCCGCAGTGGCCCAAACCCCCGTTCATCGAGGGGTTGAGCAACGGCGTGCGCGAACTGATGCTGCTTTTCCCCACCGCCGACCCGGGCAGAGCATGGCAGACCATGTCCTTCTCAGGCCCGCGCGAACCGCTGGCGCAGGTGATGGCCAACATCTTTCAGTATTCCGTTGACAAATCCAACCTCCGTTACCGCGGGCAGACATATATCGTCACCCCTTCGCCATCCGTCAAAACGGAGCGCACCATACGCGTGGCGCGGCTCCAGTACGCCGGCAACTGGGATCCCGAACCCGGCGGGTGGCGACGGCTGGCGGCCATCATGCGCAACGACCACAAAACCGAGCTTGTCGTGGAAACCGTCGCGGCCGGCTCGGGCAAGCTCAACCCCAGAACCTACCCCGTCGCCCACCTGACCGGCACCAGCCGCTTCAAACTGCCCGAAGACGCCCGGCAGGAGCTCAAGCGCTACGTCGAAAGCGGCGGCACGCTGGTAATCGATGCCGCCGGCGGCTCGTCGGATTTCGCCATGGCCGCCGAGGCCGAAATGCTTGCGCTGTTCCCGTCGGCAAAGGGCTATGCGATATTGAAGCCCGATCATCCCGTGTACAGCGCGGGCGTGAAAACGACCCGTTTCGCTTATCGGCAGTATGCCCGCAGGATGCTGGGCAACCTGCCCACGCCGCGCATACGCGGACACGAAATCGACGGCAAAGTGAGGCTGTTCACCAGCGCCGAGGACCTCAGCGCCGGGCTTGTGGGCCAGAGCGTTGACGGAATCTACGGTTATGACCCGGAAACGGCGACGGCCATCATGACCAACATCATCTTCTACGCGACACATGCAGCGCCGACCACCGCGCCTGCGACCAGACCCGCGTCTGCGCCGCCCGCGAAAACCGACGCCAAACCAGCGCCCCGACCGGCCGGGAAAAAAATGACCGGGAAACAATGAACAGGCGATGGAAAAGCCCCGACAAGCTCGGACGCAACCCCCCAACGAAAGAAGCCCTTGGCCGCAGCCAAGGGCTTCCGGTGTCCCCCTGGCACCGTATATCACTTACGCCGCCATGGCGCATCCGACCGGCTTGGCGCCGGGGGCGAGGCTTGCCAGGAACCTCATCGCCATCGCGACGGCGACAATCGCTGCGAAGGTTGACTCCCAACTCATCATCGACTCCGGTGTATGTGTATCCGATGCCACTGACAGCAGTCTGTCAGGGTGTCGGCGAGAAAAATGACACGGGCGGAGGCCGCGCCTGTCATTCGTCCGTATTCTCTTGTGAGAAGGTGATTTATGGCTGGAGACTATTCGCGCATTCACAGGCTTTTGCGCATCCTCACGCTCATACAGGGCTCCGGGAAATGGAACACTCGCCGCCTCGCCGAACTCTGCGGCGTGGGGGAAAGGACCATCTACCGCGACATGAGGATGCTTGAGGCCGCCGGGATTCCGTATTTTTACGATGAAGAGGCCGGCGGCTATCGCGTCCGGGGCGATTTTTTCATGCCGCCGGTGCAGCTCACCGTTGAAGAGGCCCTGGCGGTAGCTGCCCTGGCAGAGAACATTGCCCGCAGCGAGCAGGTGCCGTTTCTTACCGCCGCCGCCAAAGCCATAGAGAAAATCCGCTGTCTTCTTCCGGCGAAACTGCGCGATGAACTCGATCGCATCGAACCGCACGTGGCCATACGCCTGCCCCAGACCTCGCCCGGCGAGGGAATGAGCGATGTTTACATGCAGATACGTAAGGCGATCGCTGAAAAGCGCGTGCTTTACTGCACCTATGAGGCGGCCGGGCCCGACAAAGATTTAAACCCCTTCTATTTAAGGCCTTACGCGCTTTTCTTCTCGCATCGCGCCTGGTACACGCTCGGTTATCACAGCCGGCATAACGAGGTGAGGTGTCTGAAGCTGAATCGCTTCACGATGATCAAGCCCACCAGCCAGCACTATCACATACCGAAGAACTTCTCGGTCGAGCGCCACCTGGGCAACGCGTGGCGTATGATACGCGGGCCCAAATCCTACGACGTGGAACTTCTTTTCGATGCGCAATTTGCCGAGACCATCGCCGACACCCTCTGGCACCACACACAGAAGATAGTCTGGAACGCCGACGGCACGCTCACCTTCTCCTGCACCGTGGATGGTCTGGATGAGATAGTGTGGTGGGTTCTGAGCATGGGGCCGCATTGCATCGTCAGGAAGCCCGAGGAACTGGCACAACGGGTAAGGCAACTGGCCGTCGACACGGCGGCGAATTACGAAAAGAAATGATTTTTCCGGGCCGTCGGTGACATAAGGGCGTCAGTAGCCTCAGGCAAAATGTCGTAAAGGAGGGGATGCGGAGGCGCACACCATGTCCAGGGCGACGGCCACATGACTCCCGCAGGCAGACCCCATCAAGGCAGCGGCACACAGCAGCGTCCGCCGACCTGGCTGAGTGCGTACGTGCAGACGCTGCGGGCGCTGGTTGATTCCGTGGCCGCCCGTCGGACCCTGTCGCTGCCCAATGTTCTGCGGCTGCTGTGCCGCAAGATGGCGGCGCTGGATAAACCGCCTTCGTCCGCGCAGCGCGAAATCGCCTGCCGCGCCATGACCGCCCTGTATATGAAACATCAGCCGTTCGAGAGAATCGCCGCACGCCGCCGGCGCCGACGTCGTCCGGGAGAATCGCACTAGCGCCCGGCCGGCCTCCTGCGCACGCGCTCCCACTGTTTTTCCAGGCGCTTGGCCGAAATCGGCATCGATGTGCGCAGTTCCTGAGCGAACAGCGATACGCGGTATTCTTCGATCATCCAGCGGAAAAGGTCCAGTTCCGGATCGGATACATTCTGCTCCGCGTTGAGTTTCGACTGCACGAGCCAGGCGTCCCAGAACGGTTTGACCTCGGCCATGCGCTGCGCGTCGCGCGTGTGGCCGACCGTCGTCAGTTTCGTCAGGCGCAGTTCCACCGCTTTCAGATAACGGGGATAGTGCGCCAGCCACTGATCCGGGGTGCTGGTCAGGAACCCTTTGGGCATCAGATGCGCGATCTGCTGGCGGATGTCGGCTATGGCCGGCTCCCACGCGGGTATGACGGGCCTTTCCAGAAGCAGCGCCGCCTGATGCCAGGCGGAAAGTATGCGCCCGGCGAGTTCGGCCACCTCGCGCGCCACCTGAAGGAGCCTGTGCCGCCGGCCAGCTTCCTTGCGCAGTTCGAACTCCATGGCCGTGCGCACGTTGGAGTCATACAGAAAGGCGCGATTGATGGCTTTGCCCACGATGTCCGCGCGCAGGTCTTCCGGCGAACCGAGCGGCGCGTAGTACAGCGCCATCTGCTGCATGTTGGGGAGCATGCTCTTGACGTAGGCGATCTCGTCGCGCAACTCGGTCAGCAGCAGCCGGCGGAGACCGGCGGCGTGGCTTGTCCGCGCCGCCTCGGGCGAGTCCAGCACCCGCAGCGACACCGAATCGCCGTTGTCCACCAGCGCCGGATAGCCCGTGAGCGTCATGCCGTGGCGCCGCACGGGTACAGTTTCGGGCAGATCGCCGAAATCCCACCGCGTGATGTTGTCGCGGTGATAGACCGGGTGCGGCGTCTGCGTGAACACCGCCTTCACCTTCACGCCGAGCCGCCGGCGCAGTTCGTCGAGATTTCGCCCGGCAACCAGCGTCTTGCCGTTCTCATCGACGATGCGGAAGTTCATGTGCAGATGGTCCAGCAGCGACTGCGGGTCGAACGCCTCGGGCGGCACGGCGATGCCGGTTCTGCGGCTGAGGAAAAGCGCCAGCGCCTCCAGCAGCGAACCGTCGCCGGGCTTGAGCTCCGCCAGGGCCGCTTCGGCGAACTCCGGCGCCGGCACGAAGTTCACGCGCAGATTCTTGGGCAGCGACTTGATCAGCGCGGTTATCTTCTCGCGCAACAGTCCGGGAACCAGCCATTCGAACCGTTCGGAGGGAATCTGATTCAGCGCCGCCAGGGGTATCGTGGCGGTAACGCCGTCGGCCGGATGACCCGGCTCGAAATGATATTCCAGCGGTATGTTCAGCGTGCCGATGGTGATGAAATCGGGAAAGGCGTCGCGCGTGACGTCGCTGCCGGCATGCTGCATAAGATCGCGGCGCGTCATGAACAGTATGCGCGGATTGGTGCGCTCCATCTGCCGCCGCCAGCGCTCGAAAAGCGGGCCGCTGTAAACGCTGGCCGGTATGCGCGCGTCGTAGAAGTCGAACCGCGCGGCTTCGCTGACGAGTATGTCGCGCTGGCGGCTTTTGGCTTCGAGGCGCTGGATCTCCTCTATCAGACGCTGATTGTGGCGATAGAACGGCGCGTCGGGCCGATACTCGCCGTTTACCAGCGCGCGGATCATGATCTCGCGCGATTCTCTGGGGTTGATCGGACCGTAATGCACCGGCCGCTGCGGTATCACCGGCAGCCCGTACAGCGTGGCGCGCTCAATCGCCACCACGTGGCAGAGCTGCTCGTCCCAGTGCGGGTCGCTGTAGGTGCGCTTGAGCAGATGATCGGCGAGGCGCTCGATCCACTCGGGGTCGATGGGCGCAACCGTGCGGGCATAGAGGCGCGTGGTCTCCACCAGTTCGGCGGCCATAACCCACGGCGGCGGCTCGCGGAACAGCGCCGAGCCGGGATGTATGTTGAACTTCACCCCGCGCGCGCCGGTGTACTCGTGAACGTCGGTGCGGTGGCCGATGTTGCTCAGCAAACCCGCCAGCAGCGCCCGGTGTATGGCGGCCGACTTTCCCGACTGGCTGTCGCGGCGACGCCTGTCCATGTCTTAAGATTCAATCGCGCACCCACCCGCATCGCAATGCGCAGGCGCCGGTCACGCGGGCGGGCGCATCTCCGGCAGCTTCATGCCGCGCCGGGCGGCGATGTGCCGCGCCACCTCCGCCACCGGAGCGGTCCACAACCGCCCGCGATGGCGGTGCAGATGATCGCACAGTTCCTGAAAATCCGGCTCGGTCACGGGCAGCCAGCCCTCGCCCACGCCGTGAAAAACGAAAATGACCCACCGCCCCCTCGCGGCGGCGCGCTCCACCAGCCCGATCATCTCGTAGCCGCGCATCAGTTCGGCGGGGCTGGCCTCCAGATACGACAGATCGCACGCCGAAGGATTGATGCACGCGCCGCGGTTGGGCGCCCCGCCGCGCCCCGCCACGAAATGCTTCGCCACGATGTGCGTATAGGACTGCCGCGCCGTGCCGCTGCCCACGTGGTGGTTGTAGCACGGATAGCAGAACGTGTGCGGCCCTAGACCCGGCAGAATCTCGTACAGCCGCTGTTCGGCAAGGAGGATGTCGGCTTCGATCTCCGCCAGCGTCCATTTCTCAAGGGCCTCGGGATAGCCGTCGTCCCAGATGGCGCCGGTGCACGGGTGGCGCGTGGTGTGGTTGCCGATCTCGTGGCCGGCGGCGAGCACCTCGCGCCAGCGGACCAGTTCCTCCCGATACGAAGTCTCGCGCGGATTGAGGTACAACGTGCCGCGCAGACCGAGCCTGTTCATGTACGGCACAGCGCGGCGCAGCTGCGACGGCATGCCGTCGTCGAACGTGAGCGATACGGCGCATTCCCTGCCGTCAAACCATGACTGCCCGGATATCGTGGTCATGATGCGCACCTTTCCAGCGGCTTCCGCGGCGCCGCCGCGGCGAATCGCCCCTCAACACGGCGCACGCCGGCGGATATGATGGTAAGACACTGTAAACAGGGAGCAAGCATGACATCCGGTCTGACACTCGTGCGCGTTGCGGTAACGATTGGCGCTATCGGGCTGATGCTGTCGCTGGCAGGGCCCGCTTTCGGACAGACGGCGAAGAAGAAGGTGCTGTTCCTGACCAAGTCGTCGGGCTTCGAGCACAGCGTCGTCAAGCGCAGCGGCGACAAGCCGGCGCTGGTGGAAGCCGTCCTCACGGAACTCGGCGCGAAGAACGGCTTCGAAATAGTGTGCACCAAGGACGGCAGCCTTCTGGCCGACCCCGCCACTTACACCACCTATGACGTGATAATGCTGTACACCAGCGGCGACATCACCCGCGACAGCAAGGATGGCGGCAAGGGCGCCGGCGCCGAGGGGCTGGCCATGTTCCTGCGGGCCGTGGAGAACGGCAAGGGCGTGGTGGGCATCCACGCCGCCACCGATACCTGCGCCAGCAAGAACAAGAGCGCGCGCGTGCGCCCGGCGAACCCGGGACCCGACATCAGCCCCTTCGTGTGCATGATGGGCGCTGATTTCGCCGGCCACGGGGCGCAGCAGAAGGCCGTCAACAAGATGGTCAGCCCGACATTCCCCGGGCTGGAGAGCCTCAAGGACTTCGAGATGGTCGAGGAGTGGTACACGTTCATGAACCTCGCCCCCGACATGCACGTCATTCTGGTGCAGGATACGGCCAGCATGAAGGGCCCCAAGGGCGACGGCAACCTCGAGAAGCTGTATCAGCGCCCGCCGTTCCCGGCCACGTGGGCGCGGATGCACGGTAAGGGCAGGGTCTTCTATACCTCGCTGGGGCATCGGGATGATGTGGTGAAAGGACCGATCTTCGCACAGATCGTTCTGGCCGGACTGAACTGGGCCGCCGGCAACACGCAGTTCGATCCGAAACCCAACATGAAGCAGGTCTGCCCGCAGGATTGACAGACGGTAACGAGCGGCACGCGGCAACGACCGACACGCGACGATTCCGCGCGGTGCTGCGAACCGCGGCGGCACAAGGCGCGCATCGAGCTTTACGGGAACCGGCATAACTGGCGGCGGCAGACGCATCGGCTCCGTTCGACCGTTTGGCGGACGGGCGCTCGCCCGGGATAGATTCCCAGAGCGGCACCTGGTACCTCGCACCGTTGCGGCAGTGTGTGCCCCCTCTCCGACGCGACTGCTGCCCGTTCCGGGTAACGGCGAAATCCCTTCTGCTTCCCGCCATTGCATCCCCGCATGCGGGGTGAAGGTCTGGATCCACGCTCGGCTGGGAATGACGATAGCGGGCACGCCGGAGCCTTCATCGTCCTCCGGCGGCTTTGGCGCGGAGTTCGGACATGGACACGCCAAGCCGCTGGCTCAGTCGGCCCAAAGTCTGATCGTCGGGCACGTCGGCGGGCACGCCAAGACGCCGGCGCAACTCCTCCACGCTTACGCCGACCGCCGCGGCCGCTTCTTTTATGCTCGTCGAGCCGCGCAGCATCTGTCCCGCGCCGCTTTCGCGGGTAGCGGGCTGTTCCGAGCGGCCTCGGCGCTGTCGCGGTTCCTCCGCGGCGCCGGCTGACGCGCCGCCCCTGTACTGGCCGCCCTGGCGTGCGGCGCCGACCTGCCCCCTGGCCACCCATACGAAACCCGCGCACAGCACCGCCAGCAGCAGCACCGTCGTCACGCCCGCGATGTTGCGGACCATGCTGCGCGGCACGCCCGCCTCTGCACCGCGAACCAGTTGATATATCGTCATGCACGTCCACTGCCAGTGCATGGCGACATGCAGCAGCGCCAGGGCCGCTATCGCCACTGCCAGCCAGAAATGCACGTCGCCCCACTCATGGCGGGTCAGCGACCACAGCGCCCGCTGCCCGCTGCCCGGCGGCAGAACGAAGCGGATGACCAGGCCCGTCATGATCATTCCCAGCATCGCCAGAGCGAGCGCGCAGTCGATGATGAAGTTCAGCGTGTTGCGTCTCATTGTTCACGTCCTTTCGCCGGCCGGTGTGCCCGTGCTGCCCGAGTCGCGGACATGCCGCGCTCATGGCGCGCATGATACCACGCGCCCCGGAGGCGTGCATGCGCAGCCGGCGCAGCCGCACCGCCCCGCAGATGGCGATCGGCTTTCCACCGTTCAGTCGAAAACGAACCGCGAGCCGGCCCGGCACGAGTGGCATGCCTTACCGAACAACTGCCGCATGGCGAAACCCGCCACCTTGCCCGTGCAGTGGGCGCAGGCGATCATCTCCGCGCCGCATCGGCCCAGGTGATGGAGCGTCCAGGCCAGGCGATTCGGCGAAGCCGACTTCAGGTGCATGCCGCCGATCACAGCGCGTATGCGGCGCCCCGGATGCATCGTTCGGATGTGTTCCAGGGTATTGATAACGCCGGCGTGAGCGCAGCCCAGCAACACAACCAACCCCCCGCCGGTTTCGACCAGCAGCGCCTGGTCGTCCTCCACCACGTCGGGCACGGTACACGCCGCATCGAGAAAGAAATCTCGGCCGGCTTTCTCCGGGCCGAAACGCCGCGGAATTGCGCCGGTGGTGAAGATGCCCTCGGCGACGCATGCAGGTCTGGCCGACAGCACCGCGCGGCCGGCTTCATGGCGCAACCGACGGGCGCACGTTCGAGGCATGCCTATGCTGCGCGACTTCCCGCCGGCAGCCGCCCTGTATCTCAGGCGCAGGGCCCGCGGGTGCGCATAGACTTTCGCGCGCGGAGCGGCGTCCAGAACCTGTTCCAGCCCGCCGGTGTGATCGTAATGCCCGTGCGAGAGAACGACCGCATCGGCACGCGACAGATCGATCCCCAGGCTGGCGGCGTTGGGAAGAAGCGCGCCGCCCGCGCCGGTGTCGAAAAGCACATGCGCGCCGCCGCGCTCGACCCACATCGCCAGCCCGTGTTCGGGCATCAGCCCGCTGCCGGCAACGTCGTCCACGATCAGCGTAATGCGGGCGGACTGGCTCATTTATCGCTCCGGGCGCGCCGCGCTGCGCGCTTCGGTTTCGCCGGCGGGCGGCAGTGATGATGCACATGTCTGAAACGCAGGCACAGGTTCTCGCCGCCGGCCGTTCTGCCCGCAAGAAACTTCATCAGCACCTCGCGGGCGTTGCGGCCGGCGTGCCCGGTGGAAACGGCGATGCCGCGTTCGGCCAGGCGTGCGCGGCCCAGTTCGCCTATTCCGCCGGCCAGCACATGGGTTACGGCCATGCGCGCCAGCCATTCGGGCAGCGATTCGCATTTGCCCGCGGGGCGGCGCCGCAACACCTGGCGCGTGCGTCCGGGTCGGCCGCCTTCTTCCACATCGCACAGCAGAAAGCCTGTGCATCTGCCGAAATGCTCGCAGAAACGGCCTTCGCGGACGGGCACGGCGATGCGCATCATGTGCGATCTTCCTCCTGAGTGCAGCAACCCTCCTGGCCGTGGCGATGCCGGTGGCGATGCTGGTGTCCATGTCCCCCGTGCGTGCACAGGGCGCCTGTGGAGACGAGTTTGCCGTCGAGGTACAACTGCACGAGCGTCCGCGGTTCGGCCGGGGCGGCACCGGCGATGACCTCGATGCCGCACCGCGCCAGATTCTCCCGGGCACCCGCGCCTATCCCGCCGGCGATCACCAGATTCACCCCCTCGCGCGCCAGTATGCCGGCGATTGCGCCGCATCCGCCATGCGGAGGCAGGCTCAACTCGCGCTCGCCCGTGATACTTTTCGACTGCTTATCCGCATCGCACAGCCAGAATGCCCGGGCCTGCCCGAAATGTGCTCCGAAAACGCCCCGGCTCAACGGTACTGCTATACGCATTGTCATAACTCCTTCGTCAGGGTTTCACACGACGATAGGAGCGGCCTGCCGGAACGTAAAGCACCGTGCCCGACGGGCAATGAAACACGGTCTCAACTGCGCCGATCGGCGGCGTCCTGCCCGAGCATCCGTCGGAGTACGCGGTTGAGAATGCCGCCGTGCCGATAGTATTCAACTTCCACCGGCGTATCGAGCCGGCACACCGCCTCGAAGCGGACAACGCGCCCGTCGTCGGCCGTGGCGATCACACGCACCATCTGTCCCGGGCGCAGGCTGTCGTCGATGCCCTCGATGTCGAAGCGTTCGCGGCCGGTCAGCCCCAGCGACGCGGCATTTGCGCCGCCGGCGTACACCAGCGGCAGAACGCCCATGCCCGCCAGATTGCTGCGATGTATGCGCTCGAAGCTTTCGGCGATGACCGCGCGCACCCCGAGCAGTGCCGTCCCCTTGGCGGCCCAGTCGCGGCTGCTCCCCATGCCGTAGTCCTTTCCGGCCAGAACCAGCAGCGGCACGCCCTGGCGCCGATATTCCATCGCCGCGTCGAATATGCTCATGAGCCGGCCCGTGGGCAGGTGGACGGTTACCCCGCCTTCGGCCCCGCCGGCCAGCGCATTGCGCAGACGCGGGTTGGCGAAAGTGCCGCGGGTCATCACGCGCCAGTCGCCCCGGCGGGCCCCGTAACTGTTGAAGTCCGCCGGCTGCACCCCGTGTTCGATCAGAAACCGTCCCGCCGGCGAGGACGCCGCTATGGAACCCGCCGGCGAGATGTGGTCGGTCGTAACCGAATCCCCCACCATCACCAGCACGCGCGCTCCCGTGATGGGCCGCACCGGCGGCGGCTCGACCGGAAAATCCTCGAAAAACGGCGGCTCCTGGATGTACGTGCTGGCGGGGTCCCACTCATAAAGATCGCCGCCCCGCACGGCGATGCCGTTCCACTGCTCGTTGCCGCCGGTCACGTCGGCGTAGCGCGCCACGAACATGTCCCGCGAGATGCACTGGCGCAGCACCGCGTCGATCTCTGCGTCCGCGGGCCAGATGTCCTTCAGATACACCGGCCGGCCGCTGCCGTCGCGTCCCAGAGGCTCGGCGGTGAGGTCGATATCGACCGTTCCGGCAAGCGCGTATGCCACCACCAGCGCGGGGCTGGCCAGATAGTTCGCCTTCACCAGCGGATGGATGCGCCCCTCGAAATTGCGGTTGCCCGACAGCACCGCCGCCACGATGAGGTTGTTTTCGACGATGGCTCTGCTCACATCGTCCGGAAGCGGCCCGCTGTTGCCTATGCATGTCGTGCAGCCGTAGCCCACGATGTGAAACCCCAGTTGCTCGAGGTCCTTCAGCAGCCCGGAGCGCTGAAGGTAATCGGCAACCACCCGGCTGCCCGGCGCAAGACTTGTCTTGACGTGCGGCGGCACGCGCAGGCCCGCCTGTACGGCTTTTCTGGCCGCCAGTCCCGCCGCCAGCATCACATGAGGATTGCTCGTGTTGGTGCACGAGGTGATGGCGGCGATGACCACGCTGCCGTGCGTCAGCGTGCCGGCTTTGCCTTCGGCTGCGGGCGCAGTGCCGCCGGACGCGGCCGAAAGCATTTTGCGGAAATCGGGCTTCACCTGAGCGAGGTCGAGCCTGTCCTGCGGGCGCCGCGGGCCCGCGACGCTCGGGCGGATGCTGCTCAGGTCCAGTTCCAGCGTCTCGGAGAAGCGCGGACGGTAGTGCTCCTGCCGCCACAGGCCCTGCTCCTTGCAGTAGCGCTCGACCAGGTCCACAAGGTCTTCATCCCGGCCGGTATCTCTGAGGTAATCCAGCACGCGCTGGTCCACCGGAAAGAAGCCCATCGTCGCGCCGTATTCGGGCGCCATGTTGGCGATGGTGGCGCGGTCGGCGACGCTCAGGAACGACAGACCCTGGCCGAAAAACTCGACGAACTTGTCCACCACCCCGTGCCTGCGCAGCAGCTGCGTGACCGTGAGCACAATGTCGGTGGCGCTTACGCCCTCCGCGGGCCGGTTCGTCAGATGCACTCCGACCACGCGCGGAGCCAGCATGTACAGCGGCGCCCCGAGCATGCATGCTTCGGCCTCGATGCCGCCCACGCCCCAGCCCACCACCCCCAGTCCGTTGATCATGGTGGTGTGGCTGTCGGTGCCCACAAGCGTATCCGGAAAAGCCGCCCCGTCGCGCCGCACGACCACGGTCGCAAGATACTCCAGGTTCACCTGATGCACGATGCCCGTGGCCGGCGGAACCACGCGCAGACCTGCAAAGGCGCGCTGGCCCCATTTCAGGAACTCGTAGCGCTCGCGGTTGCGCTCGAACTCGCGCCGGGCGTTGATCTCGACGGCGTCGGGTCTGGCGAAAACATCCACCTGCACCGAGTGGTCTATCACCATGTCCGCCGGCACCAGGGGGTTGATGCGCCGCGGGTCGCCGCCCAGACGGCGCATGGCCGCGCGCATCGCTGCCAGGTCCACCACCACCGGAACGCCCGTGAAATCCTGAAGCAGGACGCGCGCCACCTTGAAGGGAATCTCGCGCGGTTCGGGGTTGGCCGGATCGTACGCCGCCAGACGCGCCACGTCCTCTTCGGTCACCTCGAACCCGTCGCAGTTGCGCAGCAGGCTTTCCAGCACGATGCGCACCGACACGGGCATGGCGTGAATACCGCCGAACCCGCGTTGCGCAAGCGCCTCGAGGCTCCACATGCGGAGCTCGCCCGCATGCGTGGAAAGTGTTCGTACAGCGCCCAGCCGATCGTCTCTGTCGCTCATGATCAGTATGCCCCTCGTCGGGCCGGCGAATCTATAGCACAAACCGGCCCGATGCGCAAATGGCGATACTGTCGCAGGTCGGCGCCGTGCATACAATGCCGCTGCGATGGACCAGACACCGATGCCGGCGGCCCGGCCGCCGTGGACCGAAAGACTGACCCCGCGCCGCTGCCGCGCCATACTCGCGGCAATACTGCTGCTCGGCTTCGGCGCCCACCTCCATTATCTCACCTTCGACTGCCCGATAGACCTGTCCGGCGACGAAGCCTATTACTGGGACTGGTCGCGCAGGCTCGACTGGTGCTATCACAGCAAGCCCCCCGGCGTCGCCGTGCTCATCCGCGCCAGTTGCGCGGTTTTCGGCGACAACATGCCGGCTGTGCGCCTGCCGGCGCTGCTGCTGGCGGTCGGCACGGGCATTCTCTACTACTGGCTGGCGCGGAAACTCTTCGGCAGCGAGCGGCTGGCTCTGGGCACGGTGCTGCTGAGCCACCTCGTGCCGATGTTCGTCGCCGGCAGCGTGATGATGACCATCGATCCGCCGCTGTTCTTCTGCTGGACGCTGGCGACGTGCTTCGCCGCGAAGGCGGTTGCCGACGATGCGCCCGCGGCGTGGCTGGGCGCGGGCGCGGCGGTGGGACTGGGGCTGCTGTGCAAGTTCTCCATGCCCCTGTGGCTGCTCGGACCGGCCGTTTTCATGGTTCTCGACCGGCGCAGCCGCGCTCATCTGCGGACCGTCTGGCCGTGGCTGGGGCTTATCGCGGCCGCCGTCTGCGCCGCCCCGCTGGTGATATGGAACATGCAGCGCGGGTGGGTGTCGGCGCTGCACGTGGGCGCCGACGTGGGCGGCGGAAGCACCCGGGGGTTTGCCCCGCGGAACATACTGTTGATGGCGGGCGGACAGCTCGCGGCAATCGGACCGCTGCTGCTGATAATGGCCGGCGCCGTGTGGCACGTGCTGCGGGCGCTGCGCGCGGGGGGCTGCGGCGCGGGCCCGCTCCGCGGCGCGCTGCTGCTGGCGGCCACGGGCGTGCCGTACTGGCTGACGGTGGCGGGGATGAGTCTGTGGTCCAAGGTGCAGGTGAACTGGCCGGCGCCGGCCTATTCGTCGCTGCTGGTCCTGGCGGCGTGGTTCATGTCCACGCGTCTGGAGGATGTGCGAGCCTGGCGGGGCTGGCGCTGGCTGCTGGCGGCGACGGTCGTGCTGGGGGCGCTGTGCATCGCCCTGGTACATCAGACGCACGTTCTCTACCGGCCGGTGCACGACCTGGCCCAGTCGCTGGGCAGGAAATGGCCCCCGCAGAAGTGGGACCCCAGTTATCGTCTGCGCGGCTGGCGCGATCTGGGCGAGTTCGTTTCCGACCAGCTGGCGGGTTTGCGCCCGGGCGCGTTCGTGCTGTGCGAGAAATACGAGTTCGCCGCCGAAACGGCGTTCTATGTGCGCGGGCAGCCGAAAACGTATTATGCCGGATCGTGGTTCGCCGACCCCGCGCGCCGCGGCGCCATCAAGCAGTACGACATATGGGACGACCGGCGGCTGGACCGGGCCGAACTCATCGGCCGCGACGCCGTATTCGTCGGATACGGCCGGAAGAACGAGCCCGGCCTGCCGCCGGAGGAGATAGCCGCCGCCTTCCGCCGGGTGGACCGGGTGCGCCCTCTTCAGGTGCAGCGCGACGGGGTGCCCGTGCGCACGTTCAACACCTGGCGCTGCTACGGCTTCAAGGGCATGAAACGTCCGCCCGGCGGACCGCGGGAGTAAACGATGATCGATCGTGCCGAGCCTGCCGCCAGAGGTCGTACGGCGTTCATCGCCGCCGTGTGGGCATGCGCGCTCGCCGCGGCACTGCTGGTCGATGCCCCGCTGGCGGCGTGGATCAGACACAGCGGCGTCGAACAGGCGATCCGACAGCCCGGCCCGCTGCACGCGGCGGCGGCGAAAATCAAGCTCGGCGGAACATATCTGACGGTGCTGGCGGCGGCGGCGGTCATCGGCGCCATCCACCGTCTGCGCTGGCGCGCGGGCGTGCTGGTGGCGCTCTCGGGCGCGGCAGCCCTTGTCAACAGCCTGCTCAAATGGGTCGTCGGACGCACGCGGCCGTTCCGGCTGCCGGAGGACATCGCCCAGCCGGCCCCGTTCATCCTGGCGCCTTTCCGCGGCGGCCTGGCCGGACTGCTCCGCGACACCAATCTCTCCTTTCCCTCGGGACATGCGGCCGTGGCTTTTGCGGCGGCGACGGCGCTGGCGGCGCTCTGGCCGCGCGCCCGCGCCGTTTTTTATGCTCTGGCGGCGCTTGTGGCCGTCGAGCGCGTTGCGGAAAATGCACATTACGCCAGCGACGTGGTGGCAGCGGCGGCGCTGGCGGTCGCCGCCACGCGCATCATCGTCCGGGTCTGGCGGCAAAGCGCCTGCACGCAACACGGGCAGCCATGAACGACGAAACGCCCTACATCTCCCTGGTGATCCCCGCGTACAACGAGCAGGAGAACATCCCCGTTCTGCTTCAGCGCGTGGAAAAGGCCCTGATGCAGATCGGCCGGCCTTTCGAAGTGATCATCGTTGACGACGGCAGCACCGACCGCACCCCGCAACTGCTCGAGGAAGGCATGCTGCGCTACCCGTGGCTGCGCGTGCTGCGCATGAGCCGCAACAGCGGGCAGAGCGCCGCCTTCGACGCCGGCTTCAAGGCTGCCCGCGGGCAGATCATCGCCACCATCGACGCCGACCTCCAGAACGACCCCGAGGAAATACCGCGCCTGCTGCCCATGCTCGAGGGCTACGACATGATCACCGGCTGGCGCAAAGACCGCCACGACAGCGCCTTCCGCCGCTGGCAGACGCGCATGGCCAACCGCATACGCAACTGGCTCAGCGACGAGACGATACAGGACTCGGCCAGCAGTCTGAAAATCTACCGTCGCCACTGTCTCGAAGGCATCTTCCTGTTCACCGGTGCTCACCGCTTCATGCCCACGCTGGTGAAGATGCGCGGATACACGGTTCTGGAAACGCCGGTGAAACACTCGCCGCGTTTCGCCGGCACGGCCAAATACGGCTTCCGCAACCGCGCCTGGCGCGCGTTCGTCGATCTGCTGGCCGTGCGCTGGATGAAGAAAAGGTATCTCAGATATCAGGTTCAGGAAGTGCGTCCGCCCGGCAGCCAGGCGCAGGGACCGCGACATGCCGCCGGCGCGCCTCCTGCAACATCGGGAGACACAGCATCATGAAGATCGCCGGTCACGACATCGCCGTATGCAGCTGGTCGCTGCGCGCCGCCAGTTGCGCGCAACTTGCCGACATGGTGCACTCGGTCGGGCTGGAGCATGTGCAGCTGGCCATCGGTCCGCTGGTGGGAATGGACCCGGCCGCCGTCTCGCGCGAGCTGGCGTCCCTGAAGTCCGCCGGTATCGCCATCACCGCCGGCATGATCGGTTTCGACGGTGAAGACTACAGCACCATCGCTTCCATCAGAAAAACCGGCGGATTCGTGCCCGACGGCACCTGGCCGCAGCGGCGGGAGATCGCCATCCGCGCCGCGCGCATCACCGCCGACCTCGGCGTGCGCATGCTCTCGGTGCACGTCGGCTTCGTGCCGCCTTCCGACGACCCGCGCTATCCGTCGCTGGTGGAGCGCATGCGCGAACTGGCCGGCGCCATGGCCGATTTCGGCGTGGACCTGCTCATGGAGACCGGCCAGGAGGCCGCCGGCGAACTGCTTCAGTTCCTCAATGACGTGTCCATGCCCAACGTGGGGATAAACTTCGACCCGGCCAACATGATCCTTTACGGCGCCGGACATCCCATCGACGCCGTGCGCACGCTCGGACGGCACATCCGCCATGTCCATGTGAAGGATGCCGTGGCGTCGGACCAGCCGCAGGTCAAGTGGGGCGAGGAAGTGCCCTTCGGCACCGGACAGGTCGGCGCCGCGGCGCTGCTCCGGGCCTTCAGGGAAGTCGGATACACCGGTCCGCTGGCCATCGAGCGCGAGGCCGGCGACAACCGCCTCGCCGACGTGCGGACGGCAATAGAATCGCTGCGCAAGGCGGCCGCCAGCCTGTGAACGCCCGCCACGGGACGCTTCGCGCGATCACCGCGCGTTGACCAGCGCGCTCTCGATCGTCAGCCTGTCCACGCCCGCATCCTTTTCATACACCAGCAGCGTGCGTCGGTCGGCCGACCGCGCCAGAGCCGGATGGCGCACGCACACGCCATCGTCGCCGCGCGCCGCGACCGTCGGCGGTTCGTCGATGAATCTCCCCGCAACGCAGTCGAACCGTGCCAGCACTATGGCAAAATGCAGATCGGCCGGCTTTCCCTTCGTTCGCCAGCCGTATTCGCCCGCCACCAGCGCCGTCGGCGACGGCCCGCACGCCACGGCGCTCTGCCAGAAGGTGAAATGCCCCTTGCCCTGCTGGTATTCGCCGGCGCCGGCGCCGGCGATGAGCTTCTGAAGGTCCAGCATCAGCGGCGACTGCGGCTCGCCGGGCTTGTCGTCGGTGCGGTTGGGCACCGCGTCGCGCGGCGCTCCCGCGGCGTCCAGCCGGCACGCCGCCAGCCGCGGCGTCGGGCTCCAGCCGCTTATCCAGTGGTCGAACGCCGTTATCCACCCGTCGGCAGTGCTGGCCACCGCCACGCGGTCGCGCGGCTCGCCGGGCACCTGCCGCGGCGGGCCCGCGGGCGCGCAGTCGGCCGGGTTCACCACCACCGCCCATGCCGTCGTTTTGTTCGCGTGCACCTCGCGCAGATAACACACCATCACACGCTGCCCGTCCGACGCCGCCGACGGATGAAACCGGCTGGAAAGCGCATTCCACCAGTAGTGTCTGTCGCCCAGCCATGAGCGCGTCGTCGGCATGGCTTTCTGGATTTTGCCCGGATCTTCCGCGTCGATGGCCCTGCCGTCGGCGTCGAGCACCTTGCCCTCCGGGCTTACGCGCGCGGCGTACAGCCCGTAAACCGGATACTGCCGCGCGTCCATCCACACGACGATCCAGTTGCCGCCGGCAAACGCCACCGCCGGCCGCGCCTGATTGCCAGCCCGCGCGCACACCGCAAATCCGTCGGGGTCGAGCACCCTGCCGTCGGCACCGACGCGGGCGGCGTAGATGTCGTAATCCCTTCCGTTGCGGAAATCCTGCCATACCACAAGAAAACTGCTGCCGTCGGACGCCACCGCGGGCCATTCCTGGAGGTCCCCCGCGCCGCACACGCGAATCCCCGTCGGGTCCAGAGGTTTGCCCGCGCCGTCCACACGCGCGCAATAGATGTCGGCCGTGGGGCTGTCCGCCTGGCGGGTGCCGTCGCACCACGCCACCAGACAAACTTCGCCGGCCCATGCCGCCGCCGGCTGCCGCTGGATGCGCCGGTCCTGCCGGAGGCATTCCGGCGCCACGGCAACGGGCGCCGTCAGCGCGATGGCGCTTTCGGCCGCCCACGCCGCCGCGCACAATGCCCCGGTAAGCACCGCCGCCGCTGCCGCACACATCCCCGCAGAACATCGCGCATCAGCGCCGCGTCCGCCGTGCCGCATCATGGCTCAATCCTCCTTCGCGAAGGTGAACCGCACCACCCATCCGCCCCAGCTGTAATCGCCGGTGAAGATGTACAGACGCCCCTGCTCGTCCAGACACTGCACCGCGCCCATGTTCTTCCAGCGCCTGTCGGTCTGCCACGTCAGGCCCTTCTCCGACGGCCGGAACGTGCCGTCGCGATGCAGCGCCATCACGCGCCCGCCGGCGATGCGCCGCGGTATCGACTCGTCGCCGCCGCACGTGTACATCACCGACGCATCGCGGTTGTAGCAGATCAGAACCGTGTGAAAACTGCTCTCCAGAAGGGTCGGGCCGTCCAGATACTGCTCGGTTTTTCCGGTGCCGGCGAAACGCTCTATCGCTCCCGTCTTCGTGTTCAGACGCAGGATGTTGGGACCCCCTCCCGGCATCCAGTAGAACATCCCGTCGGGCGTGATGTGCGACCCACCGACGTGCCAGTCGGCCAGGGGCGTCCTGTCGCCCAGCGCCTTCTTCAGATCATTCACATCCACAACGCACGTGGCCCTGCCGTTTCTTATCTCGTACACCCCGCCATGGCTGGCGAAATACACCGCGCCGTCGGGCGTGACGGCAAACCGCGACGTGCAGCCCTGCTTCATCTGCCGGGCGTCTATCCACTCGCCCTTGCGCGGCATCCGCTCGCCGCCGCCGGCCACCGTGCTCACGTGCCACGTGCCGTCATCGCGGCGCTCGATTCTGCGCAGTCGTCCCACCAGCTGCTCCGATACGTAGATCGCCCCCGACGCGTCGCACGCGATGTCGGCATCGCTGTACGCCCCGCAGCCGAAATCGAACTGCGCCTGGTCGGCCGGACCGTCGCGCCCGCCGCGCGTGCCGTCGCCCGCCAGAACGCGCACCACTCCGTCGCGTATCCGGTAGATGACCGAATTGTTGGGATCTATCTGAAGGTAATCGCCGTTGGGAGCGATGGTCGCGCCCTTCTCGCCGTCCCAGCTCTTCAGCGCCTCCAGCGCGGGCCCGCCCAGACCTTCGGACATGCTCGGCCGCAGAAACGCAAAGTGCTCGCACCCGACCACCCGCACCCCGCCGCCGGACTGCGCCCCGGCGCTGCCCGCTGCCCACAACAGCACGACGCATACATGCCATGCCCGACACATAACCCGCCTCGCTTTCTCCGGGCGCCCCGCCGCCCGCCCGGCAAACCACCCGCCCATACGGCGACAACCGCCGCAACCCGCCGCGGTTATGGGGCGCTTCCGCCCTCACGGACGCTGCATGTCTCTCATATCCGCCTTCTGCGGGTCGAGCCGCAACACGAAGACGTTGCTGTTGGTATCCACCGCCCAGAACAGCTTCCGCGCCGGGTCATACATCAGCCCCAGCGACACATTGCGTCCGGTCTTGCCGTTGGGATCGTCCCCGGCGATATCCAGCGAAACCCACCTGTCGCCGGCGCAATCGTATGCCGGCGTGCGCCTTCTGCCCGTCTGATCCGCCGGCAGAAGTCCGCCCACCAGCAGCAGATCGTGCTCGATGTCGTAACGGATCTGACACAGATACGGTATGTCCGCGGCCGCTTCCGCGCCGCGCGGCGACAGCTCGCTCACCGCGCCGCCGGCCAGATCTACCGACCATATGCGCCCGTCATACCTGTGTTTGTCGCCATATCCCTTGCGGAACAGCAGCAGCCGATTGCGCCGCGAGTCGTAAACCACCGTCGAGTTGTCCACCACCGATCCGGGCAGCTTCGCTCCGCTGAGCGACATCAGCTGCCACTGTCCTGCCGCCGCGTCAAAACGCAGCAGATGCCCGTTCTGCGTCCAGCACACCAGTCCCTGCGGCGTGGGACACAGCGTCAGCGTGTAGAAACAGTCGCCGTAAACCATCTCTTTCGGTTTGACGCTGCGCCCCGCCCAGTCGCCGATATCGGGATCGTAGAAATACGTATGATTGCGCTGACCGACGAACAGCATCTTCCGCGCCGTCGCGTCGTAGCCGTAGCTCTGGTATGTGTGGCCGGTTATCCACGGACGCAGGTTGAAACTCATCCCCAGCGGATACGACGTGTTGCTGTACAGCTGCCCCAGCGGAAACTCCACCTGACAGGGCAGTTCCCACCGGTTGGTGCGGAGATGGTAATGAAGCACGTCCGTACCGCCGTGGGCCGAATGTCCGCCGCTCCAGCGCAGGATGAGATCGCGGTCGGTATCCAGCACGGCCGTGCCCCAGTCGCGGTTCAGCCGCGGCAGGTGCGGCGGACGCATGGACACCCAGGTATTCACCGGCAGTTTCGCCAGCACCTCGGCCGTTGCCCGCGCGTCGGGCGCGGGATCGCGCATGAAAAACGCCGGCGAAAACGGCCCGCCGCGATATGTTCGCGCGTCGGGCGCCGCAGTGGGGCCTTCACCTTTCCACCGATCCGCCGCCACGTCGTAAGTCCACGGCCCGTCGGTCGTGTCGCAATACTGCCCGTCGCAGTAGCCCGTGCGGTCGGCATACACATATCCCCCCGACAATACCACCGTCCCGTCGCCCGGCGCCGCCAGTTTGTGGTTGGCCCGCGGCGACGGAGCGGCCGGCGGATGTCTCTGCATCCACTTGCGCTTCGCCGGATCGAAAACCCACGTGTCGCACGTCAGATAGTCCAGATGATCGCCCCCGAAAAGCACAAACATCCGGCTCCTCGGTTCCCACACCAGCGGCGACAGCGCCCGCGGCGGCGGCTCCGCATCCACCATCTCGGCGCATTTCTCGAGCATCACCTGACACTCGATCATCGCCGCCACCAGCTCCGCGCTGACGCCCCCGGAAGCCCCGCGCACAACGCCCCCGACAGCCTCCGCCGCCCTGCGCAGCAGCGCCAGCGCCAGTTGCGCCTGCGCAAGTTCGTAATCCTTATCCTTCAGAGCGCCGGCCGCTTTCTCGAGCTCCGCAACGGTCCTTCGCACTTCCTCGAGCACCTTCTGCTGCCGCGGCACCAGTTCCGCGGCAACGGCTTTCGCAGCATCTCCGGAAGGCAATCCGGCAAACCATATGGCACGCGCCTTCGCCACCGCATCCTTCTGCGCGCTGCGCGACGCCCATATCCGCGCATGAAAAGGCTGAAGCGCGCTCGCCGCACGCAGTTCCTCGTGTATCGCCTTCCACTGCCCGTCGATGCGCACGCGCGTGTGCGGGTTCGGATCGTCGCTGTGCTGGTCCTGTCCACCGAACGCCAGCGCAAATCCGTCGGGAGATTCGCACACCGCGCCCCATATGACCGGCTGTTTCAGGTCCACATCGGGCAGCCGGTATGCCCTGGGCTGAGCAGCCCCCGCCGCTGCGCCTCCCAGCAGAACAACCATCAGACCGACCACCCGCAACGCCGGCCGCCATGCCCGCGCATGCGCCGGCAGGCACCGTTGCCGCCATCCACAGTTCATGGTCTGCTCCCGCCGAACCCAACCGCTCGAATGCCGCGACCGCGTTGCGACCGCGCACCTGCACTATTTCCTACCCGCCCGACCACCGTCCGTTCACAGTGACATCAATCAGACGCGGACTGCTTCTGCGGCGAAATCTCCCGGAGATAGGCGAACGAATATATCCCGCTGGCGTGATTATCCGACCATTCCAGCCGCAGCGCATAATTGCCCACGCGCTCGGCCTTCACCACGTACACCGGCTGCGCGTAGTTTCCCGGCAGCACCCCTAGCAGCGGCTTTTTGCCCCCGTGCGACTCCTGACGTATCTGCCGGCAGCCGGCACACGGACACATCGCCCGCAGCATGGCCACGGGATACGACGACTTCAGCCCGTCCTGCCATTCGATCTCCAGTCGCTCGTCGCGCTTGAGATCTATCCGGACTGGTGTGGTGCGCGGAGACATGACCTGTTCCGCAAATGGTACCGCGCCGGACACGCCAGCGCCAGCCCCGATGCGCCGCCGCTGCCGCCACGCCACTGCGCAGGCGTAACGTTCGGGCGTTCGGGCCGCTGGCCCCGGCATCGGTCGTCGGTTATAAACCCGCCGTCGCATTCACAGCGGATTTCGGAGGTTCGCATGGCTGAGAGCTTTTCGCTCCCGTACCGGCAGATACATCTGGACTTTCACACCGGCCCGTGGATACCCGACGTCGGCGCCGAGTTCGACGCGCGCGAGTTCGCGCAGATCATGAAGCGCGCCCGCGTCAACAGCGTGACCGTGTTCGCCAAATGCCACCACGGCCACCTGTATTTCAACACCAGCCATCCTGCGCGTCATCCGGGCCTGAAGCCCGGGCTGGGTCTGCTCGAACAGCAGGTCGAAGCGCTTCACCGCGAGGGCATCCGCGCCCCCATCTACATATCCGTCCAGTGCGACGAGTTCGCCGCCAACAATCACCCCGAATGGCAGGCCCGCAAGCCCGACGGCTGCCTCGTGAAGTTCGCCCCCGACGTCTTCAAGCCCGGCTGGCAGATAATGGACATGAGCACGCCCTATCAGGAGTACCTCGCCGAACAGACGCGCCAGGTGCTCGAACTGTTCAAGCCCGTGGACGGCATATTCTTCGACATGTGCTGGGACCAGCCCTCCACCAGCAGGTACTTCATCGAGGCGATGGAAAAGGCCGGTCTGAATCCCGAAAGCGAACAGGATCGCGCCCGCTACGCGCGCATGCTGGCCCACGCCTACATGAAGCGGTTTCACAGCATGGTCAAGGCGTCCAGCCCCGGCGCCACCGTGTATTTCAACTCGCGGCCGCTGGTCAATCTCGCCGACGAGATACAGTACCTCGAACAGGTGGAGATCGAGGCCCTGCCCACCGGCGGCTGGGGCTACATGTATTTCCCGAAAAACGTCCGCTTCGTGCGCACATTCTCGCGTCCGTACCTGGGCATGACCGCGCGCTTCCACAAGAGCTGGGCCGATTTCGGCGGGCTCAAGCCATACGCCGCCCTGGAATATGAAACCAGCCAGATGATGGCCCACGGCGCCCGGTGCAGCATCGGAGACCAGCTCCACCCGCGCGGCATGCCCGACCCCGCCGCGTACGACCTCATCGGCCGGGTGTACCAGCGCGTCGAGGAGCGCGAACCCTGGCTGGAGGGGGCGCGCGCCGCAACGCAGATCGGCGTCTTCCAGCTGCCCACCGGCAGCACCAGCACGGTCCAGTCAACCAGCGGCACCGACGAAGGCGCCGTGCGCATGCTCACCCAGCTCAAGCACCAGTTCGACGTGGTCAACGCCGCCAGCGATCTCGAAAAATATGAACTGCTCATCCTGCCCGACGCCGTCGTTCTCGATGCGCCCCTCATCAAACGACTGCGCCGCTTCATCGCCCGCGGCGGGGCGCTGCTGGCCAGCGGATGCAGCGGGCTCAGCCCCGACGGCAAAGAGCTGCTTCTTCCCGAACTGGCCGTAAAACCGTCCGGCCCGTCGCCCTTCAGCGTCACCTACATACGCTTCGGACGGGAGATATCGGCCGACGTCCCACCTGCCGATCACGTCATCTACGAGCGGGGCATACGCATGACGCCCGCCAAGGGCGCCGCGGGCCTGGCGCGCGTGGTCGAGCCATACTTCGAGCGGGCGTGGAATCATTTCTGCTCGCATCGCCAGACTCCGCCCGACCGCCTGTCGCGCTGGTGGGCGGCAGCACAGGCCAGGCGCGTCGCGTATATCGCCTATCCCGTGTTCGCCGCATATGCCCAGCACGGCAACTATCCCCTGCGCCTTCTGGTGCGCAACATCCTCGACCGCCTTCTTCCCGAGCCGCTGCTGCGCGTCGATGGCCCGGTGTCGCTGGAGGCGTCGGTCATGCGCCAGGACGCCCGCCGGCGCAGCATCGTACACCTGCTGTATTACACGCCCGAGCGCAAGACCAGGGACCTCGATATCGTCGAGGACATCGTGCCGCTGTACGACATCAGAATCTCGCTGCGGGCGCCGTCGGTCAGCCGCGTGTATATCGCTCCTTCGGGGCAGGCGCTGCCCTTCGCCCGCGAAAACGGCCGGGTCAACGTCAGCGTGCCGCAGATGTGCGGGCACGCGATGATCGTTTTCGAGGACTGACCGCGCCGGCACGCCGTCGCCGGCCGGCCGATCCCTGATGCGCGTCCTGCGCAGACGAAGGGAGAAACAACCATGCATCGACCGCTGGCGGTGTTGTGCACGGCCGCGTTTGTGATCGCGGCATCGGCCTGCGCGTGCGCGGCGGCGGAATCCGCGCTGCCGCCGGATGAAGCATACTGCCGCGTGGTTGCCGAAGGGCGTCTGACCATCGGCTCCCAGCGCGTGCGCTTCTGGGGCGCCACAGGCGGGTTTCCCGAAGCGCGTCCTTGCCGAGGGCACCGTCGGCGCCGACGGCGTTGTGCGCGTGCCGGCCGACAGGCCCGTGTGGCTGGTGGAACTCCAGCGGTAGCCACAGCCCTGCGGCGCGGCCCGCTTACGCCCGCGCCGCCTCGGCTATCTCGCGCAGCGCCCTGTCGGGATCGCGGAAGAACTCCGGCGTCCATATCCTGTGCAGCCGCCAGCCCTGCCGCCGGTGCACGGCGTCGCTGAAAACATCCCATTCCACCGGGTCGGCCGCGTCAAAACGCGCCCCGTCGCACACCACTCCCAGCCACGGCTTCCCCGAACGCTGCGGATCGCGCACGCATACGTCGATGCAGAATCCGTCGTTGCCCCAGTAAACGTCCGCCGCCAGCCCCCAGCGCCCGGCGAGCATTCCCGCCAGCGCGCGCACAAACGCCGACGGATATGCCGTCTGGCGCGCCCGCACCGCGGGCGCCGCCGCGCTGCCGCCAGCATCCGCCCCGCCCTGTTCGGCCTGCGCCGCGGCCCGGAAAGCCGCCTCCGTCTCCTCCGCGAACTTCACGTATGCCAGCAGCAGCCACCCGCCCGCGGGCGCCTGGTCGGGCGGCAGCGGCGGCAGGCTCCGGTATTCCGATTCGGGTATCGACGTAACCACGTGTACCTGCTCGCGGGCGCGCGTCACCAGCACGTTCAGACGCCGCCCTCCTCCGGCAGCGCCCAGCGGCCCGAAACGCCGGTAAAAACGCCCGTTCTCATCCGGACCGTACGTCGTGCTGATTATCACGTGATCGCGTTCGTCGCCCTGCACGTTCTCCAGATTCTTGACGAACAGCCCCTCGAACGAATTCACGCCCCGCCGCTTGCGCGCCTCCTCCAGCCGCGATGCAAACTCCTCGTCGGCGTCGGCGGCCTCCTCCAGCTTCTCCACTATCAGATCGCGCTGCTGCACATTGAAACACGCCACCCCTATCGACGGCGGATTTCGCCGCGACAGCAGCTCCTTCACTATCGCGCACACCTGCTCGGCCTCGGCTTCGTTGACGCCCCTGGCATATACTCCCCCCGGCCTGTACACCCTTATCGGGCTTTCCGCCGGCCGCTGCGACGGATGCGCGGGTATCGGCTGAAGCTTCGATTCGTAAAAGTATCTGTTGCTGAAGTCTATCAGCCCCTCGCAGCGCGAACGGTAATGCACGTTCAGATAGCACTGCTCGATCTGGAGGTTCAGCGCCGCCCGGAGCAGGTCTTCCTCCTCGCTTTGCGCCCACTCGAACAGCTGCTGATCGCCTTCCCCCTCCGGCGTTTCCGCGTCGCTGGTCGCCAGCGCCGTCTCGAAAAACCGCGTCGGCGGAAGCTGCTGCGGATCTCCCGCCACCACCACCCGCCGGGCGCGCGTCAGCACCGGCAGCGCTTCCTCCAGCCGGCACTGCGAAGCCTCGTCGAACAGCACCACGTCGAACATCTCGCGCCGCGGAAATATCTGCGCCACTGCCTCCGGACTGGCCATCCACACCGGGCACATGTCGAACAGCGGATCGCCCCCCTCGATCTTCAGACCCATGTTCACCACCTGCCGCAGGCGCAGCGCCCGCTCGCCGCGCAGCAGCAGACGCTGCCGCAGCGCCGTCCCCAGACTGTTCATGCGCGTGCCCGTGCCCGCCAGCAGCCGCTGCTTCTGCCGCGATACCCACAGATGCAGCACCGCGTCGCGCACCAGAGCCTGCTTGCGCCGCTCCAGATCGCGGTAGCGTTCGAGCAGCCGCTCCACCCGGCGGGCGTCGGCATCCTGAAGGATGCGCTCGCTGCGCAGACGCCGGCGGATTTCCCCGCATATCGCCGCCCGCCGTATCGCCCGCAGCGCCGCTTCGGGCGCGGCTCCTTCGCGCAGCAGCCGCCTCACGCCCCCATGCATCTTCTGCGGCAGCCGCTCCACCAGCGCATGCAGCCGCATCACGTCAGCTATCGTGTCGGCGCGCTGCCGCATGGCCGCCAGCGTCCGCCCTGCCGTGCCTCCCCGGCGCAGCGCCCCCCGCAGCGATTCCAGCAGCGCGCCGGTGAACAGCCCCGCGCGCTCGGCCGCCGCTTCCACCTGTGCGATGGCCCGCGCCCGGCCCGCCGACAGCCGCAACCCCTCTATCGCGTCGTCGGCGCCGCCCGACCGGTCGCCCACCACCCGCGCCGCCAGCGCGTACATCTGCTTCGACCAGCGCGCCCTGTCCAGCGCCCGTACAACGGCCAGATTCTCCTCTACCGCCCGGCATATCGCCGCGTCCGCCGCCAGCCCCGCGGCAAATCCGCTTTCGCCTGCTTCGGTCAGTCCACGCTGACACACCAGCCGCAGCCGCAACCCGTTCAGAAAGGCCGCCAGGCGTCTGGCCTGCGCCGTATCGAACGGCAGCCCGTACTGGCGCAGCGCCGCCGCCGCCGCCCGGCGCTTTCCGATGTGCAGCGGCGCATGCCACTTGTCCGCTATCGCCAGATACGCTTCCAGATCGCGCAGCTGCTGCTCCACCATCCACTGCCGCGGAGGCGACGCCGCCGCCTGCGCCGCCAGCTCCCGCTCCAGGGGCGATGAACGTATCACGCGCGTTATCGGCTCGAGGCTTTCCAGCGTCGCGCGCGCCGCGCTGACCGCCGCGGGCTCCGCCTGCGCCCAGCGCTGCGCAACCTCGCGCCCCGCATGCGCGTGCGCCGCGGCAAGGTCCTCCGCCAGCGCCGCGCGACGGGACGCCTCCTCCACCACATCGCCCCCGGTCTCGAACGGCGGAATGCGCGCATCGGCCGTCCGGTCGGCGGCCGCTCCCGCCTCCGCCAGCGCGTCCAGAGCGCGCCTCACCTCCCCCATGTCCCGCGCCAGAAACGCCGCCGTGTCCGACCCCACCGCGTCGCGCCACGGATTGGCGCTGTACTCCACCGCCAGACCGCGCTCGAAAACCTCGCATAGCGCCGCGGCGCTGCCGTCCACCTCCTCCACCGACGCCTCTTCCAGCGACGCATCGGCGCCCGTGTCGTCGATGAGTTCCAGCCACTGACCTATCAGTTCATGCAGCGAAACCCGCCCGTTGCCTTTGCCCATCACCGCGGCACGCAGCTGCCGCAATTCGTCGTGGACAGTTTTCAGTTCGGCATCCACCATGGCAAGCCGCGCCTCCGCCGACGGATCGGTCCGGCGCTGCGGCAGATTCTCCAGCTCCTCGCGCACCTTGCGGTAAAGATCGCGCTGGTCGCGCTGCGGATCGTGCACCACCGCCAGCAGACCCGCCAGCCCCAGGTGTTCCAGCCGGTTGGCCACCACATCCAGCGCCGTGCGCTTGTCGCACACCATCAGCACGCGCATGCCCCGCGCCAGATGATCGCCGATGATGTTGGTGAGCGTCTGGCTCTTGCCCGTGCCCGGCGGTCCGTGGATAACCAGCCCCCCCGTCTGCCGCGCCAGCCTCACCGCTTCCCGCTGAAACGGATCCCACGGCGCCACCGGACGTTCGTCGGCGAACACGCGCTGCCCGTCCTTCGTCGCCGGCGCTGCGGCCTGCTGCGACGCGCGCCCCCCGACCGGCTTTTCGAGGCTTTCCCCGGCCCGCACGAACGCCGGCGCAACCCCCGTAAGCGGTTCGCCCTCCGCCATCGCCCGCATATCGCGCAGCAGCCCCTCGCGGGACGACGGGAAAAGCCCCAGCACCGCCGCCGGTATTATCCGCGGCTCATCGTCCAGTTCCTCCGCGCGCGGCGCCGTCGCCAGCGGGGGCGCTTCGCCCGGCTCCGCCGCGGCAAACGTCTCCGGCACCGCAATCTCGATCATCTCGCACACGGCGCGCACGCAATCGCATATCTCGCGCCACGGCTCCTCGCCGCGCTCGTCCGCGAACAACTCGCGCCCGGGCCTGCCCGTGCGCTGTTCCAGCCACGCCAGCAGCGCGTAATTGGCGCTGACCAGGTCCACGCCCCCGCCCCGGCAGCGCACCTCCACGCTGTCAACCGGAGCGCCCTTCACAACCAGCGACACCGGCATCATCGCCACCGGCGCCAGCAGCCGCCGCGGAAGCCCCTCCCCGCGCTGCTGTCCGTTGGAATCCCGGGCCATGCTCAGCAGCGGATAGCCGACGTTCAGCACCCATACCCCCGTGTCCTGTTCATAGTTGCGCGCGTCGTCGGCGATCACCCGCAATCTGCGCAGCACATCCTGCGCTTCCCTCCACCGCTGTTCCGCAGGGTCGGCGCCGCCGTCCGCGCCCGGCGGCTGCGGTCGTTCCCGTTGTTGCGCATATACCGCCGGCGGACGCTTCACCCGCGAAACCACCCGCGCGCTGCGCTGAGGCCCCAGCAGCCCGCCCAGAACCTGCGCCGGGGCAATGTCTCCCAGCCGCTCCAGCGCCGCCACGTCCACCCGCTGCCGGCTGGAGTGCGGCCGGCAGTTCAGAGCCGGACCGCTGGCGATCGCCGCCAGCAGCCGGTCCAGCATCTTGCCCAGAAAACGGTTCCCGCCCTGGCCCATGTGCTGCGGCATTCTATCATCATGCGCCCGCCGAACACACTACCGCACAGGCGCCCTTCTCCGCATGCCCTGCCGCAAACCCGGAAAAAAGTCAGTTGACGCGCTGAGAGTCCCGCCCTTATTGTGAAAATGGTTTCACATATGCCCCGCCCGCGTGCGGCAAAACAGAGCACCGTCCTGCGCCGTCGCCAGATCGCCGAGGCGGCCCTGAGGATACTCGGCAGGCGCGGTGCCGGTGCCCTGGGCGTGGTGGCTCTGGCCCGCGAGGTGGGGCTGGCTGCGTCCGCGCTGTACAGGCATTTTGCCGGAGTTGAGCACGTGTTGGACGAAGTCATCAGGCTGCTTGGCGAAAGGCTGCTGGAGAACGCCGCCGCAGTCTGCCGTCAGACCCCCGATGCGCTCGGTCGCCTGCGTCTGCTGCTCGACCGCCATGTGGCGCTCGTGCGCGACAACCCGGGCATCCCGGCGCTGGTCTTTTCTCCCGACACGCTCGCCCGGCGCCCCCGCCGGAGAAACCTGCTTTATCAGGCCATCCGCCGCTATCTGGCCGCGGTCGCCGACATGATTGCCGACGGCCAGCGCGCCGGAACCATCAGGCCCGATGTGTCGCCGCGTTCGGCGGCCATGCTGTTTCTGGGAACCGTACAGCCGGCCGCGTTTCTCTGGCATCTGGGCGGACGCAGAGAGCCTCTTCAGACCCAGACCGACGAAATGTGGTCGCTTGTCTGCGGCGCGCTGTCGCCACGGGACGGCCGCTGCCGCGATCAACTGTCCACACCGTAAAGGAAAAGGAGCACACGCCATGGGAACCAGAGCACTCCGCAACTTCGCCATCGCGTCGTTCATCGTCAGCATGGGCATCCTGCTGATCGGCGGCTACTTCGCCAGAGACAAGGTACCCCCCATCCCCCGCGAGGTTCGCAGCGGCGATCGCATCCTTACCACCGGCGACGCCATACGCCGCGGGCAGCAGGTCTATCAGCGCTACGGACTGATGGACCACGGCAGCGTCTGGGGACACGGCTCGCTGCGCGGCATGGATTTTTCCGCCTTCACGCTCCACTGCGTCGGCGAACTCATCCGCCAGTATCATCAATCCCAGGGGCGACCCGACGACAACGCCTGGATGTCTCTGCCCCCGGGCTGGCGCCGGCAACTCGACGAATCCGACGCCCGCGTCATAAACGAAATACGCACCAACAATCTCGCCGGCGACGTGCTTAAACTGTCCCCCGCCCATGCCTGGGCGATGGAACAGATGCGCCGCTACTGGAACCGCACCTTCGCCCAGGGCGATCCCAAATACGGTTTCCTGCCCAACACCGTCCCCGATGCCGACCAGCGCCGCGACCTGGCCGACTTCTTCTTCTGGACAGCCTGGGCCGCCGGCACCAACCGCCCGGGACTGAACTTCAGCTACACCAACAACTGGCCCCCCGATCGCACCGTCGGCAACGTCCCCTCCCCGCAGGCGCTGGTGTGGAGCATCTTCTCCATCCTCGCCCTTTTCGGCGTGCTCGGACTGGTGGTGTATATCGTCCACCGCTACGAGTTCTTCTACGGCGAATCCCGCGCCGTCGAGGCCGCCCACAAACTGCTGGCCAGCCCCGTCACGCCCAGCCAGCTTTCGGCAGCCAAGTTCTTCATCGTCGCCGGTCTGCTTTTCATCGTGCAGATTCTCAACGGCGGCCTCCTCGCTCACTACACAGTGCACCCCGGGCACTTCTTCGTCAAACTCATCGGGCAGACCTACCCCTACAGCTGGGCCAAGAGCTGGCATCTGCAACTGGCCGTCCTGTGGATCGCGCTGTCATGGATGGGCACGGCCGTTTATCTGGCGCCGCTCATCGGCGGCGGCGAACCGAAACACCAGCGCCTTCTGGTCAACATCCTCTTCATCGCCGCCGTCGCCGTCGCCGTCCTCAGCCTGCTGGGACAGGTCCTCGGCATCAAGGGATACCTCGGCGAGGCATGGTTCTGGCTCGGCCATCAGGGCTGGGAATACCTCGAACTCGGCCGCCTCTGGCAGATTCTCCTGTTCCTCGGGCTGATCTACTGGCTGGTCGTGGTGTATCGCGCCATGGCCCCCGTCCTCACCGGCACCACCACCGACCCCGACCGCCGCGCCCTCACCATCTTCTATGTTCTCAGCGCCATATTCGTCGTGGTGTTCTTCGGCTTCGGGCTGTTCTATGGCCGGCATACCCATCTCACCATCGCCGACTACTGGCGCTGGTTTGTCGTCCATATCTGGGTGGAAAGCATCTTCGAGTTCTTCGGCGTCGGCGTCATCTCCCTGTTCCTCGTCACCCTCGGACTGGTCTCCGCACGCTCCGCGCTGCGCGTGGCGTATCTGACGGCCATACTCGTGTTCCTCAGCGGCATTCCCGGCACCGCCCACCACTACTTCTGGTACGGCGGTCCGAGCTTCTGGCTGGCCATCGGCGGCGTATTCAGCTCCCTCGAACCCATCCCCCTCATTCTCCTGGTCGTCCGCGCATGGATGGAATACAAGTCCATCCGCGAAGCCGGCGGCGAGTTCCCCTACCGCTGGCCTCTCTACTTCCTCACCGCCAGCAGCGTGTGGAACTTCATCGGCGCAGGTCTCTTCGGCTTCATCATCAACCTGCCCATCATCAACTATTACGAGCACGCCACCTACCTGACCAGCAACCACGGCCATACCGCACTGTTCGGCGTGTACGGCATGCTCGCCATCGCCCTCATCCTCTTCTCCTGGCGCGGACTGGTCGAAAACCGCTTCTGGAGCGACCGAATTCTTGCCGTCAGCTTCTGGGGGCTTAATATCGGCCTTTTCCTGATGTTCCTCACGGGTCTGCTGCCCATCGGCATCTGCCAGGTCTGGGACAGCTACGAAAAGGGATTCTGGTATGCCCGCAGCGCGGCCTTCTATGAAGACCCCCTCGTCCAGACGCTGGGCAACTGGCGCGCCGTTCCCGACACCATAATCATCGTCGTCGGCGCCCTGCCGCTGCTCTGGTTCCTGCTGCGGACCTTCCCCAGACTGCGCCGGCCGCAGTCCTGATGCCGCCCCCGCCGGGCGTCACCGCCCCGCATCGACCGGCTCCTCCACAAGCCGGCCGTCCTCCAGACGCGCGCGACGGGCGAACATCGCCGCCAGCGCCATGCTGTGCGTCACGACGATCAGCGCCGTCCGCCCGTCGCGCGCCAGCGCCGCCAGCATCTCTCCCAGCGCGCGTCCCGTGCGCTGGTCCAGGTTGCCCGTCGGCTCGTCGCACAGCAGCAGCCGCGGACGGTTCATCAGCGCTCGCGCCACCGCCACCCGCTGCCGCTCGCCCCCGGAAAGCTCGTGCGGAAAATGCTCCTCACGCCCGCCCAGACCCATCTCCTCCAGCAGCCCCCGGGCACGCGCGACATCCTCCTCCCGCACACGCCCCGCCGCCAGACGCGCAAGCAGCACGTTCTCCAGCGCCGTGCACTGCGGAAGAAGATGATGGTCCTGAAATACGAACCCGATGCGCGACGCCCGGAACGTCGCCAGCGACTTCTCGTCCAGCGCGAACGGGTTCTCGCCGTCTATGCGCACCAGCCCCGAAGTCGGGCGATCCAGCGTCCCGATTATGTTCAGCAGCGTGCTCTTGCCCGAACCGCTCGGCCCCAGCACCGCCAGCGATTCCCCCGGCCCCAGATGCACATCCACCCCGTCAAGGATAATCAGCGCCCCGCCCCCCGGAGCCGGATACTCCTTCCGCAGCCCCGACACCGCCAGTCCGCTGTCCGCCTGCTGCGTCATATACCTCCAGCATGCGCAACGCCATGTGGCGCGTCGTGAACATCGTGCGCACCGCCTCGCGCCCGCGCCGCCCCGTTTCCATACGCTTCTGCCCGTCCGAAAGCAACTCCGCCAGCCCCCGCGCAAGCCCTTGCGCATCCGGCGCCCCGCACAGCAGCCCCCCGCCCGTCTGCTCCACCAGTTCCACAAACGCGCCCGTCGCCGGCAACACCACCGGCACCGCCCGCGCCAGCGCCTCCAGCACGTATGTCCCCTTCGCTTCCGGATGCGTCGCCGGAACGCTAAACACGTCCACAGTATCCAGAAACTCCCTCTTGCCCTCGAAATCCACCTCGCCGACGTATTCGAACGCCTCCTCAAGCCCCAGCCGCCGCACCCTCTGCCGCAGCATCTCGAACCACCGCCGGTGCATCGCGCCAAGATACCCCGCCACGCGCAAACGCACCTCCGACATGCCGGGCATCCGCCGCAGTATCCCCACCGCCTCCAGCAGCCGGTCCAGACCCTTCTGCGGACATATCCGCGCCAGATACCCCACCGCCAGCGCGCCGCCCGCTTCCGCCGCCGTGCGCGGCGCATCGATCAGCCGCTGCGGAACGCCCGGATGCACCACCGCTATGCGCTCCGCGGGCACATCCAGATATTCCGCCATGCGCTGCGCGTAGTAGCGGCTGGTCGCCACGAACGCGTCCACATCCCCCGTGCGCCCGCTTATCAGCCGCCGCGCCTCCGAACGGTGCGGCTCGCCCAGCGCATCCAGAAAAATATCCTCCCCCGTCAGTTCGCACACCACCCGCGCGCCCAGCTCCCGCCGCAGCGCGCCGGCCAGTCCGATGAACATCGCGTTCGGCAGGCTCACGACCTCCGGCTTAACGTCCGTGCGCAGAAAATCGATCAGCCGCCGCATCTCCTTGGTCTGCGGGCCGTCCTCCCCGCGCAGCACGCTCAGAACGAAATCCCCCAGTTTCGCCGGCGGAGTCTGCGCGCCGATACGCCCCGCCAGACGCAGCAGCCACGACCGGTCCAGCAGCCAGTCCACGAACCGCGGCGTCCGCCGGAACAGTCCGCTGGCGTATTGCAGCCATACGTTAACCGCCCCGTAGAACACACCGCTGCTGCTGTTGTCGGCAGTGTCCGTGCGCAGCGGCGAATACAGCGGAATCAGCACCGCGTCGTGCCCGCAGGCGCGCAATTCCCCCGCCAGGGCGTTGTCGCGCATGCAACTGCCGCAGATCATTCCCCCGGCGCCGGCGGCCAGTATGGCTATCCTCAATCGCGCACCTCCGCGGCATGTTACCACCGCCCTGCCGGCGCCCGCGACGTCCATTCCGGAAGTTTGAACATCGCCCGCGATTCACTATCATCGCCTGCCCGCACCGCAGTATCATGGAGAAGATACGATGAAATCCCCCAGACCGCTTTACGCGCCCCCCGCGGCGGCGCGCTTCGAACGCATACCCGTCACCGCCTATGCCGACAGCCACGACGCCAGCTGCGACGTGGCCCGCGAGATAGCCGACCTCATCCGCGCCAACGACTCGCGCGGCGGGCGCACCGTCCTCGGACTGGCCACCGGCTCAACCCCCCTCGGCGTGTACAACGAACTCATCCGCATGCACCGCGAGGAAGGCCTGTCCTTCAGAAACGTCGTAACCTTCAACCTCGACGAATACTGGCCCATGCCGCGCGGCGAACTCCAGTCCTACTGGCGGTTCATGCACGAAAACCTCTTCGAACACATCGACATCGACCCCGCCAATATTCACATGCCCGACGGCACCATCCCGCGGCGCGAGGTCCCACGCTTCTGCGAACACTACGAACAGGCCATCCGCGACGCCGGCGGCATTGACTTCCAGCTCCTCGGCATCGGCCGCACCGGACACATCGGCTTCAACGAACCCGGCTCCCCGCGCGACAGCCGCACACGCCTCATCACCCTCGACCGCGTAACACGCATCGACGCCGCCTCCGATTTCTTCGGCGAACAGAACGTCCCCCGACAGGCCATCACCATGGGCGTCGCCACCATCCTGTCGGCCAAACGCATAGTGCTTCTGGCCTTCGGCGAGCATAAGGCCGAAATAATCCGCCGCGCCGTCGAAGGCGAAGTCACCCCCGCCGTCGCCGCCAGCTACCTCCAGCAGCACCCCTCGGCGCGCATCGTCCTCGACGCCGCAGCCGCCGCCGAACTCACACGCTTCAAAACCCCCTGGGCTCTGGGGTCGCTGGAGGAACTCGGCCTGGCGTGGGACCAGCGCATGACCCGCAAAGCCGTCATCTGGCTCGCACTCCACGTCAAAAAACCCGTCCTGCGCCTCACCAACGAAGACTACAACGAGCACGGCCTTCAGGAACTCATCGCCACGCGCGGCTCGGCCTACGACATCAACATCGAGGTCTTCAACACCCTTCAGCACACCATCACCGGCTGGCCCGGCGGCAAGCCCCCCGGGCGCCGCCTCACCGGCCGCGAACCCTGGCTCACCGAAGGCCAGTCCGGCACCGTCTTCCCCAAACGCATCGTCGTTTTCAGCCCCCACCCCGACGACGACGTCATCTCCATGGGCGGCACGCTCATACGCCTCTGTCAGCAGGGACACGAGGTCCACACCGCCTACCAGACTTCCGGCAATATCGCCGTCTTCGACCAGGTGGCGCTGTGGCACGCCGATTTCGTCACCGAATTCTGCGCCTTCTTCCGCATAGGCGCCCGCCCCGCGGAACGCATCGAAAAAGCCATCGAACGGTTCATCCGCCGCAAGAAGCCAGGCGAAGTGGACAGCCCCGAACTCCAGCACATCAAGACCATCATCCGCCGCACCGAGGCCGTCGCCGCAGCCCGCTACGCGGGCGTCCGTCCGGAAAACATCCATTTCCTCGACATGCCCTTCTATGAAACCGGGCGCGTGCGCAAAAAACCCCTCAGCGAGCGCGATTACCAGATCATCATCGACCTGCTCGAACGCATCCGACCACATCAGATTTACGCCGCCGGCGACCTCTCCGACCCCCACGGCACCCACCGCGTATGTCTGGCCGCAATCGTCGAATCGCTCCGCCGCTTGAAAGCACGCCCGTGGATGAAAAAATGCCAGGTGTGGCTGTACCGCGGGGCCTGGCAGGAATGGGGCCTCGACGAAATCGAAATGGCCGTCCCCCTCAGCCCCGACGAAGTGCAGCGCAAACGTATGGCCATATTCCGCCACGAGTCGCAGAAAGATAAAGCCCTCTTCCCGGGCATCGACGACCGCGAGTTCTGGCAGCGCACCGAGTCGCGCAACCGCAACACGGCCGTCCTCTATGACAAACTCGGACTGGCGGAATACGAGGCCATGGAAGGTTTCGTCAGATGGCGCGGATGACCGGCCGGCACCACCCTCGGTGCTGCTTCCGTTCATCCCCCCCATGCACCCGCAGGATATCGTTATGAGCGTAAAGACAAAAAACGTCACCGCAACCCGTTCGACACGCACCGCCGACGTTCTGTTCGCCCCCGCCGCCGTCAAACGCCTTGAGGCTTCGGCCACCATGCCGGCCAAGTTCCAGCGCATGCTCGACCGCTTCGACATGCGCCGCATCTGTCACGGCAATACCGTCGCCGTCAAAATACACGTCGGCGGCGGCATCGGCTTCACCACCATACCCCCGTTGTTCATCCGCCTGCTCGTCCAGAAGATCAAAGACGCCGGCGCCAGGCGCGTCTTCGTCACCGACGGCTCACTTTCCGTCCATGAAGCCACCGCCCGCGGCTATACCGCAGAAGTGCTCGGTGCGCCCGTCATCGGCGCCGGCGGCATCAACGACCGCTACTTCTACACCCACCGCATCGGCTACAAAACCCTCAAACACATCGAGATCTGCGGCAACATCCAGGATGCCGACGCCCTCTTCAACGTCAGCCACTTCAAGGGACACGGCGACTGCGGCTACGGTGCCGCCTGCAAGAACCTCGCCATGGGCTGCGTAACCCAGAAATCGCGCGGCGACCTCCACAAACTCGAAGGCGGACTCATCTACGACGAAAAACTGTGCAGCAAATGCCGCAAGTGCGTCAAAGCCTGCACCCGCGATGCCGCCCGCTGGAATGAACAGGAAAACCGTCTCGAAATCTTCTATCACCACTGCGTCTATTGCCGCCACTGCGTGCTGGCCTGCCCCAGAGACGCCATCAGGATAAGCGGCGGCGGATTCGTGCCCTTTCAGCGCGGCATGGCGCTGGCCACTAAACAGATCCTCTCCACCTTCAAACCCGGCCGCGTCCTCCACATCAACTTCCTCACCCAGATCACCATCTATTGCGACTGCTGGGGCTTCTCCACCCCCGCCCTCATACCCGACGTCGGCATCCTCGCTTCCGAAGACATCGTCGCCGTCGAACAGGCCAGTCTCGACCTCACGCGCGACGGCCAGCCCCTGCCGGGCAGCCTCCCGCCCGACCGCCAGCTCGTCCAGGGCGCACACCTCTTCGAGCGCATCCACGCCAAAGACCCGTATATTCAGGTACAGCAGCTCGAAGCCGTCGGTCTCGGAACTTCGCGCTATCGCCTGCGCGAAATCGCCTGATGCGCCCGCGCTGTCAGCCCGGCCGGACTGTGCTACGGCGCCAACGGCAGCTTCACCGCCACCTGCATGGTCTGCCCGTCGCGGATTATCGTCAGCGTCACCGTATCGCCGAAGTTCCGCTTCTGTATCGCGGCTATCAGCTCGTCCGTCGTTCTCACCTTGCGCCCGTCCACGTGGGTTATCACGTCGCCCACTATAACCCCCTCCCTGGTCATCTGCGTTCCGCGCAGCCCTGCCGCCTCCGCCGCCGACCCGCTCCGCACGCCCAGTATCAGAACGCCCTCCACTCTCATGCGCGAGGTGATCGTCCGTCCCAGCCGGTCGTCAACCACTATCCCCAGCGACGGCGCGGCGAATTTCCCCGTGCGTATCAGCTGCGGCACCACGCGGTTGACCGTATCCACGGGTATGGCAAACCCTATCCCCGCCGACGACCCGGTCGGCGAGTAGATCGCAGTGTTCACGCCGATCAGCCGACCCGCCGAATCCAGCAGCGGCCCGCCCGAATTGCCCGGGTTGATTGCCGCGTCCGTCTGTATCACGTCCTCGATAGGCCTGTTGGTAACCGACCGTATCGTCCGCCCCAGCGCCGACACCACGCCCGTCGTCAGCGTCTGGTCCAGCCCGAACGGGTCCCCTATCGCAAACGCCTTCTGCCCCACCTGAAGGTCCGACGATGTGCCCACGGGAATGGGCCGCAGCTTCTCCCGCGGCGCCCGTATCCGCAGCACCGCCAGATCATGATCCGGCGCGCTTCCCACCAGCGATGCCACGTACGTGCTGCCGTCGTGCAGCGTCACCGTCGCCGACGTCGCATTCTGTATCACGTGAAAGTTCGTGACTATGTGCCCGGAATCATCCCACACGAACCCCGACCCCGTGCCCTGCGGTATCTCCATCACGTTGCGCGTCCACGGGTCCAGACGCTGCGCGGCCGTCGTGATATACACCACCGACGGACTTGCCGTCCGGAAAATCGCTATCGTGCTCTTCTCGTCGTCGGCCAGGTCTCCCCGCGGCGTGACCGGCCGGGGCTCCACCGCCGGCGTGCCGCGATCGATGAAATACCGGTACACAAATACCGCCAGCACCGCCCCCACTATCGCCGCGATGAACGGCGACATCGACGGCACTGGCGGATACCTCATCTGTCTGCTTCCCGTCGGTTCCATGGCCGTTATCTTAACCCCCCGCAGCTGCCACCGGCCACCAGCGCCCCCGACCCGGCATAACAAAGCCGCAAGAAACCGCGCGCCGCGGCGTTATACTTCGAGACAGCCATCATATCCGCGAAAGGAGAAGGAGCCGTGAAACACGCGCACAACCTCTTACCCGCCGTCGTCGCCTGTCTGCTCGCTTCCACAGCATTCGCACAGGACTGGCCGCAATGGCGCGGCCCGAACCGCGACGGCAAAGCCGCGGCCTTCACCGCCCCGCAGAACTGGCCCAAAACCCTTGTCCAGAAATGGAAAGTCGCTGTCGGCGAAGGCGTCGCCACGCCCGCGCTGGCACGCGACAGACTCTACGTCTTCTCGCGCCAGGACAACAACGAGGTCATACGCTGCCTCGACGCCGCCACCGGAAAGGAAATCTGGATCGACAAATACGAATCCCAGGGCGTTTCCGGACCCGCCGCCAGGTTCTCCGGCCCCAGAAGCTCCCCCGCCGTCGCCGAAGGCAAAGTAGTAGCCCTCGGCGTCCGCGGCATCGTTTCGTGCCTCGATGCGGCCACCGGCACAAAACTCTGGCGCAAGGACGATTTCCAGGGCGCAACCCCCAGATTCGCCACCGCCTGTTCCCCCATGATCGTCGATGGATTGTGCATACTCCAGCTGGGCGGCGACAGCGGCGCCGTCGTCGCCTACAACCTCGCCGACGGGCGGGAAAAATGGCGCTGGGCCGGCGGCGACGGAGCCTCCTATTCGTCGCCTGTCCTCATGACGGCCGGCAACGCCAGACTCGTCGTCGTAATGACCGAACGCCGCGTGGTCGGCATCAGCCTCGCCGACGGAAAACTCGCCTGGGAAACCCCCTTCGTCGTGCAGGGCATGCGCGGCTACAACGCCTGCACCCCCATCATCGCCGACGCCCGGACCGTCGTGTTCTCCGGCGGCGGACGCGGCACCATCGCCGTCACAATCGATAAACAGAACGACGCCTTCGTCGCAAAACAGGTCTGGACCAACCCCGACAAGGCCGTCCAGTTCAATACACCCGTCGCCAGAGACGGCATGCTGTACGGACTGAGCGCCACAGATGAACTGTTCTGCCTCAACCTCGCCACCGGGCAGACCCTGTGGGGAACGCCCATCGGCGGACGCGGCGCAGCCGGCCAGACCGGCCCCGCCGGCGCTGCCGGCGATGCCGGCCGCCGCGGCCCGGGCATGGGCGGACCGCGCCCGGGGTTCGGCTCCATCGTTGACGCCGGAACTGTCCTGGCCGCCCTCACGCCCGCGATGGACCTGCTCGTCTTCAAACCCGACGGCAAACAATACGCCGAGGTGGCGCGCATAAGAGTCGCTCAGTCGCCCACCTACGCCCACCCCGTGCTCTCCGGCAACCGCATATTCATAAAGGACGAAGACTCCGTCATCCTCTGGACGCTCGAATGAACAACCGTTGCGATTGCTTCTGACCTCGCGAACCGACCTCAACCGTCATTCCCGCGGAAGCGGGAACCCATTAGTCCCCCCGCCTGCGGGGGGACTACAGGGGGGCTGAACCCCCGGCGCCGCACATCCGCCCCCGCCCCACCCGCCGCCCACACCCGCCACCGGCCGCTTGTAAAACCCCCCTGCGCGCACCAGAATCCACCGTGTGTCGCGCACACGGCGCGTCGTCGTCCGCGCGCGGCGCAACATGAGTACCAGGAGACACCGCACCCATGTCCGCCATCGAGCCTGTTGCCGTCGGCATCGCCGGACTTGGCGGTTATGCCGCCGTCCACCGCAAAGAACTGCTGGACATAATGAAACTGCCCTCGCCGCCGCTGCGACTCGTCGCCGTCTGCGAGCCCGACCAGACAACCCACGCCGCCGCCATCGCCGAACTCCGCGCCATGGGCATCAGCGTCTTCGCCGGTCTGGAGGAAATGCTCTCGGCCCCCATCGAAGCCGTATTTCTGCCCGTGCCCATCGACCTCCACCGGTCCATGACCGAAATCGCCCTGCGCGCCGGCAAGGCCGTATTGTGCGAAAAGCCGCCTGCCGGCTCCATCGACGACCTCGACGCCATGATCGCCGCACGCGAGAGCGCTGCCCGTCCCGTCGCCATCGGCTATCAGACCATGTACACCCCCGACACCGTCGCCCTCAAACGCCGGCTGCTCAGCGGCGCTCTGGGCCGCCCGCAACATGCCACCCTCATGGCCTGCTGGCCGCGCGGCGACACGTACTACTCGCGCGCCACCTGGGCCGGCGCGCTCAAACGCAACGGCGTCTGGGTCCTCGACAGTCCCGCCAACAACGCCCTTTCTCACTTCATCAATCTCGGACTGTTTCTCCTCGGGCCCAACCTGCACAGCCCCGCTTATCCTCTGAGCGTCGAGGCCGAACTGTATCGCGCCCGACCCATCCAGAACTACGACACGATAAGCATGCGCCTGCGCCTCGACGGTGGCGTCGATATGCTCGTGCTCCTCACCCACGCCTGCTCACAGACCATACATCCGATCCTTCACATCCAGGCCGAAACCGGCAGCATTCGCGTTTATCTCTCCGAGCGCTGCGAGATAACCACCTCCGCCGGCACCGAAACCCTCGCTTCCGGCTCATGCCGCCGCCACATGATGGAAAGATTCGCCGCCCTTGTGCGCGGACGCGGCGACGACCGCATGGTTGCCCATCTCGAAACCTGCCGCCCGCACACCGTCGCCATCTGCGGCGCTTCGCAGGCCGCCCCCGTCCGCACTGTTCCCGAGCGCTTCGTCCGGCGCGTGGAATGCAACCGCGGCGATACTGCATGCGCCATCGCGGGCATCGAAGACGCTTTTGCGACCTGTACCGCCCGCCGGCTCATGCTGCACGAATCGCGCCTCGTCCCCTGGAGCGAAGAACCGCGTCGCCTCGACCTCGCCGGCTACTCGCATTTCGCCGGCCCCGCCGCCTGCTGACCGCGCCTTGCGGCGGACTCATCGCGCGTATTGCCCGCCACCGCCCGTTCTGAACACGTATGCGCCCGCGAACTGCGCTACCAGCGCAAAAACGATCGCCGGCCCGGGCGGCATCTGCGGCCAGATGCCCGACACCGCCAGCCCGGCCACGCACCCCGCCACCCCCGTCGCCACCGCCGTCGCCATCGTCGCCGCCATCCGCCGCGTTACCATAAGCGCCGTCGCCCCCGGCAGCACCAGCAGCGCCGTTATCAGCAGGCTCCCTATCAGGCGCATGCCCACGACGATGACCGCCGTCAGCATCACGATCAGCAGATAATGCACCAGCCCCACCGGCACCCCCGACACGCGCGCCATCGTCGGATCAAAGCAGTAATAGACTATCTCCTTGCGCAGAAACGCCGTCGCCAGCACAACCGCCCCGCTCACGCATACCGCCGCCAGCGCATGCCCCCACGAAAGCCCCGCCATCTGTCCGATGACGTAGCCCGTCCACCCGGGCGGCTCGCTTCCCGTGCTCACCACGTACAGCCGGTATGCCAGAAACCCCCACGCCACCGACGCCGCCAGAAACACCCCTATCGCCGTGTCCACATGAACCGTCTCATGGCGCGTAACCTTCGCTATCCCCGCGCCCACCAGCAGACAGAACACTGTCGCCGCCAGCAGCGTCCCCGCGTCGCTGGCGAAAAAACTCCCCGGACCGCACGCCAGCGCCAGCAGCCACGCCGTCCCCGCTCCCCCGAAACCGGCGTGCGCGATGCCGTCGCCTATGAACGCCCACCTCCTCAGAACCACAAACACGCTCATCACCGCGCAGGCGCAGCCCAGCGCCCCCGCCGCCACCATCGCCGCACCGCCACCCGTCATGCCAGCCGCCACGCACCCCAGCTTACGCCCCGGCGGTCCGGAAATGAAGTCCTCAATTCCCCGCCCCCCATCACACCCGTCCTCCGGCGCCGTCCTGCAACCTCCGGCGCCCTGCCGCTCTTCCCGCCCGCTGTTCGCGCTGCGCGGATGGATGAAAACAAACCGCGCCATCGACCTTTTCACGCACAACAGACATATGCATCGCGGCGCTGCGCCCCGCGCCGCTTCCGCCGCCGCATCCGCGCAGCGCCCGGCCGTCTTCCGGACAGACAGTCCGGCGCGTGCCGGAGAAAGGGATGTGCAGCATGGCATACCAGTTCGCTTCTCTGACCGCCGCCGATGGCCGGCAGATTGTCGATCCCGCCGCCTTCCGCGACGCCCTGCATCGCCTTCTCGACCTCGACGCCCCGCGCTACCGCCGTCTCTGGGCCTACTACCGCAACCCCATGCGCTGCCGCCCCGTCGGCCCCGAAGACTGCGGCAGCGCCCGCCCGTATCGACAGGCTCAGGAATGGGGCCTGCCCTCGCGCATCACCGGCCGCCACAGCGGCATCGAGCCTTTCGTCGCACAGCCCGTGGAGGAAGTCGCCCGCAAGGAAGTCGTCATCGAAAACGACATCGCCTGGCGCATCGATACCATGGTCGATTACCTGTTCGGCAAACCCCCCGTCATCGAGTGCGCCGGCGAAGCCGGCCCGCGCAAAGCCATCATCGACCGCCTTCTCAACGCCATACTCGAGCACAACGGCGGAATCCTTCTGCTCCAGCGCCTGGCGCTTCTCGGCGCTGTCTATGGATTCGTCGATGTGCTCGTAAAACTTCACGACCCTCGCGCGCTCGAGCGCGGAGGGGGAAGGGCACCGGAAGCGGCCGGCGCCGCTTCAGCAGCAGGGCCCGCCCGGCACGGCGCCGGCGCCGCCGCGCCGGAGGTTTCCGCCGACACGCCGCCCGACGACGCCCGCGGACCGGGCGCGAGCACACCCTCGCCAGAGGCTTTCGTCGAAAGCCTCGCCCGTATGATCCGCCTCGAAGTCGTCGAACCGGCGCGGGCCCTGCCGGTGCTCCGTCCCGACGACTGCTCCGTCATCGATGCCTACGCCCAGTGCTGGCACGTCCGCCGCGCCCCATCGTCGCGGACGACTGCCCCGCGCGCCATCTCCGCATCGTGGTGGCGCAGACTCCTCGCGCCGCGCCCTGCCGATACCGCGGGCGACGACTCCGAAACGGTGCTGGTGGTGGAGATCATCTCCCCCGCCGCCTGGCAGCGCTATGAGAACGAGACGCTCGTCGCCCAGGGGCCCAACCTGCTGGGCAGACTGCCCCTCGTTCACATCCAGAACATCGCCATGCCCTTCCACTACGCCGGCGCAAGCGACGTCGAACCGCTCATACCCCTTCAGGACGAACTCAACACGCGACTGTCCGACCGCGCCAACCGCATCACCCTCCAGTCGTTCAAGATGTACCTCGGCAAGGGCATCGAGAACTTCACCGACATGCCCGTCCAGCCCGGCCGCATGTGGGTCACCGACAACGAAAAGGCCGACGTCATCGAGTTCGGCGGCGATACCGGCAGCGCCGCCGAATCCCTCCACATCGCCGACATCCGCGAGGCCCTCGACAAGACCAGCGGCGTCTCACCCGTTGCCGCCGGCGCCATAAAGGACCGCATCGGCCGCCTCACCAGCGCCGCCGCTCTGCGCATCACGCTCATCTCGCTTCTGGCCCGCACCGACCGCAAACGCAGCACCTACGGCCAGGGCATCCGCGACATGCTCGCCATGTCGCTCGACCTGCTCGACCGCGCCGGCCTGTTCCACACCGAACCTGCCCAGCGCCGCGTCGAAATCCACTGGCCAAGCCCCCTGCCCGAAAACCTCATGGAAAAACTTCAGGAAGCCGAGGCCAAAACGCGCCTCGGCGTTCCCCGCGAAGTCGTTCTGCGGGAACTGGGTTACTGACGACGCCCCCGGTTGCCCGCGCGCTTTTCCGGCCGTCGTCCCGTTTCTTACGCCGAAGGAGGTTCGCCATGACCGAATCGCAGCCGCAGTCCAACGTTCCGCCGCCCGCCGCCACGCCGCAGGTTATCTCCTCGCCGCCGCCGGCCGACCGTCCGCCCCCGCCGCCGGAGGACGACCCCGCCGCCGAACTGCACAACCTCGCGCGCCGTCTGCGCCGCGCGCGCCTGCGCCGTCCGCTGCTGGAATACCTGCGCGCCCGCCGCGCCGCCCGCGGAACGCCGCAGTGAATCGTCCATCGCGACCCGCTTGTAAACCGCAACCCCCCATTACAAGGAGAATCCCATGTCCTTCTCGGGAAAAGCAACCTACAGTGCCGGCGCCGCTCTGCCGGAGATCGCCGACGATGTGAGCGACCTGGTCGCCATCAACTCGCCCTATGAAACGCCGCTGCTCGACGCCCTCGGCGACCCGGCGCGCCCGGCGCGCTCCACCGTCCACGAGTGGCTCGAAGACGCTCTTCTGCCCAACCGCGACTTCATCGCCGCCTGGACCTTCACCGACCCTCTCGCCGAAACCACCTTCCCCGTGCTCCACCCCGACCGCTTCCGCGTCGGCGACCAGCTGCGGCCCTCCGGCTCTTCCGAGGTGCTGCTCGTGACCGCCGTCGATCCCGAAAACCAGACCATCACCGTCCAGCGCTCCTACGGCGGCACAACCGCCGCGGCCCTGTCGGGCGGCCAGGAACTGCTCATACTCGGCAACGCCGCTCTCGAAGGCGACCAGGCCGCCGCCCCACGCTTCACCGTCCGCAGCCGCCGCACCAACTACACCCAGATCTTCTCCGCCACCGTCGAGGTCAGCGGCTCGCAGCTCGCGGCCCGCCAGATCGGCCTCGCCGACGAAATCGACTACCAGAAGAACCAGCGGCTCCGCGAACTGATGCGCGACCTGGAAAACTGCGTCATCAACGGCGTCGCCCCCGCCGCCAGCCCTCAGGGCTCCGCCACCGTCAGACGCACCATGCGCGGCATCATCTCCTTCATCTCCACCAACCGCTTCCGCCCCGGCCAGGGCGGCTTCCCCGAAAGCGAAACCCTCACCGAACAGCATCTCAACGCCGCCCTCCAGTCCATCTGGCGCGAAAGCAACGGCCAGGTTGACCTGATCGTCACCGGCGCGCAGCAGAAACGCGCCATCAACCAGTTCGTCGCCGCCTCGCGCCGCTTCGGACCCGACGACCAGCGCTACACCGACCTCGTCAGCGTCTATGAGAGCGACTTCGGCGTCTGCCGTGTCATCCTCAGCCGCTGGGTGCCCCCGGGAACGGTCCTGCTTCTGGACAGCTCGCGCATCGAGGTCCTGCCCCTCGCCGGACGCAGCTTCCACTACCGCCCGCTCGCCGCCACCGGAGACCGCGACGCCGGGCAGATAATCGGCGAATACACCCTCGAACTGCGCAACGAAAACGCCCACGGCATCATCGAAGGCCTCCAGACCTGACGCCACGCCGCGCCCCACGCACGCGGAGGGAGGCGCCCTCCTGCCCCGGCGCCTCCCCCGCACGGCGCCGACCAACCGCGGAGAAACCATGACCTACTGCGACGATACCGACATCCTCGACTGGGAACCCGACATATTCCGCGACGCCGCTTTCGCCTCGCAACTCCAGTGCTCCGGCCAGGGCGACCTCGACGGCACCGCCTTCACCGCCTCCGGCGTGTCCTTCGCCGCCGCCGGCGTTGCGCCGCGACAGGTCCTCACCCTCTCCGGCGCCGTCAGCGGCTGCTATCCCATCGTCAGCGTGGACGGCCCCGACCGCCTCACCGTCAGCATCATGCATCCCGCCCTCGATTCCTCGCCGCCCCGCGCGCTGCCCGTCGGCAGCGCAAGCGGCCTGACTTTCGCCGTGCGCAACTTCTACCCGCAGCGCCGCATAGCATCCGAACTGCTGCGCGGCCTCGCCGGCGCCGGCCACGACGCCCCGCCGACGATACTCAACCCCGCCGTCCTGCGCCGTCCGTGCCTGCTGGCCACGCTGCACATGATCTACAACGCCCTGGCCGCCGCAGCCGCCGAACCCATGTCGCTGCGCCTCCGCGCCGACCTCTACGAACGCCTCTTCCGCCGCTCCCTCGCCCAGGTGCGCGTGCACCTCGACGCCGACGGCGACGGCCGCCCCGACACCGTCCGCTGTCTGGCAACCGTACGCTTCCATCGGTCCTGACACGGAGACAAACATGCATCTCGTTCATCTCATAGCCCAGACCGCCTCGCTGCCCGACCTGACCAGCTTCGGCGCCGCCGGACTCATGGGCCTCATGTGGCTCTGGGAACGCCGCAACAGCCGCCAGCGCGAACAGCAGCTCGACGAGGCCCACGCCCGCATAATGGCCGACCGCGTCGGCATCGAGCAACTGATGGCCGTCGTCCGCCAGAACGCCGAAGCCCTCGCCCGCCTCAGCGCCACGCAGGAGCAGCTCCTGCGCCAGCTCCAGAGCACCGCCGCCTGAACCGCCGCGACATTCGCAGACTTTTTCACAGTGAAAGGAGAAATCTCCATGCCGAACGCCCGACTCTCAGCCGCCATCCTGTTGCTGTTCTGCGGCGGCTGCGCCGCCTGGTCCGACGCGCAGATGCGTCTGGCCGACCAGATACGCAAGGCCGCCGACCTCTGCCGCCAGGCGCATCAGCAGCGCCAGCGCATCGTCGATGAATACTACGAACTCCAGAACCGCCGCCTCGACGAGGCTTTCGACGCCGACATGCGCGCCCGCCAGCCGCTCACCGCCGACTGGGTCATCGAACACCGCCGCGCCTACGCCGCCGCCGTCGCCGCCGTGCAGCGGGCCCGCGCCGCCGCGGCCGCCGCCGATCTGGCCGCCACCGGCAACCTCGACGCCATCGACGCCGCCGCACGCCGTCTCATGTATCTTCAGAGCCTGCAACTGCGCCTGCCCCTCATCGACGGCTGGCTGAGCGACCTGGCCGGCCTCAATGCCCCGCCCAACCCCGTATCTCAGAACGCCGTTTCCGACAGATAAACCCGCGCGGAACGCGCAGCCGTTTCCGCGCCTCATCGGAGGAACAACATGCTTACCATCAATCTGCGCGAAGAAGTGCTCAAGGCCATCGACGTCCACTGGCCCGATTTCGCCCGCGAACACCCGCAACTCGCCCAGGCCATCGACCGCACCATACTCGCCGAACAGGCCGTCGCGTGCATCGCCGACACCGAGGAGTTCCGCCGGGCCCTCGCGGATGCCGACGCCGCCGGCGCCGCCGCGGCGACCCTCACCGCCCTGATCGAGAAACTGACCGGCCGGTGGATCAGAACCCTGCGCTGAACCCCGCAGAAGCGCCGGACCGTCGCGCGACGACGGAACCACAGGCAGCGCGCAGCGATGCCTGCTTCGACCCCCGCCTGCCGCAAGCGTCGCCGACGGTCCGGCCCGCCTGCCGCACATTTCGCCGCCGCCGGGCGCATAATATCCCTCTGCATGAGCGACATCGTACTGCTCGCCCTCAACGCCCGCTGGGCTCATTGCTCCTTCGGCGCCCGCTGGCTCCTGGCCAACCTCGCCGAACTCCGCCCGCAGGCCCGGCTGCTGGAGTTCGACACGACCGCCGCCGCCTCGGATATCATCGAGGCCGTTCTCGCCGGCAACCCGCGCATCGTCGCCATCGGCGTGTACATCTGGAACGCCGTCCTCGCCGCCGACGTCGCGTTCAATCTCAAACGCCTCCGCCCGGACGTGGTGCTGGTGCTCGGCGGCCCGCAGGTCAGTTACGAGTTCGACCGCCAGGAAATCTGCCACGCAGCTGACTGCATAATCGCCGGAGAAGCCGACACCGCCTTCGCCGCCGTCTGCCGCGCCGTCCTCGCCGGCCGGTCGCCGCCGCGCGTCGTCCAGGCCCCCCGGCCCGACCTTGCCGCCCTGACGCCCCCCTACGACCTCTACGACGATGCCGACCTGGCGCGCCGCGTCATCTACGTCGAATCATCGCGCGGATGCCCGTTCGGATGCGAGTTCTGCCTGTCGTCGCTCGACCGCGAGGTGCGCTACTTTCCCCTGGACGCCTTCCTTAGCTCCCTGGGCAGGCTGCTCGACCGCGGCGCACGCCATATAAAGTTCGTTGACCGCACCTTCAACATCGACATCCCCCGCGCATGCGCCATACTCGATTTCCTCCTTGAGCGCCTGCGCCCGGGCCTGCTGGTGCATTTCGAGATGGTCCCCGACCGCCTGCCCGCGCCCCTGCGCGATCGTCTGACGCGCTTCCCGCCCGGCATGCTGCAACTGGAACTGGGCGTGCAGACTTTCGACCCGCGCGTCGCCGAGATCATCGGCCGCCGGCAGGACCCGGCCCGCATCGAGGACAACATCCGCTTCCTGCGCAACTCCACCGGCGTGCATGTTCATGCCGACCTCGTTTTCGGCCTGCCCGGCGAAACCCTCGACAGTTTCGCCGCCGGTTTCGACCGTCTGCTGGCCCTCAACCCGCAGGAAATACAGGTGGGCATCCTCAAGCGCCTGCCCGGCGCTCCCATCGCCCGCCACGACGGCGCGTGGGGCATGGTGTACAGCGCCAAGCCTCCCTTCGAGGTGCTTCAGACATCGCTGATAGACTTCGCCGCCGTGCAGCGCGTCAAACGCTTCGCCCGCTACTGGGACATCATCGCCAACAGCGGAAACTTCATCCGCACCCTGCCGCTGCTGTTCCGCGGAAAATCCCCCTTCGCCGCCTTCATGCGCCTGAGCGACTGGCTGTGGTCGCGCCTCGGCCGCACCCACAGCATCGCCCTCGACAACCTCGCCTGCTCTCTGGCCGAATACCTCGTGGTGCACGCCGGCTGTGCGCGCGAGGACGTTTCGGCCGCCATAGCCGCCGATTTCCGCCGGCTGGGGCGCAGCATTCCCGCCGCGTTGCGCGCCGGACCAGCCGTATCGCCGCCGCCCGCCGCACCGCCGCCAAACGGCGCGCCCGGACGACAGTCGCGGCATCTGGCCTGAGGGGCGGCGTCCGCGTTTGCCGCTGTGACTGCCCCGGCGGTACCATCGCAGCGCGACGGCGGCGCCGGACATCCGCGCCGGGCCGCCGCATCCTCAACACAAGGCAACCGGCATGATGATGTCCCTCCTTTTTCGCGCGACGCTGTTTCTGGTACTGCTTGCCCCCGTGCTCGCCGCGGATGTGCCGCGCGTGCGGATAGACGGCAACGGCGTGCCCTCCATAACGCTCGACGGACGGGCGCTGCTGGACCCAGCCGACCCGGCCGTGCTGTCGGTGGTTCTCGAAGACATATCCCGCAACGCCGCCGGCGAAAAAGTGCGCACGTACCAGCGTCCCGACGTTAAACCAACCGCCGCGTCCCGCCAGGGGCACGTTCTGCGCCAGGATTACCCGTGGGGCCGCGTGGAGTATGCATACACCGCTTCGCCCGACGCGCTGGCGATCGCGGTCGCTATTCACAACGCCACCAGCAGCACCATCGCCGACTTCACCATCCGCCTTGCGACGGTCGAACTGCCCGGCGCGGCGGCGTCGCTCAAACCGAACGAAACCATGGCCTGTTCGCTGGATAACCTCGCCGTCGTCGAAGCCCCCTGCGGCGGCTGGAAACTGCTCGCCTGCTGCCAAACCATCGAACCGCCGCTGTTTTTCGGGCTGGGCAGACCCGAAAAGAACACCGAGCGCTATCCGCTGATGGTGCGCGGCGGCGTGGTCGCCATGGAAGCGGGCGCATTCGAGTTCCATCCGCTGGGGCTGCCGCGCGTTGCCCCCGGCAAATCGCTCAATCTCGCCTTCTCGCTGCGATTTGCGCCGGCCGACAAGCCGTCGCTACAGATCCTCGCCGATCTCCACCGCGCCTTTCGCGAAGTGCACGCGTCGCGCCTCGACTGGAAAGACCGCCGGCCCATCGGGCAGCTGTTTCTGCCATCCGGCCAGAACAAAAGCCCCGCCAACCCGCGCGGCTGGTTCGGCAAGGCCGACCTGAACGTATCCACCCCCGAAGGCCGGGCGCAGTTCCGCAAACTCATGCTCGACTACGCCGACCGTTCCATAAAGGCCATGAGCAAAATGGACGCCCAGGGCATGATCGTGTGGAACCTCGAGGGCGAGGAGAATCCCCATCCGATCACCTACATCGGCGACCCGCGCATGCTCAGGACGCTCGCCCCCGAGATGGACGAGGTGGCCGACGAGTTCTTCGCCCGTTTCCGCGACGCCGGCTTCCGAACCGGCTGCACGCTCCGCCCGACGCAGATCTACAAACATCCCGAGAAAGGCTGGCAGCACGGCACCGGCAGCGACATGCCCGGGCGCAACGAGCAGTTTCAGCATCTCAAGCCCGCCGACCTGCCCGCATGGCGCTTTTTCCCCATCGTGCAGCGCATGTGCGACAAGATCGATTACGCCCGCAAACGCTGGGGCTGCACCATCTTCTACATAGACACCAACGGCATCTTCGTGCCCGTCGGCGAAAAGACCGAGTTCAAGTGGCGCCTGCTCGATGCCCTGGTGCTCAAAGGCATACTGGAAAAACATCCCGACGTGCTGCTGATCCCCGAACTGTGCCGCGGCGACGGCACCTTCCGCACGGCTTACTGGGCATATTCCGCCGTGTACTTCGAGCTCGATTACGGGGGCATCTGGACGACGCCGGGGCGCGTACTGGACATCATGCCCGGGGCTTTCAGCGTCATCGCGCTGAAGGACGCGAAGAACTACGACGCCCGCCGGGCGGATCTGGTGGAGGCCGTCAGGCGCGGCGACATACTCTTCTTCCGCGGCTGGTTCGACGACAGCATCAATCCGAAGATACGCAGCATCTACGAGGATGCCGGACGACTGCCGCGGAAATGACCCTGGCGCCGGGTGGGGGCGAGAGTTCACCGGACGCTTTGCCCCGCCGTGCGGCACGTACCAGGACGCCGCGGCGACGGCAACCGCCGGCCAGGGCCGCGTTTCATTGCCGGCGCCGCCGGGCCTGCTGTCGCTGCTGCCGTCGCGGGCGCGCGGCAGGAGCGGTGGCGGGCCCGGCCGGACGTGTCGCGGGCGCAAAGGGTATCCCCGCGCGCCGGTAATCCTCGCCGCGGTAACTCGCCGCCACCGAATCGATCCAGCGCAACAGTTCGGTCTTCATCTGCTGCACGATTTCGGGTTTTTCCGCCGCCAGATCTCTCTTTTCGGAAATGTCTTCGACCAGATCGTACAGTTGCCAGTTCCCGTCGGGCAGACGGTGCAGTTTGTAGCGATTGTCGCACAGCGCCGCGTGGCCCGTGGCGGTGTTCAGCTGGCCGCCCGCGCGGGCCGGATTGTGCCAGAAGGCGATCGGCGCCGCCCGCCGCTCCATCCGCCCCTCGATAAGCGGCACGAGGCTCAGCCCGTCCAGCGGCGTTATCTGGTTCGGCACCGTCACCTTCGCCAGCTCCAGCACCGTGGGATAGATGTCGCTGGTGCACGCCGGCACGTCGGTAGTGACCGGTTTGCGTATGCCCGCCGGCCATTCGATGATTCCCGGCACGCGTATCCCGCCCTCCCACAAGGTGGCCTTGTGGCCGCGCAACGGCCCGTTGGAGCCGGCCGGCGTGGCGCCGTTGTCGCTGTTGAACCAGACCAGCGTGTTATCCGCCACCCCCAGAGCGCGCAACTCGCTGCGCAGCCGGCCCATGGCCCGGTCCACCGCCACCAGTTCCCCGTAATATGCGCTTCCCCCCGCCGCCTTCTGGTCCTCCGGCAGCGGTTTGTGCGGACTGTGCGGACTGCCGAACCATATCACCGCCAGAAACGGCCGACCTTCGCGCACGGCCGCCGCTATGAACTTCAGCGCCTCGGCCACGATGACATCCGACCCGTCCCCGACGTGCTTTTCGAGCTTCCCCTTGCGGCTGAAAGTCCAGTCGGTGTCGAAGTAGTTCGATACCGACAACCATTCGTCAAAGCCCATTTTGCCGGGCGACAGCGGATCGTCGGCGGCGACAGGCTTTCCCGGCCCGCTCACGCCGTTGAGATGCCACTTGCCGAAATGCCCCGTGCGATAGCCCGCGCGCCGCAGCGCCTGGGCTATGGTCATCTCCTGCGCGCGTATCGGGCTGCCCGGCATGAAACACCCGTAGCGGTTCGGATGCCGCCCCGTCAACACACTGCCCCGCGTGGGCGAACACAGCGGCGCACCCGCGTAAAAACGGTTGAAGCGCAACCCGGCGGCGGCCATCGCGTCCAGCGCCGGCGTGCGGATGGCCTTCAGCCCGTTGTAACTTACGTCGCCCCAGCCCTGGTCGTCGGTCATGCACAGCACCACGTTGGGCACGCCGCCCGCCGCCGGTCCCCCGCCCGCACGCGCCGCCGCCGCCAGTGCCGCTCCGCCCGCCAGCATGAAACCCCGCCGGCTGATCAACAGTTCCTCACGCATCGTCTGTGCTCCTCCGCCCGGCACCCGTCATCGCGCGCCTCCGGGCCTGGCGACGGGCTTGTCTATAGCCTCGTCCTTCGCCTTGCGCGTCTGTTTGCCCACCGGCTTGAGGATGATGTCATCGAACATCACTATGCCCGGCGACAGATACGCGTACAGATCCACCTTCAGAAACTGCACCGGAAAAACCACGTGCTGCGGATTCAGATCGTCCACTATGGTAACCCATTGCCCGTCCGTCTTGCCGCTGGGGGGCACCTGCCTGCGGTATATCTCGCGCATCGTTTTCTCGCCCTTTATGTTCTCGAACATCGTGTAACCCTTGACGAAGACGTGCAGCGTCGGCCCGTCGCTCCGGTAGCGGAAACTCAGACGATAGCGCGTATCCGGGGCTATCTCGATCGCATCCGACAGACACGCCAGCCCGTTGTTCTCCGCGCAGTACTTCGAAAGATTCATCGCCAGAACGTTGTTGGTGCCGCCTTTGCCGTCGGGCATACGGTAAATCACCACCTTGTCAACCGGCGGCAGGCGGTCGCTTATCGGCACGTCGTAATACTCGCTCATGTAGATGCCCTTCCATGAGCCGGCAGAGGAAAAATCCCCGTTCTTCACCAGATTCGGCTGCTCGCGCCACATCTTCTCGGCAACGGCATCGTTGGTCACCCCTTCTTCGCTCGGATGCTCGAACTTCGCCACCCCAGGCAGCGTCTCCAGTATCTGCTCCGAGACGAAGCGGAGGTCGGTGGGCTCTTTGACAACCTTCACCAGTTCCCGCGGCCGGGCGCCCGCACCCTCGCGCAGATCCAGTATCTTCAACCGCACCGTGGCGCCCTGGGGGGTGTTGCTCATCTCGCCCCACACCAGCACGTCGGCCCGCACCAGCGCGCCCAGTTCCTTCAGCCGCTCGACGGGCGTCGAGGCGGTCACCGGTTCGCCCAGTTCCGCCGCCAGTTCCGCCATGCGCGGACCGTCCACCACGTCATACACACCCGTGCGGTCCAGCTTCATGCGCAGCGAAAAACCCGTCCGGTCGCGCAACTCCTCCTTTGCGTTGCCCCCGAGAGGGAAAAAAGCCACGCGCGGTTTACCCTCTTCGATTTTCGGCGCTTCGCCCCCCGCCGCCGCACACGCCGCCAGAAGAACCGCCGCCACCATCATCCGCACCATGACGCCTCCTCTGCCGCTGGTTGTCCGGATGATTCTACCGCCGACCTCCCGCCGATGCGCGCCTCTGAGCGGCGAAACTCACCACAGAGACACAGAGAGCACAGAGAACGCACAGAGCAGAACTGCTCCGCGCGCGTACGGACGTCCAAACGCATCGCAGGAAGACAAAGAACACGGAGGCGACGCGGCTATCCCCGCTGCGCGCCGGCGACCGCCGTCGCCCAACAGCACTTCATCGGACCCGCCGCCGGCCGCGCATCATCACCCACGCCAGTCCCGCAGCCGCCATCGCCGCCACCGACGGTTCAGGTATCGCCACCACGCCCGTGGCGTCGTAGAAGGCCTGCGCCGCATTGCCGCCACCATCGCTTATGCGCAACGCGTCGATGTAGCCGCGGGTGGTCTCAGTGCCGCCTTCACCGTACGCGAACACGCCCCCGAGATACACCGCGTTGCCCATGTCCGCGCTGCTGGCGCTGAACAGCGGCGTGCCGAGATTGGTCAAGTCGGCCGGGTCGGCCCACACCTCCATCGTGTCGTTGCCCGCGCCGACCACCAGCCGGCCCACGATAAGATGCGTCTGCCCCAGCGTCAGCGTCGCCAGGTTGGGGTAATTCGCGCCGTTGTATCGCACCTGAAGACTGTTGGCGACCAGTTCGACGTGCCACTTGCCGATGTCGTAGTCGTTGCCCGAGTAAGGGGCGTCGGCATGCGCGTTGAACTGCAATCCCGCGTGCGACACGGGGCTGGAGGTTACCGTTTGAAGCAGTACCGAAAACCAGATCTCGCCGGTCAGGTTGATGTCTATGTAGCGATTGATGCCGCGAAAAGCAGTGTACACGCCGTACGCCCGCCCTACGCCGCTCTGAGTTATGGCGTATCCGCCACCGCTGTAAGTAAGGTTCGCATCGCGGTCTATGAACATCTTGCCGGTGGAGGTGCCGGTCGTCGCGCCCCATTTTCCAGTCCAGCCGCTTCCGCCGGGCGAGGCTATGGCGTTCATCGCCTGGCTGTCGTTGCCGTAATTGAAGTCGTCAAGCACCAGCGCCGCCTGCAAGGGCGGAGTCAACGCCATGAACGTCGCCATCGCCGCGATGCCACCGAATAACAGTTGTCGCGTCATTGGCATAGCCCTCCGCGCCGTCTCCGGCAACACAGACCCGGCCGGCCGCCTGCGCGCCGGCATCACACGCCATCGAAATATACCCCGAAAAAACGGCGGCGCCAAAGAAATAACACGCTGAATCCGCACCTGCGCGCTGGCGTATCCCGCCGCTAGGCCGGTATTGCGGGCGCTATGTAACGCTGGATGGCCTGCAACAGCCCGTCGCCGGCGAACTGCCCCTTTACCAGCCGCTGTCGTACCAGACGGGCATGTGCCTCGGCTGCAAGACGACAAGTCCCGCTGCCCGAGATAATTATGACCGGTACATCAGCCCGTGCGGGCTGGCTGCACAGCGCATCGAGGATCGCCTGCCCGCCCCCGTCGGGCAGGTCCAGGTCGAGCAGCACAAGGTCCACCGCCTGAGCGCTGGCCAGTATATCCAGCGCCTCTTGTACCGACGCTGCCGCCAAAACCGTGTAACCCTCGTGTTGCAGGAGCCTTACGGCAGCGATGCGACATGGCGGATAGTCTTCTACAACGAGAACCGTCGGCATGTACCGCCAATGTGGCAAAATGCGTTCCAAGACGACCTTGCGCTGCCACGCACCGCGCCAACGCTGCCCGGCAGGCCGCGCCCTGGAAAATATCATGGCATCAACCGCTTCCCGCGCGTAAATGTCTATGCGCCAATAGCATGGCGACACTACAGTCCCCCACTTTTTATACTTGACTTTTACCTAACATACGGGATAATCGGGCGTATGTTTAGTATTTGTAAAACATGGTGGAATGCTCAGTCGCCGCGACGCTGTGGCGCGTTGCGGTGCTGGCGACCGGCCAAGACGTCCGGTTTCCCGCCGCTGTGCCGGTGAAAAAGGGAGGAACCGCTCCATGGGGGCAAGCGAATCACGCGATTGGGTGCTGGAGAATGCCACCGAACTGGACAGACCCATTGCCCGCGCAGGCGACGACATCGACCTTGCGGACACGATACTCGCCCGTCGGGCGGCTCTGCTGCCGCCGGCGCAGCGCACGGTCGTGCTTCTGTGGCTGGGGCGCGCGCACAGTCTGCGCTCCCTGGGCGCTGCTCTGGGCGTTAATCCCGGCACGCTCTGCCGCCGCATCGCGCGCATCCTGCGCCGTCTGCGCGATCCGGTGGTTGCCGCCATCGCCGACTTCGGCGCGGATCTGCCCGACAACTATCGCCGCATCGGTCTGGACAGATTCCTTTACGGCATGTCGCTCAGGCGTATAGGCGGCATTCATTGTCTGAGCAGAGGCGAGGTCCTGTCGATACTGGCATATCTCAAGGCATGGGCCGTGCTGCGCAGGCAGTTGCAGGCCGAGGTGAGTCATGCTCCGCACAGCGATCGCTGAAAGCCCGCGCGCCCGGATCGTCCGACGCTGGTTCGGGCTGGCGAAGCAGCGCACGCTGCGCCCGCCGCAGACCAGAGCGCCCGGCGCCGGGGCGGTTGACCCAGGCCAGGTCATGCTCATATCCGGACCGTCCGGCGCGGGCAAGTCAACGTTTCTGCGGCGCGTTCGACGGACGCTGCCGCCCGGGCAGGTTATCGATGTCGCAAGGATTCGCATCGGCCATCGCGCCCCGGTCGATATGTTCCCGGACATGCCGCTGGTCGAGTCGCTGCGGCTGCTTTCGGCCGCCGGCCTTGCCGATGCGCGCCTCTGGCTGACCCCGGGCAGCCGGCTGTCGGCCGGGCAGAAATGGCGGCTTCGCCTGGCTGCGGCGCTGGCTCGAGCAGATGCGCTGCGCGCCTGTCCGGTCTATCTGGTGTGCGACGAGTTCGCCGCCGGGCTGGACGAGATAACGGCGATCATCGTCGCGCATGCGCTGCGGAGAACAATCGATCGCAGGCGGTCGCTGGCCGCCATCGTGGCCACGGCCCGCGAGGACCTGACCGCAGCGCTGTCGCCGGATGTGCTGGTCCGGTGCGACTTCGGGTCGCTGAATGTCGAGTACCGCGCCGGCCGCCCGCAGGCACGCCAGGAAAGGAGGGGAAGCCCGACATGTCGGCCCGTCAGACACCGCAAACGACGGCGGGCGAACGTCCGCAGCGCTACGTGCTGAAGTGCGTTCTGCCCGGACAAATAGTTCTGGAGCGCGGCACCAGAGCGGATTACCGGGCGCTGGAGCGGTTTCATTACCGACGCGGCAGCCCCGCCACCTTCGCCGATGTGTGGGTTGCGCGCCATCGCCGGTCAGGGCGCTGCGACGTGCTTGCGGCGGCGGCGGTGCTGTCGTATCCGGCTCTGGGGGTCGCCGCCCGCGCCGCCGTCATGGGTCTGGCACATCTCGACGCGCGCTCGCGGGCCGCCGCCATCAATGCCGGCGTGCGCACCATCAGCCGCGTCGTGGTGCACCCGGTGTATCGCGGCGTGGGACTGGGCGCGGCGCTGGTGCGGTGTCTCATACGCCATTGCCCGGTTCGATATATCGAGGCGCTGGCCATGATGGCCCATGCCCATCCGCTGTTCGAGCGGGCCGGCATGCGCCGGATTACGCCCGCAAGCGAGGACAGGCCGGTGTATTACGTGCTTGACAGGTGGTCGTCGGAGGGGCAGGCCGGCACGGTTGAAACGCCGTCCTGCGGCGCTCAGTCTTCATGTTCTTCGCCGGCCGGGCCTATCGGCGAATAGATCATGCCGCCCCACGGGGCCGGTCGGGTGATGAACAACCGCACGGGCGCGGCCGCCAGATTGAACAGAAACTCCCAGCCTTCCATGATGCCGCTTACCCATTCCGGGCGCGGGCGCGATTCGTCGATGGTGGGCCAGTAGGTGTTGCCGGCATCGACATCGCCGCTGGGACGGTATGCCACTGAAACCGGCCAGGGACGTTGCAGCACGGCAGGCGCCTCAGCCGATTCGGCCGCGACGGGCGGAGCGGGCGTCTGCGTCTCCGCAGCGGGAGGCGTTTGCGGCTCGATGCGCGGCGCCTCCTTCTGCATCGGCGTCTGCTGCGAAGGCTCCGTTTCCGCAACGAGCGGCTGCTGCGCCGAGCGCCGGGCCAGATCGGCAAACGGGCGCGACTGACAGCCGGCGGCGAGGAGGGCTGCGGCGAGGATTGCTGCGCCCAGCAGGCGCCCCGCGGCGCGCATATCCAACCGGCCGCGAAGCGCATGGGCCGGATATTCATGGATTGAGCACACTGTTGACGTCCCTCTTGAAGGCTTCCTTGTCGAAGTGCATTATGCCGCCGCCGCTTACGTCGTACCGGCGGTCGTTCTGATACGGCGAATAGTTGAACGGGTCGCGCAAAGCCGCTTCCTGGCGCTGGCGGGCAGTCATGCGATCGTCCGACCAGCATCCAGCCAGCAGCACGGGCAGAAGTATCAGAAGCAGTCTGGCGCTCATAGCGCCTGTATGTTACCGCGCGAAGGCCCGCACAGGTAGCGCCACGCGGGCGAATCCGTGCGGAAACCGTCGCGCCGGGTCCGCAGGTTTGACAGCGGGGGCAGCAGAACCTAGACTCCGCGGGCAATGCGGAGCGGTTGGTCTTGTCTGCGACCGTAGTCATTCCAGCCCGTCTGGCCTCCACCCGTTTCCCCGGCAAGATTATCGCCTCAGCAACCGGCCGGCCGCTGGTGCAGCACGTAGTTGACCGCGTGCGGCTGTGCCGGCGTGCGAGGCAGATAATCGTTGCCGCGGACGACCAGCGCATAGTGCGCGCGCTGGAGCCGTTCGGCACGGTCTGCGTGCTGACGCGCGCCGATCACGCCAGCGGCACGGATCGCGTGGCGGAGGTGGCTTCCCGTCTGGATGACGACATAATCGTGAACGTTCAGGGCGACGAACCGGAGATAGACCCCGCCACGGTGGACGGGCTGATAGAACTGCTGGAGAAATCGCAGGCCGACATGGCCACGGCGGCGACGCCGCTGCCGCGCGATGCGCAGGCAGCCGACCCGAATCTGGTGAAGGTCGTGGTGGCGATGGACGGGCGGGCGATGTATTTTTCGCGGGCGGCCATACCGCACCGGCGCGATGCGGACGGCCCGGCGCCGGCTTATCTGCTGCATCTGGGCGTTTACGCGTACCGGCGGAAGTTTCTGCTGGAGTATGCCGCCTGGCCGCCTTCGCCCTGCGAGCAGGTTGAAAAACTGGAACAACTCCGCGCGCTGGAACACGGGCGGTGCATACAGGTGCTGACGGTGAGCGCCGCAACGCACGGCATCGACACTCCCGAGCAGTATGCCCGCTTCGTGCAGCGCTGGAAAGACGCGCATGGCGGCGCGCCCTGAGGGGCCGCCGTCGGCCCGCAGGTCGGCGGGCGCCGGCGTCGGATATCGAACACAACCGCGAGCCATTGCAGGCAGCGATAATGCTGCAAGGACACGCCATGACCGGCGACATTCTGTCCAGGGTGAGTCATAACACGGACGAAACGGAGTTCTACACGCCGATGCCTCCGGGCTACCGGCGCGGACACCATCGCTACGTGGTGGTGGTGGGCACGGTGATGAGCGGGCTGGGCAAGGGCATTTTCGCCAGTTCGCTGGCCAAGCTGCTTCAGGACAAGGGGCTGAAGGTGGCCCCGATCAAACTGGAGGGCTATTACAACATCGACTCCGGCACGCTCAATCCATACCGTCACGGCGAGGTGTTCGTGTTGGATGACGGGATGGAATGCGACATGGACCTGGGCACCTATGAACGGCTGCTGGACCAGGACCTTTCGTCGGCCAACTTCTGCACCAACGGACAGATATTCTCCAGCGTGCTGCGCAAGGAGCGCGAGGGCGGGTATCTGGGGCGCGACGTGCAGACCATCCCGCACGTTACCGGCGAGGTAAAGCTGCGCCTGCGCGAGCTGGCCGTCCGCAGCGATGCCGACGTGGTGTTCGTGGAGGTGGGCGGGACGGTGGGCGACTACGAGAACAGCGTGTATCTGGAGGCGTGCCGCGAGCTTGCCTACGAGGAAGGCGAGGGGGCGGTGATTTTCGTCGCCCTCACCTATGTGCTGGAACCGCGCACGCTGGGCGAACAGAAATCCAAGGCCGCGCAGCTGGGCATAAAGCGCCTGATGGAGATGGGCATCATGCCCTCGATCATCGCGTGTCGGGCGAGCAATCCGGTCAACGAGCGGGTGCGGCAGAAGATTTCCATGTACACCAACGTGCCCATGCGGCGGGTGGTGTCGATGCACGATCTGGACAGCGTGTATCTGGTGCCCGAGGCGCTGCGCGACGCGGGAATAGACCGTGAGGTGCTGACGCTGCTCGACCTGCACGACAGGGTGGATCAGCGCCACGAGGACCGCGCCCGCCAGAAATGGCGCTGGTTCGTGGACCGCATAGGCAGGTCGCGTGCGCGGATAAAGGTGGCGATCACGGGGAAGTACACGGCGCTGCGCGACGCGTACGCGAGCATAATAAAGGCGGTGGAACATTGCGGCGTGCATCTGGAGGCGGAGATACGCCTGGAATGGATAGACACCACGTCGATCGACGATGCCGACGTGCCGGGGCTGCTGAGCGACTGCCAGGGCATAATCGTGCCCGGGGGTTTCGGCGTGCGCGGCGTGGAGGGCAAGATACGGTGCATCCGCTACGCGCGCGAGAACCGGCTGCCTTTTCTGGGACTGTGTCTGGGATTTCAGGCGGCGGTGATCGAATACGCGCGCAACGTATGCGGGCTGGCCGGCGCCAACAGCACGGAGTTCGACCCGCACTGTCCGGTGCCGGTGATAGATGTGCTGCCGGAACAGAAGAAGATAGAAGGGCTTGGCGGGACCATGCGTCTGGGCGGGAGGGACGTGCTGCTCAAGCCCGGCACGCTGGCAGCGCGGCTGTTCAACGATGCGCGGCAGGTGCGGTTGCGTTTCCGGCACCGTTACGAGGTGGATCCGCGGTACATCGAGACGCTGGAGCGGCACGGGCTGATCTTCAGCGGCACGGCGCCGGGACATCCGATAATGCAGGTGCTGGAGCTGCCGCAGGATGTGCATCCGTTCTTTTTGGGCACGCAGGCGCATCCGGAGCTGACGAGCCGTCCGCTGCGGCCGTCGCCGATGTTCATGGGCTTCTGCCAGGCGGCGCTGGAGCGCGTGCGCCCGATGGCGGCGCCGTGAGGCGGCGTGCCGGTACGCGACGGCAGGCGAGCGACCGATCGAGCAACGCTGTGAAGGCTTATGATCGGGCCGGAGAAACGGAACTTGACACGGACAACACGGCATGCCAAGGTGCCCCTTCGTAGAGGTCGAATCAGGCGATGCCCGCGATAGTTGTGCTCGAACGACGCGACTGGGCCAGGGGAGTGGCCACATGACGGCAGCGCAAGCAGCTTGCGGGATAGATCCGATATTCACAGCCGGCGACGGCCGGTTCACGCTGTACCAGGCGGACTGTCTGGACGTTCTGACACGACTGCCCGCCGAAAGCGCGGATGTGATCTTCGCCGACCCCCCGTATTTCCTCTCCAATGGCGGCATCACATGCCACGCCGGTCGGATGGTTTCGGTGAATAAGGGAAAGTGGGACAGGTCGCGCGGATTCGAGGGCAATTACCGGTTCACCCGGGCCTGGCTGGCTGCATGTCAGCGCGTGTTGAAGCCGAATGGCACCATTTGGATTTCCGGCACGAGCCACATCATTCATATGGTGGGGTGCTGCCTGGACGAGATCGGCTACAAGATTCTGAATGACATTACATGGGTGAAACCCAACCCGCCGCCGAATCTTTCATGCCGCTATTTCACGCATGCGACGGAAACGATCATCTGGGCCGGACGCGACAGGAAGTGCCGCCACAGGTTCAACTACAAGCTGATGAGACGGCTCAACGGGGGGAAACAGATGACATCCGTGTGGGTTATCGAGGCCCCCCGTCGGGATGAGAAGGTGTTCGGCAAGCATCCGACACAGAAACCCCTTGCCCTGCTCGAACGCATCATTGTTTCCTGCACGAACGAACATGATGTGGTACTCGATCCTTTCTCCGGTTCGGGGACCACCGGCATCGCCGCGGCAAGGCTGAATCGCGCGTACATCGGCATCGAGATAGACCGAGCCTACATTGAACTCAGCATAAAGCGCTACAAGCGCGAGTTCATCGAAGCCGGCTTCTCGCCGCTCCTGGACCACGAACGCGATATTGGGAAGCTGCGGTCCGGCCCGCCGGACAATCGCCGGTCGCTGTTCGATCCGCACGAAGCGGGCCTGGGTGCGGGTATTGCGAAAACGGAGGGGTGCTGCGAGTGATCTACCGCGGGCGAAGCGGGTAACCGGGCGACCTCGCCTGGAGATAGCGCATGAACTCCTTACGGAAGTAAAACGCGTAATTCTTCGTGGACACGAATCTTCCGTATCTGTGGGAGAAGATGGGATGGTACGGCCTGCCGTCCTTGCTTCGCACCTGGATGTAGAGCCCGTTCGACGTATGGATGTGCCCGTCCGGACCGTGCTCGATATGGGCTCTGAGTTGGCGGGCTATAGAGTAATAGTCGCTTCTGATCTGCTGTGCCACTTCGGCAAATTTCGCAGCGCGCAGGTCAACATGGAGAAAGGGCAGAAACCGCCAATCCCGCGTCGCTCCCTCCTTGACCACCGGAACGATGAGCATGTGCCTGGTTTTCAGGCAGAGGATGCTCTGCTCGAACGGCTGCTCATCCAATATGCTGTCGATGGTTCCGGAAATCTGCGTTATGAAGATCGTTTCGCGCGGGGCGCCGTCGGCGCGGCACTTGTTGGTCTTGAGTTCGCCGTCGTCAAAATCGAGGGTAACGTTTGTCGCCGACAGGCCCACGGCTTTTTCCAGGAGTTTGCCGACTATGCCCTTGTCGGTCTTCAGATCAGCGAGTTCCGCCGGAGTGAGAATCTGCCCGAACGGAACGAACACGAAACGCCTCAGCAACGGGATAGCTTCATCAAGTCTCATGGCGCGATACCTCTTTTCCGGTCGAACCGCATGCTGAACCGCCGTCGTCGCGCCGACGCGTCTTGCCGCATGTCCGGAACTGCCCGACGGGCGGCAGAGCGGGCATTGTGTTGCTTGGCGGCGACGGACTTATAATGCCGGCAACATCATTATGCAGAGATTTCACGACGAAACCGGCGTGAGGAAGGGCGTGGAGGCGCTGGCGGCGGACATAGCGGCCGCTTTCGCCCCCGATGCGCCGCTGAACATAATCGGCATACGGACCCGCGGCGAGGTGCTGGCGCAGCGCATAGCGTCGCTGCTTCAGCAGCGCGGCTACTCGAAGATAGCCCGCGGCGTGCTCGACATAACGTTCTACCGCGACGATTTCCCGAAGAACGGGCCCGGACGGGCGATACTGCCCACCGAGCTCAATCTGGAGCTGGACGACAAGCCGCTGCTGCTGGTGGACGACGTTCTGTTCACGGGGCGTTCGACGCGTGCGGCGCTCAATGCGCTGATAGATTTCGGCCGTCCCAGCGTCATCCGGCTGGCGGTGCTGGTGGACCGCGGCGGGCGGGAGCTGCCGATAGCGGCCGATTTCGTCGCCTACACGATGAAGGATGTTCCGCCGTCGTATCGTGTGAGCGTGCATTTCGTGGAGACCGACGGCGCGGATGAGATAGTGATAGAACCCAGGTAGCCGGCCATGTCCAAGACCGCCCCTCAGCCGTGGACGCGCAAGCACCTGCTGGCGCTGGAGGAACTGTCCGCCGGGGAAATCAATTACGTGCTGGAGACGGCGCGGTCGTTCGCCGAGGTTTCCACGCGCAGCATCAAGAAGGTGCCGGCGTTGCGCGGTCGGGTGGTGGTGAATCTGTTTTTCGAGGACAGCACGCGCACGCGGACGAGTTTTTCGCTGGCGGCGTCGCGGCTGTCGGCGGACGTGATCGATTTTTCCGCGCGCGGGTCGAGCGTGAGCAAGGGCGAGACGCTGATCGACACCGCGCGCAACATCGAGGCGATGGGAGTGGACATAATCGTGCTGCGCCACCCGGCGGCCGGGGCCGCCCATCTGCTGTCGCGGCACGTGCGGTGCAGCGTGATCAACGCGGGGGACGGCGCGCACGAGCATCCGACGCAGGGTCTGCTGGACATCTACACCATACGCCAGCACTTCGGCCGCGTGGAGGGGCTGAAGGTGGCCATCGTCGGCGACATAGCCAACAGCCGCGTGGCGCGGTCGAATCTGTGGGGGCTGCGAAAGCTCGGGGCCGAGGTGATACTGGTGGGGCCGCCCACGCTGCTGCCGCGGGCTTTCGAGCGTCTGGGGGCGCGCGTGGTGCACAATTTCGACGAGGTGATCGGCGAGGTTGACGTGATCAACATGCTGCGCGTGCAGTTCGAGCGCATCCAGAGCAGCCAGTTCCCGTCGGTGGGCGAGTTCACCGGCCTTTTCGGGCTGACGCGCGAGCGTTTCCGGCGCTGCAAGAAGGACGTGTTCATAATGCATCCCGGACCGATGAACCGCGGCATAGAGATCTGTTCGGAAATCGCCGACGGTCCGCACAGCGGGATACTGACGCAGGTGAGCAACGGTCTGGCGATACGCATGGCCGTGCTGTATCTGGTTTCGCAGGCGTGCGAGAGGGAGCGTGCGGCCGGCGAGGCGGCGGCCGCCGTCCGCCACGAAAGACCCCGCCCGGCAGACAGAAAACATCATCCGTGACGCGCCATGGCAAGCCTTCTGATAAGAAACGGCACCGTCCTCGACCCCGTGCGCGGCGCGCCCCTGCGCGCCGACGTGCTGATACGCGACGGCCGCATAGCCCGCGTGGGCGACGTTTCCGGACCGGCCGACCGCGTGATCGACGCCGCCGGCTGCTACGTGACCCCGGGCCTCATAGACCTTCACGTCCATCTGCGCGAGCCGGGCGACGAGGAGGAAGAGGATATAGCCTCGGGTTCGGCGGCGGCCGCGGCGGGCGGCTTCACCACCGTATGCTGCATGCCCAACACGCGTCCGCCGCTGGACAATGAGGGCCAGATCGAGTTCGTGCTGCGCGAAGCGGAACGCGTCGGCAGGGCGCGCGTGCTGCCCGTGGGCGCGATCACCCGGGGGCGCGAGGGCAGGGAACTGGCCGAGATGGCCCGCATGAAGGAACGCGGCGCGGTGGCCTTCAGCGACGATGGAAAAGGCGTGGCCGACGCCGCCGTCATGCGCAAGGCGTTTCAATACGCGGCGATGCTCGGCGCCACGATCATGCAGCACTGCGAGGAAGAGAGCCTGTCGGGCGGAGCGATGCACGCCGGGCTGGTGTCCACCACGCTGGGGCTGCCGGGCATTCCCGCCGAGGCCGAACAGCTCATGATCGCGCGCGACCTGCTGCTGAACCGGACGATAGGCTGCCGCTATCACGTGCAGCACATCAGCACCGCCGGCGGCGTGGAACTGGTGCGCGAGGCGAAGAAGCGCGGGCTGCCGGTATCGGCCGAGGTCACGCCGCATCATCTGCTGCTTACGGACGAATGCTGCCGGTCGTACGACACCAACTACAAGATGAGTCCGCCGCTGCGCACGGCCGGCGACGTGGAGGCGTGCATCGCGGGCGTGAAGGACGGCACGATCGACTGCCTGGCCAGCGACCATGCGCCGCACCGCCCCGAGGAGAAGGAACTGGAGTTCGCCGCCGCCCCGTTCGGTGTGATCGGGCTGGAGACCGCGCTGGGACTGTACATAAAAGCGCTGGTGGAGCCCGGACACATCGACTGGATGACCCTGGTGGCCATGATGACCGTGAACCCCGCGCGGATAGTGGGGCTGAACAGCGGCACGCTCGGCGAAGGAGCGGCGGCGGACGTGACGATAATCGACCCCGCTCTGGTGTGGCGCGTCGATCCGGCAACCTTCCACAGCAAGAGCCGCAACTGTCCGTTTGCCGGCTGGGAACTGCGCGGACGGGCCGTGGCCACGGTGGTGGAAGGCCGGGTGTGCTGGGAACTGCCCGGCAGATTCCGTTAGCCCGCTGGAACGCGGCGCCGGAGCCACTATGCGCGGCATGTCCGGTCGTTGGCGCGGGCGCCGGCCGGCTCTAACATCGATCGGCGATGGACGACACCATTCGTGCTCGTGTGCGATTGTGGCTGCGCGCGGAGCAGGCGCTGGGCGCGGGAAGATTCGTGCATGCCGGCAGGCGCAATGCGTCCGGCGTCGGCGCGGCAGAGGGCGGCGCGGCCGGGGCGCGCGCACCGGCCGAACATGCGGCGCCCCCGCCGGCGCGGGCTGCTTCGTCCGCACCGCAGGCGCCAACGCTTTTTGCGGCCGCCGAGGGGGATCTGGCCGCGCCGGCGTACAGCCGCCAGGAGAAGATCGCGCTGCTTGCGGAGCTCGACGCCAAACACGTCAAACCCTGCCGCAAGTGCGTTCTGTGCCAGCAGCGGAGAACCACGGTTTTCGGCGAAGGCGATGTGGATGCCGCGCTGTTTTTCATAGGCGAGGGCCCGGGCGAGGAAGAAGACCGCACGGGCCGGCCTTTCGTGGGCCGCGCCGGAAAGAAACTCGACGAGATGATCGCGGCGATGGGCCTGCGGCGCGAGCAGGTGTACATCGGCAATGTGGTCAAGTGCCGTCCGCCGGGCAACCGCACGCCTGAACCCGGCGAAATGGCCACCTGCGTGCCGTATCTCATCCGGCAGCTGGAGATAATCCGCCCGAAGGTGATAGTGCTGCTGGGGGCCACCGCAGTGAGGGGCCTGCTGGAGATACCCGCCGCCGTGGGCAGTCTGCGCGGACAGTGGCGGACGTGGCGCGGAATAAAGGTGATGATCACGTATCATCCGGCGTTTCTGGTGCGCACGCCGACTCTGGAAGCGCGGCGGGCGGTGTGGAGCGATCTTCAGAAGGTCATGGCGGAACTGGGCCTGAAGAACCCCCGCGCACGATGAAAGCGGTCCATCCGGCCGGCGCAACGGGGCTGCGCTGGAGAACGGCGCGGCGCCGTGGTCCCGCTGCGGCATGGACGGATGACGTCGATTCCCGCGTGCGCGGGAATGACGGTTCGGCCCGATGCGAGCCGAGCACGTGGACGACTGGACTGTCGCCTGCGCGGGAATGACCGGCGCAAGCGGCCGGCCGTGACTGTGCCGGCAGTTCACTGCGTCAGTCTGTTTTCGAGATCCGCTATCTGGCGGGCCGTGTTCTGATCGGTCGCCAGCATATCTTCCACGGCGCGTATGGCATGCAATACCGTGCTGTGGTCGCGCCCGCCGAAGTATCCGCCGATTTCCTCCAGCGAGCAGTGGGTGTGTTTGCGGGCCAGATACATGCCCACCTGCCGGGGGAAAGCGATGCTCCGGAAGCGTTTCTTGCTCTGGATGTCGGCGGGTTTCACGCCGTAGTAACCGGTGATAACTTCGATGATGCGCTGCACGGTGGTGCGTTTGGGCACAGCAACGTCGCCCAGCGCCGCGCGGGCCAGATCCATGTCTATCGTGCCGCCGCTGATGGCGGCCATGCCCTGCATGCGCGTCAGGGCGCCCTCGAGCTCGCGGGTGTTGCTGTCGATGACGCGGGCCACGTAGCGGAGCACCTCGTCGGAAATGGCCAGATTGCGCAGGCGCGCTTTTTTCTGGAGTATGGCCACGCGCGTTTCATATCCGGGCTTGTCTATGCGCGCCACCAGCCCGGAATTGAACCGGCTGACCAGCCGTTCCTCCAGTTCCGGTATTTCCGAAGGCGGACAGTCGGCCGAGAGGATGATCTGCTTGTGCATATCGTGCAGGGTGTTGAAGGTATGGAAGAACTCGTCCTGCGTGCGGTCCTTGCCGGCCAGGAAGTGAATGTCGTCGATGACCAGCATATCCACGCCGCGATAGCGGTGCCGGAACTGGCTCATTTCGCTGTTTTCGACGGCGCTGATGAACTGGTTGATGAAGCTGTCGCAGGAGAGGAAGAGTATGCGCGCCTGGGGCTGTTTTTCGATGACCTGCTGGCAGACGGCCTGGAGCAGGTGCGTTTTGCCCAGTCCCACCCCGCCGTGGATGAAAAGCGGGTTGTAACCTGCCTTGCCGGGATTGCCGGCCACGGCGACGCACGCCGCGTGGGCCAGTTCGTTGCACGGGCCCTTCACGAAATTATCGAACGTGTAGTCCGGATTGAGCTGCATCAGCTGGTCGGTGTCGGTGAACACACCGCCGCCGGCCAGCCGGTCGCAGTGGAAACTCACCATCACCAGCCTGCCCGTTACGGCCTGGGCGGCTGCGGTGAACGCCTGCTGACACTGCGTCTGGCAGAAGTTCAATTGGGCGATGGTCGAGACCTTGACCTGTATAACCCCGTTGGTCAGGGGCCGCGGCTCCATGGTGTCGAACCAGTTCCGCACCAGACCGGGGTTCTCCTTGCGCACGAGCTCGAGAATGCGGCTCCATGTCGCACTGTCGAGCGGAAGTATATTGTCCTTGCGCCGCGCGGAATGCCCGCGCTGCGCCGAGTCTTCGGGTGTTGGCATAACAGCACTTGATTTTTCGATTTGTTCGACCGCGACGAACCGGGCGGATGCGCACTGAACCACTCCCGGCACAACGCCGCATCCGCCGGACCACACAACGCCACACCGGTCCGCCGAGACGGCCGACCGGCCGAAAAAAACCTTCGCTGACACTTTACCTTTTTTCCGCGCCGCGGCAAGAACGAACGCCGCAGTTGACAGGCGCCCGCCGGCCGCCGGCGCACGGTCGCTGCCCCCGCAGACGGCAGGGCAACGCCGCGCCCAGTGCCGACCGCGGTCAACACCGCTTTCCCCGGGCGCATCGCGCCCACGGAGGCGACCACGGAGGCGCCGCCCCGCGCATCTTTCTTTCGTCGTTCCCGCGCAGGCGGGACTCCAGAGGACGCGCCGATGAAGCCCGCGGCGCCCGCGGTGTCGGGCACTGCCGGCCCCCCCGCTTGCGCGGAGGTGACGGGCGAGAGCACTGCCCTGCGTGGCGGCGAGGCGCCACGTCCGTGCCTCGCGGCTGGGCGCTGCCGTGGCGCACGCGGGCCGGCGCTGTAGAATCAGGCCGATGATTTATCGCATCGACGTGCAACCATCGGCGGTTTCGCTGCGCGACGGCGCGGACCCGCTGGGCGAAAGCATAAGGCACCAGGCGCGCGAGTTCGGCATCGACCTGCCGCCCGTGCGCACAGCGCGCGTCTATCTGATCGACACCGACGCCGACGAGCCGGCCATGCTGCGCGTGGCCGGTGAACTGCTGGCCGACCCCGTCGCCGAGACCGCGACTCTGGTCAGGCAGCCCCCCTGCGAACCGGGCCGGTCGCGCATAGAGGTCCATCTGAAACCCGGCGTGATGGACCCGGTGGCCGCCAGCACGCGCATGGCCATTCGCGACATGGGGCTGTCCGTGGCCGAAGTGCGCACCGGCCGGGCGTACATAATCGACGGCGACATCGATCGCGCCACGCTGGAACTCATCGCCACGCGCGTGCTGGCCAATCCGGTCATCGAAAACATCCATTTCGAGCCATTTCTGCCGGAGCGATTTCCGGTTGGCCAGCAGTATGTGCTGAGCGTTCGCCACGTGCCGCTGCGCGATCTGGACGACGAGCAGCTGATGAAGCTCAGCCGCGAGGGGCACCTTTTCCTGTCGCTGACGGAAATGCAGGCCATCCGGCAGTATTACCGCGAAGTCGGCCGGGAACCCACCGACATCGAACTGGAAACGCTGGCGCAGACGTGGTCGGAGCACTGCGTTCACAAAACCCTCAAGAGCGCGGTGGAGCTGGAATTGCGCGACGGGTCGGGCCGGACGATCGCCCGGCGTTCGTACGACAACCTCATAAAGGACACCATCTTTCACAGCACGATGGAGCTGATGCGGCGGGGCGCGGGGCAGTTCTGTCTGTCGGTATTCGCCGACAACGCGGGCGTCATCGCCTTCGACGAGCAGTATGCCGTGTGTTTCAAGGTGGAGACGCACAACCACCCCAGCGCCATCGAGCCCTACGGCGGCAGCGCCACCGGCACAGGCGGCGTCATCCGCGACGTGCTGGGGACGGGGCTGGGGGCCAGACCGGTCGCCAACACCGACGTTTTCTGCGTGGCCTTTCCCGACGATGTTCCCGCGGGGAGGGGCGAGCAGGCCGCGCGCGAACCGCGCCGTCTGCCGCGGGGCGTGCTGCATCCGCGGCGCATACTGCGGCAGGTGGTGGCGGGCGTGCGCGACTACGGCAACCGCATGGGCATTCCCACGGTCAACGGCGCCGTGTATTTCGACGAGCGTTATCTGGGCAACCCGCTGGTGTTCTGCGGCTGCGCGGGACTGATACCGCGCGACATGATCGCCAAGCAGGCGCGCGACGGCGATCTGATCGTGCTCATCGGCGGGCGCACCGGCCGCGACGGCATTCACGGCGCCACTTTTTCCAGCGCCGAGCTGACCGACACGCACGCCGAGGAGTTCTCCCACGCCGTACAGATAGGCAACGCCATCGAGGAAAAACGCATGGCCGACGTGGTTCTCCAGGCGCGCGACCGGCGGCTGTTCACCGCCATCACCGACTGCGGCGCCGGGGGCCTTTCCAGCGCGGTGGGCGAAATGGGCAGGCATCTGGGGGCGTGCGTCGATCTGGAGAAGGTGCCGCTAAAGTACGCCGGTCTGCGCTATGACGAGATATGGATAAGCGAGGCCCAGGAGCGTATGGTTCTGGCCGTTCCCCCGCAGAACATCGATGCCCTGATGGCGCTGGCGCGCAGCGAGGATGTTGAGGCCACAGTCATAGGGCGTTTCGGAACGCCCGGCGCCCAGCTGGTGCTGCGCTACGAGGGAACCGAAGTCGGGCGGCTGTCGATGGACTTCCTGCACGACGGTCTGCCGCGGCGGCGCACGCGAGCTGTGGCGGTATTGCGCGCCGGGTTGCGGGAAAGTCCGCCGGCCCCTGCGCCGGCCGATCTTAAGGAACGACTGCTGGCGGCGCTGGCGCATCCCAACGTGGCATCGAAGCACTGGATCATCAGGCAGTACGATCACGAAGTGCAGGGCGGGTCGGTGGTCAAGCCGCTCGGCGGGCCGCTTCAGCAGGGCCCCTCCGATGCCGCGGTGCTGCGGCCGCGGCTGGACAGCATGCGCGGCATAGCCATAGCGTGCGGTCTGGCGCCGCACGTGGAAGATCCCTATGACATGGCGGTGGCCGCCATCGACGAGGCGCTGCGCAATATTGTGGCCGTGGGCGGCGACCTGTCGCGCACCGCGATACTGGACAACTTCTGCTGGGCGGCGGTCGATGACGAGCGCACGATGGGAGATCTGGCGCGGGCCTGCGAAGCCTGCCGCGATGCGGCGCTGGCGTACGGCACGCCGTTCATCTCGGGCAAGGACAGCCTCAACAACCAGTTCGCCGACCAGGAAACGGGGCAGGTCATCCGCATACCCGGCACGCTGCTCATAAGCGCCATATCGGTGGTGCCGGACGTGCGCCGGTGCATAACGCCGGACCTGAAGACCGCCGGCGCGCCGGTGGTGCTGGTCGGCCCGCGGCGGCGCAGCGCCGGGCTGTTCGATTTCGTGCAGGTCCATCGCATGGTGCAGAAGGCGACAGAGGAAGGGCTGATCGTCAGCTGCCACGATGTAAGCGACGGCGGCGCGCTGGCGGCGCTGGCCGAGATGATGATCGCCTCGGGCATGGGCGCGGAGATCGGCTCGTCGGAGAGCACGTGGTGGTTCGACGAGGCGCCCGCCCGCTATGTCGTGGAGCTGTCGGCCGACGCCGCCGACCCTTCAGCGCCGGCGTCAGCCCGCTGGAGGCGGCTGCTCGATGCGTTCGAAACCGTGGAACTGGCGCGCGGACGGGTGCTGAGCGAGCCGCTTCTGCGTGTGCGCCGCGGCGACGATGCGCCGGTGGAAATCGCGCTGGAGGAACTGTCGCGGGCGTGGCTTGCGACGCTGGACTGGTAACGGCGCGCCGGCGGGCCTCAGCGGGCGGCCGCCGCGGCGGGCTGCGCGCCCTGCTCGCGGCTGAAGACGAAATCGCGGCGCTGGGCATCGACCACGATGGTATCGCCGTCGGCGAACTCGCCGGCCAGTATGCGCGAGGCGATGGCGTTTTCCAGCCGCTGCTGTATGACCCTCTTGAGCGGACGGGCGCCGTACTGCGGATCGTATCCCTCTTCGGCCAGCAGCGCGCGCGCCGCATCGGTCACGCGCAGTTTCAGATTGCGCCCGGCCAGACGCTTCTGAAGCCGCGCCAGCTGTATATCGACTATCTTCGCCAGATGCTCGCGCGTCAGCGCGTGGAACACGATTATCTCGTCGATGCGGTTGAGGAACTCCGGCCGGAAGTGCTGTTTGAGCAGGTCCTTTATCTGCGCCTCTATCTCCCACTCGGCGGCGTTCTGGCCGGCAAGACGCTGAATCTCCGCCGAGCCTATGTTGCTGGTCATGACGATAACGGTGTTCTTGAAATCGACGGTACGGCCTTTGCCGTCGGTAAGCCGCCCGTCGTCGAGCACCTGAAGCAGGACGTTGAACACGTCGCGATGGGCTTTTTCGATTTCGTCGAAGAGTATTACCGAATACGGTTTGCGGCGCACGGCCTCGGTCAGCCGCCCGCCCTCCTCATATCCCACGTATCCCGGCGGAGCGCCGATGAGCCTGGCCACCGAGTGCTGCTCCATGAACTCGCTCATGTCGATGCGGATCATGGCGTTCTCGTCGTCGAAGAGGAACTCCGCCAGAGCCTTGCACAGCTCGGTCTTGCCCACGCCGGTGGGCCCCAGGAACATGAACGAGCCGATGGGACGGTTCTCCTCGCCCAGGCCGGCGCGGCTGCGCCGCACGGCGTCGGACACGGCGCGCACGGCAGCCTCCTGTCCCACGACGCGTTCGGCGAGGCGCTTCTCCATGTGAAGAAGTTTCTGCCTCTCGCCCTCCATCATCCGCGACACGGGTATGCCGGTCCACCGCGAGACGACCTCGGCCACCTCCTCGGGCGTAACCTCTTCGCGCACCATCGCGTGGCCGTCGCTGGTCAGTTCGCGCAGTTTCTTCTGGGCCTGTTCTATTTCGCTGTTGACCTGGCGCACCTCGCCGTACTGTATGCGGGCGGCTCGCTCCCAGTCGCCGCGGCGCTGGGCCTGCTCCAGTTCGACCTGAAGCGCGTCGAGCCGCTCCTGGAGCTGCTTTATCCGCCGCATCGCGCCCAGTTCGCTTTCCCAGCGCGAGGTGAGTCTGGTGTTGGTCTCCTGAAGTTCGGACAGCTCCTTTTCCGCCTTCTCGAGCTGCTGGCGGCTGGCGGGGTCCTTCTCCTTGCGCAGGGCCTCGATTTCTATCTGAAGCTGCATGATGCGGCGGCGGACCTCGTCGAGTTCCGCCGGCATCGAGTCGTTTTCTATGCGCAGGCGCGATGCCGCCTCGTCTATCAGGTCTATCGCCTTGTCGGGCAGGAAGCGGTCCTGGATGTAGCGGTCGGAAAGCACCGCCGCCGCCACTATGGCGCTGTCGGTTATGCGCACGCCGTGATGCGTCTCGTAGCGCTGCTTCAGCCCGCGCAGAATGGCGATGGTGTCCTCCACCGACGGTTCGTCGATGAGTATGGGCTGGAAACGCCGCTCCAGGGCGGCGTCCTTCTCGATGTGCTTGCGGTACTCGTCAACCGTGGTGGCGCCGATGCAGCGCAACTCGCCGCGGGCCAGGGCCGGCTTGAGCAGATTGCCGGCATCGACCGCGCCTTCGGCCCGGCCGGCGCCGACGATCGTGTGCAGTTCGTCGATGAACAGTATCACCTGGCCGTCGGACTGCGCCACCTCTTTTATCACCGCCTTGAGCCGGTCCTCGAATTCGCCGCGGAACTTCGTGCCCGCGATAAGCGCTCCCATGTCCAGCGCCACTATGCGCTTGTTCTGGAGCACCGCCGGCACGTCGCCGTTGACGATGCGTATGGCCAGACCCTCGACGATGGCCGTCTTGCCCACGCCGGGGTCGCCTATGAGAACGGGGTTGTTCTTCGTGCGGCGCGAAAGCACCTGCATGGTGCGGCGGATTTCCTCGTCGCGCCCGATCACCGGATCGAGCTTGCCCTGGCGCGCCAGCGCCACCAGGTCGCGCCCGTACCGCTGGAGCGCCTGATACTTGTCCTCGGGGTTCTGATCGGTAACCCGCTGCCCCCCGCGAATATCCTTCAGCGCGCTGAGGATCGCGGCCGCCGAAATGCCGTTGGCCGACAGTATGTCCCGCGCCTCGCCCGGCACCTGCGCCAGGGCTATCAGAAGATGCTCGGTGGATACATATTCGTCCTTGAGACGGTCGGCCTCGCCCTGCGCGGACCAGAGCACCTCCTGCATGGCGCGCGAGACGCCGATCTGCGTGCCCGATGCCCGTGGCAGACGGTCCAGTTCCGCCGACACCATCTGATTGATGCGCGCAACGTTGGCGCCGACCTTCTGAAGGAGCGGCACCACCACCCCGTCGCTCTCGGCGAGCAGACCGGCCAGCAGATGCACCGGCGTAACCTCGGGATTCTCTCGACGCTGCGCCAGTTCCTGCGCCGCGACCACAGCCTCTTGTGCCTTGATGGTAAGTTTGTCCAAACGCATATTTCGATGTACGTGCTTAGCAAAAACTGCGCCACAGCCGGACCGCTCTCCTAACGTATTGAGCGAGAACATGTTATGGCAGACCACTTCATCGATCGCCCATCTGCCACGTTGACAGGGCCGCGCGATAGCCCGGCGGGCATCACAGGATTGCTCCAGAAGCGCAGGTTCCGTCAGCGCCGGCCGTTTTTCCTCGCCCCTCATCGCAACCAGGGCACCCGCCAGCGGCGTTACGCGCGCCTGGGCCGCGGCGTGCTGTTAATCAGGCTAACGGCTTGTGGTAACCTCTGCGGCAAAGGCCCGGCCGGCATGGCGGCGCGGTCAGCGCTAATCCCCCGCAGCCACCAGCCGCCTGGCAGCACTTTCCGGACGAGGAGCGTCACATGAAAGCCATAGTTGTGATGTTCGACTCTCTGAACCGTCATTTTCTGCCGCCGTACGGATGCGGCTGGGTACACGCGCCCAATTTCCAGCGTCTTGCCGAACGCACGGTGAAGTTCGAGCGGTCTTACGTATGCTCGATGCCCTGCATGCCGGCGAGGCGCGAGCTGCACACGGCCCGTCCGAACTTTCTGCACCGCAGCTGGGGGCCGCTGGAGCCGTTCGACGATTCGGTGCCCGAAATCCTGCGGCAGCACGGCGTTTACACGCATCTCGTGAGCGACCACTATCACTACTGGGAGGACGGCGGCTGCACATACCACACGCGCTACAGCACGTGGGAGTTCATGCGCGGACAGGAGGGCGACCCGTGGATAGGTCAGGTGGCCGACCCCGTCTGGCCCACCAACGCCGCCGGACGCAACGCTTCGCGCGACCGCATGGCGCGGCAGGACCTTGTCAACCGGCAGTACATGCGGCTGGAACACGAAATGTGCCAGGCGCGGACGATGGCCGCCGGCATCGATTTCATACGCCGCAACCACCGCAGCGACCGGTGGATGCTGCACATCGAGACGTTCGACCCTCACGAACCGTTCTACTCGGATTCGAAATACAAGTGGCTGTATGCGGAACACTACCGCAAGTATCGCGGGCGCATGTTCGACTGGCCGCGCTACAACTTCCGCGGCGACGACCCGCCGGAACTCGTGGAGCATCTGCGCTATGAGTATGCATCGCTGGTGAGCATGTGCGACGCGTGGCTGGGGAAGGTGCTCGATGTCATGGACGAACTGGACATGTGGAAGGACACGATGCTGATCGTGTTGACCGACCACGGCTTCATGCTCGGCGAGCACGAGTGCTATGCGAAGATATGGATGCCGTTCTACGAGGAGGTGGCGCACACGCCGTTTTTCGTGTGGGACCCGCGCAGCGGCCGGCGCGGCGAATCGCGCCGGGCACTGGTGCAGCCGGCGCTGGACACAGGCCCGACTCTGCTGGAACTTTTCGACGTGCCGGCGACACCGCGCATGCTGGGGCGCCCGCTGGCGCAAACCATCGCCGACGACACGCCCGTGCGCCCGGGAGCGCTTTTCGGCATACACGGCGGACAGGTGAACGTGACCGACGGGCGCTATGTGTACATGCGGGCGGCCGTAAGGGAAGACAATCAACCGCTGTATCAGTACACGGTCATGCCCACGCACATGTCGCGGATGTTCTCCGTGGAGGAGCTGTCGCGCGCGCAACTTGCCGGGCCGTTCGATTTCACGCAGGGCTGTCCGGTGCTCAAGATTCCCGCCGGCCGGTTCTTCGGAACACATCCGGACCTGCGCAGGAATCTGCTGTACGATCTGGAAACCGACCCGCACCAGGAGCACGCGATCTCCGATCCGGCGGTGGAAAACCGCATGATGGGGCTGATGAAGGACCTCATGCGCCAGTGCGAGGCGCCGGCGGAGCAGTATGAGCGGCTGGGGCTGACCTGAGGACACGGGCAGCGCCCCCGAGGGGACGCGGTCGCGACGTTCAGGCCGATATGCTCAGCAGTTGCCGTTCGTAGAGCTGCTGGTAGGTGGGGCAGGTCCTGAGCAGTTCGCCGTGGCGTCCGGTGCCCACGATGCGTCCGCAGTCCATGACGACGATGGTGTCGGCCGACTGTATGGTGCTCAGGCGGTGGGCGATGACGAAGGTGGTGCGCTGGTGCATGAGGCTTTCGACGGCCTGCTGGATGAGGTGTTCGCTTTCGGCATCGACCTGGCTGGTGGCCTCGTCGAGGATGAGGATGGGCGTGGCGCGCAGTATGGCGCGGGCGATGCAGATGCGCTGTTTTTCCCCGCCCGAGAGTTGTGCGCCGTGGCCGCCGAGCACCGTATCGTAGCCGTCGGGCTTGCGCATGATGAAATCGTGGGCGAAGGCGCGGCGGGCGGCATCGATGATCTGCTGGCGCGTGGCCAGCGGCATGCCATAGGCGATGTTTTCGGCGATGGTGCCGGGGAAGATGACCGATTCCTGCGTGACGATGCCGATCTGCTCGCGGAGGGACGAGAGTGTTACCTGGCGTATGTCGATGTCGTCTATGAGTATGCGCCCCTGCTGGGGGTCGAAGAACCGCGGCAGCAGCGCCATGAGGGTGGTTTTGCCGCTGCCGTTGCGCCCGACGATGGCGACGCATGAGCCTCTGGGTATCGTCAGGCTGACATCGTGGACGGCGGGGGTGTCGGAGCCGGGATATGTGTAGGTGACGTTCTCGAAGCGTATTTCGCGCCGGATGGGAGGCAGAACAAGGCGCGGGCGGGGTTGGGCTGCGCCGGCGGCGACGGCGTCGCGCCGGCGGGGCCTTTCCGTGGGCAGGTCCATGATCTCGAATAGCCGCGCCGCCGCCGCCGTGGATTTCTGAAGGACCAGGTTTATCTTGCTGACCCGCCGCAGCGATTCGCCTATGCCCATGAGACAGGCCATGACCAGAAAGAAGGTTGCCGGTTCCACAACCTTCATCCGCAGCACAAGATATGAGGCGAACAGCACGATCACGCACACCACCACCAGCGTGAGCAGCTCGAGCATGGGGGTGTTGAACGACTCCAGACGGGCTATCCGCAGGTATTCGTGCGCCAGATGGTCGGCGATACCGCGGAAGCGCCGGCGTTCGAAGCGTTCGGCGTTGGAGGCCTTTACGACGCGAATGCCCTCCAGCGAGCTCTGGACCTGCCCCAGGAGAACCGAGGAGCTCTGAAGCGCTGCCCGCGCTGCCCGGCGCACGCGTTTGCCGAACTTGCGTATCAACACGGCCATTACGGGCGCGAAAAGGACTATGAACAGCGTGAGTTCCCACGATACGAACAAAGCCAGCGCAAAGACCATCGCCGCCTTGATGGGCTCCTGTATGCACTGTCCCAACAGCGTCTTCATGCCGTCCTGAAGATTCTGTGCATCCTGTGTGAGGCGGCTGGTGACGTCGCTGGCACCCTTAAGTCCGAAGAACGACAGATGCAGATGCAGCGTGTGGTCGTACATGCGGTGGCGCAGGTCGCGCACCGCCAGTATCGCGGCTTTTTCGGAGAGATACTGCTGGAAGAAGCGCACGACGTTCCCGAGCACCGCCAGCAGGATGAGAAAGCCCAGTATCCACGCGATGGCCGCCACGGGGTCGGCCGGCACGAGAGCCGCCGCGTCTCTGGCGGCGGCCATATACCACTTGACAGGCCGCAGCGCCACCTCAACCGGCATACCGTCGGCAAGGATTTGCGCCGAGCCAGCCTGGGGGTCGGAAAGCCTGGCAAGCAGCCGGCTGGCCCGTGCCGAAGGGTGGTCATCGGGCAACAGCAGGGTCTGCCCGGGGCGCAGGTGAGCCTGTGCGGCGGGGCCTCCCCGCGACACTTTGGCCAGGCATGCCACGAAAGCGTCGTCAACGAATCGGGCTTCGAGGCGTTTTTCGGCTATCTTCCGGTTTACCCAGTCGGAGACCGTATCGCCGTTGACCAGCACCTGCATTATCGGCAGGACGGTGCCGATGCCGCCGGTGAATGCCAGTCCGACGCCCAGCGCGCAGACCACGGATATGACAAGGCTTCTGCGGTGCGGCCAGAGGAAGCGGCAGGCGCGCACAAAGGGGTGTTCTGAGGTTTGTTCGCTGGCGTTGCCCAAGAATTATCAGTATAACCGGCGCCGGATATCGAGGCTAGCGCACGATGTCGTCTCCGATTCCGCTGTCGCAGCCGGACATAACGCCGCTGGAGATCGAGGCCGTCGTTGACGTGCTGAGCACTCCGACGCTGTCCATAGGCCCGAAGCTGGAGGAGTTCGAGCGTTTGTGCGCGGCGGTGGCGGGACGGCGCCACGGTGTGGGCGTGTCGTCGGGCACGGCGGGACTCCATTGCGCGATGCTGGCCGCTGGCATAGGCCCGGGCGACGAGGTGATAACCACTCCGTTTTCCTTCGTGGCCTCGACCAACTGCATATTGTACGTGGGCGCCCGGCCGGTCTTCGTCGATATCGACCCGAAAACGCTCAATATGGACCTGCGCAGAGTCGAGCAGGCGATAACGCCGCGCACCAAGGCGATCGTGGCGGTGGAGGTTTTCGGGCATCCTGGCGGCATGCCGGAACTGGAGCAGATAGCCCAGAAACATGAGCTGGTGCTGATAGAAGATGCGTGCGAGGGCTTCGGCGGCAGGACAGGCCGTCGGCCGATAGGATCTTTCGGCCGTGCCAGCGTGTTCGGCTTTTATCCCAACAAGCAGATCACGACGGGGGAAGGTGGCATGATCGTAACCGACGACGACAATTTCGCCGCCGTGTGCCGCGCTTTGCGCAATCAGGGCCGCGAGGGCATGGCATGGCTGGCGCACGAGCGGCTGGGTTACAACTATCGTTTGAGCGAGATCAACGCGGCGCTGGGGGTGGCACAGCTGCAAAGGCTCGAGCAATTGCTGGAGAATCGCCGGCGCGTGGCCGGGTGGTACATCGAGAGACTGATGACCAGCCGGTATCTGATACTGCCCACGATACCGGAGAATGTGGAGATGAGCTGGTTTGTGTTTGTGGTGAGGCTCAATGACCTGTTCGAGCCGCACCACCGCGATCAGGTCATCACGCTGCTGAGAACGGAAGGCATTGGTTGCAGTAACTATTTTCCACCCATACACTTGCAACCGTACATAGCCAGGCAGTTCGGTCACAAGCCCGGAGATTTTCCCGTCTGCGAGTACGTTGCCGCGCGGACGCTGGCGTTGCCTTTTTACGGGCGACTGAGCGTCAGGGATGTTGACAGGGTATGCACGACGCTGGAAAGCATTCTGGAAAAAGTACTTATAGGCGGCACGAAACGTCCGATATGAACGGACCGGAGCGTAATGGGCGCTGAGCCGCAAGGCAGCAGGTAGGTTGATGTCGAGAGAAAAAGGTTTGTCGCGCGGCAGTTTGCTCCACAGGTTGGCTCGTTTCTATGTTGTTGGCTTTCACGATGTTACGATTCTAAGCGATTGCCCCCTGCCCCGAAGCGGTCCGGCGCTGCTGGTATCGAATCACATTTCCGGTCTGGATCCGGTGGTATATCAGTCGTTGTGTCCGCGCCGGATAGTGTGGATGATGGCCAGCGAATACTATGAGATGAAGACGCTGCGATGGTTTTACCGAGCGGTGGACGCGATTCCGGTGCACCGCAACAACCGGGACACGGCGGCGGTGAGAGCGGCCCTGCGGAAACTGGCGGAGGGGGAAATAGTCGGGCTGTTTCCCGAAGGCCGGATCGGCAGCGAAGGCGAGGTTCTGCCGTTTCAGAACGGCGTGGCGATGCTGGCGCTGAAAAGCGGTGCGCCGGTGTATCCGGCATTCATCGAGGGGACCAGCCGCGGCGCGGACATGCTTGACTCATTTCTCTATCCACACAGGCTTTACGTCGCTTTCGGGCCGGCGATAGTTCCGGACGCGGGGCAAAGACACCAGGACCGGCTCGATAGAACTGCCAACCTGATCCACGAGGCCGTGCGCTCGTTGCGGCAGCATTTACCGCGCGGTGAAAAAGTTGTCGAAAAATCGTAATATAGCTTCACTCTTGCCAAATCTGGTGTAGTTTATAGCATGTGGAGGCCGATGAAGTGAACGGTCGTGGGTTGGTAAGTGGATAAGACGGGAAGGCAGGATAAGCAGCTTTACATGACAGCAATCGCCTGACGGCGCATTTTCTCCCCTCCGGAGGACACGTTGCGAAAGCACGTGTCCTCTTTTGTCATTTCGGGCGGGCGTGCTGGGGCGATGTCAGCCGGGGGGCCAGTTGAAGGGTCTGCCGGCCAGCACATGCAGATGGAGATGCATTATGGTCTGTTGCGCGCCCGGACCGCAGTTGAACACGGTGCGGTAGTCGGTATGGCCCAGGTCCTGCATGACCTTTCGCGCGACGAGGAACATGCCGCCCACCAGCGCCGCGTCGTCGGGCGTCAGGTCGTTGAGGGTGGGGATGACCTTTTTTGTTATGACCAGCAGGTGGACTGGCGCCTGCGGCTGGATGTCGTGGATGACGATGTAGTCATCGTCCTCGTAGGCGATGCGGGCGGGGATCTTCCGGGCGATGATCTTCTCGAAAAGGGTCTCGGCCATGGTGCTCTTCTCCGCTGAGCCGTACTTGGTAGTATCTGCGGCGAAATAATGCAAGGGCGTGCGATGCCGGCGTTTTCGACAGCCCGGAAGCGCCCTCTATAATCGGTCGGCGGTGATGCTGAATTTTCTGATAGAAACCTTTGCGCTGGGGGTGAAGAACATCTACCTTCATCGTCTGCGCAGCCTGCTGACGACGCTGGGGATAATTTTCGGCGTGGCGGCCGTGATAATCATGGTGGCCATCGGGGAGGGCGCAAAACAGTCGGCGCTGGAGCAGTTGCGGATGCTGGGCGCGCGCAACATTCTGGTCCGTTCGGTGCCGCCGCCGGAAGGCAGCGATGCCGGGCAGCGCATTCAGCGCGTGCTGACGTACGGTTTGCGGGAGACCGACAGGCTGCGGCTGGAGACTATCCCCGGGCTTACTTATATCGTGCCGCTGCGCGACACGCAGCAGCGCGTGGTGGTGGGCGAGCGGCGGGTTCCCGTCAACGCCATCGGCACCGAGCCGGAGATATTCGAGGTGATCAACCTGCGGCTGGAAAGAGGCCGGTATTTCAACCGCATCGATCTGGAGCAGCAGACGCCGGTATGCGTGCTGGGATCGCTGGCCTGCCAGCAGCTTTTCCCGTACGAAGATCCGATCGGGCAGGTCGTGCAGGTTGGCGGGGCCGATTCGGGCATTGTCATGCTGGAAGTTATCGGGGTGCTGGAGAAGACGGGTTTGCGCCCCGGCTCGGGGATAATAAACCGCGCCATAGACCAGGACCTGTACATGCCGCTGACGCTGGCGCGCTCGGTGTTCGGCGATCAGGTCATAAGGCGCCAGGCGGGCACCTTCGAGCGCAAGCGCATCGAGCTGACGGAAATATGGTTGCAGGCGGCGCGCGTGGAGGATGTGGAAACGCTGGCGGCGATAGTGGAGAACACCATCCGGCTGGAACACAAGGGCCCGCCGGACTTCGAGGTGAAGGTACCGATAGAGATACTGCGTAACGCCGAGCGTCTCAACCGGACATTCAACTTCGTGCTGGGGGGAATAGCGAGTCTGTCGCTGATCGTGGGGGGCATAGGGATAATGAACATAATGCTCGCCAGCGTTACCGAGCGGACGCGCGAGATAGGCATACGGCGGGCGATGGGGGCCAAGCGCCGGCACATAGTGCTTCAGTTCCTGGTGGAAACGACGGTGATTTCGCTTGCGGGCGGGGCGATCGGAATACTGGCCGGCAGCGGAGCAGCGATCGCGCTGCCGATGATAATGCGCGCTGTGGGCAGCTCGCAGATATATCCGACGCAGATAACGGCATGGTCCGTCGTGGGCAGTTTTCTGGTAAGCGGGCTGACGGGAATAGGCTTCGGGCTGTATCCGGCGATAACGGCGTCGAGAATGGACCCCATCGAGGCGCTGCGTCACGAATAAGAGAGGCATGGATATGGTGCGGCGTGCAGTGCATCCGGCGAGGATTTCGCCCGGTTCGCGGATAATCGAGGCTTTGTGGCAGCAGCAGCACGTCAATCCGCATCAGACGGTGCGGCAGGCGCTGGAGAACACGGCCATCAGGCCCGATCTGTGGATGCGGGCCGTGCGCGTGCTGAGGGTGGAGGAGTCGCGGAAGATAGGCCGCATGAGGCGGAAGGAACTGGCGCTTCTGGGACGAACGATCCGGCGTTACTGGCAGGAGTGGCGACGGGGCGAGATAGCGTTGTAAGAACGGGCGGCCGCAAGGGGGCGGGCTGCCGACACAACAAGGCGTGGGGCTGAGGGTCAGTGCGCTTGACACGGCGTTGCGGGGGCTTAGTATTTGTGGTTCCTCTTTACGGGGCATTCGTCGAGAGGCTCAGACGCCGTGTGGCGGCGTCGAGAGGGTAGGCGAGCCGGGTCGGATGGCGGTTTAAACCGGCACGGGCCCCCTGGGATTGACGAACCGCACTTGTGATGCCATTGCATGGCGGGTCCGGTGTTGTGCATCGGGCTTTTCCGCCGCGTGGGTCCGGCGCCTTCCGTCAGTACCCGGTGGTGTAACGGTAGCACAACAGGTTTTGGTCCTGTCAGTCCTGGTTCGAATCCAGGCCGGGTAGTGCCGTTGGTGTGTTGTTCGGGAGCGCAGGTGTCGCTTATCGCGATCATACTGGCAGCGGGAAAGAGCACGCGGATGAAGTCGCGGCGGCCCAAGCCGCTGATGGAGGTCTGCGGACGGCCGATGCTGCATTACATTCTGCGGGCGTGTTTCGACGCGGGATGCGCCCGGGCGCTGGTGGTGGTGGGCTTCGGGAAGGAGGAGATAATAGCGCAGTTCGGTCACGACAGGCGGATACGGTTCGTGGAGCAGGCCGAACAGCTGGGAACGGGACACGCCGCCCGCTGCTGCGAGGGCGAGTTGCGGGAGTATCACGGGGACGTGATTATTCTGACGGCGGATCTGCCGCTGGTGCGTGCCGAGTCGTTGCGGGCGCTGTATCAGGCGCATCGGGAGGACAAGGCGGCGGCCACGATGGGCACGGCGGTTATCGACGATCCGACGGGTTACGGGCGGGTGATACGCGACGGGCGCGGCGAGTTCGTGGAGATAGTGGAGGAGATAGACTGCACGCCCGAACAGCGCGCGATACGGGAGGTTTTCCCGAGTTTTTACTGCGTGAAGGCGCAGGAGCTGCTGTGGGCGCTGGGGCGGCTGACCAATGACAACCGCAAGGGCGAGTATTACCTTGTGGATATATACAAGCATCTGCGGCTGGCGGGACGGCGGGTGCTGGCGCTTCAGGTGCTCAGCGCCGACGACGTGGTAGCGCCCAACTCGCGGCAGGAGCTGTCGGTGGCCGACGCGGTGATGCAGGAGCGGATTCAGCGTCAGCACCGGCAGGCGGGGGTGACGATCGTCAGCGCCGCGACCACGTACATCGAGGACGGCGCGAGGATAGGAATGGACACGGTGATCAGGCCGTTCACGTTCATCGGGCGCGATGCCAGCATCGGTCCGGACTGCGTGATCGGTCCGTTTGCGGTGGTGCCGCGCGAGGGGATAGTGCCGGGCGGGACCACGCTGGCCGGGAATGTTACGCTACAGGCGACGACGTAGGGCGATGCGCGGCGGGCGCGCGCGGCTGGCCGCGTGGCGCCGAGGGGTTTGCGAGGCTTGCGGCTTATGGAAGGCGTGAAAGACGCGGAAAAGGTCGATCCCGAGAAGATAAAGGTCTTCACGGGACGTGCGCATCCTGATCTGGCGAGGCGCATATGCGCGTATATCGGGATCGAGCTGGGGCGTGCGCGGACGGAGCTTTTTCCCGACGGCGAGGTCATCGTGCGCGTGGAGGAGGACGTGCGCGGTCGCGACTGCTATATCGTGCAGCCCACGTGCCATCCGGTGAACGCGCACTACTGCGAGCTGTTCATCTTCATCGACGTGCTGCGGCGCGCCAGCGCGCGGACGGTGACGGCGGTGATACCGTATTTCGGGTATGCCCGGCAGGACCGCAAGGACCAGGGGCGCGTGCCGATAACGGCGAAGCTGTTTGCGAATCTTCTGGAGCGCGCGGGGGCGGACCGGGTGGTGACGGTGGACCTGCACGCCGCGCAGGTGCAGGGGTTTTTCGATGTGCCGGTGGACCATCTCAACGCCGTGCCGGTGTTCACGAAATGGTTCCGGTCGCTGGGGCTGGCCAGGCCGCTGTTCGTTTCGCCCGACGTGGGCAACGTCAAGCGCGCCCAGCGATACGCCAGCGAGCTGGGCGGGGATCTGTGCATAATCGACAAGCGGCGCACGGGCACGATGGCCGAGGCGGTACACCTCATCGGCGACGTCGAGGGCAAGGACGTGCTGATGGTGGATGACATGATAACGACGGCGGGCACGATGACCGAGGCGGTGCGGATACTGCGCGAGCACGGGGTGCGGCAGATATACATGTCGGCGACGCATGCGGTATTTGCGCCGCCGGCGATGGAGCGGCTGGTGGCCTGTCCGTTCACGAAGCTGGCGGTGACCGATACGATACCGATAGGCGATCGGGCGGATCCGATAAAGGACAGGCTGGTGGTGCTGAGCGTGGCCGAGCTGCTTGGCGAGGCAATCCGGCGGATTCACCTCAACATGTCGGTCAGCGCCCTGTTCGAGAATAAGCGTGGCAGGGCGATGAGCGAGTGAAAGCGGCCGGCGGCCCGCGCCGGTCGGCGCAAGGATACGAGAGGAAGCGAACATGGCGATACAGGTAGCACAGTTGAAGGCATTGCCGCGGTCCGAGAAGGGCTCGCGGGCGAATCACAGATTGCGCAAGGCGGGATTCGTTCCCGCGGTGGTTTACGGGCACAAGCAGGCGGTTATTCCGGTGAAGGTGCCGCGGCGCGAGCTGGTCGGGCACCTGGCCGGGGGCGCGCACGTGTTCGATCTGGATATCGAGGGCACCAGCGAGAAGGTGCTGGTGAAGGAGGTGCAGTACGATCATCTGGGAGCGGAGATACTGCACGTTGATTTTACGCGCGTGAGTCTGGACGAGACGGTGCGCGTGACGGTGCCGCTGGTGCTGCGCGGCGAGCCGAAGGGAGCGGCGGAGGGCGGCGTGCTGACGCAGGTGATATCGGAGCTGGAGATCGAATGCCGGGTGCTGGAGATACCCGACGTAATCCGGCACAACATATCGGAGATGAAGCTGGACGACGTGCTGCACATAAAGGATATAGCGCTGCCGCCGGGAGTGCGGTGTCTTCAGGACGGCGAGCTTATAGTGGCGACGCTGCGCGAGGCGCAGGAGCTGGTGCCGGCGGCGGCAGCGGCGACGGAGGAGGCCGGTCCGGCCGAGCCGGAGGTCATCGGTCGCAAGGCCGCCGAGGAAGGCGAAGCGGAAGAAGCCGGCCAGCAGGAGAAGAGCGAGAAGAAGGAATAGGGTCGCCCCGAGCCCGCCGGGGTCTGCGGGAGCGGACCGATATGAAGCTGATAGTCGGCCTGGGCAACCCGGGAAGCGAGTATCGCGGCACCCGGCACAACGTGGGCTTCGAGGCCGTCGATGCTCTGGCGCGGCGGCTGGGATGGCTGGCGGCAGGCGATCAGTTCGAGCGGGTTGCCCGGTCGGCTTTCGACGGTCTGACGCTCGATGGAACGGTGTGTGCGGCGGAAGGCGTCCAGAAGGTCATGCTGCTGAAGCCCATGACCTTCATGAACAACAGCGGCAGGTCGGTGCGTGCGGCGACGGCGTTTTACCGGCTGCCGCTGGAGGATCTGATGATAGTGCTCGACGACATGGCGCTGCCGCCGGGGCGGTTGCGTATCCGTCCTGAGGGCAGCGACGGCGGGCACAACGGCCTGCGCGACATACAGCAGGCGCTGGGCACGACGCGCTATCCGCGGTTGCGGATAGGGATAGGGCCGCCCCCGCCGCCGGTGGATGCGCGGGCGTATGTGCTGTCGCGGTTCACGCCCGAGGAGCGCCGGGCGATCGAGCCGGCGCTGGCGCGGTGCGCCGAGGCGCTGGAGATGTGGATGACGAAGGGTATTACCGCGGCCATGAACGCGTTCAACGCGGAGAGAGCGGTGTGAGCAGCTGGCGCGGGCCGGCGCCGCCGCTGGCGGCCGGGGCCCCGCAAAACGTATCGAGGTCATTGAGATGTCGGAGAAGATCAATCAGTACGAGGCGATGTTCCTGGCCCCGCCGGCCGGCGGTGCGGAGCTGGAAAAACTCATCGGTCTGTGCCGGGGCATAATCGAGAAGCACGGCGGACAGATCATACTCATCAGGAAATGGGACGAGCGCAAGCTGGCCTATGAGATAGAAGGCCACAAGCGTGGCACGTACATACTGTCGTTTTTCCGCGCGCCGCCGACGGCCGTGGCGGGCATCGAGCGCGATGTGAAGTTGAGCGAGGAGCTGCTGCGCGTGCTGGTGCTGCGGGCCGACCATCTGACGGAGAAGGAGATGGCCGCCATGGAGCCCCAGCCGGTGGTGCGCGACGAGCGTTCGTCTCATGATCGCGGAGGCGAGGGCGGCAGGTCGCGCCATCGCCGCGAGGAGCAGCCGGCGGAACAGCCCGCCGCCAGAGAGACGACCTGAGGTCCGCAAGCGGAGGAGCTTCCCATGGCCAGTTACAACAGGGTGATACTGGTGGGCAATCTCACCCGGGATCCGCAGCTGCGTTACATACCCAGCACGCAGACGCCGGTGGCCGAGTTCGGCATCGCCACCAACAGACGGTGGCGCGGTCCCAATGGCGAAGACCGCGAGGAGACGTGCTTCATCGACTGCGCGGCCTTCGGGAAGCAGGCCGAGATCATCAACCAGTATTGCCGGAAAGGCAGCCCGCTGCTGGTCGAGGGACGTCTCAAACTCGACACGTGGGAGGACAAACAGGGCGGCGGCAAGCGGAGCAAGCATCGCGTGGTGGTGGAGAACTTCCAGTTGCTGAGCGCCGGTCCCGGCGCCGCGCAGGGCCAGCGGCCGGCGGCGCCTGCCGCGCAGCGCGGCGGCGTGCCGGCGGATCAGCCGCCGGTCGAGGAACCGCCCATCGTCGAGGAACAGCACTTCAAGGATGATGACATACCGTTCTGAAGGAACGGTGCCGCGGCGGATGAGAACAGCGGCGCGCCGGCCGCGGGGCTGTCGCGGCGGCGGGCGAAGAACATCGTAGATCGAGGTTCGATATGGCACGAACAATGAAGGTACTGCTCAGAGAGAGCGTCAAGAACGTCGGACGGGTGGGGGATATCGTGGAGGTGACCACGGGCTTTGCGCGCAATTACCTGCTGCCGCGGCGGCTGGCGGTGCAACCCACGCCCGCGAACATCAAGCTGGTGGAGGCGCGCCGCCAGGAGATCGAGCGCATCGAGCGCGAACGCCGCGACCAGCAGCAGGCGCTGCTCAAACAGCTCGAGGGGGTGACGGTGACGCTGGAGCGCAAAGCCAACGAACAGGGGCACCTGTTCGGTTCGGTCACGGCCACCGATATAGCACGGTGGTTGCAGGACCACGGCTTCAACATCAACGCCGACGACATAAACCTGCCCGGGCGCATGGACCGCATCGAAACCTACACGGTGCAGGTGCGTTTCGCCGAAGACCTTGCCGGCGATCTGCGTGTGTCGGTGGACCCCGACCCCGAAAGCCGCGCGCTTATCGAGGAAGCCCGCAAGGCCGCCGAGGCCGAGGCCCGCGCCCGCGCCGAACAGGAGCAGAAGGCGCAGGAGGAAGCCGCCCAGAAGGCAGCGCGCAAGGGCGAGAAGACGGAAAAGGGCGAGAAAGGCGGCAAGGGGCGTGGCGAAACAAAGTCCGCCGCCGGCAAGTCCGCCGCCGAAGCTAAAACGTCCAGGCCCCGGGCCGAAGGCCAGCCGGCCGCGGCGGGCGAGACTGCGCCGCCGGGCAAGGCCCAGGGCGGCAAGCCGCGCAAGAGCGCCGACGACAAGGGCAAACCCGCCGCCAAAGACCAGTGACCGGCGCGTTCCGCCGGTCCGCCGGCAATGGCAGGAACGACCTCCGCGCTGGCGATGCCTCCGGTCGGCCGGAGCTGAAGTGCGGGCTGGCGACAGGGGCTGACGCGCCGGCGGCACGGGCGTTCAGCCCAGTTCGAACCCCGCCGCCGCGAAGGTGTGCGCCTGACAGAATACGGCCACGGCAGATTCGGAACGCAACATCCGCACCAGGCGGCGATCTATGGCAAAGCCGTTGTCGGCGAGCCATCGTTCCAGCGGGCTGCCCGCGGGCACGTCCACAAACGCCGCGCGACCGGCGCCCGCCATGCCCGCATCGCACAGAGCGGCAGCATCGCCGACCAGCGCCGTCATCAGCGCGGCGACGAAGCGCGAGGATTCGCCCACGACCGGCCCGATATGCGCCGCCGTGCGCCCCGGGCGCACGAGTCCGAAAGCCGCCGCCCGTCCCGAGTCGTACATCACGCGGGCAACCGCGCCGGTCTCCGCGGCCAGGGCTTCCAGCAGCATGCCGCGCGGCACGCAACTGGCCATGAGATCCAGCCTGAGTACCTGCGGCCAGTCGGTGGGGGATACCAGAGGACAATCCTGCCCCGCGGGGCGCCGCTCGACGCGCCCGCGCCAGCGGTTTATCGGTCCGACAGCGCGAAAGCCCCGCCGCGCATATACGGGCTGGCCCATTTCGGTGGCGTCCAGGCCGACCGCCTCCAGGTCCAGTGCGTCGGCGCGGGCCACAATGGCATCGACCATGGCGCCGCCGAATCCGCGATGGCGGTAATCCTCATCGACCAGAATCATCCCCACCCAGCCGAGTTTCGCGCCGTAGGTGGCAAGCGTGGCCGTGGCAACGAGCCGGCCGTCGATACAGCCGGCCAGACAATTGTCGGGCCACAGAGCCAGCAGTCTGCGCCAGTCGGCATCGAGCTGGTTCCACCCCGCCTGCGTGCTCAGGCGCAGGGCCGCGGGCAGGTCGGCCATGGTCAGCGGACGGATCTCGAGACCGGACGGGCTGCTGTGCGTCATGGCTGTGCTCCGGGCGATCCATAACGGCGCTGCCAGTCGCAGATCACATACGGGAAATCGCCTCTGGAGGCGGCGGAGAGTTCCACCAGGATCGGGGCGATGGCCTCGACCAGCATCCGGAAGATCTGGCGGCCTTTGTCGGCGGTGGCGGCGCGCGGGTCGCCGACGCCGGTATCGCGCGTCAGCGCCGCCCAGTTGCGCGGCGCCCATACGCCGGGCGTCGCGGCCAGCAGGCGCAGTTTGAAGGGCGTGGCCTGGCCGGGCCCGGCGCTTTCCAGCGGCGCCACCCATTGCGGGCGCAGATGCAGCATCAGGCTCGTTTCGAACTCGTCGGCATGATCGCCGTGCGCGACTGTCAGGATTCTGTATGCGTCGGGGGCGACCTGATAAGCGTTTATCTGCACGATGAACACGGGCACATCGAGCATGATGTCGCGTATCATCTGCCGGAAATCGTTGCCGCCGTGAAAATTGAGAACCACAAGCCGGTCGATGCCCTGCCGCGCCAGGCTGTCGGCCACGTCGCGCAATACCATGTGCTGCGTGGCGCTGCGCATGGTGATGGTGGCTATCTGCGACAGCTGCATGTTGTCGTTGCCGAACGGGATGACGGGCAGCAGCACACAGCGCGCCCCGCGCTCAGCGGCGAGTTCGACGGCGCCTTCGGCGACGGCCGCCGCCTCGATGGTGTCGGTGCCGTGGGGCAGATGATAGTTGTGGGCTTCGGTTGCGCCCCAGGGCAGGACGGCGACATTGGGCCTGAAAGACTGCAACTGACGGTAACTGGCCTCCAGCAGCGACCACGGACGTGCGGTGTAGCTCATCGTGGCGCCTTGTAACCGCGGCGGGCGGCTTGTCAATAGATGCTGCGCATCGTGCCGTCGCGGCGGGCACTTCGTCGATTGCCGGTTTCAGGGCGTAGGCGATAATAGAGCCGCAGTCAGGCGGTGCACCTTCATGAGCAAACGACGCCGGAAAACCGAGGATGCGGAGCTTCAGCAGATCGTCTCCGGGCACTCCACGGCCCATGAGCAGCCGCCGCCCGTGCCCATCGTTCCCGCTGCGCCGGAGACAGTTGTGCCCCCGCCCAGCCCGACGCCTCCGGCGGCGGAGATGGCGCCCGACGAACGCGCCAGGGCCGAGGAGCCGCTGCTGTTCGAGGTCGCATGGGAAGTGTGCTGGCAGCTGGGCGGGATATACACCGTGCTGCGCTCGAAGGTGCTGGCCATGCAGCAGCGCTGGGGCGAGCGCTATTTCCTCGTGGGCCCGTACAACCCCGCCACAGCGCCGTATGAATTCGAGGAGCGCCCCGCCGAGGGATTCATCGCCGACGTTCTGGACAGACTGCGGCGCAGCGGCACGCCGTGCCATTTCGGCCGATGGCTGGTGGCCGGACGACCCGCCGTGATCCTTCTGGATTACCGCAGCCGTTATGGCTGTCTGGATGTTGACAAGTATCTGCTGTGGAAGGACCACGGCATAGGCACGCTGGCCGCCGACGGCGAGGTCAACGAGGTGGTGGCGTTCGGCTTCGCCGTTACCGAGCTGTTCCGGCATCTGACCGAAGCCATGCCCGGACGCCGGATAATCGGGCATTTTCATGAATGGATGGGCGGGGTGGCCGTGCCGCGCATAGCCCATCTGCGCTATCCCGTGACCACTGTTTTCACCACGCACGCGACGCTTCTGGGACGGTATCTGGCCAGCAGCGATCCGGGCTTTTACGAACACCTGCACGCGATCGATCCCGATGCGGCCGCGGGCAATTTCAACATCTGGCCGCGTTTCGCCATCGAGCGCGCCGCCGCCCACGCCGCCACGGTGTTCACCACCGTGAGCAAGGTAACCGCCGTGGAAGCGGCGAGGCTTCTGGGGCGCGTGCCGGATGTGGTGCTGCCCAACGGTCTGAACATTCAGCGTTTCGCCGCTCTGCACGAGTTTCAGAACCTCCATCGGCATTACAAGGAGCGCATCCACGAGTTCGTGATGGGGCATTTCTTTCCCAGTTACACCTTCGACCTCGACCGCACCATATACATCTTCACCAGCGGGCGCTACGAGTATCTCAACAAGGGCATGGATGTGTTCATCGAGGCGCTGCACGGGCTGAATCAGCGGCTCAAGCAGGAAAAGGACCCGCCCACGGTGGTGGCGTTCATCATCACGCGGGCGGCCGCGCGCAGCATAAACATCACGGCGCTTCAGAGCCAGTCGATGTTCGGCGAGCTGGAGAACATCTGCGAGGAGATAGAAAAACTCATGGGGCAGCGTCTGCTGCACGCCGCCGCCCACGGCCGGCTGCCCGCGTATGAGGAATTGCTCAATGAGGATACGATGGTGCGGCTGAAGCGCGCCATCCACGCCTGGCGCTCGCCGCGCCAGCCGGGAATCGTGACGCATGATCTGGTTGACGACGCGCACGACCCGATACTTCAGCATCTGCGCCATCGGGCGCTGCTCAATGCCGCCGACGACCCGGTGAAGGTGGTGTTTCATGCCGATTTCCTCAGCGCCACCAGCCCGCTGCTGAGCCTGGACTATCAGCAGTTCGTGCGCGGCTGCCACATGGGCGTGTTTCCCAGTTCGTATGAGCCGTGGGGCTATACGCCGATGGAATGCGTGGCGATGGGGCTGCCCGCCGTCACCACCGACCTCAGCGGTTTCGGGGCATATGTGCTGGAACAGGTGCCCGACTGCCGCCAGCAGGGAATACTGGTGCTGCGGCGGCGCGGGCGGTCGTTCGGAGAGTTCACCGGCGAGCTGGTGGACCACCTTTTCGATTTCGTGCACCTGACGCGCCGGCAGCGCATCGAGCTGCGCAACCGTGTCGAACGTCTGAGCGAGATGTTCGACTGGACGACGCTTATCCGGCATTACGACGAAGCGCACGCGCTGGCGCTGGAACGCGCCGGCGCGCGCGTGGGCCGTGTGGAGCTGCGCTTCGCATGACGCGACGGCGGCGGCCGCGGGGGCGTGGGGGCGGTGCAGATGCGGCCTTTTTCCCGACGCTTGCGGCGAAGATGGCGTGCGGGCATGTCCGCGGTTGACCGCCTGCGCGCCCGGCCCATAGCATTGGCGTTCGACCGGCGCGGCGCAGAGATGTGCGCCGGCCGGCAGAGCGGAGCCAGCGGAGGGAGAGGGGAGAATGATGCACGTATCTGCACCACGGCCGGAACTGTCGTGCCGGCCTGCCACGCCCGATGAGCTGCGCAGGTGGGTGGAGACCAATCTGGGGCTGAAACTGCCTGCGCGGGGAGTATGTCCGGGGCACGCTGGGCCATTTGAATATCTGCTGCGGGCGTATTTCGAGCCGGCCGAGGACCTGGTGGTGTGGGCGCCGCGCGGCGGTGGCAAGACGCGGCTGGCCGCCGCCGCGACGCTGCTGGACATGCTCTACAAGCCGCCGTGCGCGGTGCGCATACTGGGCGGGTCTCTTCAGCAGAGCCTGCGCATGTGGGAGCATCTGCTGCCCGACGTGGAGCGTCTGGCCGGCGAACATCTTTCGGGGCGCAGCCGCTCGCGGCGCATCGACCTGGACAACGGCTCGTCGGTGGCGGTGCTTACGCAGTCGCAACGGTCGGTGCGCGGGCTGCGCGTGCAGAAGATGCGCTGCGACGAAGTGGAGCTGTTCGATCCGCGCGTGTGGGAGGCGGCGCAGCTGGTTACGCGCTCGCGCGAGGCCGACGGACAGTCGCCCGCCGTCCGCGGCACCGTCGAGGCTATTTCCACGCTGCACGAGCCGTTCGGACTGATGGAGAGGATCGTGCGCCAGGCCGAGGCGGACAACGTGCGCATCATCAGATGGTGCGTGCTGGAGGTGCTCCAGCGCTGCCCGTCGGAGCGGCGCTGCGACTGCTGCCCGCTGCTGGAGGACTGCCGCGGCATAGCGCGCACGCGCTGCGACGGCTTTGTGAGCATAGACGACGCCGTGGCGATGAAACGGCGCGTGAGCGTGGAGACGTGGCAGGCGGAAATGCTCTGCCGCCGCCCGGCAGCGCGCAACTGCGTTTTCCCGACTTTCGATCCGGCGGTGCACGTGCGCGAAGAGATGCCGTGCGCGGGCGACGACGCGGAACTGTGGCTGGCGGTCGATTTCGGCTTTGCCAACCCGTTTGTGTGTTTGTGGGTGCGCGCGGGGCGGAATGGAACAGTCCATGTCATCGATGAATACGTGCAGGAACAGCGCACCATAGACGAGCATGTGGAACACATCCGCCTCCGTCCGTGGGGCCGGCCGGCGCGGGTGGCGTGCGACCCCGCCGGCGCGGCGCGCAACGAGCAGACGGCGATGTCGGATGTGCAGGCGCTGCGGCGGGCGGGATGGCGCGTGACGTGCCGGCACAGCGCGATCGTGGAGGGCATCGAGATGATCCGCGCCGGACTGCGGCCGGCGGCAGGCAACCCGTCGCTGTTCATCCATCCGCGGTGCCAGCGCCTCATCCGGGCCATGCGGAGCTACCGCTACAGCGCTCGCGGTGGCGAACTGCCCCTGAAAGACGGAACCCATGACCATCTCGTCGATGCGCTGCGGTACTTCTATGTGAACTCCGCCGGCAGCAGTGCAGCCGAGGGAAGAAGATATTGACGCAGCGTATCGAGCGCCGGCAACGACGCGACGACGCAGCGGCGCAACGACGGGCATTTCGCGCGGGCTTTGTCTTTTGCGCCGGATTGATTAAAATAACGGTGCGCGACGGCGGCGGGCGGCAGATATACGCCAGCTCGCTTCCTCGAAGTCGCGCGGGAGCATAGCTCAGCGGTCAGAGCAGGGGTCTCATAAACCCTTGGTCGCAGGTTCGAATCCTGCTGCTCCCAATCCCCGCCTTTTCGTATCCCGTTGATACGCAAGGAAATACAGCGTTATCAATGGGTTGCGCCATATGGACGGTCGCGAATTGCTGCTCTTTTCCGCTGTTTTCCTCCCGTTGCTGTGCCGGATTCTGTGCCGCTTTATTACCGTCAGCGTCTTCAGTAATACTGGCCACGGTCGGCACGGCTACGGCCCGGGCGAAATGCTCATCGGTAACCTGCCGATAGAAGGCGTCGGCGATTTTCTCGGTATGCCCCAGCCAGGCGGCGCAGACGTGCGACGGGAATCGGTCGGCCAGCTCCGTAGCCCTTGACGCCCTCAAGTTCTGCCACAGCTTCGGCCAGGGCTTCACGCCCGCCCGCGTGATATACCGCAGAAGCTGCGTCCGCAGATTGACCGCATTGCCGCGGTATCGCGTGATAACGTGTGTCGTGCCGGGGGCGGCTTCATCGAACACCTGCTGGAACAGGTCGGCCAGTTCCGGAAACATCGGCACCACCCTTACGCCGCCGTCGGCATGGTGGGCGGTCTTCGACGAGCGCACGATGAACCGCCGGCCGGCGAAATCCACGTCGGCCCACGTGAGCGCCAGGGCCTCGGACGGTATCCGCAGCCCGCCCCAGCGTGCCAGGGCCAGCAGCAGCCGCCATTGCGGATCGGGCATGACGTCCATCACCCGCCGCACTACCTCGCCAGGCACGAACATGCGGCGGGCCGGATCGCCGACCACCGTGCCGCTGATATGACCGAAGGGATTCTCCGCAATCAGCCTGCGGCGTACCGCCACCGCGAAGAAATGCCGCGCCAGCCGGCAGCGTTTCGCCACGGTCGCCCGGGCCAGCCCGTCGGCCAGCAGCTTCGCCCGGAAGCCGTCGGCGTCAGCCGGCGTAACCTGATCGATGCGGCGGTCCTCGCCCAGGAAGGCCACCAGGGCGTTGCGTGTCTGCCGCAGCAGCACCTTCGTTGACGATTTCAGATCGGCACGCTGGCCGATGTAGCCGTCGATGAAAGCCGCCAGCGTGGGGGCCTCGGCCTCCTCCGGCAGATCGATCAGGCCGACACGGGCCAGCCGGTCGCGCAGTACGTCGCCAATGCCCGCCAGCCATGCCGCTGTTTCACGCGGTATAGGTTGACCGGCGATCTTCGCCGACAGCAGGGCTTCGACGTGTCGGCACACGGCTTCG